>Ga0256865_1000237_pt1 | contig 19280 bp, 22 predicted proteins | sample RVTome_14_FD_187337 | JGI IMG/M metagenome (GOLD analysis project Ga0256865, IMG submission 187337) | Soil microbial communities from uranium-contaminated site in the Upper Colorado River Basin, Wyoming, United States - RVT145D125 HiSeq ... | reverse complement strand
GCTGGAGAGCCACCGCTCGCACGACATGGACAGCCTTGCGGAGCGCCACCTGGGCCTGAAGACGATCACCTACGATGAGGTGACGGGAAAAGGCGCGAATCGGATCGGCTTCGAGCAGGTGACGGTAGAGCGCGCGACGGAGTATGCGGCCGAGGATGCCGACGTGACGCTGCAGCTCCATCGCGTGCTCCACCCGCAGCTCGAGGCCGACGCCAGGCTCGGCCGTGTCTACCGCGAGCTCGAGATGCCGCTCATCCCCGTCCTCCTGGCGATGGAGCGCAAGGGCGTGCTCCTGGATCCTGCATTGCTGCGCGAGCTCTCGCGCGAGTTCGGCTCGAAGATGCTGGAGATCGAGGCGAAGGCCCACGAGCTCGCCGGCCAGCCCTTCAATCTCAATTCACCGAAGCAGATCCAGGAGCTTCTCTTCGAGAAGCACAAGCTCCCGGTCGTGAAAAAGACCCCGAGCGGGGCGCCATCGACCGATGAGGACGTGTTGGGGGAGCTGGCGCTCGACCATCCGCTGCCGAAGCTAATCCTCGACTATCGGGGTCTCGCCAAGCTCAAGTCCACCTACACGGACAAGCTGGCCGGGATGATCAATCCGGCGACCGGGCGCGTCCACACCAATTACGGCCAGGCGGTCGCCGTGACCGGGCGCCTTGCCAGCAATGATCCCAATCTGCAGAACATTCCCGTGCGCACGGCCGAGGGACGCCGCATCCGCGAGGCGTTCATCGCGCCTCCGGGCAGCCACGTCGTGTCCGCGGACTACTCGCAGATCGAGCTGCGGATCATGGCGCACATTTCGCAGGACGCCAGCCTCCTGAAAGCTTTTGCCGCCGGCGAGGACATACACCGCGCGACCGCCGCCGAGATCTTCGGCATGCCGCCGGGCGAGCTCGGCCCCGAGCAGCGCCGCTACGCGAAAGTGATCAACTTCGGCCTGATCTACGGCATGTCGGCCTTCGGGCTTGCCCGCCAGCTCGGCATCGAGCGCGGGGCCGCCCAGCAGTACATGGACCGGTATTTCGCGCGCTATCCCGGCGTCGCCGACTACATGCGGCGAACGCGCGAAGCTGCGCGCGAGGCGGGCTATGTCGAGACGGTCTTTGGCCGCAGGCTCTGGCTGCCCGAGATCCGCAGCAGCAACGCCGCGCGGCGGCAGGCCGCGGAGCGCGCGGCGATCAACGCGCCGATGCAGGGCACAGCCGCCGATCTCATCAAGATGGCGATGATCGCGGTCGACCGCTGGATCGCGCAGGATCGACTCGGGACGCGGCTCATCATGCAGGTGCACGACGAGCTGGTTCTGGAGGTGCCCGATGCGGAGCTCGAGGCCGTGAGGAGCGAGCTTCCCGCCATCATGGGAGGCGTGGCTCAACTCGCGGTCCCGCTGGCCGTCGACATCGGCGTCGGCCCGAACTGGGACAAGGCCCACTGACCGCCGTGGCCCGACGCGTTGCGGCGAACCGGGAGGCCTCCGGTTCGCGCTAGTAACGGATGCTGCCGAAAACTTTCCTCACGATGTCGCTGGTGGCGCCGACCGGATTGCGGCGAAACGCCTTTTCCTGCTCTCCGATCATGAAGTAGAGACCGTCGAGCGCCTTGCCGGTAACATAGCCTTCGACGGTTGCCTGGTCCTGCTGAATCAGCCCGAACATCGCACCCTGGCCGGCAAGCGCGTTGTATTGCTGCGCGAGCCCGACCCGGTCGGTCGCCTGCTTGACGATGGGCAGGAAGCGCTGCGTGAGCTGGACTTGCGTCGTGCGGCGGAAGTAATCCGTCGCGGCCGTGTCACCGCCGGAGAGGATGCCCTTTGCGTCCTGCACCGACATCTTCTTCACCGCGTCGACGAGCAGGGGCTTGGCTTCCGTCACCGCTGCCTCGGCCGCGCGATTCATGGACAGCACCAGCTCATCGGCTTCGCGCTGCATGCCGGCGAACCGCAATGCGCCCTCGACCTTCCGCAGCGAGGGCGGCAGGGGAATCTTGACCTCGGGATTGCCGAAAAAGCCGTTTTCCACCCCGAGCTTCGCCACGGCCGCGGCCGACCCATCGGTGAGCGCCTGCTTGAGACCGCTCACCGCCTCGGTATTGGTGATCGACTCGAGCTGGGCGGCCGCCGGCACGCTGATCAAGGCCAGCGCAACGATACTAAACAAACGGTGAGTCATTTTTCCCCTCCTGGTGAACCGCCAAGACGCCAAAGGTAACGATATGAACAGGATAAACACCAAAATGAACCAGGGAGATGCGGAGAGAAGCAAGATGCCTGAATCACTGAGATGGGGAGAGGCTCCCAGAGCAAGCAGATATCATGGGTATCGCTTCTCTCCGTTTCTCCGCGGTTTGACCGTTATTGCCCGGCCTGTGACCCGCTTTGCGCTTAGCTGACGCCGGCTTCGTGCGCCTGCTGGTCGGCATGATAGGAGGAGCGCACCAGCGGGCCGCATGCCGCATGAATGAATCCGAGCTCGCTGGCGATGCGCGCGTAGTCCTCGAACACCGCCGGCTCGACGTAGCGCGCCACGGGCAGGTGATGCGCGGATGGCTGCAGGTACTGCCCGATCGTCAGCATTTCGACGGAGTGCCCGCGGAGATCGCGCATGACCTCGACGATCTCCTCGTCCGTTTCCCCGAGGCCCACCATGAGCCCGGACTTGGTCGGAATTCTCGGAAAGCGCCGCTTGAACTCGGCGAGCAGCGTGAGCGAATGAGAATAGTCGGCGCCGGGACGCGCTTGCCTATAGAGGCGCGGCACCGTTTCGAGATTATGGTTCATGACGTCCGGCACCGCGGTCGAGAGCCTCTCGAGCGCGGGCTCCAGACGGCCCCGAAAATCGGGCACCAGCACTTCGATCCGGGTCCCCGGGGAATGCGCGCGCACCGCGCGGATGCACTCGGCGAAGTGCTGCGCTCCGCCGTCCCGCAGGTCGTCGCGGTCGACACTGGTGATCACCACGTAGCGCAGTGTCAGCGCCGCGATCGTGCGCGCGAGGTTGGCCGGTTCATCGGCATCGGGGGGCAGCGGCTTGCCGTGCGCGACATCGCAGAAGGGGCAGCGGCGCGTGCACAGGTCGCCCAGGATCATGAAGGTCGCGGTTCCCTTGCCGAAGCATTCGCCGATGTTGGGGCAGGTCGCCTCCTCGCACACCGTGTGCAGCCGGTGCTCGCGCAGGATCTTCTTGATCTCGTGAAAGCGCTCACCGTGGCCGAGCCGCACGCGGATCCACTCGGGCTTGGCAAGCCGCTCGCCCGGCACCACCTTGATCGGGATGCGCGCGGTCTTCGACGCGCCTTTCTGCTTGATACCGGACTCGCTCATGGCAGGAGATGCAACAGGTGATCGACCAGCTCCTCGCCCAGGCGTTCGGCCGACTCGGTAATTCCGACATTGCGTGCCTGGGTGACCGCAAGCCCCGGATAGCCGCAGGGATCGACCGCGTGAAACGGCGAGAGGTCCATGTCGACGTTGAAGGCGAGGCCGTGATAGCAGCAGCCGTTTCTCACCCGCAATCCGAGCGCCGCGATCTTGGATCCGTTGACGTAGACGCCGGGCGCGTCGGTGCGTCCCTCCGCTCCCACACCGTGCGCGGCGAGGAGCCCGATCACGGCGCGCTCCATGATCCGGACAAGCGGCCTCACCGTCAGGCCGCGGCGTCGCATGTCGATCAACAGGTACACCACGACCTGGCCCGGGCCGTGATAGGTGATCTGACCGCCCCGGTCGGCCCTGATGACGGGTATTGCGCTGGCGCCCCGGGGAAGATGTTCGCTGCGGCCGGCAACGCCCAGCGTGTACACGGGCGGGTGCTGGAGCAGCCAGATCTCGTCGATTGTGTCTGACGTCCTCGCCGCAGTCAGCTCCCGCATGGCACGCCACGTCGCCTCGTAATCCACCATGCCGAGCCGGCGCACGCGGGGCGGGGGCAGGTCGAACCCCCGGGCGATCACCGCGCCAGCTGCGGTCGCCGGGGCTGAAGAGGCTCCAATCTGCGCTTTGAAAGGTGGTGCGTTCATGGGTCCGGCCGGGCAGGGTACACTCGCGCCATGCGGTCAGTTTACCGGTTGTGGGCCGATGAGAGAAACGCGAGGAAAATGCTGCAACTTCAGGCGCTACCGCGCCGGCGCCGCCCGGTGCCGGGTATCGCCGGTTTCACCGGCGCGCTCGTTGGCGGCATGATGCTCGCAGCGCAGCTCGCGGCACAACAGGCGTCGGGCGACTATGCGACCGATCTCGGCGTTGTGTACGCGGGATACCAGCGAATCATTGCGCTCAAAGAGGCCTGCGATGAGGCGGTGCCCGAGACCCGTGCCGCCAATGAGCGGGCATTTGCCGCGTGGCAGCAGCGGCACCAGGAGCTTCTCGCCGAGCTGAAGCGTCGTGTGACGGCAATGATTCGTCGCGCATCCGAGGACGAGCGGGAGTATTCCCGCAACCTGGGCAAATACGAAGGGGCGATCCTCTTGAGCCGCGAGGAGCAGAAAGTATCGTTCCTCACCGCCGGCTCCGACACGCTGCGGGCGCAATGCCAACGCGCGCCCGAGCTTTTGAAAGGCCCCGAGGGCGATCTTGCCGCGGTTTTTGCGGGCGAGCTCGAAACGATCCGCAAGCGAAAATGAGTGCCGCCACAGGGACCGTCGACTTGACGGAGCCCTGCGCCAGGGCGCGGAACGTGAAGGAGCCGGCGACCGGCCGCGCGCCGGTGACGCGCGGCGCAGCTGGCACATTGCGGTAGAATTGCGCGGCGAGCGCATCGCAAGGGAGATGAAAAATGGGCAAAGGTGATCAACGTACGCGCCGCGGCAAGCTCTTTCGCGGCAGCCATGGCAAGACGCGGCCGCGCAAGCGCAAGAAGAAAAAACCCGCCGCGCGATGAGATGAGAGTACACGAGACCGTATGACACAGGCCAGCACCGTCAAGCTCGATACCGGCAGCCGCTTCCCCGACATCGAATTCCAGTTGCTCAATGGATCGAAGCTCACTCTTCCGGGAGCGTGGTCGGGCCGTTGGGGCACGCTGATCTTCTACCGCGGCCACTGGTGACCCTATTGCCGTCAGCAGTTTGCTGACTTCCAGCAGAGCCTGCCCGAGCTGAAGGAGCTCGGCATCGAGGTGCTCGCGGCGTCCGTCGACAGCGAGCAGGACACGCGCCGCATGGTGCAGGAGACTGGCGTCACTTTTCCCGTCGCTTATGGGCTCGATCCGGAGCGCATGAGCGAGTTGACCGGCGCATTCTGGGAAACGAGGCGCCGGATCCTGCACGCAACGGGTTTCCTCATCAAGCCCGACGGCACCCTCGCACATGCGGTCTACTCGAGCGGGCCGATCGGCCGCTACACGGCGTCGGACGTGATCAAGAACGTCAAGTTCATGACCCAACCCAAGACCTGATCTAGAGGACCATGACGACCATCGGGTGGTCGCAGAGCTCGCGGTAGAGGCGGTCCAACTGATCGCGCGACGTGGCGCGGATGACGCAGGTGATGCTGAGGTAGCGGCCGCGCTTGCTCGTTTTCATCTCCATGCTGGCGCCGTCGAACTCCGGAGCATGGCGCCGCACGATCTCGAGCACCGCCTGGGCAAAGCCTGCCTGCGTGCCGCCGAGAACCTTGATCGGAAAGTCGCAGGGATATTCGAGCAGCGAAACTTCCATGAGCGCGGCGCAAAATCAGGCCGCTTGACGCATGATCCTGCGCTTGAACTCCTGAAATGCGCCGTGGATGACCTTGAAGACCGGGCCCGGCTTTCCGTCGCCCACCGGCCGCCCGTCGAGTGTCGTGACGGCGAGCACTTCCTTTGATGACGAAGTAAGCCACAGCTCGTCCGCGCCGCGCACCTCGTCTTCCCCGATCTCGCGCACCTCGACCGGCACCTTGCTGGCCGCCGCCAGCTCGAGCACGACGTCGTAGGTGATCCCCGGCAGCACGAGATGATTCTTGGGCGGCGCAAGGAGCACGCCCTCCTTCACCGCGAAAACGTTGCTCGACGACGCCTCCGTCAGATAGCCATCCCGGAACATCACGACCTCGTCGGCGCCGGAATCGACAGAGCGCTGCCGCATCAGGCAGTTTGCCAGGAGCGAGGTGACCTTCACGTCGCACCGCAGCCAGCGGAAGTCGGTGGCCGTCACCGCCGAGGCCCCTTTCTCGACGAGCTCGCGCGACGGGGTGGAAAGCGGGCCGCTCATCATGAATACCGTCGGCGCGACACCCTTGGGGAACGCATGGTCGCGCCTGGCGACGCCGCGCGTCACCTGAAGGTAGACCGCCTGGTCTTCGGGGGCATTTCGCTCGATGATCTGATGCACGAGCCGGATCCACTCCGCATCGGCGAGAGGCGCCTCCAGGCGTATGGCCTCGAGGCTTCTGCGCAGGCGCGCGAGATGCTCCGTCAGGCGGAAGGGGTGGCGCGAATACACCGGAATCACCTCGTAGACGCCGTCGCCGAAGATGAACCCGCGGTCGAGCACCGACACGCGGGCGTTCTCGAGCGGCATGAATTCGCCGTTCAGATACACGATCTCGCTCATCCTGTCCTCGCGAAGCTGGAGAAGTTCACCGACTGTTTCGATGCGTCCCGCCGCAGCCAGTCTACACTGAAAGTATGGCGGATCCGGTTAATGGAACCACAAGCGGATGGAATCCCACGCCCGTCCGAAAATGCCCGCGGCCGGCACGCTCTCCAGTGCGACGACCGGCAGCTCGCGATACGGTTTGCCGTCGAAGAGGACTTTCATCGTGCCGACCCGCTGGCGGGCCGTGATCGGCGCGAGAAGCGGCTGCTCGCCCTCGACCGTCGCGCTCAACTTGCCCCGCTGGCCCTTGGGCAGGGTGACATAGAGATCGGTGGCGAGTCCGGCCTTCACCGAATCGGCCGAGCCCTTGAACACCTGCAGGGTCGCCACGGGTTCATTCCTGGCGTAGATGCGGGAGCTGTCGTAGAACTGAAACCCGTAGTTGAGGAGCTTCTGGCTCTCGATGGCGCGGCCCGACTCGCTGCCCGCGCCCAGTATCACGGAGATCAGGCGATGCTCGCCGCGCTTCGCCGACGTGATCAGGCACCAGCCCGCGCTCTCGGTGTGGCCGGTCTTCACGCCATCGATCGTGGGATCGGTCCAGAGCAGCCGGTTGCGATTGGCCTGCTTGATCTTGTTGTAGGTGAACTCCTTCTGGGAATAGAGCTCGTAGTACTTGGGAAAATCCCGGATGATGGCCGCCGCCAGGGCGGCAAGATCCTCGGTCGTCGAGTAGTGATCGGGGTGCGGCAATCCCGTGGCGTTCACGAAGCGGGTGTCCTTGAGCCCGAGGCGCTGCGCCTCGCGGTTCATGACCTGGGCGAACACCTCCTCGCTGCCTGCGATGGCCTCGGCAAGCGCGACACTCGCGTCATTGCCGGACTGCACGATCATGCCGTTCAGGAGCTGGCTCACCGTCACCGGTTTGCGCGGCTCGATGAACATCCGCGAGCCGCGCGTGCGCCACGCGGTGACCGACACCGGGACCTGCTGATGAGGGCGGATTCGCCCCTGCTCGAGAGCGGTGAAGGCAATGTACGCGGTCATCAGCTTGGTGAGCGAGGCCGGCTCGACCCGCGCCTGGGCGTTGTGCTCGGCAAGTCGTCTGCCGCTGTTGAAATCGACGAGGAGATAGGCCTTGGCCGCGACGGCGGGGGCGGGTGGGACCGGAAGCGGGGGCTGCTGGGCGTGCAGCAACGAGGCGACAACGAGCAGCCAGAAAGCAACGATCAGACGCATGATGTCTCGCGAGCGGGAATTATAGCAGAGCACAAGCTTCCTCGAATCAATCAGTTGCAGATGAGAGCGGCTCGGCCTGACGTCGCGCACTTGAAAACGGCGGGGCGGCTCCCATATGCAGGTTGTCGGCGCATTGCGCCTCATACTTGTTGATAAAGACATACGGAGAATGGCTATGGCAAATCTCACACGTTACAGCCCGTTGGATGATGTAGTCGATGATCTGTTCCGTGGTTTTTTCGTGCGCCCGGTGCGGTATGAAGGGCAAGCGAATGCCGGTGCGGCGTTTCGCGTGGACGTGGCCGAGAACGACAAGGCCTACACGCTGCGCGCGGAGCTCCCCGGCGTAAAGAAGGAAGACATCCACGTGACGATCGATGGCGACACCGTTGCGGTCAGCGCGGAAGTGAAGGCCGAGAAGGACGTGAAGAATGGCGAGCGCGTCCTGCGTTCCGAGCGATACACCGGCAAGCTCTATCGCGCCTTCACGCTGGGGCAGGCAATGGACGAGGCCTCGGCCGCGGCGAAGTTCAGCGATGGCGTGCTCGAGCTGACGCTGCCGAAGAAAGCGGCTGTCCAGGCGAAGCGGATCACCATCCAGTAAATCCGGACAGCTGACGCTGCCGGTTTACTTCCGCGCGTTGGAACGGACGGAGCAGGCTCCGCCGATCAACGCGCGGCAGCAACAAAAAAGCGGCGGGCTCACGGGCCTGCCGTTTTTTTTGACGTAGAATAGGCCGCGCCGACCAACCACGCGCCGCCGTCCATGGCCCTTACCGGTACTCCCGCCGCGGAAAGAGCGAAGATCCTCGCCGAGGCCCTGCCGTACATCCAGCGCTTCCACGGCAAGACCATCGTCATCAAGTACGGCGGCAACGCCATGACTGACGAGAAATTGAAGCGCAGCTTTGCGCGCGACGTCGTGCTGCTTAAGCTCGTTGGCATGAATCCCGTGGTCGTGCACGGCGGCGGCCCGCAGATCGACGACCTGCTCAAGCGCGTGGGCAAGAAGGGGGAGTTCGTGCAGGGCATGCGCGTGACCGACGCCGAAACGATGGACGTCGTCGAGATGGTGCTGGGAGGCCAGGTCAACAAGGAAATCGTCAACCTGATAAACCAGCATGGCGGCCGCGCAGTAGGCCTGACGGGAAAGGACGGGGGGCTCATCCGCGCCAAGAAGATGCTGGTGCGGGGCGGCGCCGATTCGGATGCCCTGCTCGACATAGGGCAGGTGGGTGAAGTGGAAGCCATCGATCCCGCGATCGTGCATCAGCTCTACGCCCATAATTTCGTCCCTGTTATCGCGCCTCTGGGCGTCGGCAAGAAGGGCGAGACCTACAACATCAACTCCGATCTCGTCGCCGGCAAGATCGCAGAAGTGCTGAAGGCGGAGAAACTGGTCGTTCTTACCAACACGCCGGGCGTGCTCGACAAGAACGGAAAGCTGCTGACGGGCCTCAGCGCGCGCAAAATCGACGAGCTCTTCGCCGACGGAACGATCTCCGGCGGCATGCTGCCCAAGATCGGCTCGGCCCTGGAGGCCGTGAAAAACGGGGTCAACAGCTGTCACATCATCGACGGCCGGGTGGAGCACGCGCTGCTGCTCGAGGTGCTGACCGACGAAGGCGTTGGCACCCTCATCCGGCGTCGCTAGGAATTTGCGCCGACTTGCCGCCGCAAATTCCTTACCTTGGAACTCGAAACTCGAAACTCGAAACTCGGAACGGGCTCATGTGGGGTCGTGCCTGGATCTTCGATCTGGACGATACCCTGCACAATGCGCGCCCCCACATTTTTCCGCACATCAATCGGGCGATGACCGCCTACCTCCAGGCGCATCTCGGGCTCGACGAATCGGCTGCCGGGGAACTGCGGCGCCATTACTGGCAGCGCTACGGGGCAACGCTGCTCGGACTGATGCGCCACCACGCGACCGATCCAAGGCACTTTCTGTGGCACACGCACCAGTTCACGGCGCTCGATCGCATGCTCGTGCGGGAGCCGCAGCTGCGCGCCACGGTGCGCAGGCTGCCGGGCCGGAAATACGTCTTCTCCAATTCACCCGTGCACTACTCCCGCGCCGTCCTGCGCGCCCTCGCGATCGCGGATCTTTTTAACGACGTGTTCTCGATCGAGCAGGCGCGATATCGCCCGAAACCCGATACCTACGGGTTTCTGCGACTGTGCCGCGTCAACCACCTCAAGCCGCACCGCTGTATCATGGTGGAGGATTCATTGGAGAACCTGCGCACCGCAAGCCGGCTTGGCATGAAAACAGTGTGGGTCACGCGTTCGGCCAGGGCCCCGGATTTCGTGGACGTGCGGATTCCGAGCCTCATGCATTTGCCCGAGAGGCTGGCATCCTTACAATAGGGCCGGGTACACCGGCGCGGACGGGAACATGGCGGTGAAAACGGGCGAACGCAAGGACCAGATCCTGCAGACGCTGGCCGAGATGCTGGAGCAGCCTGCGGGCGAGAGAATCACCACCGCGGCGCTGGCTGCGCGGCTGCGGGTGTCGGAGGCCGCGCTCTACCGGCACTTCAAGGGCAAGGCACAGATGTTCGAGGGGCTGATCGAGTTCATCGAGCAGACGCTCTTCGCGCTGGTGAACAAGATCACGACCGAGGAAAAAAGCGGGCTGCGCCAGCTCGAGGCCATCATCTCGGTGCTCCTCGCTTTCGCGCAGAAGAACCGGGGAATGACCCGCGTGCTGATCGGCGACGCGCTGGTCAACGAGGACGAGCGCCTTCAGCTGCGCATCAACCAGCTGCTCGACCGCCTCGAATCCGTGCTCAAGCAGGCGCTGCGTTTCGGCATCACCCAGAATGAGATCGACGCGGAGGTGGATATTACCGCGCAGGCGAACCTGCTCATGAGCTTCGTGACGGGCCGCTGGCACCAGTTTGCGAAAAGCGGGTTCAAGCGCGACCCCGCGGAGCTGTGGGCGAAGCAGTGGCGGCAGATGATGGAGGGCGTCATCGCCTAGTGCCGTTCCAACTTGTTCAGACAAAGCGAGAGCTATCGATACGTGGCTATCGTGGATTCGGGACAACAAGTTGGAACGGCACTAGACGCCATCTCGGAGACAAGAAACAGGACAGCCACGGAACCACACGGAGTTTGTCCTTGCATCGCACCGCACTTCCTGCGCCGGATTTGGGTCCGTGTAGTTCCGTGTGATTCCGCGGTTAATGATCTTGTGGTTTCTGGGAGTTTTCGAGACGACGTTTGAGTTTTCGCCGTTGCCTGCGGGGCGGCGGCGCGCTCAATCAACGAAGGGGACAACGCGATGAGGAACATCACCTCCCGAAAACTTGCCGAGCTGCTGATCGGCATCGCGCGCGCTCAGCAGGCGATCGTCGAGGCGGCGGAGAGCCAGCGTGCAGGTTTCAAGGGCCATCTGGGGCCGGCCCTGCAGACCGCCGCGCGCAATCGCAATACGGGGCATGCACCCACCCTGATGGATCTCCCGTCGCGTATTCTCCTCGCCCACCAGGCGCGAACCGGCCCGGACCTCGAGCAGATCACGCGGGAGCTCGACGACCTTCTCGGCGTGGGCTCGCGGGGGGATACCGACTGAGCAAAGCCTAGGTCTCCGCGCTGGCGTCGCGCGCCGCCGTGCCGCATACCGGACAGGCCGGATCCTTTGCCAGATTGATGGTGCGCACCTGCATCGTCAGCGCGTCCAGCAGCATCAGTTTCCCCGTCAGCGTCTCGCCCGTGCCGGCCAGAAGCTTCAGGGCCTCGGCCGCCTGTATGGAACCCACGATCCCGGTGAGCGGCGCGAAGACTCCCATTACGGCGCAGCGCACATCTTCCGACTCGCCTTGCTCCGGAAAGAGGCAGGCGTAGCAGGGCGAATCTGCCACCCGAAGGTCGAACACGGCGATCTGGCCGTCGAAGCGCACGGCCGCACCGGAGACGAGCGGCCTGCGCAGCTCGACGCAGGCCCGGTTCACCGCGTGCCGGGTGGCGAAATTGTCGCTCCCGTCGACGACGACGTCCGCCTGCGCGGCGAGCGTCCGCAGGCGCTGGTGGTCGACGCGCTCCGCGAGCCCGACCACGTCGACCTCCGGGTTGATGGCTTTCAGCGTCGCGCGGGCCGATTCGACCTTCTTCATCCCGATCGACGTGGTGCGGTGGACGATCTGGCGCTGGAGGTTGGTCAAGTCGACCTCCTCGTTGTCGCACAGGACGATGTGCCCGACGCCGGCCGATGCGAGGTAGAGCGCCACGGGCGAACCGAGCCCGCCCGCACCGATGACGAGCGCGCGCGCGGCGAGGAGCTTCTGCTGGCCCTCGACGCCGATCTCCGGCAGGAGGATATGCCGGCTGTAGCGCAGCAGCTGGCGGTCATCCATGGCGCTTTCTCCGCCTTGCGCGCGGCATCCACCCAAAAACAAACGCCCGGCCGGCGCCGGGCGTTGCAGGATGTCGCGGCGCTCGCGCCGCAGGCCTAGTTGGTCTTCGTCCCACCGCGGCTCTTGAGGAACGCGATCGCCTGGTTGAGCTCGTAATCGTGCTTCGACACGATCTCACCCGGCTCCGGCCTGAGCAGCTTTTCGTCGACGTCGGTCGGGCGCGGCTCCGGCGTGAAGTCGTACTTCTTCGCAGCCGCTTCCACGGCAGGCGGGGTTCCCGCGGTCGTTTCGGCGAGATGCTTCGTGAGATCCGCTTCGCGCAGCTTGAGCGCGCTGACGCTCCCGCCCGAGCCGTCATCGAGGGGGATGTCGGGTTCGATGCCCTTCGCCTGGATCGAACGCCCGTTCGGCGTGTAATAGCGCGCCGTGGTGAGCTTGATCGCGGTGTTGTTGCCGAGCGGCAGGATCGTTTGCACCGAGCCCTTGCCGAAGGTGCGCTGGCCCATGATGACGGCACGCTTGTGATCCTGGAGGGCGCCGGCGACGATCTCGGAGGCGGAGGCCGAGCCCCCGTTCACCAGCACCACCATCGGCACGCTCTTCACGCCTTCCGGAAGCCGGCTGATGTAATCCTGCTTGAGCCGGCCGCGCAGATAGTGCTCCGGCGTCGCGCTAAGACGCATCTTGGAGTCCTCGGTGCGCCCGTCCGTATAGACGACGAGCGATCCGCCCGGCAGGAATGCTGCCGACACCGCGACCGCGCCGTTCAGCAGTCCGCCCGGGTCATTGCGGAGGTCGAGCACAATGCCCTGCATGGGCACGGGCGTTTCCTTGAACAACCGCTCGATCGCGCGCGAAAGGATCTCGCCCGTGTGTTCCTGGAACTGGGTTACGCGGAAGTAGGCGTAGCCGGGCTCGAGGAGCTTCGACTTGACGCTCTGGATCTTGATGATGGCGCGCGTGATCGTCACCACGATCGGCTTCGCCTCGCCCTTGCGCACGATGGTGAGAGTGATCTGTGTATTGGGCTTGCCGCGCATGCGCTTCACCGCATCGCTCAGCGTCATGCCTTTCACCGAGGAGTCGTCGAGCTTGACGATCAAGTCGCCCGCCTTGATGCCCGCGCGCGATGCCGGAGAGTCATCGATCGGCGCAACCACCTTGACGAAGCCGTCTTCCATTCCGACTTCAATGCCCAGCCCGCCGAACTCGCCCTGGGTCCCGACCTGAAGCTCGCGGAAGGCCTCCTGGTCGAGATAGGCGGAGTGCGGATCGAGCCCCGTCAGCATGCCGTTGATGGCCTCGGTGATGAGCTTCTTGTCCTCGACCGGCTCGACGTAATCGGTCTTGACGCGTCCGAACACCTCGGTGAACGCGCGCAGCTCCTCGATCGGCAGCGGCGCCGCGAGGTCCCGCTGCGCCACGGCGGTCAAATTGAGGCTCACGAGCACGCCCAGGAGGGCGCCGATCGCGATCAACCCGAACTGATGCAACTTGTTGCGCATGGACCGCTCCCGCAAATCGGCATCGCAAGACGCCGAATGCCGCAATACAACCCTATGAAATGAAATATCTTTTCGCTGAGGCCCGGCCCCTAGCGCACATCCACCCAGCCAAGGGGATCCAGGGCCTTACCCTCATGCCGTAGCTCGAAGTATAAACCCGAATCCGGATTGCCGCCGCTGTTGCCGACTGTGGCAATAGTCTCACCACTGCGCACGGGATCGCCCACGCGCTTATAAAGGGCCTCATTGTTGGCGTACAGGGTCATGTAAGCGCTCCCATGGTCGATGATCATGAGATTGCCGAACCCGCGCAGCCAATCGGCGAACACCACGCGCCCGCCGGCCACGGCCTTCACGCCCTCGCCACTTCTCGCCGCGATGAAAACCCCCTTCCACAGCGTGCCCCCGCCGGCGCGCGGGCTGCCGAACTCACCCTCCACGTCTCCCCGTACCGGGAGGCTGAGCCGTCCCTTGAGCGCGGGGAAAGGCGTGCCGTCGACCGAGGCATCCGGCAGGCGCTCGTTGCGCAGGCGCGGGCCGGGGCGCTCGCGCGCGACGAGCCGGGCGAGCTGCTCGATCAACCGCGTCAGGCGCTGCTCGTCGCGCTTGAGCGTGCGGATCTCATGGCGCTGCCGCCGGATGTCGCGCGAGAGGCTCGCAAGCACCTGGTTGCGCGCGCGACGCTCGCGCTCGAGCCGCCCCCGCTGCGCGCGCTGCTCCCGCGTGACGGCGGCAAGCTCCGCAGACTGCTGCGCCGCCTCGCGTTCCAGCGCGTCGAGCCGGGCAAGATTCGCGCGCACGCCGGCGATGAGCTCCACCCGCGCGCGGGAGACATAGCCAAAATAATGCAGGTCACGCGCGATCCGGGCCGGGTCCTCGCCGTTGAGCAGCAGCTTGAGGGGTTCCGCTTCGCCCGCGACGTATTGGCGGTAGAGGAGGCGCCCGAGGCGCGCCTGCTGTGACTTCAACGTCGCCTCGTGCTCGCGCGATTCCGCGCGCAACGCCGCGAGCCTGCGATTGATCGCGCGCGATTGCTGACCGAGCTCGCGCAGGGCACGGTTCGCATCCGAGATCGCGCGCTCCGAATCCTTGAGCGCGTCCGCAGCTTCCCCGTGCGATTCCTCGGCCCCGGCGAGGCCTTTCTGCAGCGCTTCGATCCGGCCGCGCAGCTCGCGCAGCTCTTTCTCCTTCGTGCTGGCGGGTGTTGCTGCGAGCGTGCCGGCGCTCGCGCCGAGGAAGAGAAGCAGCAGGCCGGCTGCGCGCAGGCTCACTGGAACGCGATGAGCGCCTTGCCTGTCATCTCGGGCGGCTGCGGCAGTCCCATCATGGCGAGCAACGTCGGCGCCACGTCCTGCAGGGCGCCCCCGTTGGCGATTTTCGCTTTGCGGCCAATGTAGAGCAGGGGCACCACGTTCAGCGTGTGGGCGGTGTGCGCCTGCTTTGTCGCCGGGTCCCGCATCGTTTCCGCATTGCCGTGGTCCGCGGTGATCAGCGCTTCACCACCGATCTCCTGCATGGCCTCGACGGCACGGCCGACGCACTCGTCGAGCACCTCGATCGCGCGGGTCGCGGCCACGAGGTTACCGGTGTGGCCCACCATGTCGCCGTTCGCGAAGTTGCAGATGATCGCGTCGTAGCGGCGGCTCTTGATTGCCTCGACGAGCTTGTCCGTGACCTCGTAAGCGCTCATCTCGGGCTTGAGATCGTAGGTTGCGACGCGGGGCGATGGAACGAGGATACGCTCCTCGCCCGGGTACGGGGCTTCCACGCCGCCGTTAAAGAAATACGTGACGTGGGCGTACTTCTCGGTCTCCGCGATTCGCAACTGCTTCAAGCCGCGCTGCGAGAGGTATTCGCCGAAGCCGTTCGCCACGCTTTGCGGCGCAAAGGCCGCGGGAATCTGCGCGAAGTCGTCTCCGTAGCGCGTGAGCGTGCAGTAGTAGCCGAGGCGCAAAAAGCGCTCGCGCGCGAAACCATCGAAGCGCTCGTCGGTCAACGCGCGCGTCAACTGGCGCGCGCGGTCGGCGCGGAAGTTCATGAAGACGACCGCGTCACCGTCACGCATCGGCGCAGGCTCGCCGACGAGCGCGGCTTTCACGAATTCGTCGCTCTCGCCGCGTTCGTAGGCGAAGTGAAGCCCCTCCACCGCGGTGGCGCAGCGAAACTCTGCTTTTCCCCGGGTGATGAGATCGTAGGCCGGCCTCACGCGCTCCCAGCGCTGATCGCGGTCCATCGCGTAGTAGCGCCCGCAGAGCGAGGCGATGCGGCCGCCCTTCAACTCATCGCATTTGCGCTGCAACGCCGTGAGCGACGCCTCAGCGCTTTTCGGCGGCGTGTCGCGTCCGTCGAGGAAGGCGTGCACGTGCACGTCGCGGACGCCGCTGCGGACGGCTGATTCCAGCAGCGCATAAATCTGCGTCTCGTGACTGTGCACGCCTCCGGGAGAGAGCAGGCCGAGAATATGCAAGGCGCGTCCCGGCGCGCGCGCCGTCTCCAGCGCCTTTGCAAGCACGGGATTGCGCGCGAACTCACCTGTCTCGATCGCGCGCTCGATGCGCGTGTAATCCTGGTAGACGACGCGGCCCGCGCCGATGTTCATGTGCCCGACTTCCGAATTGCCCATCTGGTCCTTGGGCAAGCCGACCCATTTTTCCGACGCGTCGATCGTCGTGTGCGGATGGCGCGACCACAGCGCGTCCCAGCGCGGCTTTCGCGCCTGGCAGATGGCGTTGTTCTCGCATTCTTCGCGATACCCAAAGCCGTCCAGTATGACCAGGAGAACAGGTGTTACCTTCATGAATTGATGATCATTTGTGCCAACAAACGGCCACTGGGTAAATTTTAGTATATTCTAATGAAGCAACATATCCAGGACCGGGGAATGGTGACAGACGCAGAAGGGGTGCAAGCCGCGCTCATGCACCGTCAGGAGCACATCGAGCAGGCCTCGCGCGCCCTCAAGGCGATGGCGCATCCGCTGCGGCTCAGGATTCTTTGCGTGCTCGGCCACCAGGAGCTGAGCGTGCAGGACATCGTCGACTGCGTCGGAACCTCGCAGAGCAACATCTCTCAGCACCTCGCGATACTACGGGAAAAAGGGGTGCTTCGCACGCGCAAGGAAGCCAACCGCGTGTATTACCGCGTGGGCGATGAACGCACGCTCAACCTGATCGGCATGATGCGGGAAGTGTTCTGCGGCCGGAGCTGATGTCGCGCGGCGCGAACCGGTTGATGTCCGCTCGTGCCCGCTGCGGGCTGAATCATCGCGGTATCCGGACGGCAAGTCGCGCGCCGCGCGGGGCGACGAGGTGCTGACCCCCGCCCGCGCGAGCCTCTACTGCTGCGGGCTCATGCTGGCGCTGCCGTTCGTGCAGCCCTATCACCGCTTCCCGGTCACCTCGTTCTACAGCGAGTGGCTGGCATTCGCCCTCGGCCTGCTTGCCGCACTGCTGTTGCTTCGCGGTCAGGCAGGACAGATCGCGAGGTACCCGGCGGTCGCGCTGGCGCCACTCTGCCTGATTCTTTTGCTGGCCGTGCAGGCAGCGCTCGGCCGCGTTCCCTACCCCGAACAGGCGTTGATCGCCACGCTCTACCTGCTTTGGGCAGCGTTGATCGTTGCCTTGGGCCACAGGCTCGGACAGGAACTCGGGCTCCATGAAGTCGCCGGCACGCTGGCGTGGTTCGTGCTCGCAGGGGGCATGCTGAACGCGCTGGCGGGGCTGATTCAGCACTACGACGTCGCGACGCCGCTCGGATTTATCGTCGCGCGCAAGGCATCTGCCGCGGTCTTCGGCAATCTCGCGCAGCCAAACCACTACGCCGCCCACCTTGCGCTGGCGCTGGCCTCGGTTGCGTACCTTTATGGTCGCCGGCGAGTCGGTCCTGTGGTGGGCATCGGGTGCGTGGTGATTCTTCTCCTCATGTCTGCGCTCGCGGGTTCGCGCAGCCCCTGGCTCTATCTCGCCGCGTTCGCCCTTCTCGGATTGCTGGCGGGGAAATTTCGCCGCGACGAAGAGACGCGCAGGTTGATCATTCTCGCAGGGTTGTTGGTGCCGGGTTTCCTGATTGCACAGGGAATTGCAACACTGATGGCCCCAGCCGAGGGGCTTCAGGTCACATCCGGGCAGCGGCTGTTCGCTTCGGCGAGTGGAATCTCTGCGCGCGCAGAGCTTTGGGGCGACGCATGGCGAATGTTTCTTGCCGCTCCGATTCTTGGCAGCGGCTGGGGGCAGTTCTCCTGGCACCATTTCCTGAACCAGGCAGCGACCGGCGCGAGCGCGGCGCCGGGGCTTTTCAATCATGCGCACAACCTCGCGCTGCAGCTCCTCGCCGAGACCGGACTCATGGGTTTCGTGATCATCTTTGGCGCAGCCGTGGTCTGGCTCGCCGGCCTGCGCAAGGTCACGATCGATGCCGATTGGTGGTGGCTGCTTGCATTGATGTCAGTGATCGGGATTCACAGCATGCTTGAGTACCCGCTGTGGTACTCCATCTTCCTGGGTCCCGCCGCGCTCCTGCTCGGCCTGGGAACGCAGCACGTTCTCAATGTTCGTTTTCAAGGCGCGCTGAGGCTCACCGTTGGTGCCTGCATTCTCGCGGGCTCGCTGTACCTGCTTGGCGCTGTGGCGCCTTATCGCGATTTCGAGCGCGTTGTCTTCAGCTCGGAGAGCAGCTCCCTCGCACGCACGGACGAGCGGGCTTTCATGGCCGTGATTTCTGCTGTACATCGTGAACCGTTGCTCACGCCCTATGTCGAGCTGGCGATCGCGCACGGCGTCGTCGTTTCACGGGATAGTCTCCCGGAGAAAGTGGACCTGACACGGCGCGCGATGCACTTTGCACCCGTGGCGGTCGTCGTGTACCGCCATGCCTTGCTGCTTGCCCTGGCCGGCGACAGGGCCGCGGCGTTGCGGCAGCTGCAGCGGGCGATTCGGGTATATCCGGCGGAGCTTGGCGAGGTGATGCCGCAGCTCGAGGCGCTGACGCGCGAGCACCCCGCGGAGATGACCCCTCTGCTAGAATTGGCGGCTGCAAAAAGCGTGGAACGCCGCGCGCCCGCCGCCCATCGTTGATCCTTCTGACCGCGCCAGCTTCGGGAGCTTGTCTTGGAGTCATTTCTGAGTTTCCTCGGGAAGAGCCCTTTCAACATGGTGCTGCTTGGGGTCGTGATCGCCTCCGGCACCATGCTGATCTGGCCGCTCGTGTCGCGCATCGTCCGGCGCACGAGCGAGGTGGGAACGTTCGAGGCGGTCCAGCTCATCAACCGGCGCGATGCGATCGTGCTCGACGTGCGCGAGACGGGCGATTTTGAGGCCGGGCACATCACCAATGCCCGGCATATTCCCGAGGCGCAGCTGAAAGACCGCATGAGGGAGCTCGAGAAGTTCAAGTCGCGCCCGGTCATTGTGAGCTGCAGCACCGGGACGCGCGCTCCGGCCGTTGCGGGCATTTTGCGCAAGCGCGGTTTCGAGGAGGCTGTCGCGCTGCGCGGAGGCATCGCGGCGTGGCACCAGGCCGGCATGCCCTTGCCGAAGAGCTGACGGCAGGCATGCCCGCGGTCACCCTGTACAGCACGGCTTACTGCCCGTACTGCCAGATGGCGGAGAAGCTGTTGCAGCTCAAGGGCGCAACGGTCGAGCGCATCCCCGTCGAC
>Ga0256865_1000234_pt1 | contig 19483 bp, 34 predicted proteins | sample RVTome_14_FD_187337 | JGI IMG/M metagenome (GOLD analysis project Ga0256865, IMG submission 187337) | Soil microbial communities from uranium-contaminated site in the Upper Colorado River Basin, Wyoming, United States - RVT145D125 HiSeq ... | reverse complement strand
AGCCAACTGAGCTTAGGTGCGGCGAACGGTCCGATAACAGGAACGCTCGCGCATGCCAGACCGAAACCGAAGCCAGCGACTCTACACCGCGAGCGTAGAGCCGCTGTCCGTTTCTCGCCGCGGTCCGCGCGCCAGTCGTGGGCCGCGGCACCTTTTTTCGCAGGTCTCGGAGTGAGAGGAGCACCCGCCATGAGGATTCGTAGCTGGCTGCGCAAGGCCGAGTCGTGTCGCCGGACGGTCGTCGTCGTCGAGGAGCGGACGGACGAGCAGAGGAAGGCGGAGGCCGCGCGGGCGGCCGACGCGCGGCACGGCGTGCTCCCGATGGCGGGAAGGCGGTCCGCGTGACGCTCGCGAACCGCATGACCGAGGAGGAGAAGGAGCACGCGGACATCGGCCGGTATCCGCTCGTACTGGCCGAGGACGGCGGCGGACGGCGATTCTTTCTCCGCGGGAAGCCGGTGCACCGCGGGACCACGCTCGAGGTGTGGTGTCCAACGCTGAGCATCACAGTCGAAGGAATGCCGCTCGGACAGGACAGTTCCCTGAAAGGGTGGAGCGCTGGTCTCACGGCGGCCCCCCCTAGCGGCTGGCTGCGCGTGCGGTTCGGGATGGACAATGGCCGACCGGTAATCTACCTGTGGCTCGGTGTCTACCTCTCGGAAGCGCGAGTCGTCTGCTCTGACGTGATGGCGTTCCGTTGGCCGGACCTGGCGGTTCACGCGGAGGCGCAGCTCGAGTTGGAGCGGCGTCGGGCGGTCGACGCGCGGCACGGCATCATGACGCTGGTCGGAAGGCGGGGCGCGTGAAGGCGACTGACATCGTGAATGGCCAGCGCTACAAGGTGCGTCTCGACGGCAGAGTGCTGGTCGTCGAAGTGCTGAATGGATATGCCCGTGGAGGATTCTCAGTCTTCGATGTTGTTCTTCGCCAGACACTCAAGGGCAAGGTGCTCGCGAGGCAGTTTATACGCCTCGTCGGCGCCGGGGAGGGGTGCTCGTGAGGGACTGGATCACCCGAGGCGAGCTCGCGAATCTCGTCGAGCTCGAGCGCCGGCGCGAGCGGCGAGCACGGATCCGCTGCGTCGTCATCATCGGCCTGAGCTTGGTCGTCTGGGGCGTCCTCCTGTATCTCTGGAGCGGCCAATGAACGATCAGACCCACGACGATTCGAGCTTCACGCTCGACAAGGCGATCACCTTCCACCGCGGCTGTGCGCGCGAGGCGATCGACGCGGAAATCGCGGGAGAGGAGGTGTCCCCGTGACTCGCAAGCTCGAGCTCGACATTCCGGATTTCACCTTCCGTCGGCTGGAGAACGTCGCCGCCGTGCTCGGCATGCGACCGGACGCCGTGGTGCGGATGGTGCTCGAGCACCTGGACGCGGGGATCCTGCGGCCGGGATCCTGGGAGCGCTCCCACGCCGAGGATCTCTACGGCGAGGACCCGGTCCAGTACGCCTTCGAGTGCGAGCTCAAGGCGTCGCAGTTCGGAACGTGAAGTAGGCGCGTCCAGGGGGGACGCAATCGGGGGGGATCAGAACGTGGTGGTGTCAGACGGTGGTTTCGGGGGCTCTCGTGGGGTGTCTCAGGCGGACCGTGTTCCACCTGTCTTTCTTCCTTGGGGACGCCGGGGACCTCCACTCCCCGGCGTCGTTTCACCCTGACGGGAGGTGAGCGTGGACGAGAGTACCAGGAATACCCTGCTCGAGCGGGTCAACAAGATCCGCGTGGAAGCGCAGGCATTGGCATCGGCGATCGTCAACCTCGAGGAGCCGATGGAGCCAGTCGGGCCGGGCCCTGCGGCTCGCCAGCGGGCTGTGGTGACGATCGGCACGACGCGAGTCCAGCGCGGCAGGGACGCGATGATCCGGGTCAGCCTGACCTGCCCGGAGCCGATCGCCGGCGTGTGGCTGAATCTCCGGCATTCGCCGCGGCTCGAGTATCTGTACGCGGAGAGCCCGCTCGGGTCTCTGGTGCGCTATGCCAAGAGCGACGGCGCGCCGGATCACTCCAGGCACCTGCTCAGCTTCACGACCGACGTCGAGTCGGGATCCGCGGTTCCCGGCCAGGGGCTGATGCAGTTCGCGCCCGAGACGGTGATCCTGGAGGTCGCCTATCGCTGCGTCATCACGCTCGAACCTGGGCGTTACCCGGTGGACGGCGGGCGCTCCGGGGCGGCGACGCCGGGGGTGATCCGGGTGAGCTGGCCGACGCTGCTTCTCAACTGGGGCTCGGGCGGAATCGAGCCCGTGGTCGAGCCGGGCGGCGTCGAGGTTCACGGCTAACCGAGCCTTTCATTACGAGCGCGGCGTTCAGCGGGTTGCGCCGCGTCCCGCAAACTCTCCTCGTTTCAGACCCAAACCAACCCTGAACCCGCCGGGCCGGTGGAAGGCCGGCCGCTTTTCACGAAAGGAATCGTCATGCGCAGAAGGTCCTTCTTTCGCGCGATGCTCGGCGCCGGGCTCGCCTGCCTGCTGCCGGCGCCGGCCGTCGCGCGCGAGCTCGAGTTCCGTCGCTGGCGGGGGGACGTCGCCAGGAAGGAAGCGCGGCTCGAGTTCAGCCGGCAGAAGGTGCGCGATCTGATCGCGGAGATCGACGAGGCGTGCGTCGCTCGGGCGCGCGCGATGCGTCGCGTCTGAGAGTCCTTGGGGGGAACGTGAAGATTGAGGATGTCGTCTTCAGAGACGACCTGTATCCGCGAATCGAAAAGAGTCCGCTCACCGTGCAGAAATACGCGGAGGACCTTTCGGTTCTTCCGCCGATTGAGGTGAACCAGCACGGCGAGCTCATCGACGGCTGGCACCGGTGGACCGCGCACAAGAAGAACGGCGCGGCGGAAATCAACGTCATCGTCACAGAGACGACGAGCGACGCGCACCTTCTCGAGCTCGCGATTGAGAGGAACGCGAAGTTCGGTCTACAACTCAGCCAGTCCGACAAGCGCGACGCGGCGAGACGAATCTACAGCGAGACGCCGCTCGACGAGCAGGGGAAGAAGAAAGAGCGACTCGCCGACATCCTTTCGGTCTCGGTTCGAATCGTCCAGGGTTGGCTCTCGCGCATGGACAAGGACAATGCCGAGCGCCGCAACGCCGAGATCGTCCGCCTCTGGCTTGCCTGCCACACGGAACACGAGATCGCAAAGCTCCTCGGCATGCCGAGGACAACGGTTGAGTCGATTTTGACGAAAAACGAAGGTTTTCGTATTTCGTCAAACCCGCACCTCCACGCCGATCTCTCTGACGAGGAGGAGCGCTGGCGGGTAATCGCCGAGGAGAACCGCGCCGCCGCTGAACATGCCACCGACTTCACGCCTCCGCTCTACAACATCTGGAAGCAGCAGGAGCGCACCGCTGGATCGTCGCATCCCGGCAACACCGACGTCCGCTGGCTCGACAACCTGCTCTACCTCTACACCGAGCCGTTCGACGTCGTGGTCGACCCATTCGCCGGTGGCGGCTCGACTATCGACATCTGCAAGAAGCGGTGGCGCCGCTACTGGGCGAGCGACAGAAAGCCGGTCGTCGAGCGTGAGGACATCCGTGAGCACGATCTGACCGAGGGCCTGCCGAAGCTCCCGCGGTGGGCCGACGTCGGCCTCGTCTATCTCGACCCGCCGTATTGGATCCAGGCCGAAGGCGAGTACAGCGATGACCCGACCGACCTGGCGAACATGTCACTCGAGGACTTCACGAAGACTCTCAGCGACATCGTCAAGGCATTCGCGAAGAAGCTGAAGGACGCCTGCATCGCGCTCGTCATCCAGCCGACCCAGTGGCGCGCTCCGGACCGGCAGTTCACCGACCACGTCGGCGACATGCTCCGACTTGTGAAGCTCCCGGTCGAGATGCGGTACTCGGTTCCGTACGAGAGCCAGCAATGCACGGCGCAGATGGTCGAGTGGGCGAAGGCTGAGAAGAAGTGCCTCGTGCTTACGCGGGAAATCGTGGTCTGGAGGGTTGAGTGAGCCAGCACGAGAGAACCGGTCGTCGAGACCCGACCTACAGCCGCTGGCATCGCGCAGCGTCAATCGAGCGTTATCTCGATAGCCGCGCCGAGGCGGAATCACTCGGCATGATCGACTTCGACAACATTGGGTTTATCGAATACGAGAACGGGAGTCGAACGCCGCTGCTTCTCGCTGAGGTCGCCTACGACAACGGCGACCACAAGCCGGCAACGGTTCTCACGCGGCTTGGTGAGCTCGCGAAGCTCCCGGTTATCTGTGCACAATACACAACCGGCGATGTCCCCAATCCAGCGTCGCCTGACGTCATGGATATCACGGGCTTCCGTGTCCGAACGTGCTGGCATTGGGACCAGTTTCGCGTCAACCGTGAACCAGTCGCCATGTCGCCGAGAGGTTACGCGCGCTGGCTCTTTCGGCTTCGCGATGAGTCAATCCGCGACCGTTGGCATCGGAGTGTAATCGAAGACCTCGCCGCGCGGATTGAGTCGCTCTCGTATCGGGATAAAGGACGCCTGACAAGTGAGCTGCGACGGAGACGAGTGTCGCTATGACCGAACCACGCTACGGCACTTCCGACAAGTTCCGCATCAACAACTCGAAGCTGCAGCTCCTGCTGCGCTGCGGTCTCGCCTTTCAGTTCGCCGAGGAAGAGCGCCACCGGTGGGCGACGCCGGCGATGGTGATCGGCACCAGCGTCGCCGCCGCGGCCGAGCTCGACAACCGCGCCAAGATCGCACAGGCGCCGCGTCCATCGCTTACCGATCTCGTCGACGTCGGCGTCGCGCGCTTCGAGCTCGAGGTCTCGGAGAGCGAAGTCACGGCGACGCGCTTCGAGCTCGACCAGGCGAGAGATTCGGCGGCTGGCGGGGCGCGTGGATACGGCGAACTGCTGTCGCCACGGATTGACGGCGTCCTTATGGCCGAGGAAGTCCTGATCGCCGAAATCGCGCCGGGGATCGAGCTCGCCGGCACTATCGACTGCGTAACCGATGGCGTCGTCAGGGACACCAAAACCGGCCGTCGTTGGTCCGCGCAGCGCGCCGACGCATCGCGGCAGCTCTCGGCGTATTCGCTGCTCTACGAGGCTCGCTTCGGCACGCCGCCGGCGCGGGTCGCAATCGACTCGCTCTACCAGGAGCGCGGCGTCTGGCGCGCCGAGACGCTCTGGTCGAGCCGGTCGGAACGCGAGCTATCGGCGTTCGTCGAGACCGCCGAGCGCGCGAAGTGCGCGATTGAAGCCGGAGTCTTCCTTCCGGCGCCTGAGGGCGCCTGGTGGTGTTCGGAAACCTGGTGTCCATGGTGGAAGAACGGGAAGTGCACGGCGAGGCCCGGGTTATGAGAAAGCGACGCCGAGCACCGTCGTTCGCCGTGCGCGAAGCCGAGAAGCCCCTGCTGACGTCGCTCGATAAAGTCGTCCGCGGCATCTGGCGTCTACAGAACGAAGTCCGCGAATCCGCGTCGTTCCTCGAGAGCCTTGCGCGCCGCGTCGCTCCGGCGCAGAGGATCCTGATCGAGGGACAACTCAAACGGATGCGCAAGGACTGGCCTGATTTGTTCAAACCAAGGGGGAAAGACTGAATGGCAATCACACACGACCAGGCGCTCGCCTTCTTCTCGGCGCTGCTCGAGTCGAAGCCGATGCGTTTCCACATCGAGGCGGTGCTCGGGTACGGGAAGTCGCCCGGGAAGGCGAGCGATTTCGAGTCGAACAACGCCGAGACGCTCGACCGCTGCGAAGAGCTGCTCGGCCACGTCGAGGAATGCACGGAGCTTCTGAAGCTGCAGCTTCGCGACCGGCCGCGGCAGCAGAACTTCGAGTTCACGGAGGGGGAAGAGACTGAGGCGCCGAAGAAGGGGCGCGGAAGGAGGAAAGGATGACGAACCGTCAGCAACAGCCGCAGCAATCGCGCACGCCGGCAAAGCGCCAGCAGGCGGCGCCGCCGGCGAAGGCCGCGGGGACCAATACATCGGAGCTGCTCGTCGGCAGGCTCGCGCAGCGCTACGGGGTCGCCGCGGACAAGCTTCTCGCGACGCTGAAGAACACGGTCTTCAAGGGCAACTTCAACGACGTCGAGTTCGCCGCTGCGTTGATTCTCGCCGAGAAATACGACCTCAATCCATTCGCGCGCGAAATCTACATGGTGCAGCACAGCGGCGCGCTGCTCGTCATCGTCCCCATCGACGGCTGGGCGAAGCTCGCGAACCGCCATCCGCAATACGACGGCTGCGAGTTCGAGTACGAGAACGACCAGGACGGCGAGATCTACTCGACGACATGCCGCATCTTCCGGAAGGACAGGTCGCATCCGACCGAGGTCACCGAGTTTCATCAGGAATGCCAGCGGAACACGGAGCCATGGAAGAAGTGGCCGCGCCGGATGCTCAGGCACAAGGCCTTCATCCAGGCCGTGCGTCTGGCGTTCTCGCTCTCCGAGGCGGTCGACGACGACGAGGCGGCGCGCATGGGTGCGCGGACGCCCGAGTACAGCGTCCGCGATGGCAACCGCGAGATCGCGGCGCCTGCGCCTGCGCCGGCGCCGGCACGGCGGAAGCCGCCGCGCGAGGTCCAGGCCGCAGCACCTGAGCCGGAACCCGAGCCGGCCGCGGCACAGGAGGGGACGGAGCCCGAGGGAGAGAGCGAAGAGACGCTGGCGGCGAAGAAGAAGCTGGTGGCCGAGTGGAAGGCCATCGTGCCCAGGCTCGACGGCCGTGAGGCGAACGAGGCGCGCGAGGCCGCGGGAGTCGACATGATTCACGAGTTCTGCAGCCTGGAGCAGCTCGAGACGGCGGTCAGGAAGGCGGAGGAGATCGCGGAGGGGAAGCGCCAGTGAAGAAGCGCGAACGCGACATCGAAACCTGGAAGGACATCGTCCTTGAGATCGAACGGCTGCTCAGGCTTGAGCCGGCCGCGGGTGCGGCCATTCGAAGCTGGCTCGTCGACCAGCTCGTCGAACTCGGCCTCGATGCCGAGGGGGACGAGTGAAGCGAGACACCTGCGCGAAGTGCGGCGCCATCGGCGAATACCGACAGGACGTCGGTATCTTCCTCTGCGGCTCGTGCGCCTTCGATGCGGCGTTCGCAGCGGAAGAATCAGAAGGCGCGAAGCGCCTCTTCAAGAAGTACGGCGATGCGGCGCACGAGGAACTTAGTCGGCGTCCGACGGATGGGGGCGCAGCATGAGCCGCATCACCCACGTCGAATTGGACTCGTTCAAGGGACAGTTGCGCCGGTACGAACTCGGTCGCTGCACCCTGCTCACCGGACCCAACGGTCTCGGCAAGTCCGCCGTGCTGGAGGGCCTGCGCTATGCCTTGTCCGGCGAGGTGCCGAGCGGCAAGTCGCTCGACGAAGTGGCGAAATATTTCCCGCCGCGCGGAGGCGCCGTGCTCGTCATCGACGCCGACGGGAACTGGATCAGGCGCGGCATCACGCGGGACCACGAGAAGGCGAAGGTCTCGACCGTGGACGAGGAGGAAGGCGATGCGGATTGGGTCGCCAATGACGCCTTGCTCGACATGCGCGGCTTCCTGGCGCTGTCGCCGAACAAGCGCCGGGAGTTCGTGCTCGAGCTCGTCGGCGCCGGCGAGACGCCGAAGGACGCCGAGGTGCATGCGGCCCTGGCGCGCGACTACGCGCGGCAGATCGGCGGGCCTGGCGCCGATGTGACGCTGCTCGACGGCCGCCGCCAGGAGCTGCCGGAGGATGTCGCGCTGCTGGCGGACCGCTGGGGCGCGGTCTGGTCGGTGCTCTCGAGCTACCTGCGCACCGGGGACCCGACGGCGAGCGCCATCTTCCAGCGGCTGTCGGACGCCTCTCGCGAGCGCAAGAACGCCGCACGGGTCGCCGGCGCCGAGGCGCGCGCCGCCATCCGTGAGCTCGAGGCTACCGCGAAGGGTGCCGAGGCGGCGGCGGCGGACCTGGACGAGCGCCGGCTTGAGGCCGAGGCGGCGCAGGAGTCGCTGTCGGAGCTGAGGGAGACGGCGGCCGGCCGGCAGGTAATACAGGCCGAGCTGTCGCGCGCCGGGTCCGAGCTCGGTGGGCTCGCCACCGTGCTCGAGGACCTCGACGGTCTGGTCGCTGGGCTCGATGACCCGGGACCGCGGCCGGAGGTCGCGCCGGCGGAGCACAAGGACGGCGACGGCGTCCGGCTGCGCCGGGAGGCTCAGGAGGTCCGCGTTCGCGCCGAGGACCTGCGGACGAGGCTCGTGTGGCTCGCGGAATCGGAGCGCGAGCTCGGCCTTTCCTGCTCGGCGGCCGACACCGCGAGATCCGAGCTGGCGGCGGTCGACCGCGAGCCGGTCGGCCAGGCGGCGGCGATCGCCGCGCGCGTGGCGGGACACCTGGCCTCCGACGACTGCGGTCCGTCGACCAGGCAGCTTGTCGGCGAGCTCGTCGATGCGGTGGAGGCGCTCGCCGCCGGGTGGCGCACCCGGCGTGACGTCGCCATCGAGCGCCTCGCCGCCGTCCGGGACGCTGCCGAGACGGCCGAGCTGCGCCACCGCGAGCTCACGAAGGCGGCGCCGGAGAAGGATGCTTGTGACCGCCTGGCGGCCGAGGAACGCCGGCTGCTCGAGCGCGCGGACATGGCCGACGTGGAGGACGCCGCGGCGAGCCGCGCGGCCGGGAAGGCGCTCGCCGACTGGGAGGCGCTGGTCCGGCGCCAGGACCAGGTCCGCGGCGAGCTGAAGTCCGCCCGAGAACGCTGGCAGGCCGCCAGGGTGCGCGGGGACGACCTCTCTGCGCGTCTCGCGGCCATCCCCGTCCCAGACGTCACGGCGGCCGGGGAACGCCTGAGAGCGGCCACGGAGGCGCTCAGGACGGCCGAGGAGGCCGCAGGCGCGCTGAAGGCCTACCGGGATGCCGTGGCGAGGGCCAAGAGTGAGCAGGTATCGGAGGCCGCGTGGAAGGCCGCTGAGGCGGCCTCTAAGCGCGCGCGCGAGACCTACGTCGCTGACGTCGTCAGGCCGCTCGTCGACGACGTGGCGGCGCTTCTGGCGGCCGCGGGAAGGTCCGAGCGGGTGTACCTCGAGCTGGAGAACGATCGCGGCAAGCCGGTTTTCGACCTCGGCTGGGTTTCCGGGGACTCGCGGCGTTCGCTGTCGGCGCTGTCGGGGGGCGAGGCGGTGCTGTTTTGCGCGGCGCTGGCGGTGACGATCGCCAAGCGGTCGACCGGGAGGCGGGTGCTGCTGATCGAGGCGGATCCGCTCGACGAGGAGAACCTCGCGATGCTGCTCTCGGCGCTCAGTGCCATGGACGTCGATCTCGATGCCGTTCTCATCGCGACCTCGACAGAGGTTCCGTCCGGCCACAAGTTCGCCGAGTGGGTGGACCGGCCGGCGCGGTGGAAGGTGATTCGGTTCACGGGAGACGAGGTGGTGAAGGCGTGAGCACGAAAAAAGACCATTGTCTCGTCCCACGATACGGCGAGTTGAGGATCACGGTGAAGGTCGTGCGGCGCAGGACGGGAACCGAGTGGTCCATCGACAGTCCTGAGGCGCGATGAGTACGCGATGAGTAAGAGCGCGAAGCGGGACCCCGATGAACTCTTTGAAGTCGCGCTCGAAGTCCTCTGCGCCATCATCGAATCAGGGATTAGCGGTGAGGTGACGAAGCTCGAGAAGGTCCGCGCGGCATGGGACTACGCCGAACTTTTCTTCGATGAGCGCGAAGCCAGGGAACAGCTATGAGCGACGTCGTCCGTCTCGAATTGCCGCTTCCCCCGAGCATGAACGTCTACTGGCGGCGGGGACCGAACCGCTCACCGAAGGCGAAGTTCCCGGTCGTGACGCACATCAGCGCGGCCGGACGGCAGTTCCGCCGGCACGTGAAGATGCTCTGGCAGGCACGTCGCGGCGGCCGCCGGCAGCTCACGGGACCGCTCTACGTTCTCGGCGCGTTCTGGTTCCCGACGCTCGCGAGCGATGTCGACAACCGAATCAAGAGCGCCTTGGATGCGCTCGAGCACGCCGGCGTCTTCAAGAACGACCGCCAGGTCGCGGACCTGACGTTCTTCCGCGCCGGCACCGTCGGCCGCGGCAACGAAGGCTCGCTGCTCATTGAGGTCGGACCGCTCGAGTGGAAGAACCTGACCGTCGAGGAATTCAAGAAATCGGGGGCATGGGAATGACGGTGAAGCTCTACCACGGCGATTGTCTGCAGGTCCTCGGCCGCCTCGAGGCTGAGTCGGTCCACTGCGTCGTCACGTCCCCGCCCTATTGGGGGCTGCGCGACTACGGGACGGCGACATGGGGAGGCGGGCGCGCTGATTGCGATCATAAGCCGAAATCAACAAACCGCGGCAAGCGCAGGGAGTTGCCGAACCCACCGACGGGTTGGGCTGAAAGGGCTGAGCACGAAGCGTTCGGCAGGCTTTGTGAGAAATGTGGTGCCCGGCGCGTCGACGCGCAGCTCGGCCTCGAGGCGACGGTGGAGGAGCACGTCGAGCGCATGGTGGAGGTCTTCCGCGCGGTGCGGCGGGTGATGCGGCGCGATGCCGTGCTCTTCCTGAATTACGGCGATACCTACCGCGGCAAGCAACTGCTGGGGATGCCGTGGCGAATCGCTTTGGCCCTGCAGGCCGACGGCTGGTGGCTGCGCTCGGACATTATCTTCGCGAAGCCCAACCCGATGCCGGAGTCGGTGACGGACAGGCCAACCCGGAGCCACGAGCATCTCTTCCTGCTGGCGAAGGCCGAGCGCTACTTCTACGACGCCGACGCGGTGCGGGAGCCGTCGACTGGCGAGCAGAAAGGCTACATGGCAAGCGCTCGCGTCTACGAGGCGGCCGTGAACGAGAGACGTAATGGTCGCCTCCACGGAAACGGTGTGAACGATGTTTCGACCCGCAACCTCCGCGATGTCTGGGTGATTCCCACCGAGCCCTTCCCGGGCGCGCACTTCGCAACGTTTCCCACGAAGCTCGTCGAGCCGTGCATCAAGGCGGGCTGTCCGGAAGGCGGGACAGTCTTGGATCCCTTCGCCGGCGCATGCACTACGCTACTCGTGGCCGATCGCCTCGGGCGCAATGGGATCGGCATTGAGCTTAATCCTGAATACGTACGAATGGGCGCGCGCCGTATCAGGCAGGATTGCCCGATGTTTTCTTCCGTCGACGTAGTCGAGCCAACCGCGTCTTCTCAAACCTCATCAGGTGAGCGAAGAACGACCCATGACTGACCGCGAACTGCTCGAACGCCTGTTCCGCGCCGCGACGCGTGTCGTCAGCGAGGAAATCGAGGACGTCGTCGGCGAGCTCTCGGTCACCCAGCGCGCCGAGGTGATCGGCATCGCCGCGGGACTCTGCATGGCCGTAGTCGACATCTGGCATCCGCGTCCGGACGGCCGGAGCTGGACGGTGGTGTTTGAGGAGCTGTGCGCGAAGAAATGAGCGGGAAACCCAAGAAGCGACTGCGGAAGCGCAAGGCGCAAAGCCGACAAGCGGTCGCGGCCGGGACGCATCGGCGGCGAAAACACGACCGTCGCGTTGGCCTGCCGTCTCATTCGATGTACGCGCGTCGGAAAGCGGCGGACCAAGGCTGGCTCGAGAGCCTTCGACTTGCGCTCGAAACGGCTGTCCCGATACGAATCATGGAAGTCCGGCGCTGGCCGTGGGATGTGCGGAAGCTTCGAGCCGAGGCATGCGGGGGCATCCTCGCGGAGTGCGGGGACGCGCTGATGTTCGGCTCGTCATCGGCGCGGAAGAAGAGCGAGTGGCATCGCGATGGGTCCGTGCAGAACGTGTTCAACGCGCTCGTCGACGGCTGCGCCATCGGCGCGCTCCAGCCTGGCGGCATACGGCTCCTCGGGCTTCACTTCGAGGCGCAGCCATGAAGCTCACCGATCCCGAGCGTAAGCTCGTCGCTGAGAACCTGTCTTTGGTGGAACGTATAGTCACCGAGGCATGCCGGAAGATTCCGCGACAGGTCGACGCTGAGGACCTGTACGGGGCAGCCCTCATCGAATTCATGAAGCGCGTCCGCAGCTACGATCCGTGCCGGGGCACGTCGTTTGTCACCTGGATTTACCGGGCGGTGAGAAAGGCCGCGTTGGTGGAGGCATGGTGGTTCGTCGGCTGGCGTCGCTGCTGGTCCGCCTCCGAATACGACCGGAGGGACAACCCGGTCGTCACCAACTTCGAGGATTGGCCACAGGAGGTGCTCGAGGACAAACGAGCCGACCGAGTGGCGTTCTTCCGCGACCTCTGCCGTGATTACTTGCGCGAGAAGCTCGAGCTGGTCCGGGAGCCTGACCGTTCGGCGCTGAGGTCCATATACTTCGATGGATTCACGCGCCAGGAAGCTGCGGCGAGAATCGGCATCAGCGCACGTACGTTCAACCGTTGGGTTCAGCGCGGCCTCGACGTCCTTTGGGAAGACCTCGCTCCGGAAGAGAAGGAGCTGACGATGCTCATTGAGTCCGGTCCACGCTCGGACCGGCGGGACCTTGCGGCGATGCATCGAAAGCGTTCGTACGCGCGGGACGATTGTCGTGAGTCGCTTCGTAAAGCGAACAAAGTCAGATTGCAGAAGTCCAGGTGTCGGGAAAACGATCGGTGAACGTCGAAGAAGCCGTCCGCATCATCTGGAACCCGGCGACGCTCGAGGAGACCCGCGAGCGGCTCAGGGCCGCCGTCTACGCGCGCTTCGACGAGCTCTGGGAGGAGGCGACCGGGAGGCGGCCGCGCGTCAACCAGGGCGTCTGGGACGCGCTCGAGCGGTGGAAGAGAAGCCCGAGGAGGAGGGGATTCGGTGGCGGCTAAGTACCGGAAGATCGACCCGAGGATCTGGAACGACGAGAAGTTCCGGAGGCTCGACGACCGCCAGAAGCTCGTTGTACTCGAGTTGCTGACCGGCCAGTCGAACCGCTGCGGGCTCTTCTACTTCTCGGCGGCGCTCGGGGGAGAGCGGCTCGGGTGGTCGCCTGAGCTCTGGCTCGCGACGGCGAAGTCAGCCTGCGCGGTCATGGAGTGGCCGCTCGATGAGCCGAGCCGATGCGTTCTGATACCGAAATGGTGGCGTTACAACGACCCCAAAAACGCCAAAACGCTGCGCGGATGTCTGAAAGACTTGGAGGACCTGCCGAAAACCCCCCTGATTGATAGGTATCCTGAAACGTCGCAATATCTTAGCGTCGCTCTGAAAAAGTGGATCGATCCGGAGGACCCGACATTGGGGGCGCAGATGCGAACCCAGGAGCAGGAGCAGGAGCAGGAGCAGGAGCAGGAGCAGGATGAAGAACCCCTTACCCCACGAAGTGGGGAATCTTTTTCGCTTCGCTCCGGGAAGCCGAACCCGAGAGCGCTGGGGACGAATCCGAGAGCGCTCGCAGCAAAGGCGAAGGCGAACGAGATCAAACGACGCACGCGTCTGCTTGCTCGCATCATAAAGTGCGCCGACAAGACTCTCGCCGACGGGACAGAAGTGCAAAGCGTCGGAATCTACCGCGGCAAACGTGGTGGGTTGCTGACATGGGACCGGGTCTCGACTAAAATCCTTGAGACGCTCGCCAAGGAAATTGAGAAGGAGTGATGATGTCTGGCGAGCAGAGGAAGAAGTGTCGAAAGTGCAGACTCGATTGGCCGCTCAAGGATTTTCGTTCGCAGGACGATCGGCGGGCAGGGCGTCGTGCCCGCGACAGAGCCATATGCCGTCGCTGCGAGATCACGGCGCGAAACGATGTGGATCCGCTCATCCGCAAGGCTCGTGACACGGTTCGGCGGCATGCGAAACGCTACGCGGAAAAGATCGGCGAAAAGCTGACGACGTCCGAATTCGCGAAGCGATTCGGATGGGACGTCGAGTACATCAGGCACAAGTTCGAGCACGCTTGGGATAACACCTGCCGTTACTGCCGGCAGTCTTACAAGAGCATGCCGGACGGCATCGCAGCGATGACGCTCGACATTCTCGACCCGGCGAAAGAGCCGTATCTCACCAACGTCGAAGTTGCCTGCCGCACCTGCAACACCGCGAAAGGCGACAGAGACGCCGCGGACTTCGGAGAATGGCTGAAGGGCTGGGAACGATGGTCCGAGCGGCCAGCAGACCGATTCATTCAAGCAGACATTTTCGGAGACGACCCGTCATGATCACCTTCCCCATCGTTCTCGTCCTGCTCGCCGCCGCCTTCGGCGCCCCGCTCGACGAGGGTCCGATGCCGCTCCCCGAGCCGGTCTACGTCCGCTTCGACAAGGCGAACCCGGCCGAGGGGCCGTTCGCCTTTGACTGGCCAGGACTCGACAGTGTGGGCGCTCGGGCGGTCGTCAACCATGTCGCCTTCAAGTTCGTCCTCGAGAATCCCGATGTTCCGGTGCCTCCCGACGTGCCGCCGCTCTGGACGCGCATCGACGGCCCGGTTGTTGCCGGGACGAATGAGTTCGCCGCCTCGCGGGTGCTCGAGGGAATCGGGCCCGGGAAGTACCGGGTGCGAGTTCAACTGCTGTCGGACGACGGGTTGTGGAGCGGGTTCTCGAACGACTTTCGGATCGAAGTCGTGGACTCGTCGCAGGCGCGCCGGCCGCCGCAATCGCCGACGGCGCTGCGGAAGATCACGCGGGAGGGGCCATGACTGAGAACGAAGACCGCGAACGTGCCTGGGAGGCATGGGCTGCGAAGAAGGTGAGCGATCACTCTTTGCCGTGGCAGGAACTGGCGGCGAAGACGCAGGCATTTCTTGCCGCCTACGATGATGCGAAGGAGGCGTTTCTCGCCGGCTGGCGGGCGGGGGCCGAAGCATACCTAAAGTATCTGAAGGACGCGAAGCAGGAGGAGCCATGAGCGAAACCGAAGACCGCGAGCGCGCCTGGCAGGAGTGGCTGGGGCGCTACAACGGAGAGCGCTGGACGCGTCTTGAAGTCCTAGATCACAGGGGCACGTTCATGGCCGGTTGGCAGGCGGCGATGCTCCGCGCGCTCGAGGTGACGACGGAGGGGGCGCGCGACGCGGGGGAGGCGCCATGAAGCTACCTGATACAGACTACGTGCATTACGATCCACGGCGCGAGCCGCGGACGGTAGCGGTAAAGCGCTGCGACTGGGTCTGGCCGAAAGATAGCCGCAATGGCGGAGCAGTTATGGGTATCGTCCGCCGCGTCGCGCTGGATGGCTCGTGGGTGGATGTGCGCTGGCGCTCGGGCGGCGAGGAGTGGTCGAAGCGCATGCCGGCTTCGGCGCTGGTCATCCTGCACACGATTCCGTTCGCTGGCGGCACGGTGACGGACATGACCCGGGAGCGCGAGCTTGGACACGACCCGGACTGCCGCGGTTGCCCCGACTGCGAGGGCGTCACATGAGCGACCCATCCACGATACGGAGGCGACGGCGCTTGCGGTCGAAGAAGAGGAGACGGAAGAGACAGAAAAACCGCGCGAGGTTGATGGGGAGTCTTTTGAAGGCGATGAAAAGACAGCCAAGATGGCCGTCGGTGAAGAAGTTGAGACTGGCGATGCGGAAGCTGGAGAGGATTCTAACGTGAAACCCGACATGCTAGAGTACGCGGGTTTCTTCCGCCTGCCCGCCGGCAAGCAAGCACATAACCCCGCGCTACCTGAGCCGCTTCGGCAGTTCGCGAAGTTCGGCTGGGGCGGGCGCGCGCTGGGGTCCAGCAATGCCTATGGTCTTCTGATCAGCGGGCACGCCGTCGGCGACCTGGTGGCGGAAGTGAGGATCCCCCCGATCGGCGAAGTGGCGGATTTGTGGAAGCCATTCTGCGAGCTCGTGCCAGCCGCCGAGCTGCGGGTGAACCGCCTCGACGAGCTGGTCGGCGTCGCGGAGCATCGCTGGAAGGTTGTCGGACTCTACCAGCGTTACTACCAGGTGGACGGCAAGGATGGCGGCCGCAAGAGCTTCTTCGACGGCGAACGGCTCGTGCAGCTCGGAAGTGGCGAGTTGAAAAAGAGCTCCGGCTATCTAACCAGCTTTGACGGCTCCTTGTGGTGCGGCCGAAGCGACGGCGCCGGCAACGCTCAGATCCACAAAGGCCCAGTCCTCTACCGCATCAATCCTGACTACACGCTCGAGCACTTCCCGATCCCCGAGCGCCCCGACTGGAGCCCCGCTGACAAGTACACTGGCCTCGTGTTCCTACCCGGACATGTGTGCTGGCTGGTGAGCAAGGATGTCAACCTGGAGCCCTGGTACGGAACCGGGAGCGAGGTCGACCAGGAGCATCGCAATCCGCCTGCCTGGTTTACGCCATCTTACGCGGTGCGGTATGGCGTAGATCCCTATGCGGAGACGTGGAAGGACGAGGCGGAATGGCGGGCGGCGTGGGAAAAGATCGGCATCCGCGATCTCTGGAGCGACAGCAAGGGATACCATTGCGAGCGTCGCGGGGTCTGGCTGCTCGCATACAAGTGGCCGATCGTCCCTGGTGACGAAGGCGAGATCCTGAAGCTCGATGGCTTTCACGCATCCAGTGACTGCGGCGGCCTGGCGTTCGACGGCTTGACCGGCCGGCTCTACGTGTTCGAGGGCTACCCGCCGGACGAGGCGACGGAACGCGGCGTGTATCCGAAGGAAAGCCCGCGCATCCACGTCTACAACCTCGGGGCGGACGGCGCGGGGGAGCCGGAGCCGGAGAGACCAAGCGAAATCGTCGTGACGTTCCCCGAGGACGAACGACCCGTCACGTACGCGAACACGCCGAAAGGGCGGCTCGAGCTGATTCACGACGTGTCGGAGAACCTGGTGATTCGCGACGTGTCGGAGGTGCTGAAACAATGACGAAGATCCTCGACGGCGGCCCCGACGCCTCACGCCTCAACCTCGTCTGCCTATCGGAGGGGTACACCGAGGCCGAGCGCCCGCTCTTCGATGTGCACGCGAACCAGCTCGCCGACGTCATCAAGAGTGAGCCATGGTTCCGGCCCGGGCTCTTGAACCTGCATGCACTCTTCGTGCCGTCGCGGCAGTCCGCGCGCACCCTCAAGGCGAAGGGCGGGCACCTCGACACCGCCTTCCAAGCCGAGTACGGCCAGGGGACGCGGGCGGGGCACGTGCTTTCGGGGGATGACGAAGAGGCAAAACGCCATACTGCGGACTCGGTGTTCCCGCCAGAGAAGCCGATCATGGCCAGCATGCACGTCATCGTCCTCACGAACTGCACCCTCTACGGCGGCAAGGGCGGCGGCGAAGGCGGCGGCATCTGCTGGACGTACACCGACAAGTTCAACCCGCAGCGCTGGACCGCCTGCGCGCTGCATGAATGGGGGCACGTGCTCGGGCTCGCCGACGAGTACGGGGGACCGGGCGGGATCTGGGTGGGTGACATCGAACCCAGACAACCCAATGTGACCATCGACAGGAATGGAACGAAGTGGCGGCATCTTGTCACCGGCGCCCATGAAGGCGCCAGGGGCTACAACCGCGGCATCTACCGCCCGACCCGCGATTGCCGCATGCGCTCCTTCGCCGGCGGCTTCTGCCCGGTGTGCTCGGACCACATCCGGCGCGAGCTCGAGGGGTATCTGACGGAGGAGTTGGTGGAAGAGCCGGAGACCTACCGGTTGAAGGTCACACGAGTCAGTCCCCGAGAGGTGTCGGAAGAGCTTGCCGAGTTCGGCGACGATTCCGCCGGGGCGTTCGAGGCGGTGCAGTGGCTCTTGAAGAGGCAGTTCGGATGAGTATCTGCCGCTCTCGTGAGCGCTCGTGTAGTTGGTGATGTGAGTGCATGCCGACGCAGCGTGCGCCGAGTTCGACAAACGTTACAATCGGGGGTGAGCGACAGTTGGCCTACACGTTCGATGCAGTGAAGGACGACGGCAAGGGTGGACTGCGAATCCAGTGGAGGGATCCCGATGCGACGCCGACTCGCCGGGTCAGCCTCGGTCTCGCGTCTGACGGGAAGCTCACGCTCTTCGTCTTCGATCGAGACGAGGTGCACGAGTTCTGGGAGTCGAGGTCTGAACCGGGGACGATCGTGCAGGCGCTCAGGCGGTTTCTCTTGTGACGCGGCACGCAGCTTGCCTCGGCGGTCCAGGCAATCGCCGTGCCAACGGGTCCTTCCCGGCGTCCAGAAGAAACCGGTGACATGGGCTGCTCTCTCTCACCCTTTTCCCTGCAACGACTTAGAGCGATGATTCACACCAAGACCTACGCGAAAGGACCTCCCCGGGGTGAATGAAGCGCTACGCCACCAGCATAGCCGAGCTCGCGGCCGAGGTCGGGAAGGCCTCGGCGACGCTGCTCGGGTACAAGCACCGCGGCTGTCCCTGCGGCGCCGAGCACAAGGACAACCAGGGGCGCTACAGCGTGACCGCGGTGAGGCGCTGGCTCAAGGACCACGGCTATCTCGCCGCGCGGTCGCCGAACCCGAACGGCGGCGCCGCTGGACCGAAGCGCGCCGGCGACGACACGGCGCGGCTCCGGAAGGCGCAGGCGGACGAGCGCGAGCACCGGGCGGCGATCGCAGCGCTCGAGGAGAAGCGACTGCGCTCGGAGCTCGTCAGCGTCGAGGCCGTGCGCGAGCTCAACCGCAGGACCATGGAATTCCTCGCGGACGAGCTCGAGAACTGGGTCCGCGCGCTCGGTCCGGCGCTCGCCGGGAAGACGGCGGTCGAGGTGAACCGTGTCATGGCAGTGAAAGTGAGAGAGCTGCTACGTGAATTCGCCGCACGACGGAACTTCAGCGATTGAGCTGCTCGAGCGGTCCCAGTGGGGCGCGTTCTCGGAGACCGAGTTCGAGCCGGTCGACACGTGGGCCGAGCGCGTCATCGTGCTGCCGCGTAGCGTCAGCTCGATTCCCGGGAAGCTCTCGCTCGACTGGTGTCCCTACCTGCGTCAGCCGCTCAGGGACGTCACCGACGACCAGGTCGAGCAGGTGACGCTCTGCTGGTCGACGCAGGTGGGGAAGACGCTCGCGGAGATCGCCGTTGTGCTCTACGCGATCGTCGAGCTGAAGCGGCCGGCGATGCTGGTCATGCCGACGGACCCGGCTGCGACCGGCATCAACGTCGAGCGGGTGCAGCCGATCATCCGCGAGTCGCCGGAGCTGGCGAAGCTGCTCGACCCGGGCCGGAAGAAGGAGATGAACCGCGGCTCGGTGCGGCTCGGCGGCATCTGGCTGCACTTCGTCGGGGCGCGATCGCCGACCGAGCTATCCTCGCGGGCGAAGGGATTCATCTGTCTCGACGAGACCGACAAGTACGAGGAGTGGACCGGGAAGGAGGCCGACCCGATCGAGCTCGCGACCGAGCGCGCGCGGACCTTCCTGGACCGCGTGGTGCTGAAGGCGTCGACCCCGACGACTGATAGGAAGTACATCTGGCCTGAGCTGCTGGCCTCGACGAATGAGCGCTACAACGTTCCGTGTCCGCGCTGCGGCGAGTACCAGGCACTCGAGATGGGATCGCCGCACGAGGGGGGGCACGGCATTAAGTGGCCGGAGGGGGTGCGGGACCCCGACCAGGTGGTGGACGGGCGGCTGGCCTGGTACCAGTGCCGTGAGTGCGGGGGACGGATAGAGGACCAGCACAAGGACGCAATGCTGCGCCGTGGTGTCTGGGCGCCGCTCGGGACCC
>Ga0256865_1000230_pt1 | contig 19639 bp, 19 predicted proteins | sample RVTome_14_FD_187337 | JGI IMG/M metagenome (GOLD analysis project Ga0256865, IMG submission 187337) | Soil microbial communities from uranium-contaminated site in the Upper Colorado River Basin, Wyoming, United States - RVT145D125 HiSeq ... | reverse complement strand
AAGACCGGCGTCGATTCGCTGGCCATCTCCATCGGCACCAGCCACGGTGCCTTCAAGTTCAAGCTCAAGCCTGGCGAAAGCGCTCCTCCCCTGCGCTTCGATATCCTCGAGGAGATCGAGCGGCGTATTCCCGGTTTTCCCATCGTCCTGCACGGCGCCTCCAGCGTCGTGCAGGAATATGTCGAGTTGATCAATACCTATGGTGGCAGGATGGAAGGAGCAGTCGGCGTTCCCGAAGAGCAGTTGCGCCGTGCCGCGGCGAGCGCCGTCTGCAAGATCAACATCGACTCCGACGGACGTCTGGCGGTCACCGCCCGGGTGCGCGAGTATCTGGCCAAGAACCCTGGCGAGTTCGACCCGCGCAAGTACCTCGGCGCGGCGCGCAAGGAACTGGTCAAGCTGATCAAGCACAAAAACGAGGCCGTGCTGGGCAGCGCTGGCAAGGCTTAGCGTCGATCGCCGCTATTGCAGCCGTCATCCGCCAACGGGCGGCATCAAGAAGCTATGAACAGTCGTTCCGAAGCATTGGAACGACTGTTTTTTTGCGTAAAGAAAGAAATATTACCAAGCTGGTCTTTTATTGGGGCGCGCAGATGCTATACATTGAATCAAGCGGAAGTGAGTCCTCCTGAAATGTGCTGGCGAAAACACCCCGCTTTCAGGTGTCTCCGGAAGGGGGAGCAGCTGAAGCCAGGAGATGGGTTCCAGAGGAGGGAAATGAAGCTGCTTTTATGCTGCCCCTGAGGAGTCCGACATGCAGAAACATCCCAATGAGTTTACCCGCCGTCAGATACTGAAGTTTTTTTCGAACAGACATTTCGAAATCAAGGTGGTAGCCGTCGAAAACAGCTATGTTATTTTCTTCCGACGTTTCAGCTTTGTCGAAGCCTGTATTGTCGAGGATCCGGCAGGGCGACTGGTTTACGACGAAACTTCAGGAGACTGGACTCTCTACTGGATGAATGGTTGTTTCCATTGGTATCCGTATGACCGGTATGGAAGACTGGACCAGGCGCTGAAAGCGATGCTCGATGATCAGGCCGCCAGTCTTTTCCAAAAGGTTCTGTAGGCGCATCCGAGCAAAAAGGCCGTCTTCTGGAGCGGCCTTTTTGCTGTACGGTTATTTTTTCGGGTGCATATTCGGCGGCGCGGTCTCCGCTGCTGGTTCCGGGAAGGCCACCTCCACAGTCTGCTCCTTGCCGTCGCGCTCAATCTGCAGGACGCTTCGGTCACCTGGATCCTTCTGCTTCACCTCGTAGATCAAATCAAAGGCTGCTTCCAGCGGAATCCCGTCGAAGGTGACCAGCACGTCGCCTTCCAATAGCCCCGCAGCTTCGGCGGCCGAGTTTGGTAGCACCGCTTTCACCCGGACCTTGCCCTCGGCCTCTTCGAGCATGACACCTAGCTTGACGCCCGTTCGGGCGAGGTCCTCGTAAGCGGTGAAGGCCAGAAAGTCGTAGGGTGGCATGGGGAATCCGGGGACCTCCACATCCATCAGCCGATCCCGCTTTTCTTCGGGGATATCCAGTTCTTTCGAGCCGATGAGAATGAAGGAGGTGGGCAGTCGCCGGAAGACCCGCCGCGGTATCCCGAAGCCGTGACGGACGTGGTTGCCGCCGGCCACCACGACCATGCGTCGGTTTTTCCCGGGGGTGCTTTCCAGGTAGCGGACGACACTCTCCGCCATTGTCTCATCCCACAGGGTCTGCACCCGCCGGAATCCCTCCTGGCCGCTGTTTCCGTGGCCGTGACCGCTATACATGGCCGTGACAAAGGTGCCATGATAAGGGTCCTCCCGATCAATCTCCGGCAGCCGCAGCTGCTCTTCATCGCTGAGTTCGCCGAACTCCTTCTGCGCTGCCGATTTCACCAGGCTCTTCGGTGCGTTCAGGCCGATGACCGGGATGTTTCGTTCCCGGGCGAATTCGAGCAACGGCCGGTAGTAGTCGAAATCCATCTGCCACTGTTCCTGCCAGCGGGACTGTTTCACGAACGCCTTTTCCGAAAGTTCGCCGCTCACCCAGCGGTCGAGGGTCTCCTGCTGGTCGGGGGTGAACATCTCCATGCCGAGAGCAACCCCGTCGGGATAGCGCTCGGCCATGGCCCGCAGCAACGTCAGTTCCAGTCGGTGCGAGGCGGGGTTGTCGTGGGTCTCGCCGATGTAGACGACGCGGCTATCGGTCGCCACCGCCAGCATCTGCTCTTCAGTGACGTAATAGCCGGTGGGGAGGTGCAGGATGTCACCGACGGCCGGTGGCCGGGTGGGCGCGTAGGGGGCTTCGGGATTGCCGCTCATCTGTGGGCCGACGGCACAGCCGGCGGCCAGCGGCAGGGCCAGAAAAGGAAGAAGAAACTTGAGATGGCGCATGCTGGGCTCCGGAGAGGGCCGGCCAAGGGCTAAGGGTTGTTTCCTTTTGTCCTATGCCTTACGCCGGCCTCAGTAGATATTCTTGGAATAGAAGATCTCGGTCATCTCCCGGCTCAGGCTCTCCTTGATGCGATCGCGCTCCTCCGCCGAGAAGTCGTCATAGGCCGAGGCGAAGAGGTAGTTCTGCAAGTTGAAGTCGCGCAGCAGCATCTTGGTGTGGAAAAGATTCTCCTGATGGATGTTGATGTCCACACACTGGTAGTTTTCGAGGATCTTCTTGTCGACGTACTGCTGGATCGAATGGATGCGGTGGTCGATGTAGTGCTTCTTCCCCTTCACGTCACGGGTGAAGCCGCGCACCTTGTAGTCGACCAGGACGATGTCCGATTCGAAGGAGTCGATCAGGTGGTTGAGGGCCTTGAGCGGGCTGATCTTGCCGCAGGTGGAGACATCGACGTCGACACGGAAGGTGGAAACCCCCGTCCTGGAATCGGTTTCCGGGTAGGTGTGGATGCAGAGGTGGCTTTTGTCGAGGTGGGCCAGAACCTGATCCGGCTTCGCATCGACCGGTTCCTCGGCGATCAGCACGGTGACGCTCGCTCCCATCGGGTCGTAGTCCTGGCTGGAGATGTTCAGGATGTTGGCGCCGATGATGTTGGATACCTCGGTGAGGATATTGACCAGACGTTCAGAGTTGTACTCTTCGTCGATGTACTCGAGGTACTCCTTGCGCGCCTGAGGCGAGCGGGCGTAGCAAACATCGTAAATGTTGAAGGAAAGGGTTTTGGTCAGGTTGTTGAAGCCGCGCAGTTTGATCTTGCGCGGGCGCTTCATGCGTACCTGCTTCCCTTTGCTCGTTTTCGATTTTCCCGTCTTGGCGTTTTTCTTCGCGCACATGGGCAATATCCCTCCCCGGAGGTTTGGTGAGATATTTGGCCAGGCCAAACCGTTGAATTAAAGCATGGATTGCGTCCAGGGAACAAGGCAAAAACTCCTGTGTCGATCGAATAATCTCGGCCGTTCTGTAAGCCCTCTTTAATTCAGGTCCGGGAGAGCCTGTCAATTTGGGGAGGGTATGGAGAGGTTCGGGCACGGCACAAAAAAAAGCCCCGGCCGCAGAGCGGACGGGGCCAAAGGGATGTCTTGGTGGGGGATTGGGTTCAACCGGCGACCTGTTTCTGCCGGCGCTCGTTCATCACCTTGTAGGCACAGAACTCGCCGCACATGGTGCAGGCGCCGTGTTCCTCGTCGACGCCCGACTCGGCACGCAGACGGCGGGCCTTGGCCGGGTCGATGGCGAGGGCGAACTGTCCCTCCCAGTCGAGGGCCTTGCGGCACCTGGCCATGGCGATGTCCTTCTCAATTGCTCCCTTGACGCCCTTGACGATGTCGCCGGCATGGGCGGCAATGCGGCTCGCCATCACTCCCTCGTGGACATCCTCGACGGTCGGCAGGCGCAGATGCTCGCTGGCGGTGACGTAGCAGAGGAAGTCGGCGCCGGCGGCGGCGGCGAGCGTTCCGCCGATGGCGCAGGTGATGTGGTCATAGCCGGGGGCGATGTCGGTGACCAGCGGCCCCAGTACGTAGAAGGGGGCACCGTGGCAGAGGCGCTTCTGCAGCTGGATGTTCGCCTCGATCTGGTTGAGCGGCACGTGTCCGGGACCTTCGATCATCACCTGAATGCCGACGTCCCAGGCGCGCTGGGTCAGTTCGCCCAGGAGAATCAGTTCGTGAATCTGGGCGCGGTCGGTGGCGTCGGCGAGGCAGCCCGGACGGAAGCCGTCACCCAGGGAGAGAACGGCGTCGTAGGGCTTGACGATCTCCAGCAGCCGGTCGTAGTGCTCGAAAAGGGGGTTCTCGGCGTTGTTATGGGCCATCCACTCGACGGTGAAGGAGCCGCCACGGGAGACGACGTCCATGATCCGCCCCTCGCGGTCCATGCGATCCACGGTTGCCCGGGTTACCCCGCAGTGGACGGTAATGAAGTCGACGCCGTCGTCGAGGTGCTTGACGATTCCGGCAAAGATGTCTTCCACCGTCATATCGACGATTGCCTTCTTCTGCCGGTTGACGGCGTCGAGGGCCGCCTGGTAGAGCGGGACCGAACCGATGCAGGCGTTGGTTTCGGCGATGATCGCCCGGCGGATCTCGTCGACCGGGCCGCCGGTGGACAGATCCATAATGGCGTCGGCGCCGGCGGCCACCGCCACCCGGGCCTTTTCCAGCTCCTTGTCGATGCTGGTGTCGTCCTTGCTGGTGCCGATGTTGGCGTTTACCTTGGTGCGCAGGCCTTTGCCGACCGCCAGCGGCGTACCGTTAGTGTGTTTGATATTCTGGCAGATGATGGCCGTTCCCGCGGCAATGCGCTGGCGCAGGACTTCCGGGTCGATCCCCTCGGTGGAAGCGGCCTGCTTCATCTTGTCGGTGACGATGCCCTGTCGGGCGAGTTCAAGCTGGGTCATGGAGTTCCTCTTCCTTGATTGGTCTCATGGGTCCCATAGGACATATAGGTCCCATGAGACCTATGATTTTAGAACTTCTTTCGCCGCCTGCCAGTGATTCACCGGCCCGTGTCCCGAACCCATCGGGAAGGCGGTGCGGATCGCCTCGTCGATGAAGGCCTTGGCCAGGGTCACGGCCTCGACCAGGGGCAGTCCCTGGGCGATGAAGGTGGCGATCGCCGCGGCATAGGTGCAGCCGGTGCCGTGGGTGTGGCGGGTCACGATGCGCGGCGAGCAGAAACGGTGCAGGGTTCTTCCCGCCAGCAGCAGATCGACCGCCTCCCCCGGCAGATGCCCCCCCTTGAGCAGGACGTTGCAGGCCCCCATTTCCTGCAGCCGGCGCGCGGCCAGCTCCATCTCTGCTTCGGTTCGCACCGGCAGCCCGGTGAGGGACTCGGCCTCCGGCAGGTTCGGAGTGAGCAGGTAGGTGCGCGGGAGCAGTTCCTCGCGCAGGGCCGACACCGCTTCGTCGCGCAGCAGGGGTGAGCCCCCTTTGGCGAGCATCACCGGGTCGACTACCGCCGGCAGGGCATAACGCTCGATGACGCGGGCTGTCGCAGTGACGATTTCGGTCGAATAAAGCATGCCGGTCTTGACGACATCGGCCCCCAAGTCACTAAGGACAGCCTCGCTCTGCGCTTCGACGAAAGCAGCCGGTACCGGCTGGATTCCCCGCACGCTGTTGCTGTTTTGGGCGGTCAGGGCGGTAAGCGCACTCATCCCGTAGCCGCCGAGCAGAGTAATGGTCTTCAGGTCGGCCTGGATGCCGGCGCCGCCGCTCGAATCGGAACCGGCTATGGTAAGGATGCGGCCGCGCGGAAAGGGGAGCCGGCGGTTGAAAAGCAGGGCGATCTCGCGGGCGGCAACGGTGGGCGCGTCAGCGCCCATCACCGCGGAAATCACCGCCACCGCATCGGCTCCGGCATCGATGGCGGCTCCGGCGCTGTCGCGGTCGATGCCGCCGATGGCGACGATGGGAAGTGTCACGGCCTGCCGCACCTGGCGTAGTCGCTCCAGCCCGACCAACTCGGCGTTGCCCTTACTGCCGGTGGGGTAGATCGCCCCGAGGCCGATGTAGTCGGCCCCCTCGCTCTGCGCCGCCAGCGCCTGCTCGACGGTACGAGTCGATACGCCGAGGATACGGTCAGTGCCCAAGATGCTGCGGGCCTCGCCGACACTGCCATCCCCCTGGCCGAGGTGGACTCCGTCGGCTTCACTCATCAGGGCGAGATGCGGCGAATCGTTGACCAGAAAGACTGCCCCGGCCTGTCGGCAGAGCCGGCCGATTTCGCGGGCGGCAACCACCTGTAGCTCGACCGGGCGACTCTTGTCCCGGTACTGGACGACCCGGGCGCCGCCGCGCAGGGCTGCGGCGACACGCTCGGCCAATCGGCCGTCAGAGTCGGAGTCGGTGATAAGGTAGAGTCCGTTGATCATCAACGTAATCCTTGAAGCAAAAAACCCTGGGCCGCGCCTGATCCGTCGGATAGGTCCGATCGGACTGATCTGCCTGATCGAACACGGCCGGTTTTTAAAAACACAAAAACCGCCACGGCCGAAATAAGCGGCGCGGCGGTCCCGAAGGTGCCGTTTCGCCGCTTCCCTACGCCGGTATAATCCGGATCAGGTTCCAAGGGTCGTTCCGTCCTGGCAACGGAACTCTCAGTGTGACACTCCCCCAGCGGTTTTTTGCGATCTGGAAAAGCCTATATGGATTGGGTGGTTGCTGTCAACGAAATTGTCGCCGTCGGCAGGATATTGCCCTTTACAGCAGCCGCCCCGGCATGTTAGAAATTCTCTTTTTACCCGCCCGTGATAAAGGACCCCTCCGTCATGCTCGGCCACCGCCCCACCCACGTCGAAATCGACCTCGAAGCGCTCCGCCACAATCTGCAGCAGACCCGGCGGCAAGCCGGGCCGGACCGCAAGGTCCTGGCCGTGGTCAAGGCTGATGCCTACGGCCACGGCGCCGCCCGGGTCGCCCCGGCGCTGCAGGCGGCAGGAGCCGACTGCTTCGGCGTAGCGATGGTGGAAGAAGGGGTCGAACTGCGCCGGGCCGGTATCATCCGACCGATTCTGGTTCTCGGCGGCCTCTATCCCGGTCAGGAGGAAGAGGTCAGCCACCACGCGTTGATCCCCTGCCTGTTCGATCTGGCGGCGGCTCGTCGCCTCAATGCCTTCGGCCTGGCGGCCGGGCGCATGCTTCCCTACCATCTCAAACTCGATACCGGCATGGGCCGGATCGGTTTTCGCCCCGAGGAACTCCCTGCCGTCCTGGGCGAGCTCGCCGCCCTGAAGGGACTGAACCTGGAGGGGGTGATTACTCATCTGGCGCTCGCCGACGAGCCAGACCATCCCTTCACCGACGAACAGTTAGAACTGTTCCGCGACAGTCTGGGACGAATCCGCGCCGCCGGTTTCGCCCCCGTCTATACTCACCTGGCCAACAGCGCCGCCCTTTTTTCGCGGGAAATTCCCGAATGCAACCTGGTGCGTCCCGGCATCGTTCTCTACGGCGGCCTTCCCTCAGCGCATTTCGCGGGGCGGCTTGACCTTAAACCGGTGATGAGCTTTCGTACCAGCGTGGCCCAGCTCAAGACGGTTCCGGCCGGCACCGGCATCTCCTATGGCCATCGCTTCCAGGCGGGCCAGCCGACCACCCTGGCCGCCATCCCGGTCGGCTACGCCGATGGCTACAGCCGGCACCTTTCGTGTCAGGGTGAGGTCCTGGTGCGCGGCCAGCGGGCGAAGGTGGCCGGCACGGTCTGCATGGACTGGACACTGATCGACGTCAGCCACATCCCCGGCGTCGCCGTCGGCGACCAGGTCACCCTGCTCGGCCGCGACAACGGCAATCTCATCAGTGCAGAGGAATGGGCGGCAAGGGTGGGGAGCATCTCCTACGAGGTCTTCTGCCAGGTGAGTAAGCGGGTGCCGCGCATTTACCGCGGCGAGGAGTAAGGGGTGAGGGGTGAGGCGTTATTTCTGGCCCTCGACCTTGGCACCACCACTCTGGCCGGCCGCCTGCTCGGCCGGGACGGTGCGGTTCTCGCCGAGGCGAAGAGGCCCAATCCGCAAGCGGTGCTGGGCAGCGACATCATCCGCCGCCTGGAAGCGTCTCTGCGTGGTGAGGGGAGGCGTCTGCAAACGCTGCTGCTCGAAGGGGTCGAAGCGGTAATTTCCGAGCTGCTGGCCACGGCCGGTGCGCCGCGCACTGCCATCTGCGCCGCGGCCGCGGCCGGTAACCCGGGCATCTGTTACCTGCTGCGCAACCTTCCCGCCGAGCCGATCCTTTTTCCACCGCATCGTCCGCAGGAGCGGCAGGGGGTCTTCCTCCCTCCGACGACGCACGGCCTCGACCTCCTCGTCCCCCTCTATCTCTTCCCTTTGGTCAGCGGCTATGTCGGCGGCGATATGGTGGCCTTCCTCTTCGGTCAGCAACCCCACACACCCGGCAGTTTTTACCTCGATGTCGGCACCAACGGGGAGATGGCCATCTATGACGGCGGGCGCTGGTGGACAACGTCGGTGGCGGCGGGACCGGCCTTCGAGGGGGGCGAGATTTCCTGCGGCATGCCGGTGACGGCGGGAGCAGTGACCGGCGTCCGAATCGAGGGGGATGTCCTGCGTCTGCAGGTGTTCGGCGGCGGCCCGCCCCGGGGTTTGGCCGGCAGCGGTCTGGTCGAGGCCGTCGCCGTCGCCCTGGAGGCTGGGCTGCTCGATGCCTCCGGCCGGATCGTCGCGCCGGATGAGGTGACTACCAATCTCGTCCGTCATATTGTCGAGACGCCTGCCGGTCGGGCCCTGCGGCTCTACCGCGACGCCACCTGTGAGCTGCTGCTGAGCCAGCAGGACATCCGCAGTCTGCAGCTGGCCAAAGGAGCGGTGCGGGCCGGCGTCGAGTGCCTGTTGCAGCGTTCCGGCCTCGACGCCGAGCGGCTTGGCGAGGTGGTAGTGACCGGCGCCTTCGGTTTTTCCCTGGCGCCGGCGGCCCTCAAAAGGGTTGCCATGCTGCCGGCAAACATGGTAGATAAGGTACGCTTCGTTCCCGGCGGCGCGCTCGAAGGTGTCAGCCGCCTGCTGTGCGACCCGGAGGGCCCCGCCCGGGTGCAGGCTCTGGCCGACTCTCTGCAGACCTATCCGCTCTCCGGCACCCCGGCCTTCGAAAAAGCTTTTCTGCGTGCTCTCGATTTTTGACAAAAACCGCCTTCCAGACGGTTTTTTCTTGTTTCTGGATCGTGTAAACGCCTGTTTTTATGTTGAAAGGAATGCCCATGGCCACCATTAAACGTGCTCTGATCAGCGTCTCGGACAAGACCGGCATCGTCGATTTTGTCCGCCAGTTGGCCTCTTTCCAGGTGGAGATCCTTTCCACCGGCGGCACCGCCACCCTGCTGCGCAAGGAGGGGCTTGCCGTCAAGGATGTCGCCGAATTCACCGGATTTCCCGAGATGCTCGACGGCCGCGTCAAGACCCTGCATCCGAAGGTGCACGGTGGCCTTCTGGGGATGCGCGACAACCCCGAGCACGTGGCGAAAATGCAGGAGCACGGCATCGAGCCGATCGACATGGTGGTGGTCAATCTCTACCCCTTCGAAGCGACCGTGGCCAAGCCTGACTGCACCCTCGAGGATGCCATCGAGAATATCGACATCGGTGGTCCGACCATGCTGCGCAGCGCCGCCAAGAACAACCGTGATGTCACCGTCCTTGTCGATCATGCCGATTATGCCGGTGTTCTCGAGGAGATGAAGGCGAGCGGCGGAGCCGTCTCGCGGGAGACCAACTTCCGTCTGGCGGTCAAGGTCTACCAGCACACCGCCGCCTACGACGGCGCCATCTCCAACTGGCTCGGCAAAAAGCTCTCGTCCGAGGATGCCGGGTTTCCGCCGACGCTGACCCTGCAGTTCAAAAAAGCGCAGGGGATGCGCTACGGCGAGAACCCCCACCAGTCGGCGGCCTTCTACATCGAGAGGGAACTCAAGGAGGCCTCCATCGCCACCGCCCGCCAGCTGCAGGGCAAGGAGCTCTCCTACAACAACATCGGCGACACCGACGCCGCCCTGGAGTGCGTCAAGCAGTTCGCCGAGGCGCCGGCTTGCGTCATCGTCAAGCACGCCAATCCCTGCGGCGTCGCCCTCGGCGCCACCCTGCTCGAAGCGTACAATCGCGCGTTTGCCACTGACCCCGAGTCGGCCTTCGGCGGCATCATCGCCTTCAATCGCGAGCTCGACGCGGCGACCGCCAAAGCGATCTGCGACAAGCAGTTCGTAGAGGTGATCATCGCTCCGAAGGTCTCCAGCGCGGCTTCGGCCATTGTCGCCGCCAAGAAGAACGTGCGCCTGCTCGAGTGCGGCGAATGGCCGGCCGCACCCGCCACGCGCCTCGACTTCAAGCGGGTCAACGGTGGTCTGCTGGTACAGGATACCGATCTCGAGCTGACCGCGGAACTCAAGGTCGTCACCAAGAGACAACCGACCGCCAAGGAAATGGAAGATCTGCTCTTTACCTGGCGGGTGGCCAAGTTCGTCAAGTCCAACGCCATCGTCTACGGTAAGGATGGCATGACCATCGGCGTCGGTGCCGGCCAGATGAGCCGCGTCAACTCCGCCCGCATCGCCGTCATCAAGGCCGAGCACGCCGGTCTGCAGGTGCCCGGATCGGTCATGGCCTCGGACGCCTTCTTCCCCTTCCGCGACGGTCTCGACAACGCCGCGGCGGCGGGTGTCACCGCCGTTATCCAGCCCGGCGGCTCGATCCGCGACGAGGAAGTCATCGCTGCCGCCGACGAGCACAACATCGCCATGGTCTTCACGGGGATGCGGCATTTCAGGCACTGATTTTCTTTAACGGGACCAATTGGACAAATGTGACCTATTATAAGTCCTATATGTCCTATCCGTCCCATGCACTTTTCTTTCCCCAGGAGTTTCTTCCATGAACATTCTCGTTATCGGCGGCGGCGGCCGCGAGCATGCCCTGACCTGGAAGATCGCCCAGTCGTCCATGGTGGAGCGCCTCTTCTGCGCGCCGGGCAACCCTGGCATTGCTGAAATCGCTGAATGCGTGCCGCTGGCGGTCGACAACATCGAGGGGCTGCTTGCTTTCGCCCGGGAAAAGGAGATTGGTCTGACCGTGGTCGGTCCCGAACTTCCGCTCACCCTCGGCATCGTCGACAGGTTTTGCGCTGCCGGCCTCACCATCTTTGGCGCCGACCGCGCCTCGGCGCGCATCGAAGGGAGCAAGGCCTTCGCCAAGGATCTGATGGCCAAGTATGGTATCCCCACCGCCGCCTACCACACCTTTGTCGACCGTGATCTGGCCGTCGGGTTCATCGAGCGACACGGTGCTCCCATCGTCGTCAAGGCCGACGGCCTGGCCGCCGGCAAGGGGGTGGTGGTCGCCGGCAGCGTCGAGGAGGCGATCGCCGCGGTCGACTCCATCATGCTCGGCGGGGCCTTTGGCGAGGCCGGCCGCAAGGTCGTCATCGAGGAGTTCCTCGAGGGGGAGGAGGCCTCCTTCCTCGCCTTCACCGATGGCAAGGTCATCCTGCCGCTCGCCTCCGCCCAGGACCACAAGCCGGTCTACGACGGCGACCAGGGGCCGAACACCGGGGGCATGGGAGCCTACTCGCCGGCGCCGGTCGTCACGCCGGCCATCCACGAGAAAATCATCGAAACCGTCCTGCGGCCGACCATCGACGGGATGGCGAAGGAAGGGTGCCCCTACCGCGGCATCCTCTATGCCGGGCTGATGATCAAGGACGGCGAGATCAAGACCCTCGAGTTCAACGCCCGCTTCGGCGACCCCGAGGCGCAACCGCTGCTCGCCCGGCTCAAATCCGACCTGGTACCGGTGCTGCTCGCCTGCGCCCGCGGCAGCCTCGCCGGCATCCCCCTCGAGTGGCACGACAAAGCCGCCGTCTGCGTCGTCATGGCCTCTGGCGGTTATCCGGGTGACTTCGAAAAGGGGCGTGCGATCCACGGCCTGGTAGAGGCGGCGAAGATCGACGACCTGATCGTTTTTCACGCCGGCACCGCCGCCCGCGATGGCAAGGTGGTTAACGCCGGCGGCCGCGTCCTCGGCGTCACCGGCCTCGGCGAGACGGTTGCCGCCGCCATTGACAAGGCCTACCAGGGAGTGCGGGCCATCACTTGGGAAGGCGCCCACTACCGCACCGACATCGGGAAAAAGGCGTTGGGGCGCGGATAAACAGTCCAAAGTCCCTGGTCCCTGGTCCAAAGAGCCTCTGACCTTGGACTTGGGACCTTGGACCCGAGACCTTTTCTCATGGAGTGAAAAAATGAATGACAAACCCCTGGTCGGCATTCTCATGGGTAGCGACAACGATTACGAGGTCATGGTCGAGGCGGGCCGGGCGCTGCAGTATTTCGGCGTCCGCTTCGAGATGACCATATCCAGTGCCCACCGCACGCCCGAGCGCACCAGTCGCTATGTCCGGACAGCCCAGGAGCGCGGACTCAAGGTGCTGATTGCCGGGGCCGGCGCCGCCGCCCACCTCGCCGGGGTCGTCGCTGCCGAGACCACGCTGCCGGTGATTGCCGTGCCGATCGATTCCTCCTCTCTGCAAGGGCTCGACGCCCTGCTTGCCATGGTGCAGATGCCGGCCGGCATTCCGGTGGCGACCATGGCCATCGGCAAGGCCGGGGCCCGCAACGCCGGCATCTTCGCCGTGCAGATTCTGGCCGCCGCAAATGCCGACCTTGCCCGCCGTCTGAGGGACTACAAGCAGGAACTGGCGGCCGACGTCGAGGTCAAAGCCAAGACTCTCCAGGAGCGCTTGGCTGCCGATTTTAAATCGTAACATCGCCATGTTCCACAATTGCCCAAGGGGCGTGGCCGTGGCCAGCGCCGGCGATTTCCCTTGACACAAAAAGTGGCGCTGTATTAGCTTCCTAAAGATTGACTTACGGATTTCAGGTCGTTGCGGCGCTTTAACCGGCGACTGCAACCGTCGCCGATTACCGCTGTTATTCACGAGGGCAACTCACTCCAGGAGAAGTAATCTTGAGCGCCAAGGATCGTAACGCCATTACCGCCCTTTGGGATTTTTTCTGCTCCCTAAAATTGACTATCATCACTCTTATCCTGCTGGCCGCCACTTCGATCATCGGTACGGTCATCCAGCAGGGCCGTACTCCTCAGGAATACCTGCAGGTATACAGTGAGTCGACCTATCGTCTCTTCGAGACCTTGGGTTTTTTTGACATGTACCACTCCTGGTGGTTTTTGGCACTGCTCGGCATCTTCTCGATCAATCTGATCGCCTGTTCGATCAAGCGCTTCCCCCTGGTCTGGAGGACTGTTCGTAACCCGGTGCTGATCGCTGACGATACGCTTTTTCGCACTCTCTCCAACATGGAGGAGTATTTGGTAAAAGCGTCGGTCGCCGAAGTTCAGGGGCAGTTGAGCACCTATGTCGGGCAGCACTTTGCTGCACCCGTGTTGAGCGAAAAGGACGGGGTGGTTCATCTCGCCGCGCAGAAAGGGGCCTGGGCCCGTTTTGGCGTCTACGTCACCCACCTCTCCATCCTGATCATCTTCATCGGCGCCATCGTCGGCAGCCTCTGGGGTTATAAGGCGTATGTCAACATCGTCGAAGGGACGGAAGCCACCCAAGTCTACCCCCGCGGCGCCAATGAACCGATCGAACTTGGTTTCACCGTGCGCTGCGACGCCTTTTCGGTCTCCTATTACGAGGGAACGGGTCGTCCCAAGGAGTTCAAGAGCCTGCTGACCGTTACGGACGGCGGCCGGACGATCGTCGAACAGCGCCCGGTCATCGTCAATGATCCCCTCACCTACAAAGGGATCACCTTCTACCAGTCGAGCTTTGGACCGGCGGGCGATCCGACCTTCAATTTTAGGGTGAAGGTTCGGGCCACCGGCGAGACCGTCGACGTCGCTGCCCGCCAGGGCGAGCGCATCGCTCTGCCCGGCGGCGGATCCTTCCGGGTAGCCGATTTCACCGAGCAGTTCCAGAATTTCGGTGCGGCGGCCCGCCTCGAAGTCGCACCCCCGGCCGGCGCGCCACGCTCCTTTGTTGTGCTCAAGGCATTTCCAGAGTTCGACGTTCAGCGCGGCGGCGAGTACATTTTCGCCCTGGTCGATTACAAGCAGCGTTTCTTTACCGGGTTGCAGGTGGCCAAGGACCCCGGAGTCTGGATCGTCTGGCTTGGTTGCGCCCTGATGGTCATCGGTTCCATGGTCGCGTTTTTCCTCTCGCACCGGCGGATGTGGATCGCCATTCGCCCGGTTGGTGACAAGACCGGCATCAAAATTGGCGGCTCGGCCCACCGTAACCAGCCGGCTTTTGAAATATTTTTTGACGAATTCAAGAAGAACCTCAAAACCGAACTCAAAGTTTAGGCCCTCTGCGGCCCCTGACGGGAGAACAACATCATGTTAAGTTCGCAACTGTTCAATATTGTCACCATCGGCTACTTCATCTCGATGGTACTCTTCGTCGTCTACCTCTCCACGCGCAGCAAAGCGGTGGTGCTGGGGGGCACTGCTCTCGCCTACCTGGGTTTTCTCGTGCAAACCGTTGCCATCGGCCTGCGTTGGTACGAGTCATACCAAATGCTCGGCGCGGACGGACGTGCGCCCCTCTCCAACCTTTATGAATCGGTAGTCTTCTTCGCCTGGACCATCCTGCTCATCTACATTGTTATTGATCTCAAATACAAGCAGCGGGCGGTAGGGGCCTTCGTCATCCCCTTTGCTTTTCTCGCCATGGCCTGGGCCCAGCTTCAGCTCAACGATGCCATTGAGCCTCTGGTGCCGGCCCTACAGAGCAACTGGCTGACCTATCACGTCATTACCTGCTTTCTCGGCTACGCTGCCTTTGCCGTCGCCTGCGGGGTCTCGATCATGTACCTGATCAAATCCGGCAAGGAGGAGAAGAATGCCTCGGGCTCCCCTGCCGGCGGTATCCTCTCCGCGTTTCCGAGCACGCGGATTCTCGACGACATCAATTACAAGTCGATCATGATCGGTTTTCCCCTGCTGTCGCTCGGTATCATCACCGGCGCTGCGTGGGCCAACTACGCTTGGGGAACCTACTGGAGCTGGGACCCCAAGGAGACCTGGAGCCTGATCGTCTGGTTCATCTATGCCGCTTTCCTGCATGCACGTTTCACCCGGGGGTGGGTAGGGAAAAAGGCTGCCTGGCTCTCCGTCATCGGTTTCGCAGCAACGATCTTCTGCTACCTAGGGGTCAATCTGGTTCTTTCGGGGCTGCACTCTTACGGGGGATAATTTCGGGGGCCGGTTTTTCCGGCCCCTTTTTTACGCCCTGTTTCAAGTGTGTTGTCGTTTGATAGCTAGTCCGAACACTGCTCGATGTTCGCTGTGTATAGGCGAAACCGGGGATGGAAGGAACGTCCTTCGAGACGAGCGAAAAACCCTGCCGATGATTGATTTCGAATGCCCGGACGAGACCAGAGCACCCGGAAAATTGTTAGAGAACAGGGCATAGTGGATGACCAGGATCCGGCGAGCAGGCCCTTGCACCCTACTGAAACACTCGACGACCTTCACCCTGCCGGATTGAAGATCATTCAGGCGAAGCGAGGTTACCGTTTTTCACTAGATCCTGTGCTGCTGTGCGCCTTTGCCAAGGTAGCCAAGGGGGAGGTGGTGGCGGATCTGGGAACCGGATCGGGAGTTGTCCCCCTGCTGCTGGCCGCGCGTACCGGTGCAAAGAAAATAGTCGGGGTGGAAATTCAACCAGAGTTAGCAGGGCGCGCGAGACGGAGTGTTCTGCTTAACTGTCTGCAGGACAGAATCGACATCCTTGAAGGTGACCTGCGGGAATTACAGGGACGTCTTGAGCCGCAGGCCTTTGAAGTTGTCGTCGCCAACCCTCCGTTTCGCCGCCCAGGTACCGGGCGCCAGGCGCCGATAAACGAAAGGGCCGCTGCCCGCCACGAGTTGGCCGGGGGCCTGGTTGACTTTCTCCGGGCGGCGACATATCTGTTGAAAGATGGCGGCCGGTTCTACATCGTCTTTTTGGCGGAACGACTGGCGGAACTGCTGGCCGGGATGCGGGAACTATTGCTGGAGCCGAAACGGCTTCGCTGCGTGCACTCCCGGGCGGGCGAGAGGGGTACTCTTGTACTGGTGGAGGGGCGTAAGGGCGGCCGCGCCGGTCTGGCGATGGACCCTCCGCTCTTTGTCTACGAGGGGGAGGCTTATTCGGCGGAAATTTTGGCGATATACGAAGGGTGAAACTAGCGACGAAGGCCTCAGTCTTTACTGCGAGCCAGATCGAGCTGTGCCTGCCTGACGAGTATCTGCTGCAGTTGCCGACGCAGTTCGGCATCGTCCAGAAGGGCGACGATTTCCCCGATGCGGGCCATCTCCTCTGCCGGTAAGGGGGGAAAGGGAAGGCTGCCCGGTTCTGCGGCGACGGGGGTTTGCTCGACCCTCCCGCGGCGCCAGAAAATATCACGGAAAACCTCTGCCCCCAGTCGTTCGTTGAGTCGGGAGAGAATTTTGGGTTTCATCAGCTGCAATTGCTGCATCCATACCGCCTGGTCGACCCGTATCTCGAGGACCCCGTCGCGGATTTTCGCCGGTTGCGCATGCGCCGCGATCTGCGGGCCAACGACATCGTTCCACACCCGCCACGATTCGTAGGCCCGCAACTTTCCCGCCAGCCCTGACTGCTGCAGAAACTGGCTGAGCAGAGTGCCGGCAGCGGCGGCCTTTTTCATGGGTGGGCGCTGCTGGCGGCTCATGTTTTGCTGCGGCGCCGGATCCGGCCGCCGAGAATCTGGCCGAAGACGGCACAGGCGATTGTCAAGGGGATGATTCTCCAACCGAAGCCCTCCCAAAGACGCAGGGCGATGATGAAGGGGATGGAGAGGTGGATGTAGACGAACCAGCGGAGGGAATACTTGGGCGAGGTTTCTCGCATAAAACCGAGCGGCAGATTGATCAGAAAGGCAAACAGAAGCAGGCCGGCGAGGCTGAGGGCGAGGGTAAAGTCCAACGGTGGGGTAGTCCTTTCTGTGTTTCGCCGATCGTGGTGGGGATGGCGATAAGGTTCTGCACTTGCATTGGATTGTTGCGCCAGTGTAGCTGCAAGGCCACTGACCTGTCAACGAAAGAGCCTTGCAGGGGCGCGGCAAGCGTGGCATTATGACCGCCCGGTATTTCAGATTGAGGAAATCATGGTTCGAGAAGGCGACCTGGTGGCTATTTTCCATTCCATTCACCGGGTGATGAAGGCGGAAAAAGCATTGAAGCAGGCGGGCGCCGACATCTCGTTGATTCCCGTCCCTCGTCAACTTGCCTCCGATTGTGGTCTGGCGATCCGGTACTCGCCGGACGTGCAGGCGACGGTAGAAGATATCCTGCGGCGGGAAAACTTGTTGCCTGCCGAAATCTACAGCAGGGTTGGGCAGGATTACCTGCGTCTGGACGCCAGCTGAATCCTTGGCGGCGAACCGGGAGCGCGTGCCGGGTGCCGGTCTTAGCTCCCTGATTTTCCCTTGTTTTTCCTTGACAACGGACAGGTGCTTTACTATAGTCCGTATTTTGCGACGCTCGAAGGATGGAGCGCCAGGTCTGACATGTTCGACAATCTGACGGAAAAATTCGAATCGGTTTTCAAGAAACTGCGCGGCCATGGCCGGCTGACCGAAGAGAATATACAGGAAGCTCTACGTGAAGTTCGTCTGGTCCTGCTGGAGGCCGATGTCAACTTTCGCGTGGTCAAGGACTTTATTGCCGCCGTCCGCGAGCGGGCGGTCGGCCAGGATGTCCTGAAGAGCCTCACTCCGGCCCAGCAGGTCATCAAGGTGGTGCGCGAGGAACTCGGGCGCCTGATGGGCGAGGGGGTGGAGAACCATCTCGATCTGGCCGCCCGGCCGCCGGTGCCGATCATGCTCTGTGGGCTGCAGGGCGCCGGCAAGACGACCACCTGCGGCAAGCTGGCGCTCAAGCTGCGCAAGGAAAAGCGCAACCCGCTGCTGGTGCCAGCCGACATCTACCGGCCGGCGGCCATCGAGCAGCTCAAGACTGTGGGCCGGCAACTCGGCATCCCGGTCTTCGACTCGCACGCAGGGCAGGATCCGGTCGCCATCTGCGAGGCGGCGCACCGTTTTGCTGAGCTCAATGGCTACGACACGCTGATTCTCGATACCGCCGGGCGTCTACATGTCGACGAGACGCTGATGGATGAGCTGGTGCGGATCAAGGCTGCCGTCGCGCCGCGGGAAATCCTGCTGGTCGCCGACGCCATGACCGGCCAGGACGCAGTGAACGTGGCCGAAAGCTTCGACCGCAAGCTTGAGCTCACCGGCGTCATCCTGACCAAACTGGACGGCGATGCCCGGGGTGGCGCAGCTCTCTCCATTCGGGCGGTGACCGGCAAGGCGATCAAGCTGGTTGGTCTCGGCGAGAAGATGGACGCCCTTGAGGTGTTCCATCCCGACCGCATGGCGCAGCGCATACTTGGCATGGGGGATGTGCTCTCGCTGATCGAGAAGGCGCAGTCCGCGATCGACCAGGACCAGGCGGCAGCCATGCAGAAGCAGCTGCGTCAGGAGGGGTTCAATCTCGAGACTTTTCGCGATCAGCTCAAGACGATCAAGAAGATGGGCTCGATGGAGTCGATCCTCAAGCTGATTCCCGGCGCCAGCAAGGCCCTCGGCCAGGCCCAGGGAATGCAACTGCCGGACAAGGAACTGAAAAAGGTCGAGGCGATCATCAATTCCATGACTCCGGCCGAGCGGCGGGATCATCGCATCCTCAACGGCTCGCGCCGGCTGCGCATCGCTCGCGGCAGCGGCACCTCGGTGCAGGACGTGAACGTGTTGATCAAGCGCTTCACCGAAGCACAGAAGCTGATGAAAAAAATGCAGCAACTGGGCCCCAAGGGGCTCAAGGGGCTGATGGGACGCGGCGGCGGATTGCCGTTTTGACAGGCTGAAGCCAGGAATCGAACAAATCCTGAAACCTGATAACTTATACCTGAACAGAGTTCACGAAACACCAGGAGGAAAAGCACATGTCCGTGAAAATCAGACTGGCCCGCGGCGGCGCCAAGAAAAAACCTTTCTACCAGGTGGTGGTCGCCGATGAGCGCTCCCCGCGCGACGGCCGTTTCGTCGAAAACCTGGGTCAGTACGACCCCAAGCAGAACCCCCCGATGATTACCTTGCAGGAGGAGCGTACTCTCGAGTGGCTACAGAAGGGCGCCCAGCCCACGGATACCGTGCGGCAATTGCTCCGCCAGCAGGGGATCTGGGCCAAATTCAAGCAGCCGAAAGAGGCCTAAGCTTCTCCGGCTACCGAGGTGGGTCATCCCTTTCTCCGAAGGACGGACTCCATGAAAGAACTCATCGAATTCATCGCCAAATCCCTGGTGGAACATCCCGAAGCGGTGACCATCTCCGAGGAGCAGGGTGAGGATGGCAGCATCCTGGTCAAGCTGGCTGCGGCCCAGGAGGACATGGGGAGGATCATCGGCAAGCAGGGGCGAACCGCCAAGGCAATGCGCACACTGCTCAACGCCAAGGCAACGCGGGTCAACAAGCGCGCTACCCTGCAGATCATGGAGTGATGGCCGCTGCGCCTGATGATCTGTTGCGCCTGGGGGTGGTGACCGGGGCCCACGGACTGCGTGGTGACCTCAAGGTGCGTCCACTAGCGGATGACCCGTCGGCGTTGCTTGCTGCCCATGAAGTTTACCTCCGTGACCGGCAGGGCAAACTCACCGTCTGTCGGGTGGCTGCGG
>Ga0256865_1000229_pt1 | contig 19646 bp, 14 predicted proteins | sample RVTome_14_FD_187337 | JGI IMG/M metagenome (GOLD analysis project Ga0256865, IMG submission 187337) | Soil microbial communities from uranium-contaminated site in the Upper Colorado River Basin, Wyoming, United States - RVT145D125 HiSeq ... | reverse complement strand
ATAAAAGGCTTGGGATCGAAGCCCGGGACCTCGCGCCGCAGATCGCGGAGCTCAACCGGACGATCCTCGCCGTCGAGCGCCGCCGTCCTCGCGTACCAGGATGTTGCGCGGCTTGACGTCGCAGTGGACGATCAGCCGCCGGTGGGCGGCCTCGACCGCCTGGCAGACGTCGACGAAGAGGGCGAGGACCTCGCGGGTCGCGGCGGACCTGGCTCAAGCTCCTCCTGACGGGTGTGCCGCTGCTGCTGGCGACGCTCCTGCCGCTGCTGCTGGCCGGCGTCTTGATCTGGGGGTGAATCCCCTCGATCTGCCAAGATCCCTCGTGGAGGCAGGACATGGGCCAGACCTTACCGCTCGAAGCAGACGACCCGGAAGCCGCTGAGATGCGGACGGCCATCGCGCAGTGGCTCGCCCAGGTGGCAGAGCTTCGCCAGCAAATGCGCCGCCACGATGCCGCCATCGAAGAGGCCAGCGCAGAGACCCGCGGAGTGCTCGCTCAGATCGCTGAGATCCTGGCTGATCTGAAAGCCGCTTAGACGATGCTCAAACAGCTCAACTGGCAGGCTTGAAGGCTGGTTATACTCCCGTTATACTCAGCGTATGAAGACCGCGATCTCCCTTCCCGATCCTTTGTTCGAGGCGGCGGAAGCGCTGGCGGCTCGGCTCTCCATGTCGCGCAGCCAGCTCTATGGGGCCGCGCTTGAGGCCTATCTCCGCTCACACCGGGACGAAGGCATCACGGAGAGGCTGAACCGGCTCTACGCCGACGAGCCCTCCGAGCTCGATCCCGTGATCGCCCGTATCCAGTCGGCATCCCTTCGGCGAGAGGAATGGTGATCCGGCGCGGCGAGATCTGGTGGGCTACACTGCCGGAGCCTGTGGGCTCGGAGCCGGGCTCGCGCCGCCCGTTACTGATCGTCTCATCCGATGAGTTCAATCGGAGCGGGATCGCTACGGTCCTCGGCGTGGTCCTGACCACGAATACCCGATTGGCGGAAGCGCCCGGCAACGTTTTCCTGCCTCGCCCGAGCACTCGATTGCCCAAGGACTCGGTCGCCAACGTCTCTCAGATCGTGACGGCCGACAAGAGGTTCTTGACGGAGCGGGTCTCGAAGCTGCCGGCGCGGGAGCTCTTGAGAATCGAGAACGGCATGCGGATGGTACTGAACCTGTAGGGAGAGCCCAGGGCCGACTTCTCTCTCGGGCCTCTTCGGGAGTCAGGTCGCGAGTCCCGGCGGACCTGGCTCAAGCTCCTCCTGACGGGTCTGCCGCTGCTGCTGGCGACGCTCCTGACGCTGCTGCTGGCCGGCTTCCTGATCGGCCTCCGTCAGCTCTGGATCGCCTGCTTCCTCCGCGGCGGCGGCTTCGAGGGCGGGACCGAGCTCGTCGTGTGGGTGAAGGGCAGCATGGGTCCCGCGCCGTGCGACGACGCGACGGACTACGGCGAGGCCGTGGTCCACGCCGAGTTCCGCAACGAGGCCGGCGAGGCCATGGTCCAGGGCGTACACGTCCTCCAAGACCTGGGGCAGGCGTTCCGCGTCGTGGTGGGCGGAGAGCGCCTGCCGGTCGCCGCCAATTTCGGCTGCGTCGGTCTCAGCGCGCGGGAACCCGGGCCCTGGGGACTGGACCGTCAGCTCTGGGTGATGCCGCTGGTGAGCGGCGAGGGCCGCTACAGCGTCGGCCTGAGCACCGTCCCGGTCAAGGACTTCTGCGGATAGGACGGTCCTCTGACCGGCGGCTTCTGGGCGCGTCGTGCCCTTGGGCGACGAGCGCTTCGGCCTCTTCCGACATTGGGAGGATCCCGAGCTGACGGAGGCGCTGAACCTCGCCGACGGCCTGGCGCGCTCGCCGGCGAGGGCGCCGGATTTGCCGTCCGCGGTCGCGATGTGCGAGCATTGGGGAAATCAGGCAAGGAAGGAATGACGATGAGCGATGAGCGCAAGCTGGTTCACTACGAGGTCAGGGAAGGCGTGGCCTACCTGACCCTCGACGACCCCAAGACCAACTCCTACACCCACGAGATGATGCGCGACCTCGACGCCGCCATCCTGGCGGCGCGCTTCGACAAGGACGTCCACGTGCTCGTGGTCTCCGGGGCCGGCGACAAGTTCTTCTGCGCCGGCGCCAACATCAACATGCTCCAGGAGGCCGACCCCACCTTCAAGTACTACTTCTGCCTGCACGCCAACGAGACCTTGAACCGCCTCGAGCAGACGCCGAAGCTGGTGATCGCGGCCCTCAACGGCCACACCGTGGGCGGCGGCCTCGAGATCGCCATGGCCGCGGACCTGCGCCTGGCGCGCAAGGACGCCGGCAAGACCGGCCTGCCCGAGATCAACCTCGGCGTGCTGCCGGGCACCGGCGGCACCCAGCGCCTGGCGCGCCTCGTTGGCAAGAGCCGCGCCATCGAGCTGATGGTGACGGGCCGCCTGCTCTCCTTCGAGGAGGCCCAGGGCTTGGGGCTCGTCAACGAGGTGGTCGCCGCCGACTCGGCGGGCGACTTCATGGCCAAGGTCCACGCCTACGCGCGCCAGTTCTGTCCGCCCAACAAGGCCTCGAAGGCCGCGGGCCGGATCAAGCGCTCGGTGCAGAGCGGCCTCGAGGTGCCGTTCGAGTCGAGCCTGGCCATCGAGCGCGAGCTGCAGCAGCAGCTCTTCGAGTCGGGCGACGCGCGCGAGGGCCTCAACGCCTACGTCGAGAAACGCACGCCGGCGTTCGCGGGCAAGTGACGCGGCGCAGGTCATGGAGCGCCCGGCTCTCGTCCTTTGCGCCCCGGTGCGCACGCCGATCGGCAAGTTCGGCGGCGCGCTGGCGGCGCTCTCCGCCGTCGACCTCGGCGCCGCCGCGGCCGGCGCCTGCCTGGAGCGCGCCGGCCTCGCTCCGGAGGCCGTCGACCAGGCGGTCTTCGGCCACGCCCGGCAGGCCGGCTGCGGCCCCAACCCGGCGCGCCAGATCGCCCATCGCGCGGCGGTGCCGCACGAGCGGCCGGCCTTCACCGTCAACCAGGCCTGCGGCTCGGGCTTGCAGGCGGTGCTGTCGGCGGCGCGCGCCATCCTTCTCGGCGAGGCGGAGGTGGTGCTCGCCGGCGGCACCGAGGCGATGTCCAACACGCCCTACATGCTGCCGCGGGCGCGCTGGGGCTACCGCCACGGCCACCAGGAGCTCGCCGACGGCATGTACCGCGACGGCTTCGACGACCCGCTCTCCGGCCTGGTCATGGGCGAGACCGCCGAGGAGCTCGCCGAGGAGGCGGGCGTCGGCCGCGAGGCCTCCGACGAGTGGGCGGTGCTGAGCCAGAACCGCTGCGAGCAGGCGCGCCGCGAGGGGCGCTTCGCCGCCGAGATCGTCCCCGTGGCGGTGCCGGCGCGCCGCGGCGAAGTGACCGTGGACGCCGACGAGCACCCGCGCGACGGCGTGACCCGCGAGTCGGTGGCCCGGCTGGCGCCGGTCTTCCGCGAAGGCGGCCGGGTGACCGCCGGCAACGCCTCGGGGATCACCGACGGCGCCGCGGCGGTGATCGTGGCGCGCGAGGACGCGGCCCGCCGCCTCGGGCTCGCGGTCGCCGGCTACCTGCGCGACTGGACCGTGGTCGGCGTCGATCCGCGGATCATGGGCATCGGCCCGGTGCCGGCGGTGCGCCGGCTCTTCGCGAAGAGCGCCCTGACCTACGACGACGTCGACCAGGTCGAGCTCAACGAGGCTTTCGCCTGCCAGGTGCTGGCCTGCCTTCAAGAGCTGCCGTTCGACCGCGAGCGCGTCAACCCGGACGGCGGCGCCATCGCCCTCGGCCACCCGATCGGCGCCACCGGTTGCCGCATCCTGGTGACGCTGCTGCACGGCCTCGAGCGCCGCGGCGGCCGTTGGGGCGTGGCCACGCTCTGCGTCTCCGGCGGCCTCGGCCTGGCGGCCCTGGTCGAGCGGCCGGCCTGAGCGCCGGGCATCATCCGAGAACCAAGAAAGAAGGAAACCACTATGGCCGAATCCGTCTTGCTCGAACGCGAGGGTCGCGTCGCCATCCTCACCGTCAACCGTCCCGACAAGCTCAACGCATTGAACCAGCAGGTGCGCGACGAGGCCCTGGCGCACCTCGCGGCGATCGAGAGCGACGACGGCGTCGGCGTGGTGGTGATCACCGGCGCCGGCGAGAAGTCCTTCATCGCCGGCGCCGACATCAAGGAGTTCGAGGGGCGCAGCCCGCTCGACCAGCGCGAGGCCATGCGCTTCCCGCGCGTCTTCGACGCCATGGCCACCTTCCCCAAGCCGGTGATCGCGATGATCAACGGCTTCTGCCTCGGCGGCGGCTGCGAGCTGGCGATGTCGTGCGACCTGCGGATCGCCTCGGACCGGGCGCGGCTGGGCCAGCCCGAGATCAACCTCGGCATCATCCCGGGCGGCGGCGGCACCCAGCGTCTGCCGCGGCTGGTGGGGCTGGGGCAGGCGATGAAGATGGTGCTCACCGGCGACATGGTGAGCGCCGAGGAAGCCCTCCGGATCGGCCTCGTGGACGAGGTGGTGCCGCACGAAGAGCTGCGCGCGAGGACGCTCGAGCTGGCGGCGAAGATCGCCGCCAAGAGCCCGCTGACCCTGCGGGTGGCCAAGGAGGCGGTGCGCGCCAGCCAGCGGCTGGCGATCGAGGAGGGGATCCTCTACGAGCGCGACCTCTTCTGCCTCTGCTTCTCGACCGAGGACAAGCAGGAGGGCGTCGCCGCCTTCCTCGAGAAGCGGCAGGCGCAGTGGAAGGGACGTTGACGCCGCGGGCTTGACGTCCGCGGGCGATGGGCGTGCGATGGGCGAGCTGCCGCGGGTCACCGTCGTGATGCCGGTGCGCAACGAAGAGCGCTACGTCGAGCGCAGCCTCGGCGCCGTGCTCGCCCAGGACTACCCGCCGGAGCTGCTCGAAGTGCTGGTCGCCGACGGCATGTCGACCGACGGCACCCGGCGGCTGGTCGAGCGCCTGGGCCGGGGACGCGACGTGCGGGTGATCGACAACCCGCGCGGCATCGTCGCCCCGGGCCTCAACGCGGCGATCGCCGAGGCGCGGGGCGAGGTCGTGGTGCGCGTGGACGGCCACTGCGAGATCGCGCCCGACTACGTGCGCCGGGCCGTCGAGCACCTGCGGCGCGGCGGCGTCGCCGGCGTCGGCGGGCCGGTGGAGACGGTGGGCGAGACGCCCCTGGCGCGGGCGATCGCCGCCGCCATGAGCTCGCGCTTCGGCGTCGGCGGCTCGGCCTTCCGGGTCGGGGTCGACGCGCCGGTCTGGGCCGACACCATCCCCTTCCCCGCCTACCCGCGCCGGGTGCTGGCCGCGGCCGGCCCCTTCGACGAGGAGCTGGTGCGCAACCAGGACGAGGAGTACAACTACCGCCTGCGCGGCGCCGGCGAGAAGCTGCTGCTGGCGCCCGACCTGCGCTCGCGCTACTACAGCCGCGCCGACCTGCGCTCGCTCTGGCGCCAGTACTTCCAGTACGGCTTCTGGAAGGTGCGGGTGCTCGAGAAGCACCCGCGGCAGATGCGCCCCCGCCAGCTCGGGCCGCCGTCGCTGGTGGCCGCGCTCGCCGCCGGGGCGCTCGCCGCCGCGTGGAGCCCGGCCGGCCTGGCGGTGCTGGCGGGGATCGCCGCGGCCTACCTCCTCGCCGCCGGCGCAGCGGCCCTGATGGTAGCCGTCCCCTGGCGTTATCGGCCGCTGATGCCGGTGATCTTCGCGGCGATGCACCTGGGTTACGGCTGCGGCTTCTGGGCCGGCTTGGGGCGGCGCGTCCTGCGGCTTGACAGGTCTCGGCGCTCCTCCTAACGTGGGTAGAGCATGCCGCGTGCGCTTTATTGGCTCGCCCTGATCCTGAGTTGCTGGCGTCCGGCCCTGGCGCAGGAGGGCGCGCCGATCTATCGCGATTTCCGCGCCGAGCTGTTGCTCGCCATCGAGATGAACGACGTCGAGGCGACGCGGCAGGTGCTCGCGGAGGGCGCCGCGCCGGAGGTCAACGAGGGCAACCCCAGCCCCCTGACCACCGCGGTGCTCCTCGACAACCTGAGCCTGGCGGCGGTGCTGCTGAAGGCCGGCGGCGACCCGGACGCGACGGAGGACAGCCCGATCATGGCGGCGGTGCGCACCGACAGCGTCGCCATGACGCGGCTGCTCTTCGAGGTCGGCGCGACGCTGCGCCAGGAGGAGGCGCATGAGCTGCTCGACCTGGCGCTGCGCAGCGACGACGCCGTGGAGCTCTACCGCGAGCTCCTCGACCACGGCGCCGGCGTCGACCTGGCGCTGCGGGTGGCGGTGGAGAACCGCGAGCTCGCGGCCGCCGTCTACGCGCTCGAGCGCGGCGCCGACGTCAGCTCGCTCGGCGAGCTCGGCCTCCTGGCCCGGATCGGCGTGCCCGGCGAGGGCGTGCCGGAGGTCCTCGACCTCGCCGTGCGCGACGACAACCGCGCGGCGGCCCTTTCCTACTTCCTCGCGGCCGCCGCGGCGGCCGGCGACCGGCGGCTGGCGCAGCAGGTCCTCGACCGCGGGGGCGAGCTCTCGCTCGAGCACCTGGAGCGCGCCGAGGACCATGGCCAGGACGACGTCGCGCTCTTCTTCGTGGAGCGGATGGGCGCCGACCTGGCGACCCTCATCGCTCGCGCGGAGGCCGAAGGACGCGGCGAGCTCGCCGCCTTCCTGAAGACGCTGCGCCGCCAGCGCATCGCCGCGGTGGTCGCGCCCGCCGTGGCCGCGCTGGCCCTGCTCTTCGTGGTCGCGGCTCTCGCCTTCTTCGTGCGCCAGCACGTCCGGCGCGCGCCCGGCAAGCCGCTCGAGGAAGTCGTGCGCCGCGCCGCCGGCTCGCCGCCGCCGCCCGCCGCGGCGCCGCCGGCGCGCGCGGTTTTCGAGACTCTGATCATCCCGCCTCCGGATCCGCCGGACGCGCCGAGCGCCGGAGCGCCCGGCGGCGCCGAGCCGGTGGAGCGCCCGTCGTTCGCGCCTTCGGTGGCGCCGACGCGGGTGATCCCGCGCCCCGCCGGCCACAAAAAGAGCGAGCCGGGCTGAGCCCGGCTCGCGGTCAAGGCCGATCCCGCGGGGGATCAGTCGTCGTCGTCGTGATGATCGTCGTCGTCGTCCGACTCGTCGAGCAACAGGTCACGGCCGAGGATGCGCGGCTCGATCTCGCCGTCTTCGGTGTCCCAGATGACCACGAAGTCGCCCGTATCGCCGCCCCGTGAGGTGCGCACCGAGGTGGCGGAGGTTCCGGCGTCGACCAGGAACTCGATGCCGACCGCCCGGCCGTCCAGGGAGACCTCGCGCGCCAGGACGCGGTGGTGGCCCTGGTAGGAGACCCAGGTCGCGACCGTGTTGCCGCGGTGGTCGGCCATGATCGCCGGCGAGGTGGGCCGCTCGGAGGTGCTCTCGCTGACCAGGAACTCGATGCCGACCGCCCGGCCGCTGGCCGCGATCCGGCGGCCGTAGACCTTGCGTCCGAGGGAGCCGGGCAGCAGCCGTTCCCAGACCACGGTGTAGTCGCCGTCGAGCGCCGCCGTCGCGTCCGGAGACACCTGGTCGCCGAAGCGCGATTGGTTGACGCGGATGGCGTGATCGAGCGGCGTGCCGTCGACGTCGAAGGCTTGCGCGACGACGTCGCCGCGGTCGTCCTCCCAGACCACGAGGAATCGGCCGGCCTCCTGGACGGCGAGGGCCGGCGGCGTGGCCGGACCGCTGCGGCCGAGCTGGAATTCGATGCCGACCGCGCGGCCGCGGGCGTCGAAACGGCCCACGACGTGGCGGAACTTGTGTCCCACGGAGCCCGCCGGTGCCGTCCAGGCGGCCACCATGATGCCGCGGTCGTCGATGCCGATCGCGGGATCCTGACCTTCGGCGTCGACCAGGAACTCGATGCCGACGGCACGGCCCCGGCGGTCGAAGCGATGGGCCACGACGGCGGGGCTTTCCTCGCCGTTCTGCCAGGCGGCGATGAAGCCGCCCGACCTCAGGACCGCGACGTCGGGTCTGGCCGCCTCCGTATCGGGGCTGATCAGGAACTCGATGCCGACCGCGCGGCCGCTGGCGTCGCGCAGACGCCCGTGGATGCCGCCGTCGGGAGCCTGGAAGACGACCACCTGGTTGCCCCGGCCGTCGGTGGCCACCGCCGGCCGCGAGCCCTCGGCGACCTGGAAAAGCTCGCCGATGCCCAGGGCCGCCCAGACCACGCCCGCCAAGAGCCAGATCCCCAGAGCGATCCGGATCGCCATGCCGAGGGTGCCGGCCCACCGCGTCTTCGAATTCTTTTGCGCTTCCTCTTTCATGCCCGCTTGCTCCTCATGCCTCAAGCGTTTGTGTCGGACAGATCCCTACCTTCCCCCAACCGGAGAAACTCCGAGGATCTGCCAGGAACCACGAGCCCATCGGGTTCCACCAGCCCGCTCTGCCGTCCCTTCGCGCCCGCGACAACCCTTCGCGGCGGCGACGGGAGCCAGCAGTATAACTTCCTTTGAGCGTTTCAGCAAGGAGAAACCGCGAGAGACATCAACTTATCGCAGTATGTTGATTCATTTCTTTAAGATACCAAATGGTCGGTCGTTCGATGGGAGATGCGGACGCAGGGTCAACGGCGGTCGGCGGCGGCGGCGAGACGCGTCCGGACCTGTCGCGCGATCAACCCGTAGCCCCTGTTTTCGGCTTCGCGGCCGAGGTCGCGCAGGCGATTGAAGCCGCGCAGGCTCCCGGAGCGGATCTCGACCTCTCCGAGCGCCAGCTCGATTTCGAGGCGCAGCTCGGTGAAGACGCCGGCGGCGGCGGTCGCGAGGTGCGACTGCAGAGTCTGGCGGACCTCTTCGCCGCGGACGGCGGCGAGGCGCGCCGCGGTGAGCTCCAGGGGCAGCCGGTAGATCGGGCTGTCGACCTCCCCGAGGGCCTGGCGGGCCTGGCTGATCGCTTGCTGGGCCGCGTCGAGCCGCCCCTGGAGCAGCAGGCTTCGAGCCCGCAGGACGTGCGCCCGCGACACTTCCAGGACGGGAGTCTGCGCCAGGTCCGTGAGCACGTGGTCGGCCGCCGCTTCGGCCTCAGCGGGCCGGCCGAGCTCGTGGAGCAGAGCCGCCATCGACAGCCGCGTCTTGGCGGCGGGGAGGGGATTGATCAAGGTATCCTGGATCGCGAGCGCGGCGCGGAAGCTGCGGCCGGCGGCCTCCAGGTGGCCCTGGCTCATCAGCGTCTCTCCCTGTGCCGCCTGGACCATGGCGACCAGGGTGTCGCCGCCGTCCTGCCGGAAGACCCCCATCGCTTCCTCATAGCCGCGCAGGGCGCCCCCGAGAGATCCCTGGTAGTGGAGGATCCTGGCGCGTCGGAAGACGGTCCAGGACCGATTGAGCTCGTCGCCGGTCTCGGTCTGGATCTTCAGAGCCTCCTCGAGCGAGCGGCTGGCGCCGCCGAGGTCGCCCCGGAGGATGAGGAGCCAGCCGTGGGAGCTCAGGGTGGCCGACTCGTTGCCCGGCTCGGGCACCGATTCCAGGATCTCGAAGGCGGCCGCGTAGGCCGATTCGGCTTCGTCGAATCGGCCGAGCTCGGTGAGGGCCTCGGCGAGCTGCCTCAGGCTGACCTGCCGGGCCACCCGGTCGCCGAGCTCTTCGAGGAGCTCCAGGGCCTGGTGGAAGATCCGGATGGCGGCGACCAGGTCGCCGTTGATCGACAGCGCCTCGCCCATATTGGTCAGCGTTCGGGCCTTCAGCCGGCGGGCTCCGATGGTGTCCAGCAGGCGCACCGCCTCCGCGAACATCTCCTTGGCGGCCTGAAGGTCGTGGCGGGCCAGGTAGAGATTGCCGTAGACGGTCATGGTATCGGCTTCGCCTCTCACGTGTCCGTGCGCGCGGTAGATCTCCCGGCTCTCTCGCAGCCGCGCCTCGGTCTCTTCGAGCGCTCCCTGCCATTGCCAGGCCTGTGCCTCGAATGCCAGGGCGCGGGCCAGCAGCAAAGGCGCGTCTTGTTGCCGCGCCAGCCTGGCGCCCCGCGCGAAGGCCTCCTGCTCGCGCTGGCGCGAGCCCCGGTTGTGCTCGATCAGACCTTCGACCAGCGGCACGCGCGGGTCTGCGGGCAATTGCTCGCCGAGCGCCGCCAGGGTCGTCCGAGCGGCTTCCTCCTGGAAGGTCCAGGCGAGAAGCTCGGCCAGACGCAGGCCGAGGTCGGCGCGCGCCGGCAAGGAGCCCGCCGCGTTCTCGTCTGCCGCGCCCCGTTCTCGGACCCACAGGGCGCGGAGCAAGGCGGCGGCGCGCGTCCGCTTCGCCTGCCTCTCGAGGCTCACCGCGCGCAGGTAGACCTGGGTCGTGCGCGGCAGGCCCCGGCCTTCGGTGACGGCGCGGGCGATCTCCTGCTTGGCTTCGTCCTCGAGGCCGAGCATCCAAAGTGCGTCGGCCAGATAGGCGTGGAGCAGGGCATTGGGCCGCCGCTCGAAAGCCGTCGCCCGCTGCAACAGGTCTCTCGCAGCGGGGGCGTCCAACTGCCGCAGCCTCTCCACCGCCTCGCGCAGGAGGCGGGCTGCTTCGGGATGCGCCGGCAACGCGGCGACCTCTTCCACGGAGCGCTCCAGGGGCTCGTAGCCGAGGCTCGCGGCCATGCGCCCGGCCATCTCGCCCGCCATCTCGAGCAGCTCGGTGGAGCGGCCCGTCAGCGGCGGATAGCCGATTCCTTTTCCCGACCGCGTATCCTGCAGCAGGACCTCCAATTCGAGCCGCCGCGCGCCCGCGTCGCCGACCGTACGGTAGGCTCCGTCCACGACCCAGTCAGCGTGCAGCCGCTGCCGGAGCTGCGCCAGCACGACGTCCGGAAGCCCTTTCTCGGAATCGAAGCTGTGCTCGGAATCGGGCGCCGCCGGCTCGGCATCGTCCTCGGGCAGCCAGCGCAGCCGGCCGTCCTCCGGGAGCTCGACGACGAGCAGCTCGCTCAAGGCCGTGCCGTGCCAGTCAGCGGCGGCGTCGCCGGTCCTGTTCTCGAACCCGGCCGACACCAGGCCGACCCGCTCCGGGTCGTTCGTCTCGCCGACGTAGGCGCTCCAGGCGAGGACGAGGACCAGGGCCAGGGCGAGACCGGTGGCGGCCGCCGCGAAGCGCCGGCGGGCTCTGCGGCGGTCCAGGTCGCGCCGCGCGGCCCACCCGAGGGGCGCGGTCAGAATCTGGCTCGCCTGCTGCAGAGCCTCGAGCTCCGCCAGCAGCTCGGCGAGGGATCGGAAGCGGTGGCGCCGGTCCTTGACCAGGCATCGCCGGATGATCCGGTCGAGCTCCTCGGACATCTCCGGGACTTTCTCGATCGGCGCCGGCGCCTCCCGGTGGACGATCGAGTAGAGCAGCGACATGTCGTTGTTGCCCTGGAACGGCCGCGCGCCCGTCGCCATCTCGTAGAGCACGACGCCGAGGGCCCAGACGTCGCACTCGGCGCCTGTCTTCTCGCCCTGGACCCGCTCCGGAGCCATGTAGGCGATGGTGCCCATGAGCGGGCCCTGAGGACGGGTGCGGTCGACCTCGGTGGTGAACCTGGAGAGCCCGAAGTCGAGGATCTTCACCGTGCCGTCCGCCGTGACCATGAGATTGGCGGGCTTGACGTCCATGTGGATGATGCCGCGTTCGTGGGCCGCCTGGAGGCCCGCCGCGATCTGCACGGCCATATCGACGATCTCCTGCCAGCGGATCGGTCCCTGTTTGAGCTTGGTCTTGACCGTCTCGCCCTCGTAGTAGCCCATGGCGATGAAGAGCTGGCCGTCGTCGGTCTCCTCGATGGCGTGGATGGTGCAGATGTTGGGGTGATCGAGCGCCGAGGCGGCCTGCGCTTCCTGGATGAAGCGCTGCTTCAGCTCCTGGCTGCCGGTGAAGTCCAGGGACAGGAACTTGAGGGCCACGTCGCGCTCGAGGCGGGTGTCGCGGGCCCGGTAGACCACGCCCATCCCCCCCTCGCCGATCTTCTCGAGGATCTGGTAGTGGGCTACGGTTCGTTCCTGCATCATGACTGGGAGGATCGGCAGGTCGGTCCGATTTTCGGATCCTCACAATCTTACCCCCTCTCATGCCATTTCGGCGCCCGATCCGGGGCCTGCCGCGGGCGGACGAAAAACGGCCCGGCCGCCGGCGCGCCGCGGCCCGCGAGCTGGCAGAATAGCCCGATGCGACGTTTCGGCCTGCTCTACGTCGTCCCCACGCTGGCGATCCTCCTGGCGGTGGCGTGGCCGCTCGTCTCGGGACGCGAGACGCTCTACCTGCGCGACGTCCTCACCAGCCACTACCCGCTGAAAGCGGCGCAGGCCGCGGCCCTGCGGCAGGGCGAGCTGCCGCTCGTCGACGTCTACCGCGCCGGCGGCCAGCCGATGTTGGGCAATCCGAACGTCCTGCCTCTCTATCCCGACAATGCGCTCTTTCTCGCCGCCTCGCCGATCTGGGCCCTGAACGCCCACTTCTGGATCCACCTGCTGATCGCTCCGGCGGCCGGCTACTGGCTGGGGCGCTCCTGGCGGCTGTCGCGGCCGGCGGCCTGGGCGGCCGGCGTGACCTATTCGGCCTCGGGCTTCCTGCTCTCGCTCTTCAACCTCTACAACCTGATCGCCGGCGCGGCGCTGGCGCCGGCGTTCGTCGCCGCGTGCCTCGACGCCTGGAACGGCGCCGGCCGGCGGTGGGCCGCGATGGCGCTGCTCTGGGCCTTGCTGCTGACGGCCGGCGATCCGCTCTTCGCGTGCCTGGCCCTGGCCGCCGCCCTCTCCGCGGGCGCGCTGCGCGAGCGCGCGGTGCCGCGGCGCCCCCTACGGCTGGCGGCCGCTCTGGCCTGCGGCGCCGCCCTGGCGGCGCCGATGATCGTCGAATTCTGGCGTATCCTGCCGCTGTCGCTGCGCGGCTATCGCAGCTACTCGCCGGAATCGGCGCTGCTCCAGAGCTGGGATCCCCGCGGCGTCGTCGAGTGGCTCCTCCCCCTCTGCTTCGGCCCCCCCGACCTCAGCTTCTGGGGGCAGCGCTTTTCCGACGGCCTGCAGCCGCTCTTCTACTCCCTCTCCCCGGGCCTGCTGTGCCTGGCGCTGGTCCCCCTGGCGCCGCCGCGCCGCAGCCGGGCCGCCGCCTGGGCCTGGGCGATGACGGCCGCCGGGCTGCTGCTGGCGCTCGGCAGGTGGAACCCGCTGACCAGGCTGCTCTACGAGCTGCCGGGGGCGTCGGTGATGCGCTATCCGGTCAAGACGTGGCTGCTGGTGGCGCTGGGCGCCTCTCTCCTGTGCGGCATCGGCTTCGAGCGGCTGCTCGCGGGCGGCGGCCGCCGGCGGCTGCGGCTCCACCTCGCAGCCCTCGGCCTGCTCTACCTTGCCGCCTGGACGCTGCTGAGCTTCGGGCCGCTGGGCGATCGGCTGCGCGCCTTCGATCCGCTGCGCCTTGCGGGCCCGGCGCTGGCGCAGCAACGCCTGCGCTGGGCCGGGCTCGCGCTGCTCTCGCTCGTCGTCCTCGGGCTCCTCGCGGCCGCCCTCCGGGTGCTGCGCCGCCGCCCGGCGCGCGGCGGTGCCGCGCTCCTCGCCGTCCACCTCGTGGCCCAGGTCTGGCTCCTGCGGCCGCTCTTCGACTCCGACGCGGCCCGCGCCTACGTGGAGCCTCCGGCGCTGCTGGCGGCGATCCCGCCCGCGGCCCGCCTGGTCCATGGCGGAGTCAGGGACCTTTTCGGCCCCCAGCGACTGCGTCCCGGCGCCCTGCCCTTTCCCGACGCGTCGACCAGATGGCTCACGCGCAGCCATTTCGCCCAGCTCTATCCCTCCTCCGGCATTCCCTGGGGCCGGCGCTACGAGCTCGATCCCTCGCCCGAGGGGCTCGACGCCTTTCTGACCTTCTCGCTCGCCCAGGCGCTGCCGCGCCTGGACGACGCCGCACGGCTGCGCGTGTTGGCGGCCTCGGGCGTCGAAGTGCTGCTCCTCGACCGCGAGCTCGATCCCGCGGCGCAGCGCCGGGTGCGTCCGCTCGCCCGCATGCCCATCGCCGCCGGCGAGCTCTTCGTCTACCGCTTGACGGCGGTGGCGGCGCCGGCTCAGCTCGTCACCCGGGTGTACCGCGTGCCGCACCTGAACGCCGCGCTCGAGCTCTTGACGGACCCTGCCTTCGATCCCCGCACGGAAGCGGTGCTGCCGTCACGGGAGGGGTCCGCGGCCATCCGTCCCGCGGCCGGCGGCAGCGCCGTGGTCCGCAGTGAGACTGCCGACGAGATCGTCGTCGACGTCGCGGCCGCGAGCGCCGGCGTCCTGGTGGTGCAGCGGACCCACCTCGGAATCTACCGCGCGGCGGTCGACGGCGAGCTGGCGGCGCTCGAGCCGGCCAACGTCCACCGCCTCGGCGTGGAGGTTCCCGCCGGACGTCACCAGGTCCGTATCTGGGCCGACCGCAGACCCACCCGGGTCGCCTGGACGGTGGCCGCCCTGGGGCTGCTGGGGCTGGTCGCGCTCGCCGCCGGAGGCCGCCGATGGACCGGGCAGTGAGCCGGGCGCGCGGCTGGTGGCCCCTGGCGGCCGCCGCCGCGGCCCTCGCCGTGCACGCGCTGGTGGCCTCTCTGGTGGAAGTGCCGGGCGTCTTCGCCAAGTATCCGCGGGCCGCCGAGCACTACCTGGCCGGCGAGCTGCCCGAGGAACGGCTCATGGACCTGAGCCCGCTCTATTTCGAGCTCGCCGTGGCCGCCGCGCGGCTCGCGCCGGGGCGCGCCGAGCACCTGGTGCGCGGCCTCCAGACCGTGCTCGTCGCGGCGGCCGCGGGCTTTCTGGCGGCGCTGCTCGAGCGCCGTGCCGGCCGCGCCGTGGCGGCGCTCGGCGCTCTCGCTTTCCTCCTCGACCGGCACGTGCTCGTCTACGAGCGGATCCTCGAGCCCGAGGGATGCCTGCTCTTCTTCATGGTGGGATGCCTGTTCTTCGTCGACCGCGGCCGCGGCGGCGCCCTCGTGGCGGGGCTCTTCGCGGGCGCCAGCCTGATGACCCGGCCCACCTTCCTGCCGCTCTTCGCGCTGGTGCCGCTGTACCTCAAGCTGCGCGGCGCGCCCTGGGTCCGCGCCGCCGCGCTGTTCGCCGCTCCGGTCGCCGCCGCCCTCGCTCTCCTCATGCTGCGCGCCGCCGTCGTCACGGGCGATCCGCGGACTCCGGTCATGAACCCCGGCACCGTCTTCTACGAGGGCAACAACGCGCTGTCCCACGGCACCAGCGCCGTCTATCCGCCGGTGGTCCGCGAGCTGCTCGACGCGGCCGACGAGCGCCCCGACGTGGCCCACGAGCACTACCGCGCGGTGGCGCGCGCCGCGGCCGGGCAGGACCTCCCGATCTCCCGGGTCAACGCCTATTGGAGCGGCCTGGCGGCGGCGGCGGCCCGCGACGCGCCGTGGCGCGCCCTGGGGTTGCTGCGCGAGAAGCTCCGGCGCGCCTTTCACGCTTACCGCTGGCACGACGTGACGGTCGCGTGGCGCTACGACCGGGCGCTGCGGCTCCCGTCGGTGCCCTTCGCCCTGCTCTCGGCCCTGGCCCTCGCGGGCATGGCGCTCGAGGCGCCGCGATGGCGGCCGGCGATGCTCTTCTACGGCCTGGCGCTCCTGCAGCTCGCCGTGATGCTCGTCTTCTACGTCTCGGCGCGACAGCGGCTGGTGTGGTTGCCGGCGCTCCTGTACTTCGCCGCCGTGACGCTGGAGCGCCTCCGGCGTGGCGGCGGCCGGCGCGGCTTGCTCGTCGCGATCGTGCTCCTGCTCTGCGTCTCTCTCGCGTTGCCGGACGAGCTGGCGCGCGACGACGATTACCTGAGGTCGGGCCACCTCGAGGCCCAGGCGCGGCTCGAGGCGCTCACCGCCGCGGCGCGTCAGGAGCCGGTGGCGGCGCACGTCGACCTGGCGCTCGACGCGTTGCGTCACGCGCCGTGGGTGGAGTGGGTTCCGGCCTATTTCCCCCAGGCGGAGCGCTCGGCCGACGAGCGCCTGGCGGAGCTGCTGGCGGCCGACGCGGCGGCGGGCCCCGCGTCCGCCGCGTTCGACCGCGCAGTGGTCTTTCTCCGTGCCGGACGCCTGGAGGAGGCCGCCGCCCTCCTGAGCGAGCTGGCGGCGGCGGAAAGCGAGGTCTACCGGGGCGCGCGGCAGCCGTCGCAGCCGCGGTTCTACCTGGCGCGGATCGCGGCTCTCGAAGGCGACCGCGAGCGCGCCGTACGCTTGCTCGAAGCGGCCCTGGGCCGCTCACCGGGCAACCCGTTCGTGCTCGCCGAGCTGTCGGTCATGACCGGCGATCCCCGTTACCGGCAGCGCCTGCTGCGGCTGCAGGGGGCGATCGACGGCCGTTACCTCGCGGGTCGGGCGCTGTTCGTCCACGGCCGTGCCTCGGCGGCGGTGGCGGAGCTCGCCTTCGTGGTCGACCGGCTGCCGGAATTCCGCACCGGACGGATCTACCTGGCGGCGGCGCTGGGGGCCGCCGGCCGCGTCGACGAAGGAGCGGCGCACTATCTCGAGGCGGTGCGCCGCCGGCCTGATCCGCTGCTCCTGAGCGCGCCGGTCGGCGACCTCTTTCGCCGCTGGGCCGCGCTGCACCCCGACGATCCGCAGACGCGGCTGGTCGCGGCGCACGTCCTGCACGAGCACGGCCGTTTCCGCGAAGCCCTGACCTTGCTCGAGGGCATGGAGGGCCCGCCGGACAGCCTCCGGAAAGCGGCGGACGAGGAGATCCGGCGGCTGCGCCGAGCGCTCCGTGCCGCCGCGCAGCGCCCTGGCCAGACTGGCCTGACAGAGTGGCAGCAGGACTTGACCCCCGAGCAGGTCTTGCGTACTGTGACGCGGCAGTCCCCAACGGATTGAGGGGCTGCCTTGTCGGTTTCTTGAGCGCTTCCGGGCCGCCGTACTTTCAAGAGGGGAAGTGGAAAGTCGGTCCGCCAGGTGGACCGGGAGAGCTTGGGAATATGGACCCGGACGTCAACGCATCGCCCGTCCCCGAGGTGCTCGACTTCGAGGCCCGGCGACGGCAGCACGAAAGACGGCTGGCGTGTGAGGAAACGCGCCGCCAGCTCCGGCGGATCCTGTCGGGGGACCGGGAAGCGGCCGGCTGGCTTTACGACAAGTTCTCACCCGGTCTCTTCCGGCGCCTGCGCCGGCGCTACGGGCACCTCGAGGGCATCGAGCCCGACGACCTGCTGCACGACGCCTTTCTCTTCTTCTTCCAGCGGGAGGCGAAGGTGCTCCGCGACTTCCTGGAGCGGGTGCGCCCGCAGGAGCAGACTCCGGCCCGCCTCGAACGGTACCTCTGGGACCTGGCGTGCGGCGTGGCCTCGAACCGCCGGCGCTCGGCGGCCCTGCGCGGCCACCAGTCGCTCGATTCGGTGCCGCCGCGTGAGCGCGCGGGCGCGGACGACGCGGAGGAGCGGCAACTGCTCGACCGCGACGAGGCCGCCCGCATCGACGAATGCCTGGCGAAGCGGGGCGCGCGCCTCTACCTCTACTACAAGCTCCGGTACTGGGACGGCTACACCCCCACCGAGATCTCGACGATCATGGGCTGGTCCCCCAAGGCGACGTACAAGCTCCGCCAGGCCCTGAACGAGGCCGTCCGCGACTGTGCCGAGTTCCTCGGCATTCCCTGGCGCGGCTCGGGCTAGACTTTGGAGGGCGATGGAGGGTCGCCCGAGGTGAGCGATGACGAAGTGTGCCGGCGCACTCCTGGGGCTCCTTGCGCTGTCGAGCGCCTGTCTGGGAAGCCGCGACGCGCCTCCGGGGCTCGGGCCGCCGGTCGTGCGCGGCCACGGCGAGGTCCGTCTCGCCGCCGCCGGCGAGGTCGTGCCCTTGATCTTGCCGAGCGACCGTGAGATCGGGCTGTGTCTGGAGGTCGCGGCGTCCCGGGACACCAGCTCCTGGCGGACGACGGTCTCCTTCGCCGGCCGGCCCTCGCCCTCGGGGGCCGTCGCGGCGGCGGCCCGCAGCGGGCAGACGGTGTGCTTCGACGCCGCGCCCCCGGCGGCTCTCCCGCCGGGACCCTTGGAGATCTGCGGCCGACTCGTCGACGAGTTCGACGGCACCGAGCACCAGGTGCCCTGCCGTCCGGCCTTCTATCTCGGCGACGACGCCGTCTACCGGGAGATCGCCGCCCGCCGCGGCGAGGTGGTGAGGCAGGCCTATCGTTTCGACGACATCGGCCAGCTCCTGGAGCACCTCGACGCCACCGCCCGGGATGCGCAGGACGAGGGCTTCCTGCTCTCCGGCGTCCGGGCTGCCCTCATCTCGGTCCATTTCCTGACCCTCGAAGGCACCCCGGCGGCCCTCGGCGAGGCGCGGCGGCGCCTCGCCGGCCTGCCCGCCTGGCTCGACCAGCCCGCGGCCTGTCATCAGGCCGCGCTCGCGGCCTATCAACGCGCCCTCCTCGATCTCGACTCGCAGCGACGGCTCGAAGCCGCCTGGTCGCACCTGGCCGACGCCGACCGGCTCTTCCAGCGCATCGCCGATCCTAAACGCTTCACCGTCACCATGGAGCAGGCGTCGATCCTCCACCAGATCGGAGCGACCGCCGAAGCCATCCGGCGCTTGCGCGACGCGCTGGCCGAGTGCGTCCCCGGGCGCTGTCCGGCGGACCTCCTGGCCGCGGGACAGAGCAACCTCGCCTGGCTGATCCTGCTCAATCCCGAGGCCAGCGATGAGGAGCTCGACGAGGCGGAAGCCTACCTGCGCCGAGGCCTGGCGAGGCTGGCCTCGGGCGAGGATCCGCTCGAGCTCGCCAACCGGCGGGTGGACCTGGCCTACCTTGCGGTGCGGCGCGGCGAGGATCCTGGCGAGCTGCTGGCCGCCGCCCGCGACGCTCTCGCGGCGCTGCAGCTCGGCACCGAAAGGGCCCAGGACCTGCGCGACTGGGCGGCGCTCGTGGAAGGCGCCGCGGCGCTCGCCGGCGGCGACGGCCCGAGGGCCCTCGAGCTGTGCAGTGCTCTCGCCGACCGTGACGATTCACGTCTCGCCGCCTGGGCCTTGAGCTGCTCGGCCCGCGCTCATCGCCTGGCCGGCGATCCGGAGGCCGCCGAGCGCGACATCGGCGGGGCCCTGGTGCACGCCTACGCGGCCGCCTCGGGCATCGGCCGGCCGTGGACGCTCGACCCCGGTCAACGCGCCGACGACTTCGCCCGCGCCGCGCGCCTGGCGATCGAGCGCGGCGATCCCGCCCGCGCCTGGCGCCTGTTGCTCGAGCTCGACCAGCTCTCGAGCGGCGAGGCGGAACGCCGGCGATGCCGCGAGCGGGCAAGCCCCGGCGACCGCTCGCGGTGGGAAGCGATCGAGAACGAGACGGCCCGCATCCTGGCGACCCTCCGTTCGCTGGAGGTCCCGGCGTCGGCCCGCCGCCGCGCGGAGCAACAACAACTCCTGCGGGAGCTCAAGACGCGCATCCAGGAGCTGTGGCACGCCTGGCCGGGCTGCGCGAGCCGGCCGTCGGCCGGCGACCAGGGGCTCGAATACCGAGCCTTCGCTCTCGAAGACGAGATCGTCCTCCTCCACCGCCGGGCCGAAGGCGAGGTGACGGTCGAGAAGCGCACGCCGTTCGCGCGCCGGGGCCTGCGCCGGATCCACGACCGCGTCGTCGCCGCCGTCGAGCGGCAGGACCTCGACGACGACGCCTGGGCGGAGCTGCTGCGCCCCATGAGCAAGGCGCTGCTGCCCCTGGACGCCCCCGCCGCCGGCGACCTGGTGGTCCCCGCCCACGTTG
>Ga0256865_1000228_pt1 | contig 19732 bp, 19 predicted proteins | sample RVTome_14_FD_187337 | JGI IMG/M metagenome (GOLD analysis project Ga0256865, IMG submission 187337) | Soil microbial communities from uranium-contaminated site in the Upper Colorado River Basin, Wyoming, United States - RVT145D125 HiSeq ... | reverse complement strand
GACATCGGATTCGGCGCTCAGCCGCTCCAGAAAATAATTCGGCAGCTGCGGCTTGAAGCAGCCGCGGTACGAAATCTCGTGGATGGCGTTGGCCTGGCGCTGGCGGCTCGTCCAGAGCTCCTCCTTATATACAGGCACGTCTAAGGACGTTGCCGTGCCGACGGCCTCCTTACGTAACGAGTCCGGACGATTTGGGACAGGCGATGCGTGTGGAACGTCGCGCAGGTTGAGTCCAGGCATGGTCAATCCCTCCAAAATGCAGAACCAGGAGGGATAGTACGCCCATAATCAAGTATGTACAAGTACTTAAATCAAAGACTTAACGTAAGGTACTCACTGAGTGGAGCAAGAATTTGTCCAAACGGTTAAGTCTTTATAGAGCCGATGCAGCGTGTGTTAGCCGAGCCAGCAGCACCCTTCAACTTTCCACGTAAAAAGATTAGGTTAGTCGCAGCGGGAAACGCATTTCAGGAAGGAACAACGAAATGGCCCAGAACCATCGACCTGAAGCTAAGGCCAAGGCGGTTTCGTACCAGTCATCGAATCCTCTTTCCGAGGAGGAGATCGAGGGAATTATCTTGGCGGTGAAATCGGCTTTCAGAAAGTTGAAGAACCTGTACGAAAAGATTACGCCAGTGTTCGACGAGTACGGATTCAAGGCTCCTTCGGCCGGGGTGGTGGCGAGGGATTTGTCAGAGAAAATCGAGACTTCAATTATTCAGCATTGCAGAACATTTACGCGAGGGTTGCGATTTGCAGATCTGAGTCGTTTCAACAAGCGTTGGGAAGTGAAGATCTGTAAGAATTCTGGATTAACGATTAATCAATCGTCAGTGATTCAGGGGGAGAATTACATCGTTGTAAATTACAAAGACAACTCTCGCGTAACCCAAATTTGGGTGTTGTGGGACGCGCGCGACGAGTTCTTTTCTTTGCGACGTAAGAATTCAAACGCACGCGCAGTTAATCTCAAGGAAGCGCAGACGCGTACTCAAGTAATCTACCAACCTGATTAACTTCTTGCCCGATGGTAATCTTCGACTACTGCAAATGTTCATGTGGAGGAACCTATGCCCGACCTGCCCAAGTGGGAGTTGAGCCACATCGGCATCTTCGTCACCGACATGAAGAAGATGCGCGATTTCTACACACGCGTGCTCCGATTCAAGGTCATGGACTCGGGCGACTTGAAGAATGGTCCCAGCCTGACGTTCCTCAGCAAGGACCCGAAGGACCACCATCAGATCGTGATGGTGACCGGGCGCAAGCCGGAGACACCATCCACCATCAATCAGATCACTTTCCGTGTGCCTTCCCTTAAGGAGGTGAGGGCGATGCACGAGTACCTCGTCGAGAACAAGGTCGGGGGCATCGATCCCGTGGACCATGGCAACGCGTGGTCCGTGTACTTCCTGGATCCGGAGGGCAACCGGCTCGAGGTCTTCTGCGATACGCCCTGGTACGTCGCCCAGCCGCACCGCGTCGCGCTCGACTTCTCGCTCTCCGACAGCGAAATCGAGGAAGGCACGCGCACGAGAATCGCGGGCGACCCGACGTTTCAGCCGTTCTCCGACTGGCGTTCCGAGAAGCGCCGCGAGTTCGAGGCGGCGGGCTGAACCCGTCGCAGGGCGATCCATTGCTGGCCCTCGACGGCAACAGCAAGGTCCAGTACTAGGGTTCACAACCACCGGCAGGCGGACCTCCTGACCGATGCAATCCATGACGCTGGACACCGTAGTGGTTGGCGCCGGTCAGGCGGGCCTCGGCACAAGCTACTTCTTGCAACGGAACCGTCGTAATCACATCGTCCTCGAGCGCGGCCGGATCGGCGAGACGTGGCTGTCCCAGCGGTGGGATTCGTTTCAACTAAACAGCCCCAATTCCATTAGTACTCTGCCTGGCTTGCCCTACGAGGGCCCTGAGCCTGACGGTTTCTGGCGGCGAGACGAGATGGTCGCCTACTTCCAACGTTACATGGAGCACTGGGCATTGCCGGTGCACACGGGCGTCACGGTGACCGCGATTGAGCGAGCCGACCCGATGGACGGGTTCCTCGTCAGGACAAGTGCCAAGCAGCCCGCCTTGCAATCGTTGCTGACCCGTTCCGTTGTGGTGGCTTCAGGCATGCAGCAGACCCCGAAATTTCCCCCGCCGCAATGCAAGATTCCCGGCAACGTGATGCAACTGCACACGGCCGAGTACCGGAACGCGGCGGCATTGCCGCCGGGTGCCGTGGTGGTCGTTGGCGGCGCGCAGTCTGGGGTGCAAATTGCGGAAGACCTCGCGGCTGCTGGCCGCAGGGTTTACCTGTGCACGAGCAAGGTGGGCCGAAGTCCCCGACGCCACCGGGGCAGGGACATCATGATATGGACCGTGGAATTCAAGCTCTTTGATGTCACGATCGCAAGCCTGAAAGCCAAATCGATCCGCCCTCCCACACAATCTCAGATTTCAGGCGTCAGCCGCTACGGACACACCGTCAGCCTGCAAAGCCTGGCGCGAAAGGGAGTAGTGATTCTGGGTCGGCTGCTGGATGTGGACGGCAACAGCCTGGTATTGAGCCACGAAGCGGCGGAGCACGTTCGCTTTGCCGATGAGTCTTCGCAAAAGCGTAGGAGCGAAATCGATGCCTGTCTTGCAAGCGCGGGGCTTCCGCTGCCGCCACTCGAAGAAGACCCGGCGGATGAACCTGACCCGCGCGCCGAATGTGCTTCACCGTTGAGGCGGCTCGACCTGCACGATTCGGGGGTAGGCGCGGTCATTTGGGCAACCGGGTTCACCGCGGATTTCAGCTGGATCCATGTCCCAGTCCTAGACTCACGCGGCATGCCGATTCATGAACGAGGAGTCTCACCGGTTCGAGGTTTATATTTCGTCGGATTTCCCTGGCTCAACAGCCGAAAATCCGGCTTTATCATGGGCATCAGCGAGGATGGTGAATACATCGTGAATGCCATCGAGCAACACCTTTCACGGGATGGATGAACGTGGCAGAAATTTCTTTCCGCGAGGCGTTGATCAGGTGAGTCAATGCTAGAAATTGTTCCCGACACCTTTTCCCGAGTGTTCCTGGGACAGCGTCTCGTCGAGCGCTTCGATCCAGTGCCGCACCGGCAGGTTGGTCGCGCTCTGAAGGTGCATCTGGCAGCCGATGTTGGCGGTGAGGATGGCGGCAGGCTTTCCGTTCTCCAAGGCAGCCATCTTGTTGGCCAGCAGGCGCTTTGAAAGCTCGGGTTGCAGGATCGAGTAGGTGCCCGCGGATCCGCAGCACAGGTGCGCATCGAGAACCGGAGTCAGCTCATAGCCAAGGGCGGTCAATAAGACCTCGACCTTGCCCTGCAGCTTCATGCCGTGCTGGAGCGAGCAAGGGGAGTGGAACGCCACACGACCGTGAGCGGTGAGCGGTGAGCGGTGAGCGGACGAAACCGACAGCTTATCCTTTTCTGCAATGATGACTTCGCTGATGTCTTTCGCCAGCGCGGAGATGCGCTTCGCCTTGTCGGCGTAGGCGGGGTCCCTGGCGAGCAGGTGGCCGTAGTCCTTGACCGTAACGCCGCAACCGCTCGCGGTGCTGACAATGGCTTCGGCGCCGGCTTCGGCTCTCGACCACCAGGCATCGATATTGCGGCGCATGAAGCCCGACGCTTCCTCCTGCGCCGAAAGATGCAGTGACACGGCGCCGCAGCACCCGGCGTTCGGCACGCGGACGAGCGTGATGCCCAGCCGGTCGAGAACCCGGGCCGCGGCGACGTTGGTCGCCGGCGAAACGCTCGCCTGCGCGCAGCTCTCGAGCAGGAGCATTCTGCGGGCGTGCCGGGCCGCAGGCCAGGGTTTCGCGGCCGCTACCGGCGGCGGCACTTTGCGCTGCAGTTCCTGCGGCAGCAGGGGAAGCGCGAGCTGCCCCAGGGCCAGAACGGGATTGAAGAGCCAGCGGGTTGGTATCACCGCGCGCAGCAGCTTGCGCCGCGCGGCCTCCACGGGCGGGCGGCCAACGCGTTCCTCCACCAACGGCCGCCCGATCTCGAGCAGCCGCCCATAGCGCACGCCGGTCGGACAGGTCGTCTCGCACGAGCGGCAGGTGAGACAACGGTCGAGATGGAGCTGCGTTTTGGGCCCCGGTGTCGCGCCTTCGAGCACCTGCTTGATGAGGTAGATACGCCCGCGCGGCCCGTCGAGCTCGTCGCTCAGCAACTGGTAGGTCGGGCAGGTCGCCGTGCACATCCCGCAATGCGTGCACTTGCGCAGGATAGCCTCCGCCTCTTTCCCTTCGGCGGTGTCCTTGATGAACGGGGCGAGGTTCGTCTGCATTGTTTGCAAACGCCTTTCAGAAATCGGGATAGAGGCGGCCGGGGTTGAGGATCCCCGCCGGATCGAAGGCTTCCTTGAGGCGGCGGTGGATTCGCGCCAGGGCGGGGGAGAGGGGATGAAAGACGGCAGCCGCCTTGTGGCCCGCGCGGAACAGGGTGGCATGGCCTCCCGCGCGCTCAGCGGTTTCGCGGATCATTTTCGCATCGGCATCCGATCGCAACCACCGCAGGGCGCCGCTCCATTCGATGAATTGCGGTCCGGCGAGGTCCACCGGCGGGGTCGTCGGTTTCATCGAGAGCCGCCACAAAGCCTGGTCACCGGCGAAGAACGGCGCGCGCTGCTCGCGGACGTCACTCCAGAACCGGGCCGCCTGCTCCGCGTCCATCGCTTCACCGCCGATTCTCTTTACGGCCGCGCTCACCGCGCTTGCTGCACCCGACACGCGAACCGTAAGGCTTCCCGCCCGGTACGCGGTTCCCGTGACCGGAAGCGGCTTCCCCGCCCACTGGTTCATCAGCTTGATCGCCTCGTCCGGGCCCGCGGCGAGTTTCAATGTGGCTTCCGACGCGGGGATCGGAAGGACCTTGAGCGAGACTTCGAGGATGACCCCCAGCGTGCCGAGCGCGCCGACCGTGAGGCGCGAGACATCGTAGCCCGCGACGTTCTTCATGACCTCGCCGCCAAAGCGGAGCGCGTTCCCCTTGCCGTCCATGATGCGCACGCCCAGCACGAAATCGCGCACGGCACCGGCGTAGGCCCGTCGCGGCCCGGAAAGCCCGGCGGCGACGCAGCCGCCGAGGGTGGCAATTCTTTCCTCCGGCGCGTCCGACGCCAGAGTCAGATCACCGTGTCCCAATGGCGACGGGGCAGAGGCCTTGGGCCGATAGTCGAAGTGCGGTGGCTCGAAGGGAAGCTGCTGGCCCTTTTCCTGCAAGGCGGCCTCGATTTCGCCGAGCGGCGTGCCGGCGCGCGCCGTGATCACGAGCTCGGTTGGCTCGTACGACACGATCCCGCGTAAGGGCCTGGTGTCGAGGATGTCACCGCGCCGCTCGCCGCCGTAGAAGTCCTTGGTGCCTCCTCCGCGGATGCATAGCGCGCGCTTCCGCGCCGCCGCCTCGCGGATGATTTCTGCCCAATGCGCGACCGGATCAGACATTTACCACTAGAGCAATGCAAAAAACCGCGGAGACTATTGAACCGCGGAGAGACGGAGAGAATCACACATATGATCGGTTCTCTCCGCGTCTCCGTGGTTAAATTGTCGTTCCGGGTCCTGCCCCGCGCCTTGGCGGTTCAAATTTCAAAACCGGGGCAGCTCGGGAAACTTTTCCTGCCCGCGGTGCACATGCATGCGCCCGTACTCGGCGCAGCGGTGCAGGCTCGGCACGGCCTTCCCGGGATTGAGCAGGCCCCCGTCGTCGAACGCCCTCTTGACCGCATGGAAGGTCTCCAGCTCGGGGGAGGTGAACTGCACGCACATCTGGTTGATCTTCTCGACCCCGACCCCGTGCTCCCCGGTAATGGTGCCGCCGACTTCCAGGCACAGCTCCAGGATCTCAGCGCCGAAAGCCTCCGTGCGCTCGAGCGCACCGGGTTGGTTAGCATCATAGAGGATCAGGGGATGGAGGTTGCCATCCCCCGCGTGAAACACGTTGGCGCAGCGCAGACCGTACTTCCCTTCCATCTCGGTGATCCGGCGCAGGACCTCTCCGACCCGCTTCTTGGGGATCGTGCCGTCCATGCAGTAATAGTCGGGCGAGATGGCGCCCGCGGCTGGAAATGCCGCCTTGCGCCCCGCCCAGAAGCGCAGCCGCTCGGGCTCATCGCGCGAGACCTGCGTCTGCACAGCGCCGCTCTTATCCATGACCTCCTGGATGCGCCGGATATCATCCACCACGTCCTCATGCGTGCCGTCCGACTCGCACAGCAGTACCGCGGCGACGTCTGTGCGGTAGCCGGCCTTGGCAAAGCCCTCGACCGCGCGCGTCGCGGCCTGGTCCATCATCTCGAAGCCCGCGGGGACGATGCCCGCGGCAATGACGTTGGCGACTGCTTCGCCGGCCTTGCCCATATCGTCGAACGAGGCCATCACGACCTGCGCATACTCAGGTCTCGCAAGCAATCTGACGGTGACCTCGGTCACCACGCCCAGCATGCCCTCGGAGCCGGTCATCAGCGCGAGAAGATCGTACCCGGGAGCGTCGAGCCCATCGGCGCCGATCTCCAGCATGTCACCTTCGATGGTCGCGACGCGGAGCTTGAGAATGTTGTGTACCGTGAGCCCGTATTTCAGGCAATGAATGCCGCCGGAGTTCTCGGCGACGTTGCCGCCAATGGTGCAGGCGAGCTGGCTCGACGGATCGGGCGCGTAAAAGAGACCGTCGGATGCGACCGCTTCCGAGATTGCCAGATTGCGTACGCCTGGTTGCACCCGGGCGGTGCGCGCCCGATTATCAACTTCCAGAATACGCGTGAATTTGGCGAGCGAGAGCAGCACGCCGTTGCCGAGCGGCAGCGCACCCCCGGAGAGACCCGTCCCCGCGCCGCGTGCGACCACCGGGACCTTGCGAGCGTGACACTCCTTCAATATGCGGCAGACCTGCTGCTCGGTGTCGGGCAGCGCCACGACCATCGGCACCTGGCGGTAGGCGGTGAGCCCGTCGCACTCGTAGGGCTTCACGTCCTCCTGCGCGAAGAGCACGCTCGCTTCGGGCACGAACGTGCGGAGCACCGACACGACCTCCCGCTGGCGCTGAAGGTCAACAGCGGTCTGTTCTGCCGGTGCCGTCATTCGACTCTTCCGGACGCTCTCGCCAAAACCGGATTATAGCTGCCGCTACGCGCCGGCAGAATCCATGTGCCGTGCGTTACCGGGCGACTTCGTGGTTTGCCATTTTCTCCAGCGCGCGCACGAGCGCCGAGTGGTCCCATTTCGCGCCGCCGTTGGCGACGCAGGCGTTGAACAGCTCCTGCGCGGTCGCGGTATTCGGGAGCGACACGCCCATGGCGCGGGCACCCTGGAGGGCGAGGTTGAGGTCCTTCTGGTGCAGCTCGATCCTGAATCCGGGATCGAAAGTGCGCTTGATCATGCGCTCGCCGTGGACTTCCAGTATGCGCGAGGCGGCGAACCCGCCCATCAGCGCCTGGCGCACCCTGGCGGGATCGGCGCCGGCCTTGGCCGCAAAGAGCAGCGCCTCGCCGACGGCCTCGATATTGAGCGCAACGATGATCTGGTTTGCGACCTTGCAGGTCTGCCCGTCGCCGTTTCCGCCGACGAGCGTGATGTTCTTTCCCATCAGATCGAAGATCGGCTTCACTTTGTTGAAGGTCGCTTCGTTGGCTCCAGCCATGACAGTGAGCGCCGCGTTTTTCGCGCCGACCTCGCCCCCTGACACCGGCGCGTCCACGTACTCGCACCCGAGCTCGTTGATGCGTTTGGCAAAGGCCTTGGTCTCGATTGGCGAGATCGAGCTCATGTCGATGACGGTCTTGCCTCGGGCCAGGCCCTCGGCAACACCGTCATTTCCAAAGAGCACTTTTTCAACGTCAGGCGTGTCCGGGACCATCAGGATGATGATCTCGGATTTCTGCGCGACTTCTTTCGCGCTGCCGCAGGCCTTGCCGCCGGCCGCCGTCAGCTCCTGCGGCACGCCGCTCCTCGAGGAGAGAAAGAGCGTGTGGCCGCCCTTGATAAGGTGGGACGCCATGGGCTTGCCCATGATGCCGAGGCCGATGAATCCGATGTTGCTCATGAGAACCCCCTGGAAATTGAACCGCCCATACGCCGAGGATACCAAAATGCCGGGCAGCGCTTGTGCGCTTGTGCGCTTGTGGCCTACTTCGTGGCCGGGCGGGGCGACTCGGTGTTGGCGCGTCTGCGCAGAACCTGGCCGGCGAGCGCGGAGATCAGCAACGCGGCGCCGGTGAGGTCGGTCACCAGGCCGGGCTTGATGAGAAGCACGGCCGCGCCCACGAGAAACACGCGTTCCCAGATCCGTGCGGGCCCCATGAGATAGCCAAAGAGGCCCGCTGCGAGGCAGACCGTGCCGATGGCTGCAGTCGTAAACGACTGCAGAATTGCGGTCCACTCCCCGATCATGAGGAGCGACGGCTCGAAAATGAACATGAAAGGCACGATGAAGCCGGCGGCGCCGACGCGGACTGCCGTAAGGCCCGACTCCCACAGGTTCGCCTTCGCCAGGCCGGCGGCTGCGTAGACGGCGAGCGCGACCGGCGGCGTGATCGCCGAGAGGATCGCGAAATAGAAAGCGAACATGTGCGCCGCGGGCGGGATCGCGCCGAGCTTGATGATGGCCGGCACGAGGAGCGAGACCATCACGATGTAGGCGGGGGTCGTCGGCATGCCCATGCCGAGGATGATTCCCGCCATCATGGTCAGGATCAGCGCCAACACGAGCATCTCCTGCGACAGATTCACGACGATGGCCGTGAAGTTGATCGCGGCCCCGGTCAACGTGATCACGCCGACGACGATGCCGGCGCAGGCGCAGGCAAGCGCCACGGCGATAGCGTTTTTCGCGCCTTCTTCCATGGCGCTCCACACGGTCCTCCAGCCGATCCCCTTGCGCGTGGTCTTGCGCAGGAGTGCCACCGGGACGCAGGTAAGCGTGCCCGCGAGCGCGCAGAGCGGCGCGCTATAGCCCGCCATCAAGCCGAAGAGGATCGTGAGGAGCGGAATGAAGAGATGTCCCCGTTCGCGCATGACCGTGCCGAGCCGCGGGATTTCGGAGCGCGGGAGGCCCAGGAGCCCCACCCGCTTCGACTCGAAGTGCACGGCGCAGAAGACCGCGAGGTAGTAGAGCACCGCCGGAATGAAGGCCCAGACCGCGACCTGGAAGTAGCTGACGGCGAGGAACTCGGCCATGACGAACGCCGCCGCGCCCATGATCGGCGGCATGATCTGGCCCCCGGTCGAGGCAACCGATTCCACGGCCGCCGCGAACGCCGGCTTGAAGCCGGTGCGCTTCATGAGCGGAATCGTGATCGGCCCGTCAACCAGCACGTTGGCGACCGCGCTGCCCGACACGGTGCCGAAAAGGCTCGAGCTGACCACCGCGACTTTACCGGGCCCGCCCGCGGTGTGCCCGGTGAGAGACAACGCAAAGTCCATGAAGAGCTGGCCGATGCCCGTGCGCTCCATAAAGGCCCCGAAAAGCACGAACATGATGACGTAGGCCGCCGAGACACCAAGGGTTGGGCCGAAGATGCCCTCCGTGGTGAGGTACATGATCTCGATGATCTGCTCCGGGCGCGACTTGGCGATGAAGAGCGCGTAGCAAAGGAAGATGACGGCGGTCACCGGGAGCGGCCAGCCGATGACGCGGCGCGTTGCTTCCAGCACGATCAGCGTAAAGGTAAACCCGAGCACGAGCTCGAGCTGCGTCGGATCATCGACGAAGACGAAGCGCGTGAGCAGGTGCTCGTGATTGACCCATATATAGACGGTTGTCCCGATGGCAAGCGCGATCCATATCAGCTCCGGCCAGGAGGCGCGCGCGCCTTCGCGCCTGCGGAAGCCGGGATAGAGCAGGAAGACCAGTGTTAGTGCGAAAAGCAGGTGCGTGCTGCGGAAGAACAGGGCCTGCGGCGCGCCGATGAACGCCACGGTCAGGTGATAGGCCGACATCCCGACCGCGACGATCGAGATGATGGCCTTCAGCAAGCGCTCGACGTTGGCCGCCATTCTTGAGCGACGGGCAAAGAAAGGCGGCGCGAGAACTCGCGCCGCCGTCCGTCCAGTCTAGATCAAAGGGCTCCCGTTTCCTTGTAATACTTGAGCGCGCCGGGGTGGTGGGGCACGCCGACATCGGTCGCCATGTCCTTGGGCGTGAGGCCCTTGACCGCCTTCACGACGTTGCCGAGGTGCTCGGTGTTCTGCGCCAGCGCCTTGGTGATGTCGTACACGAGCTTCTCAGGCAGCTTGCAGCTCGCAATGAGATGCGTCCAGGTGCCGATCGTCTGGATGTCCTTGTCCTGCTTCGGATAGCTGCCGGCCTTGATGATGCGCTTGTCGTAGCCTCTATTGATCTTCTGCAACGCCGCGAGCTTGTCATTGGGCACTTCAAGCACCCGGACGTCGCGCGCGGCGGCGAGGTCCATGACCGCGGAGGCCGGAACCGTGGTGATCATGGAAAAAATCTGGGCGTGCCCGTCCTTCATCTGCGAGACGGAATCCGTGTACGACCCGTGATTGACCTTGGACAGTTTGTCGTAGCCGAGGCCGTAGACCTCCAGCACGTTGCGCGTCATCTGCTCGCCCGTGTTGCCCTTCTGCTGGGTGGTCAGTGTCTTGCCCTTGGCGTCGCCCACGGTCTTCACGCCCGAATCGGCCAGCGCAACCATGTGGAAGTACTGGAAGTAGAGTGTTGCGACCTGGCACACGTTGCCGGTCTTGCTGTCAAATGGCGCACGGCCGTTCACGCCGTCCACCGATGATACGGCATTGCCGAAGCCGAGGTCGGCCTTGCCGGCCTGAACGCCCTTGACGTTGGAAATGCCGGCGCCGGGCAGCACGCGCATCGATACCCCATTGACGTTCTTCTCGATAATGCCCTGGATTGCGCCGCCGAGCGGGTACCACGATCCGCCCTGCGGGCCGGTCATCATCTTCAGTTGCTGCGCTGACGCCGACACGGAAAACGCCGCGGCCAGTGTGATGCCCAGAACCTGGGCCAGATGCCTCGGTTTCATGGCTCCTCCCTTGAACAAAGTGGGTTGAAAGTACCGGGACAGCTTATTCTTGGAGCGAAGATTGTGTGGCGGTGGGTGGTGTCCGTCAAGGATGGCGTGGGGCTCGGACACCGCGGCTACAGGTAGGGCCTGACCCAGGCCAGGCCGGCATCGGTCGTCGTCCGGGGTTTGTACTCGCACCCGATCCAGCCCCGGTAGCCGATCCGGTCCATGTGCCCGAAAAGAAAGCCGTAGTTGATCTCTCCCGTGCCGGGCTCATTGCGCCCGGGGTTGTCGGCGAGCTGTATGTGGGGAATCAGCTGGAGATTCGCTTCGATCGTTCGGGCGAGATCGCCCTCCATGATCTGCATGTGGTAGATGTCGTACTGCAGATAGAGATTGTCCGATCCCACGTCCCGCAGGATGTCGAGCGCCTGCCGGGTCGTGTTGAGGTAGAAGCCGGGAATATCGCGCGTATTGATGGGCTCGGTCAGCAGCTTGATCCCGGCCGCTTTTAGTTTCTGTGCGGCGAATTGCAGATTGGAGACGAACGTCTCGCGCAGCCTCTCGGGAGCAATGCCGGGCGGGGCGATGCCCGCCAGACAGTTAAGCTGCTGGCAGCCGAGCGCCTGCGCGTACTCGATCGCCTTGCCCACCCCGTCCTGGAACTCGCCGACGCGGTCGGGGTGGCAGCCGATGCCGCGCTCGCCTTGGGCCCAGTCGCCAGCCGGAAAGTTATGCAGCACCTGCGTGAGCTTGTGCTTGCGTAGCTCCTCCGCCAACCGGTCCTTGTCGTAGTCATAGGGAAAGAGGTACTCCACACCCGCGAAGCCGGCCCTTGCCGCGGCGCCGAATCGGTCGATGAACTCGAGCTCGTTCCAGAGCATCGTGAGGTTGGCGCAGAACTTCGGCATATGCGGCTTCGCGGATTGGTTGGCGCGAAGCCGCATTATAGATGGCAACTGCCCGTGCCCGCGCGCGGCCTCGCGCACGGCCGTCAACTGTCCGGCGGGCCGCTATAATCAGGTCCACCCATGGCTGCTCGCGTTCCATCGAATATCGTGGGCATTCTCCTTGCCGCCGGCAGCGGCTCGCGCTTCGGCGGCGAAAAGCTTCTGCAGCCGCTTGCAGACGGTGTCGCCATCGCCGCCCATGCCGCGCGCAATCTCATTGCCGCGGTGCCAAGCGTGGTGGCCATCGTGCGCTGGGGCGACTTTCCGCTCTACGACATGCTCGAGCAGGAGGGCTGCCACGTCACGATGTTCGAGGGCGCCGCACGCGGCATGGGTGCAAGCCTCGCTCATGGCATCGCACAGGCGCGCGAAGCCGACGGCTGGGTGATTGCGCTGGCCGACATGCCGAATATCAGGCCTGACACCATCGCGAGCATTGTTGCGGCGCTGGAAGCTGGAGCGCTGATCGCCGCGCCGACGCGCGGCGGAGAACGAGGACATCCCGTAGGATTTGCGGCACGCCTGCGTCCGGAGTTGCAGGCGGTTGACCGCGACGAGGGTGCCCGCGCGGTGCTCGAGCGTCACCAAGGTGACGTGAAGCTCATCGAGTGCGACGATCCCGGCATTTTTGTAGACATCGACCGGCGCGAGGACCTCGCGCGCCTCAACAGTCCGGATGCCGCGCGATGACGTTGGCGTCCGCGCGATACCGTCGCAGCTTTGTTGACGCTCGCATATCGCGGTGCGAGACTGATCTTCGAAGGATGAAGGATGAAGGATGAAGGATGAAGGATGAAGGATGAAGGGTAAACTGTGATGATGCGGTTTGAGGGAACGGACACCTACGTCGCAACCGATGACCTGATGATGGCGGTGAACGCCGCGTTGACGCTCGAGCGGCCGCTGCTGGTCAAGGGAGAACCGGGAACCGGCAAGACGATGCTGGCAATCGAGATTGCACGGGCACTCGGACGCCCGCTCTTCGAGTGGCACATCAAGTCCACCACGAAGGCTCAGCACGGGCTCTATGAGTACGACGCGGTCTCGCGCCTGCGCGACTCGCAGTTGGGCGACGGCAAGGTGCACGACATCCGCAACTACATCGTCCAGGGCATGCTGTGGAAGGCATTCGTCTCCGATGATCCCGCCGTGCTGCTGATCGACGAAGTCGACAAGGCCGACATCGAGTTTCCGAACGATCTGCTGCGCGAGCTCGACCGCATGGAGTTCTACGTCTACGAGACGCAGCAGCTCGTGAGAGCGAAGCACCGGCCCCTGGTCGTCATTACCAGCAACAACGAGAAGGAGCTGCCGGACGCGTTCCTGCGGCGCTGCTTCTTTCACTACATCCGCTTCCCCGACCACGAAACGATGGAGCGCATCGTGCGCGTGCACCACCCGGACATCAAGAAGCGGCTGCTGCAGGAGGCGCTCGAGGCCTTTTTCGAGATCCGCGAGGTGCCGGGCCTCAAGAAGAAGCCCTCGACCTCGGAGCTCCTCGACTGGCTGAAGCTCCTCGTGGCCGAGGACATTCCGCCCGAGGTGCTGCACAGCCAGGACCAGCACAAGATCATCCCGCCGCTGCACGGGGCGTTGCTCAAGAACGAGCAGGACGTGCACCTCTTCGAGCGCCTGGTATTCATGAGCAGGAGGAAATGATGAATGCGGAATACGGAATGATGAATGAGCCCGGCCGGCATCACCCGTTCATCATTCAACATTCATCATTCATCATTGGCCGGCGATGTTGATTGAGTTCTTCTTCAAGCTGAAGGAAGGCGGGGTTCCCGTCTCGATCAAGGAGTTCCTCGCGCTCATCGAGGCGCTCGAGAAGCGCGTCATCTTCGGGCGCTTCGAGGACTTCTACTACCTCGCGCGCACGTGCCTCGTAAAGGACGAGAAGTACTACGACCGCTACGACCGGGTTTTCGCCGCCTACTTCAAGGGCATCGTGGAAGCGGAGGACATTGCGATCGTCATCCCGGAGGAGTGGCTGAGGAAGCTCGTGGAAAAGGTGCTCTCCGACGAGGACAAGCGCCTGATCGAATCCTTGGGCGGATGGGACAACCTCATGGAAACGCTGAGGCGCCGGCTCGAGGAGCAGAAAGGCCGGCACCAGGGCGGCGCGAAATGGATCGGCACGGCGGGAACCAGCCCCTACGGCGCCTGGGGCTACAACCCGGAGGGCGTGCGGATCGGCCAGCCCGAGTCGCGCCATCGCCGCGCGGTCAAGGTCTGGGACCGGCGCGAGTACCGCAACCTGGACGACACGGTCGAGCTCGGCACGCGCAACATCAAGGTGGCGCTGCGGCGGCTACGCCGCTTCGCGCGGACCGGGGCGCCCGAGGAGCTCGACCTCGACGATACGATCCGCTCAACCGCCAAGAACGCGGGGTGGCTCGATCTGAAGATGGTACCCGAGCGCCACAACACCGTGAAGGTCCTGCTCTTTCTCGACGTCGGCGGCTCGATGGACGATCACATCCGCGTCTGCGAGCAGCTTTTTTCCGCGGCGCGCGTCGAGTTCAAGCACCTGGAGTACTTCTACTTCCACAACTTCCCCTATGAGCGGGTGTGGCGCGACAACCGCCGGCACGGGACCGAGCGCCTTGCAACCTGGGACCTGCTGCACACCTATCCGCACGACTACTCGGTCATCCTCGTCGGCGATGCCACGATGAGCCCGTACGAGATCGTCTATCCCGGCGGCAGCGTCGAGCACACGAACGAGGAGGCGGGCGCGGCGTGGCTCGAGCGCCTGCTCGCCGTCTATCACAACGCGGTGTGGTTGAATCCCCAGCCCGAATCGGTGTGGAACTTCCACGAGTCGATCCGCATCACGCGGCAGCTCATGGGCGAGCGCATGTTTCCGCTGACGATCGAGGGGCTCGACCGGGCGATGCGCCTTCTGTCGAGGACGCATTAGCCACGTTAGCTGGTGACCCGTGGCGGGTCCAGGAAACGGGTCGCCTCTGGCGGTGCACGGGAACCTACGCGGGCCTCGCGAGCGAAGCGCCGTGCTTGTTGGCTGCGAGGAGCTTGTCTTGCAGGTAACCCGAGAGCGCGCCCATGATCACCCAGAACACGAGCATCGTCCCGAGAGACGCGGCTACAAACGCGCGCTCGAAATGTGCCACGGGCGACTCTCCCGAGTCCATCCCGCCCGGTGCCCCGATAAGGTGGGGCATGACGAGGGCGACGACGCCCAAGGCACGTACCCACGGCTGGCGCGAAAAGGCGATACAGGACAACCCGAGCGCCGTTGCCAAGACGGTTCCGATCCACCAGGTTTGTCGCGCGAGCAGATCGGCCGCAGGGGCACCCGGAAGCTCGGGGGGCAATCCCAAGGCGGGGGCCAGCGAGAAAGCCGCGAAGCCCGCGCAGCCCCAAAGGAGGCCTTGCTTGATACCGGGTCGGCCGCGCAGCAGCATCCCCGCATTGAGAAGGAGCGCAAAGGCGATGCCCCCGAGAGTGGAGAAGAGTACCGTGTAAGCATTGCGCTCGATGCCCGGCTCCCATGCCGGTTGCGCGGATTCCTGCCGCGAAGAATCACGGCGTTCGTGGACCTCCGCTTCGAGAATGAGCGGGGTGATGAAGGCGACCTGGGCCATCCCGAGCAACGCACCGGATGCGCTGCCGGCGATCAGCGCGGCAATGAGCAGGCGCCGGAGCAGTGTCATCATCGCCGTTCAGCGGCGCGAGGGGACGGCTAATGGCAGGGCGTGTTAATGCTGTGGCGGCTGTCGTGGGCGGCGTTGTGGATTCGATCCGGCCCTGCGAATCCGACGCCGTACAGGATGACAAAGCCGAGCAGCGCCGCGATGCCCGCCGACAGCAAGACTGCGGTGCGCGACAGCGGTTCGTGACGCGCGGGCGCCGAGTAAGTCAGAGTGTCTGTTTTCGACATGGGACGTTTGCAGAAATAATTCTTCAGTGAATCACGGGCCTGATCCGCGCTATCGATATGATGTCACGCGCGATGAGCAGCGCGGGAGCGTCCGGCTCGATCGCGCGTAAGTAAATCGGGCGCGAAGCGTCCCGATTTACAGGTTGTAGCCTTTCTCGTTGTGCAGCACCGTATCCAGCCCCTCGGTCTCCTCGTCGTCCCTCAGCCTCAGGCCCACGATCGCATCGCTCACCTTGAGCAGGATGAAGGTGATGACGCCGCACCAGGCGCCGACCGCCAGCACGCCCACGAGCTGCACCAGCAGCTGGCTGCCCATTCCCATGCCTTCCGCAAATCCCGCGCCGCCCAGACCCGCGGCAACGAACACGCCGGTCAGCAGAGTGCCAATGATCCCTCCGACGCCGTGCACCGGAAAGACGTCGAGCGAATCGTCCACGTGCAGCGAGCGTTTCATGTAATTGGTGGCGGTGAAGCATACGATTCCGGCCGCGGCTCCGATCACCAGCGCCCCCATCGGACCGACGAAGCCTGACGCCGGCGTGATCGTTCCCAGTCCCGCAACCATGCCGGTCACGATGCCGAGCACCGAAGGCTTGCCGTACCGAATCCACTCGCAGAACATCCAAGCGAGCGAGCCCGTGGCAGCGCCGATGTGCGTCACGAGCATCGCCATGCCCGCGGAACTGTCGGCAGCGAGCGCGCTCCCGGCGTTGAAACCGAACCATCCCACCCAGAGCATGCACGCACCGGTGACGGCCATCGCCAGGTTGTGCGGCGGCATGGGCGTTTCCGGAAAGCCCTTGCGCCGGCCCAGCACGAGCGCGGCGATGAGTGCCGCCATGCCCGCGTTGAGGTGCACGACCGTGCCGCCCGCGAAGTCGAGCAGCCCCATTTTCTGCAGCCAACCGCCGCCCCACACCCAGTGCGCGACCGGCGCGTACACCAGAAGCAGCCAGAGCAGGCTGAAGATGAGCATCCCGGAAAACCTCACGCGTTCCGCGTAGGCGCCCACCACCAGCGCCGGCGTGATGATGGCGAAGGTGAGCTGGAACATTGAGAACACGGTTTCCGGGATCGTGCCCGTGACCGAGTCTTTCGCCACGCCCGCCATGAACGATTTTCCAAACCCGCCGAACCAGTCGTTTGCGCCGCCGCCATCGCCGAAAGCGATGCTGTAGGCCACCACCACCCACGCGATGGAGACCATGCACGTGATCGCGAAGCATTGCATGAGGACCGAGAGCACGTTATTGGAGCGCACGAGGCCGGCGTAGAAGAGCGCGAGGCCGGGGATCGTCATGAAGAGCACCAGCACCGAGGAAGTGAGCATCCAGGCCGTGTTGGCCGTGTCGATCTTCGGGGGCTCAGCGCCCGCAGCAAGCGGCGCGTGCAACAGGAACAACCCGGCGAGGAACCCCATCAGCACAGCAAGGCGCGGCTGGATCTTCATAGGAATGAAAGGCGATATGAGTTTTGTTGAAGGTGACCAGCGGACGCCGTGCCGGTCGGGCGTTTTTATGTTGGCGGCCGGAAGTATAATCGAAGACGCCAGCGGCGGCTGATGACCGCGGCCCTCACAGCCAGATGCCGCGGGTGAATCGGATGGGAATCGGTGGCGATGCTGCCCGCATGAATGCCGTACCCGGTATTTTTGTTGGGTCATCGCGTGCTCCTCCTTACGCGCGCCGCGCGCCGCCGCGGACGTTTCGCGCATGATGGACTTCGCACCGCGCTTGGTCAAGCACGCAGGTGTGGATGGCGCGGCCGGGGCGCAGCACTTGGGACGGAAAATGGCACAACGCGAACGCCGAAGCGAGAAGGAGCGCGGACCTGCGGCGCAGGATCCGCTTGCGCCGGAGTCCGGGCGGGTGCCGGCACGCCTCGTCACCGTCGATCGGGCGGGCCCCGAACTCGACGCGGTCCGCGATCTCTTCCTGGAGTACGCGGAGTCGCTCGCGTTCAACACCTGTTTCGGCGGACTGGATGAAGAGCTCGCCGTCTTGCCGCAAAATTACGTGCTGCCCGATGGCTGCCTTCTGCTCGCGCGGAAGGGCTCCAACGCGGCGGGCTGCGTGGGCGTGCGCCGCGTGGATGCTGCGAGCTGCGAAATGAAGCGGCTCTACGTGCGGCCCGGTTTCCGCCGCGCGGGACTCGGACGGGCGCTCACGGTAGCGGTGATCGACTGCGCGCGCCGCCTTGGCTACCGCCGCATATGCCTGGAGACCTTGCCGACGATGCTGGAGGCGCGTTCGCTCTACGCGTCCCTCGGATTCACTGCATGCGCGCCGTACTATGACAGCTGTGCACTCGGCCGCGATTGCTTCGAGCTTGTGCTCTGATCCGTGACGGCAGACCCGTCGCCCCGCGCCGAGGTCACGGCCGGGGCCGCGAGGCGCGCTGCAATTTTTCCGCGACTCTTGCGTTGAAGCGGTCGCGATCGATGACAACGCGCTCATGCGTCCCCTCGGCGATCTTGTCGACGCCGTCGTGCGCGGTGACGGAGAAAGTCAGCCTGCGGCCTTCGACCCGGTCGAGCGTGACGTCCACGGTGACCGTCAGGCCAGGTGGTGTTGCCGCGAGGTGCGAAAAATTGACCAGGACGCCGAGCGATTGCTCTTGCGGCCAGTCGAGATAAGGCCGCAGCGCCTCGATGCAGGCCCATTCCATCAGACCCACCATGAAGCCCGTCGCCAGCACTTCCGGCATTTGCCGGAACATCTGGGACTCAGGGTAGAGATGCGGCACCGTCTTCGTGGACGGGACCTCGAATTTGAACTGGTGGGTAAGGCCGGGCTGAAGAGTCTCTTTCATGCGCGGGCAGCTTCCCAGCCGAGAATCGCGGCCTTGCGCGCCGCGCCCCAGCGGTAGCCCCCGAGGTGCCCGGTTTCGCGGATGACCCGGTGGCAGGGGATGAGATAGGCAACGGAATTGGCGCCTACGGCCGCTCCCACCGCGCGCGCGGACCGCGGACTTCCGATCCGCGCCGCGATGTCGCCATAGCTGGCCAGGGCGCCAGCGGGAATCTCGAGCAGCGCGCGCCAGACCTGCAGCTGAAAGTTGGTTCCCTTGACGAGCAGGGCGAGGGGCTTGCCGGTCCTTGCCGAGAGCGGACCGAAGATTCGCTGGCCGAGCTCGTCCGCGCGGATCGGGTCGAGCGTCAGGCACGCCTGCGCCCATTGCTCCCTGAGGAGCTCCGCCGCGTCCCGCTCGTCCGCCCGCTCGACGAACCGCAGCGCGCAGATTCCGCGCGCCGTGAACGCGATGAGCGCCCATCCAAACGGCGAAGCGTAGAACCCGAACGAGATGTCGAGCCCGGGGCCGCCCGTTCGGTACTCGCCCGGCGTCATGGCCTCCAGCGTGACGAAGAGGTCATGCAGGCGTCCGGGACCCGAGAGCCCGCTGCCCGCGAGAGCTTCCGTCAGGCTGCCGCAGCGCGCGATTCGCGCCTTCGCGTCTTCCAGCGTGAGGTGCTGCAGGAAGCGCTTGGGGCTCACCCCCGCCCAGCGCAGGAACAGGCGCTGGAAGTGGAACTCGGAGAGATGCACGTGGCGCGCGACCGTTGCGAGGTCCGGCTGCGCGGAAGCGTGGTGCTGGAGATAGGCGATGGCACGGGCGACGCGCTCGTAATCCGTAGCGCGCGCTGATTTCGGTGCGGTGGGCGCGATCAAATCCATGCCGGGAAGGATAAGGCGAGCGCCGGGCGCCGCCAACCCGATTCTTGCTCAAACGCAGTAAACGGTGAGCGATGAGCAGTAAGCAGGGAACTTCCAGGACAACGCACGTCCGATCTACCGCTTACCGCTTACCGCTTACCGCTTACCGCTTACCTCGCGGGCTGGCGCCTGTCGCCGCTTGGCGGCGGCGCGACCTTCAT
>Ga0256865_1000224_pt1 | contig 19837 bp, 20 predicted proteins | sample RVTome_14_FD_187337 | JGI IMG/M metagenome (GOLD analysis project Ga0256865, IMG submission 187337) | Soil microbial communities from uranium-contaminated site in the Upper Colorado River Basin, Wyoming, United States - RVT145D125 HiSeq ... | reverse complement strand
GAAGGCGAGAGCCGCCAGGGCGGCGGGGGCGACGTAGCGGAGGGGCCGCTCGATGTACGAAGGCACCCGCCGGTCTCCCAGGAAGCCGATGAACGACAGCCGCATGGCGTACGTCCCGGCGCCGATGACGACGATTGCCAGTGCCGTCACCCTCGCCACCAGCGCTCGGCGAACACTCCGGCTGCGATGCCGAACCCGATCCCGGTGACGAGGCCGAGGCCATACGGCATCCCGTGCCCGAGCGTGGCGACGGTGGCTGCCGCCGCCGCTGCGACGAGCCCCGGGCGGCTCTTGACGCTCAGCACCAGGAGTGCCAGGAACACCGCCGGAATGGCGAAGTCGAGGTTCCAGTCGCTCGGGATGCCGGCGCCGAGGACGATCCCGAGGGCCGTCGTGGCTTGCCACCAGACCCACAGGGTCATCCCGACCCCGAGGTAGTACCAACGCTTGTATGAAGGGTCTTCGCTGTGCTCGAAGCGAGTCGCCGCCATGGCGAACGTCTGGTCGGTGAGGAGGTAGGGCAACCCCACGCGCCACGGCCGCGGGAACCGCCGGAAGTCCGAGGCGAGCACTGCGCTGTACATCACATGACGCAGGTTGATCATCAGGCCGGTGGCGGCGACGACGAGCAACGACGTGTCCGACGAGAGGAGTTGGACGGTGGCGAGCTGCGCCGCCCCAGCGAAGATGATCGGCGAGGTCGACCAGGCGAGCTTCACGTCGATGCCGCTCCCGGCGGCGGCGACGCCGAATGCGAATCCGAACGGGATGACTCCGATCATCAGCGGGAGGATGGCGACCACGCCCTCTCGGAGCGCGGTCGCGGGGCGGGAGGGCGGCGGCTCGGTCTCCATCGTCGAACGATAAACACCCTCCAGGCAGCCGCCGACGCCTCGTCGGTATGATCGCCCCATGAAGATCAACGAGGTCATCGAAGTCGACCGCAAGCTCGACGACGTTTGGGCGCTGTTCCAGAACGTTCCAGAGCTCGCCATGTGCCTCCCGGGCGCCGAGCTCACAGAGGCGAAGGGCGACAACGTCTATGCGGGCAACGTCAGCGTCAAGCTCGGGCCGATGACCGCCAAGTTCGAGGGGGAGGCGACGGTCGCCTCGGACGTCGCGGCGCGGACCGGATCGGTCAACGGCAAGGGCGTCGACAAGCGGGGCGGTTCCGTCGGGCAGGTCAAGGTGGCATACGCCCTCGAGCAGGTCGGCGGCAGGACTCGGGTGACCGTCGACGCCGACGTGCTCCTGTCTGGTGCGGCCGCCCAGTTCGGCAGGACGGGGCTCATCAAAGAGATGTCGAGCCGCCTGATCGGCGAGTTCGTGTCGTGCCTCGAGGCGAAGCTGGCTGCCAGCAGCAACGAAGAGGCCGCCCAGGTCCGAGCAGGTGACGTGAAGGGCTTCTCGCTCTTCTTCGCCAGCCTGCTCGCCGGCATCGGACGCTTCTTCAAGCGCCTGTTCGGAAGCAGGAGCTAGCAGGCCCGGCCGGGGCAACTCCAAGGCGGCTTTCTCCGACACGCGGCCCGGCGTGTTGCTACCTTCGGAAGTGATCCGAGGCATGAAAGGGGTGTCATGGAGATCACGGTGACGGTGAACGGCACGGATGTCACCGCCGACGTAGAACCCCGCACACTGCTCGTCCACTTTCTGCGCGAGAACCTGAGGCTCACCGGCACCCACGTCGGATGCGAGACCGGGTACTGCGGCGCGTGCACGGTGCAGGTCGGCGGTGTGACGACGAAGTCGTGCACGATGCTGGCGGTCCAGGCGGACGGTGCCGAGGTGCGAACCATCGAAGGCCTTGCGTCGAACGGCGATCTCCATCCCGTTCAGGAGGGCTTCTGGGAACGGCACGGGCTGCAGTGCGGGTATTGCACTCCCGGGATGATCATGTCGGCGGTGGGTCTGCTCGAGCAGAACGACGATCCGTCCGAGGACGAGATCCGCCACGCGCTCGAGGGCAATCTCTGTCGCTGCACCGGGTACCACAACATCGTCAGGGCGGTCGAGTACGCCGGCGCCAAGATGCGCGGCGTCGAACCACCGCCCCCCGACTGGACGACGGACTTCGAGGGGGTGTCATGACGACCACCACGAGCGTCATGGGCGGGATCGTCCGCCGCAAGGAGGACCCGGCGCTCATCCAGGGCCACGGCAGGTTCGTCGACGACATCAAGCGGGCGGGGGAGGCGGCGACCGCCTTCGTACGAAGCCCGTTCGCCCACGCCAGGATCAACTCGATCGACGCCTCCGGGGCACTGGCGATGCCGGGAGTGCTCGCCGTCTACACCATCGACGACGTTCGCCACCTCGGCCCGCTGCTGGCGCAGGTCCCGGTCGGTAAGCTCCGCCCGCTCCTCGCAGACGGCGTCGTCAAGCACGCCGGCGAGGCCGTTGCGATGATCGTCGCCGAGACGCCGACGATCGCTGCGGACGCCGTCGAGGCGGTCGACGTCGACTACGAGCCGCTCCAGGCCGTCGTCGACTTGAAGCAGGCCGCCTCCGACGAGGTCAAGGTCCATGATGACCTGGACTCGAACGTGCTCGTGACCTGGGTGGCGCACGACTGGTGGCCCGGCGTCTTCGAGCTCACAGACCACAGGCCGGCCATCGAGGAGGCCAAGAAGCGGTACGACTCGGTCATCGTCAGCATCGAGATGACGAACCAGCGTCTCATCCCCGTCGCCATCGAGCCCCGTTCCGTCGTCGCCGACTGGAACCGGGGGTACGGGCGCTTCGACGTGTGGAGCTCGTCGCAGATCCCGCATGCCCTCGGCGCCGCCATCGGCAAGACGTTCGGCGTCGCCGGAAATGACGTGCACGTCATCGCTCCCGAGGTCGGGGGAGGCTTCGGGTGCAAGCTCAACGTGTACCCCGACGAGATCCTGGTGTGCTTCGCCTCGCAAAGACTCGGCAGGCCTGTCCGGTTCACGGAGACCCGCCGCGAAGCGGCGTACTCGACCATCCAGGGGCGCGGCTGGATCGGCACGGCGACGATCGTCGGAACGAAGGACGGCGAGATCCTCGGGTACGAGCTCGACGCCATCGCCGACATGGGCGCCTACTCACAGAACTTCACCGTCGCCATACCCGTGCTCGGGCTGTTCGTCGCCAGCGGCCAATACGACATCCCGACCGCGTGGCAGGTGAGGTGCGTGACGACGAACACCCAGACGACGGACGCGTATCGCGGAGCCGGTCGCCCCGAGGCGGCCTACTACCTGGAGCGCATCATCGACGCCTACGCCCGCGAGATCGGGATGGACCCGGGGGACGTCAGGAAGAAGAACTACTGGGGAGCCGACCAGTTCCCTGCGACGACGAACGTCGGCTTGGCGATCGACAGCGGCAACTACGAGGTCAACCTCGACACGCTGCTGGCGCACGCCGACTACGAAGGGTTGCGCAAGAAGCAAGCCCAGGCCCTCCAGGAGGGCAGGTATCTCGGCATCGGGTTGGCGACCTATGTGGAGGTCTGCGGGTTCGGCCCTTCGGTGCTCAGCGAGTTCGGGTTCGGGTGGGACGCATACGGCATGCCGTCGGCGTTCAGCGGCTCGGGGCTCGTCAGGGTCAATCCCGACGGATCGGCGACGGTGATCATCGGGACGGGGCCGAGCGGCCAGGGTCACGAGACGACGTGGGCCCAGGTCGTGCACGACCGGCTCGGGATCGATTACGACACGATCAGGGTGACACACGGTGACACCGCCGAGTCGCCGGCCGGCATCGGCACGTTCGGGAGCCGATCGGCGGCCGTCGACGGAGCTGCGACGTGGCAGGCGGCCGAGAAGGTGCGGGCCAAGGCGGCAGACATCGTCGCCCACATGCTCGAGGCCTCGACAGAGGACATCCGGTTCGGCGACGGCGGCGGGTATGTCGCCGGGGCACCGGGCAACAAGGTGTCGTGGGCCCAGATCGCCGAGGTCGCCTACAAGCCGCACAAAGGCCCCGACGGCCTCGAGGCGGGCCTCGAGGCGCACGCGGTGTTCTCGCCGGGCAACGCAACCTGGCCGTTCGGATCGCACCTGGCGGTCGTCGAGGTCGATCCGGAGACAGGCGACGTCGACTTGATGCAGTACATCGCCGTCGACGACTGCGGCAACCGCATCAACCCGATGATCGTCGACGGTCAGCTCCACGGCGGGATCGCCCAGGGGGTCGGGCAGGCGATGTTCGAAGAGGCGATCTACGACGGCGACGGCAACCTGCTGACGGGCTCGCTCGTCGACTACCCGCTGCCGACGGCGTCGGATCTGCCTGCCTTCGACCTCGGTTGGACCAACACCCCGACGGACGTCAACCCGATGGGGGTGAAGGGCATCGGCGAGGCCGGCACGATCGGGTCGGCGCAGACCATCGTCAACGCCGTCGTCGACGCGCTGGCTCCGCTCGGGGTGAGGCACATCGACATGCCGCTGAGGCCCCGCAAGGTCTGGCAAGCGATTCAGGATGCGAGGGGATAGGCATGTACCCACGTGAGTTCGACTACATGGCCCCGTCATCGCTGGACGAGGCCGTCGATGCCCTGGCAGCGAATCCCGGCGCCAAGGTGATGTCCGGCGGGATGAGCCTCATCCCGATGATGAAGCTCCGGCTGCTGTCTCCCGAGTTGGTCATCGACATCGGCCGGATCCAGGGCCTCGGTGCGATCGAGGACCAGGGCGACCACATCTCGATCGGGGCGCTCGTTCGCCATGGGCAGACTGCGGCGGATGCGCTCGTTCGCCAGCACGCCGCGGCGTTGGCTCAGGCGGCGGCGTGGACCGGTGACGTGCAGGTGCGCAACCGCGGCACCACGTGCGGCGCGCTCGCCCACGCCGATATCGCCGCCGACCAGCCGGCCGCCGCTCTGGCGTGCGGGGCGACGCTGGTGGCCCGATCGGCAAGAGGGACGAGGGAGATCGCCGCTGCCGACTTCTTCGTCGACACGCTCACGTCGGCCCTCGAGCCCGACGAGATCCTCGTCGAGGTACACCTGCCCAAAGGCGGCATGTCGGCGTACGACAAGCTCGGACGGAGGGGCGGACACAGCGACTACGCGGTCGCCGGCGCCGCTGCCTGGGTTCGCAAGAGCAACGGCACGGTCGAGGACGCCCGGGTCGCCCTCACGGGCGTCGGCACGAAGCCGATGCTCGCCGCCGGGTCGACCGAGGCCATCGTCGGCTCGGACGGATCGGCAGAGGCGATCGCGGCGGCGGCCGAGCGAGCCGTCGAAGGCGTCACCGTGCTCGAGGACCTCTACGGCTCGGAGGAGTACAAGGCGCACCTCGCCAAGGTCTACGTGAAGCGGGCGCTCACGAGCGCCTTGGGCTGACGGGGTCCGTGGGAGGAGACTCGGGGGACCACGTGGGTGGTCCCCCGAGGCGCGCCTCAGTCTGGCGGCGCTTCGTCGGTCGTTCGCAGTGACATGCTGATGGACGCCCCTCCTTCGGCGAGCGTCTCCAGCCGGATCCTGCCGCCCGCTGCCTCGGCCGTCCTCCGGGCGATGTCGAGGCCGAGCCCGGTCGAGCCGGCGCCGCTGGCGCCCCTTTCGAGAGGGTCGGCCACCGAGAAGCCGGGACCGGTGTCGGCCACGGTCACCCGAATCCACCCGTCGCTCTCGGGCTCGACCAGCAACGAATAGCCGGTCCCCTCGGGGGTGTGCGCGAAGACATTCCCGAGCAGCGCGTCGATCGCCGCCTCCAGGTCGGCGGCCGGTGCCGTCACCAGGACGGGCTCGGGCAGCGACACCACGAGGTCGCTCTTGCGGTCCTGCTCGTCGCCGAGGGCGCTCCAGAACGCCATGGATCGGCGTGCGATGGCAGCGACGTCCACGGGGTGCGCCCCTCCCTGGCGCACCGTCCTGCGGGCCTCGCCGATGATGTGGTCGACGCTCCGGGCGAGCTCGTCGATGTCGCCGAGGAGGCGGTCTCTGGCGGGGGAGCCGGGCAGCGCCTCGGCGTCGAGGCGGGCTGCCATGAGCGGTGTCCGCAGCCGGTGCGAGAGGTCGGCCGCCGTCTCCCTCTCTTGCTGGAGCAGCCCGGCAACGCTGGCGGCGAGACGGTTGAACTCGTTGCCTACGTCGACGAGCTCTTGCGGGCCGCTCGGATCGACGCGTGCCTCGAGATCGCCCTCGCCGAGGCGGTTGGCGGCGGCCGACAGGTCGTCGACCGACCTCACGACCGACCTGCCGAGACGGTCGGCCGCCGCGACCCCTATGAGCACCAGGATCACGCCGAGACCCCCCAAGACGAGCCACGCGCGGACGACGTTCGAGGACAGCTCGGCATCGGCCACGAAGAGCCGTACCGTTGCGATCTCCCCGTCTCCGGCGATCGCAGGAACGTACACGGCCTCGCCACCCGGCTCGCCTCTGCGAAAAGCGGCCGTCGTGTTCAGGTCGGATGTCAGTTCGGGGTCGAGAGGGGCCCCGAGCACGGAGCCGTCGTCGAGGACGATCGAAAGGCCCGCCTCGGCTCCCCCGAATGTGTCGAGTGCCAGGGCGGGCCCCGAGGCCGGATCCGACGTGATCAACAACGCCACGAGCTGGGCATCTCGCTCCGCCCGCGTGAGCGCCCTGTCGCGGGCCAGTTCTCGCACGAGGGCCGCCAGCGGGAGGAGGAACGCCATGACCACCATGGCGGTGACCGCCAAGCTCACGAGGCGCAGCCGCGATCTCACTTGGCCGGGTCGACCAGCTTGACGCCTACGCCCCGCTTGGTGTGCAGGTAACGGGGCGCCAGCGCGGTCTCTCCGAGCTTCTTGCGGAGCCACGACAAGTGGACGTCGACGGTCCTGTCCGCCCCGCCGTACGGCATTCGCCACACCTCTGCGAGGATCTCGCGCTTGGTCACCATCGCTCCGACACGCGATGCCAGGTAGGCGAGGAGATCGAACTCCTTCGACGTGAGGTCGAGCGGCTTCCCCTCGAGGGTGGCTTCGTGGGCGTCCACGTCGATCTGGAGCCCGCCGACCACGAGCGGCGGCTGATCGTCCGACCCGCCGACCCGGCGCAGCACGGCGCGGATCCGCGCCTCGAGGTGCTCGGCCGAGAACGGCTTGACCACGTAGTCGTCGGCGCCCAGGTCGAACAACCGGACGATCTCCCTCTCGTCGTCGCGGGCGGTGGCGACGATCACCGGGACGGAGGCGACGGCCCGGATCATCTGGAGCGCCTTGGCGCCGTCGACGTCGGGCAGGCCGAGGTCGAGGACGACCACGTCGGTATCTCCCCCGATGGCCTCCTGCACTCCTGCCATGCCGGTGCTCGTCGAGCGGACGTCGTAGCCGCGAGCCGCCAGGGCGCCTGCCAGCGCCTCGCGGATCCGCTGGTCATCCTCGACGAGTAGCACGGAAGGCATGCGAGAGACGATACAGACGAAGCCTGCGATCCAGGGCCCCGCGACGGACAATTGAGCCCTGGTTGACCCTCGCTTATCCATGAAATGCCCCGGCTGCGGCATCATGGTGCCGTGAGCCGCAAGTTCATGTTCGTGCTCGGCTGGGCTGCAGCCTCGGTGTTGTCGGCGGCCGTCGCATGGGCGGCGGTCGGGATCGTTCGCGACGCGGTCACGGACCGGCCGTCCGAGCTCTCGTCCGGTGCGGTGGCCGCCGCCGGCACCGTGTCCGGCGAGACGACGACGCCGTCGGACGCGCCCTCTTCCGGGGAGACCGGTCCGACGACGGGTGCACCGTCGACCGATCCGCCTTCGATCGTCACGACGACGACCGACGCCCCCTCCACCACGTCGGCCACCGAGCCTCCCGAGACGAAGACCACGACGCCGCCGCCGCCGCCGACGACCCAGCCGGAGGACGAATGGACCACGAAGTCCTATTCGATGCGAGGAGGGACGGTGAGCATCAGGTATCGGCAGGGCGAGGTCCGGTTGCAGGGGGCGGTCCCCGCCCCAGGGTACGAAGCCGACATCGACCACGAGGGGCCCGACGAGGTCCGGGTGACCTTCGACGGCGATGAGCACGAAACCGAGTTCCGGGCGAGATGGCGGGACGGCCAGCTCGACGTCGACATCGAGCAGGACGACTGAATCTCGGGCTGGGTCAGCCCATCGCCACCTCGAGCACCTCTCCGATCTCGCCGAAGGTGTGGAACCTCATCTCTTCACGAACCTGCTCCGGGACGTCGTCGAGGTCGTCGGCGTTGCGAGCGGGGAGGATCACCTCGGTGAGCCCGGCGCGGTGGGCGGCGAGCACCTTCTGCTTCACGCCTCCGATCGGCAGGACCCTTCCTTGCAGTGTCACCTCGCCCGTCATGCCCACCGTCTCGCGCACCTTTCGGCCGGTGAGCAGGCTGACGAGCGCCGTCGTTATCGCGATGCCGGCGGAGGGCCCGTCCTTGGGGATGGCGCCCGCCGGCACGTGGATGTGGAACCTGCGATCGAGCGCAGCCGAATCGATGCCGAGCTCGGCTGCGTGTGACCGAACGTACGACAGCGCGATCTGGGCGGACTCCTTCATCACGTCCCCGAGCTGACCGGTCAGCATCAGGCCGGGCTCGCCGCTCATGGCGGTCGCCTCGATGAAGAGCACGTCCCCGCCGCTCCCCGTCACCGCCAGGCCGGTCGAGACGCCCGGGACGCTCGTCCTGTCCTTCGCCTCGTCGTGATGGATCGGCCGCTTGCCGAGCAGCTCCTTGAGTTGGTGTTCCTCGGCGACGATCGGTGGCTCGGCCTCTTGGGTGGCGAGGCGGGTGGCGGCCTTGCGGGCGAGCTTGCCCAACTGTCGCTCGAGCCCGCGCACCCCGGCCTCCCGCGTGTACCCGTCGATGACTGCGGCGAGCACGTCATCCGACGCGATCAGCTCGCCTTCTTCGAGGCCGGCCTGCTCGATCTGACGCGGGAGGAGGTGGTCGCGAGCGATGGCGACCTTTTCTCGGTCGGTGTAGCCGTCGAGCCGGATGACCTCGGTCCTGTCGAGGAGCGGCGCAGGGATGGTGTCGAGCACGTTCGCCGTCGCCACGAAGAGTACGTTCGAGAGGTCGAGATCGAGCTCCATGTAGTGGTCCCGGAACGTGTGGTTCTGGGCCGGGTCGAGCACCTCGAGCAGGGCCGACGAGGGGTCGCCGCGCCAATCGGCGCCGACCTTGTCCATCTCGTCGAGCAGGAAGACCGGGTTCATGGACCCGACCTCGATGAGGGCGCGGACGACACGGCCGGGACGCGCCCCCACGTACGTCCGGCGGTGGCCGCGAATCTCCGCCTCGTCCCTGATTCCGCCGAGGGCGACACGGACGAACTTCCTGCCGAGCGCCCTCGCCACCGACTCGCCGAGCGACGTCTTGCCGACGCCCGGAGGGCCGACGAGCAGGAGGATGGCGCCGCTGCCCCGACCGGACGTGACGGCGTCGAGGCCGCGTTCGGAGCGGAGCTTGCGGACCGCCAGATGCTCGACGATACGTTCCTTGACGTCGTCGAGCCCGGTGTGGTCGTCGTCGAGCACGCCGCGGGCCTTGACGAGGTCGAGGTCGTCCTGTGTGGTGGTCTCCCACGGGACGTCGAACACGGTATCGAGCCAAGTCCTGATCCACGAGTGCTCGGGGCTCTGCTCGCTCATCCTCTCGAGTCGATCGATCTCTCGCTCGATGGACGAAGCGACGGAGTCATGCAGGTGGCGCGCCGCGAGCTTCGCTCTGTACTCGGAGGCGACGTCCGACTCGCCCTCACCCAGCTCCGACCGGATCGCATCCATCTGCTGCCTGAGCAGGTAGTCCCGCTGCGACTTGTCGATGCGCTCGGTGGCGTCCTCGCGGATCCGCTGCCGTATCTGCAGCTCGGCCAGGGTCTCGTTCATCCAGTCGAGGACGATCCGGAGCCGCTCCTTGACATCCGTCGTCGTCAACACCCGCACACGCTGCTCCAGGGTGAGGTCGGGTGAGTAGGCAGCGAGGTCGGCGAGCCTGCCGGGGTCCGACGAGTCCAGCATGCGCTCTACGGCGCCTCCGATCCCGCGATGGCTCATGATCTCGGTCACGACCGCCTTGAACTCGGTCGCCATCCGTCTCGTCTCCTCGTCGTGGTCCGCCTGCTCCTCCACGGGGAGCGCCTCGACCCAGAGCACGTCGTCTCCCCGTGGCGTGGCGGCGCCGATGGTCGCTCTGGAGACCCCGGAGATGAGAGCGGACGTCACGCCTCCCTGTGACAGCTCCTGGATGTCTGCGACCGTCCCGACCCCGGCGTACTCGCCGTCGACGACCGGAACGAGCAGGATCTGCGAGCCGGAGCTCTCGGCGGCGGCGATGGCACGCCGCGCCTCGTCCGACTCGACGGCGACCGTCACGACCATGTGAGGGAAGACCGCCCCGTTGCGGAGCGGCAGCACTGGCAGGGTCAGGGTGGAGAGGTCGTTCGCCAATGTGGTGCTTCCTTTCCTGGCGGCGTGTCGAATTGTAATGCTGTAATCCGGCGACCTATTCCCAAATCTGATAGAAAGCCGCTCATATAATGCCTGTTCCAGACTGGTAGCTGCGATCCGTAGACACCTCGTCGTTGCCCGGACGGTGCCGCGCTACCGTGGCGGGATCCGCACGAGGAGCGCACATGGCCCGCACGTTTCAGGTGACCTTCGACTACCTCTGCCCATTCGCCCGGATCGCCAACGAAGTCGTCGTCGATGCAATCGAGGACGGTGCAGGCTGGGACGTGTCGTTCGTGCCCTTCTCGCTCGCCCAGACGAAGGTCTCCGAGGACGAGACTCCCGTCTGGGAGCGGCCCGACGGAGCCGAAGGAACGAGGGGCGTGCTGGCTCTCCAGTGGGGCATCGCGGTCCGCGACGAGTTCTCGGAGGCATTCGGCGCCTACCACAGGGCCTTGTTCGACGCCCGCCACAGCGACGCGGCAGACATCAACGAAGAGGCGACGATGCGCAGTGTCGCCGAGACCGTAGGGCTCGATCCCGACGAGGTCAGTGCCGTCGTCGCAACCGGGCAACCGCTCGCAACACTCGGCGAGGAGCACACGGAGGCCGTGAAGCGCCATGGCGTGTTCGGCGTTCCGACGTTCATCGACGGGGACGACGCCGTATTCGTGCGCCTCATGGACCGGCATTGCCGCGGCGACGTCGAGCGCATCCTCGACATGCTCGCCTGGACGAACGTCAACGAGTTCAAGCGGACTCGGATCCCCAGATGACGCAGCGATCGCAACGACTCGGTCGGTGGTTGTGCCGGCGGTGAGCTCAGCCGTCGTCTCGCCGGTCCTCGGCGAGGAGCCGCATCGCGATCGCTTCAGCGACGATTCCCCGCTGCAGCTCGAGGAGGTCGAGGCTCTCGTCAGGACCGTGGGCGCGGCTCCCTGGGTCTGCCACACCCGTGAGGAGGATGGCGGCTTGCGGAAAGAGCTCTGAGAATGCCGCCACGAACGGGATCGAGCCCCCAGCCCCGATGTCGACCGCGTCGGTGCCCCACGCTTCTGCGAAGGCGTCGCGGAAGGCGGAATGAGCCACCCCGGTCGCATCGAGGTCGAAGGCCTCGCCGGTGGCACCGGGAGTGATCGTCACCTCGGCCCCCCAGGGCACGTTCTCCTCGAGGTGGGCCACGAGGGCTGCCATGGCGGCGTCCGGATCCTCGCCGGGAGCGATCCTGAGGCTCACCTTGGCTCTGGCCACGGGGACGAGCTGGTTGATCGCCTGAGAGACCGGTGGAGCGTCTACGGCCAGCACCGACACCGCCGGCTTCGTCCAGATGCGTGACGTGAGGCTCCCGATGCCGAGCATCTCCACGGAGTCGAGCGCCCCGGCGAGCTCGCGCAGCTCATCCTCTCCGAGGTCGAGTGGATCGGCCTCTCCCGACGTCAGGCCCGGGATCGCCACCTCCCCAGCCTCGTCGTGGAGCGACGCGATCATCCTGCCGAGGCAGGTCAGAGCGTCCGGGAGTGCGCCGCCGAAACTACCGCTGTGAACGGCATGGCGCAGCGTCCTCACCTCGACGACGCAGTCCACGAGTCCACGCAGCGAGACCGTGATGGCCGGAACTCCAACCCTCCAGTTCCCCGAGTCGGCGATGACGATGACGTCCGAGTCGAGGAGATCCTTGTACGCCGAGAGGAACGCCGACAGGTGGCGTGACCCGATCTCCTCCTCGCCCTCCACGAACAGCTTCACGTGGAGGGGAGGGGCGCTCTCGTGCGCCCTGACGGCGCCGAGGTGGACGGCGATCCCCGCCTTGTCGTCGGACGTGCCCCGCCCGTAGAGGCGCCCGTCTCGCTCGGTCGGATCGAAGGGCGGCGTCTCCCACTCGGTGTCCGGTCCGGGGGGCTGCACGTCGTGGTGGGCATAGAGCAGCAGGGTCGGCGATCCCGGTGGACCAGCGATCTGACCGAACACCGCCGGGTGCGCCCCTTCGATCTCCAACAGCCTGACGTCCCGGAATCCTGCCGAGAGCATGAGCTCCGCCGTGAGGTCTGCGGACTGCCTGACATGGGCGTTGTCGAACCCGTCGGCCGACACCGATGGAATCCTGACGAGAGCTTCCAGGTCGTGGCGTGTCCTCGGGAAGTGACGGTGGGCGGCCGCTTTGATGTCGTCGTGCATCAGTTGAGGCTAGGCGGGATCGGCTCGAGGATGGTCTCGTCCTGGTAGCACCACGCCCAGCTCTCTCCACGCTCGGCCGAGCACGCCACGGGGTGGCCTGCCTCGAGGGCGTGCCGGCGGGCGTGCCGGTTCGGCGAGCCGTCGCAGCACAGCTTGCGGTCGCACTCGTAACAGAAGCGGAGGTGCAGCCAGCTCCCACCGATGGCGAGGCACTCTTCGCACCCTCCGTCCGGAGCGGGCCGGGCGGTCACGCCGGCGAGGTGGCCGCAACCCGCCCTCACGGTCCGCCCTTCATCGGGCGGCGGGGGACGGCGTCGGGGCATCACCCGTTGGCCTCGATGAACGCCAGCACCCTCTCCCATGCGTCGGCCGAGTCGGCGGCGTAATCGTCCTGCTTGCGGTCGAAGAAGCTGTGAGGCGCTCCCTCGTACACCACGATCTCGTTCTTCACGCCTGCGGCGTCGAGCGCCTCCCGGTAGGCGTCGACGTCGGCCTGCGGGATTCCCGGGTCGTCGCCGCCCATGAGCCCGAGGATGGCGCCCCGCATCTCACCCACCCTGGCGACGACGGGCGGGGCTCCCTTCGGGCGGTCCGGCCGGCTCGGGTTGCCGTAGAACCCGACGGCTCCCGCCAATCCGAGTCCGTTGGCCGCTTGGTGCCACGAGTTGCTGCCCCCGAAGCAGAACCCAACGGTGAACAGGGACATCGGCTCTCGCCCCGACCGCAGGCGATGGATCGCCGCCACCACATCCGCCTCCAGCCCCTCTTGGGTGACCAGTTCGACGTGCGGCATGTACTCCCAGTCGTCGGTGCGCTTCGAGATGCCCGCTGTCCTGCCGAAGTAGTCGATGACGACCGCATCGACTCCTCTCTCTGCGAAGCGCAGCCCGAGCTCCTCGTAGAACCTGAACAGGCCTCGCACGTCCGGTAGCACGACCACGCCCGAGCGCGGATGGTGCTCGGCCCGCGCCTCGAATGCGGCGAACTCCGCCCCGTCGGCGGCAGTCAACACGAGGTCGTCGTGATGGATCGCGGCCCCGGAGATCGGGGTGATCGGCGGCAGGGCGTCCGTGTCGAAGCACATGTCGTTCCTCACGATCGGTGACCGACGAGCGTACCCATGACCGTGGACGCAAGCCATTTCGATCCGGCGTCGACCCGGGGTAAGTTCTCGGCCGGCCGGCATGGCCCATTCATCGAGGAGCCATACACCGAGGAGAGGGTGTGGAGAAGAGGCGGGCAGAGGTTCTCGGGCATTCGATGGCGTACGTCGAGGTCGGCGAGGGCGATCCGATCGTCTTCCTACACGGGAACCCGACTTCGTCGTACCTGTGGCGGAACATCATTCCGCACGTCTCGCACCTCGGACGGTGCGTCGCCCCCGATCTGATCGGCATGGGAGACTCGGACAAGTTCGACGACAGCGGAGCGGACCGTTATCGGTTCGTGGAGCACCGTCAGTACCTCGACGCCTTCTTGGAGCACGTCGGTGCACGCCGGCGTGTCGTGCTCGTCGTCCACGACTGGGGCTCTGGCCTCGGCTTCGACTGGGCGAACCGGCACCGTGACTCGGTTCGCGGCATTGCGTACATGGAGGCCATCGTCACCCCGGTCACCTGGGACGACTGGCCGGATGCGGCACGCCCGATCTTCGAGAGCATGCGCTCGAGCGCAGGTGAGGTCATTGTGCTCGAGAAGAACGTGTTCGTCGAGAGGATCCTCCCGGCGTCCATGCTGGGCGAGCTCACCGCCGAGGACATGGACGTGTACCGGGCGCCTTACCTCGTTGCCGGCGAGTCGAGGCGCCCGACGCTCACGTGGCCTCGCGAGATCCCCATCGAAGGGCACCCTGCCGACGTGACCGAAATCGTCGCGTCGTACGAGGCATGGCTGGCGGAGAGCGACGTGCCGAAGCTCTTCGTCAACGCCGATCCGGGGGCGATACTCGTGGGTAGGCAGCGAGAGCGGTGCCGGGCGTGGCCGAACCAGACCGAGGTCACGGTGCGCGGCGGCCACTTCCTCCAGGAGGACTCGCCGGATGACATCGGAGCCGCTCTCGAGGCTTGGCTGCAGTTCCTCGGCTGACCTGCCGATGATCATTCGAAGAGCTCCCGAAGGCTCCCCGATGTGTCGAGACGATGCGACTACTCTGCGTAGCGTCCAGATCGAAGGAGGAGGCGTGCAGGGATCGAGGCGTTCACGCCGCTTGCGCAGGGCGCTCCGGCGCGCCGGCTACCGCGGCGTCCATGTCGACGGCTTGGAGGCACAGGCGCTGTCATCGTCCGTCGCCCCGCAGCCGTCCCGCCCGATGAGCACGCCGTTCGTCGTCGCCCCCGGCAAGACCCGTTACCAGCGCAGAAGCGCCGGTCTGCCGAGGGGCATCGTTGGATTCCCCGGTCTCGGTGTCGAGGCACCTCAGTTCACCATCGACCTCACACAGGTGGACGCCGAGCTGGCCGAGTGGACGAGCTGACCTCGGGTCAGCCGTCCTGACCTCGGGTCAGCCGTCGACCGTGTCGAGCACCGTGACGTAGTCGTCGTAGGCGCCGACCGGTTGGAGCGTGACCCACAGTCGCGGATAGTCACGTCGGCTGACGGCGGTCCACAGCTCCACGTCCCCCGCAGTGCGAAACGTGCCGGCCGAGACCCTGGTGGCCGGGTTGGAGAACCACAACTCGTAGACGTATCCCTCGGGCGCAGGGTCCAGGCCGCTCACGGCGAGGGTGACTCTCGTACCCGAGTCCTCCCGCCACCCGGAAGCCAGGGCGCCGGCGCCGGGCGCCGAGCCGGTCGCCGCCAGCGTCACCTCCCAGTCGGGACCGGCGCCCCTCGTCGACGCGAACAACACGCCGAGCACCAGCGCGACGACCCCGGCGGCCGCGAGCCACGACAGCCAGTACCGCCCGGCCGGCTCTGCAGGAGCCCCACCGACGGCTGCCATGACCCTCGACTCGAGATCGGCGCTCGGCTCGATCCACACCGAAGGGTCGGAGAGCTTCGGCCCGACTGCCGTCAGCGCATCGTCGATGAGCCGGCAGTCGGGGCACCCGGCGAGGTGTGCCCGGCTCTCCTGGGTCTCGATGCGGCGGGAGCGGGCGCTACGGAAGTCGTCGCAGTTCATGCCGACGCCTCCTCGAGGTGGGCCAGCACCTCGGCGAGCCTCCGGTATGCGCGGAAGGAGCGCGACTTCACGGTTCCGATCGGGATCCTGAGCAGCTTGGCGGCCTCGTCGTGCGTCAAGCCGTCGAAGTGTGTCGCCCGCAAGACCTCGCGCTCCTGAGGGGGGAGCTCGTCGAGTGCCCGCCTCACCTCCCACGCGGTCCACGCCTGCTCGATCGACGGTGGCAGGGTGGCGATCTCGCGATCGCCGAGGTCCTCGGCTTGGTGGCGACGCTCCCTGCGGTAGAGGTCGATGGCGACCCTCCGGGCGATGGTGAACAGCCAGGGTGCGATGTCGCGCTGCGGGTCGAACCGGCCTGCCGCTTGCCACGCCTGCAGGAACGTCAGCTGGACGGCCTCCTCGGCAAGGCTTCGGTCGCCGAGCACGCGGTACGCCACGCTGAAGACGGGACGCCCGAGCCGGGCGTACATGTCACGGACGGCGCCCGGCTCTCCGGCGGCGAATCGAGCGCTGAGTGGATCGTCCATGGGCTCCAACGGTCGCTGCGAGCCCGACATGCGGTAGGGCTCCGCCCGTAGCCTATTGGCCCCCGCGACAGAGCGCGCCGGCGCGCCGGCCACCGTTGCCCCACTCGTTCCTGCGTCCGTGCGTCGCGGTGATGCGACGTGGGGACGCAGGAACTGTTCATCTCGAAGGTCGATCATCCCGATCGGGCCTGGCTCATCCTGTCAGGGATTACGCATGTTCCCGTGCACGCGGTTCACGCACGCCGGTCGGGACCCGGGTCGGGTGGCTGAGGGCCCAGCCGCCTGACTCGTCGAGGGACTGTGCCCGGCACCTTGCCGCCGCCCGACGGGGCAGGCGAGTCTGGCGCTTCGCGCAACGACCGGCGCCGACGGCGCCGGTCGTTCCGATCAGGTTCGTCGGATCAGGCTCCCTGCTTGGCCAACGTGTAGCCGCCGAACAGCAAGAGCCCTGCCGCCACGTACTCGACGATGGCGTAGAAGATGTCGGCGCCGTCGAAGAATCCGTTGCGGAGGTCGTACAGGAAGAAGTAAGCGACAACACCGCCGGCGAGGAGTGCGAGCCGCGAGACCCACCACCCGTAGTCGATCGGCATCGTCGAGCCTCGCATCCTGTGAGCAAACACCGCGAGCACGATCAGCACGCTGAGGAACCAAGGCAGTGTGCTCACGAAGTACTCGTCGGCGATCAGCCCACCGATCAGGTCGATGGCCACGATGACGAGGGCGCCGAGCGCCACGAGTCTCTCAGCCTGCCCCATCGAGCCCATCGCCTTGTTGATGGCGTCGGACGATGACGATTCTGGTGCCGTCACACCCACCTCCAGTCGAGTTGCTCAAGCGTAATCGGCAGAGGGTGGCCGATGCTGTCATCAGCGCGAACGGAGGGCGCACTCAGAGGGGCCGGCGTCTCCTCGACGAGATGACGTGCGTGTCGAAGCCGGCGTAGTGGAGGCCACCGTGCCAGCGGGCGTGCTCGATTTTGAGGCAGCGGTCCTGGACGACCTGGAGCCCGGCGGCTCGCGCAGTCCGAGCCGCTTCGTCGTGGCGGAGCCCGAGCTGAAACCACACCACCTTGGCGCCGACGGCGATCGCCTCGTCGACGACCTCTGGTATCGCGTCGTGCCGCCTGAAGACGTCGACGATGTGGGGGGCCTCCGGCAGGTCTCTCAGGGACGGGTAGCACTGCAGGCCGAGCACCGTCTCGTACATCGGGTTGACCGGATAGGTGCGCATCGATGTGCGAACCAGGTAGGCGGCCACGAAGTTCGATGACCTGATCGGGTTCGACGAGACCCCGACGAGTGCGATCGATTCGGCGTTCTGAATGATGTGGAGCCGCTCTCCCGCGGTGGCGTCCGGCACGGGCTCGACGGTCGTCGTCACGCCGTACCTCGGTGGCCGAGCGCCGCGTCGAGATCGGCGACGATGTCGTCGACGTCCTCGATTCCTACGGATATGCGGATCATGTCGTCGGTGACTCCCATCCCGGCCCGATCCTCTTGCGGAACCTGCTGGTGCGTCGTGGACGCCGGGTGGATGACGAGGGTCTTGGCGTCGCCCACGTTGGCGAGATGAGAGGCGAGCTCGACGCCCTGGATGAAGGAAACCCCGGCATCGAAGCCCCCTGCCACGCCGAACGTGAAGATCGCCCCCGGGCCCTCCGGCGCGTAGTGCCGGGCGTTGGCGGTCCACGGGTTCTCGGCGAAGATCGGGTAGCTGACCCACGCCACCCTCGGGTCGTCGTCGAGGAACTCGGCCACCCGGCGGGCGTTCTCGACGTGGCGAGCCATCCGCAGCGGCAGCGTCTCGAGGCCGATGAGCATCAGGAAGGAGTTGAACGGCGAGAGGGCGGCACCGATGTCGCGCAGCAGCTCGGTCCTCGCCTTCATCAAGTACCCGTACTCACGGAAGTTCTCCCAGAACCGCAGGTCGTGGTAGGCGGGTGACGGGTCGGTGAGCAGCGGGAAGTTGCCGTTGTCCCACGGGAACGTGCCGCTCTCGACGATGACGCCCCCGATGACGACCCCGTGCCCTCCGATGAACTTCGTGGCCGAGTGCACGACGATGTCGGCGCCGTGCTCGATCGGGCGGCACAGGTAAGGCGTGGCGAACGTGTTGTCGACGATGAGCGGCACGCCGCGCTCATGGGCGATCGCCGCCACGGCGGCGATGTCCGGCACGTCTCCTCTCGGGTTGCCGATGGTCTCGGCGTAAACCGCCTTCGTGCGAACGTTCACCGCCTTTTCGATGGCGTCCGGGTCGTGGATGTCGACGAAGGTGACGTCGATCCCCATCCTGCGCAGCGTCACGTCGAACTGGGTGTAGGTGCCCCCGTAGAGGCTCCGCGAGGCGACTATCTCGTCACCTTGCTTCGCCAGAGTGAGTACGGAGATGAGCTGTGCCGCCTGCCCGGACGACGTCGCCAGTGCGCCGAGCCCGCCCTCGAGGGACGCCATCCGTTCCTCGAATGCGGCGTTCGTCGGGTTGCCGATCCTCGAGTAGATGTTCCCGAACGTCTGCAACGCGAACAGGTCGGCGGCATGCTGAGCGTCGTCGAACACGAACGACGTCGTCGCGTAGATCGGCTGGGCTCTGGCGCCGGTCTCGGGATCGGGGCGCTGCCCGGCGTGGACTGCTCGCGTCGAGAAGCCGTACCGGCGGTGGTCCTGATCCTGAGTCATCCGGGGGCCGAGCGTACCGTGGACCGGGGCGGCGTCGATGCGGCCCCGGTCCACACTTGCGCCTGCGGGCTAGGCGGCCGCGGCTTTCGTGACCGCCGCGAACCCGCGTTCGAGGTCCGCTTTGATGTCGTCGATGTGCTCGATGCCGACGGACACCCGGACGAGATCCGCCGTGACCCCGGACGACCGTTGTTCCTCTTCGTCGAGCTGCTGATGGGTCGTCGACGCCGGGTGGATGATCAGTGTCTTGGCGTCGCCGACGTTCGCTAGGTGGGATGCCAGCTCGAGCGAGTCGATGAACGTCTTGGCGTCCTCGTAGCCACCTGCGATGCCGAAGCTGAGCACCGAGCCGAAGCCGTTGCGCATGATCCTCTTGGCGACGGCATGCGACGGGTGGGATTCCAGCCCGGTGTACGTGACCCAGGCGACCTGATCGTGCCCTTCGAGCCACTGAGCGAGCTCTGCAGCATTGTCCGAATGGCGCTGGACGCGCAGCGACAGCGTCTCGAGGCCCTGCAGGAACAGGAAGGCGTTGAAGGGCGAGAGGGCGGGACCGAAGTCCCGCAGCCCTTCGACCCTGACGCGGATCGCGAAGGCGATGTTCCCGAATGGTCCTCCGGGCCCGAACACCTCGGCGAAGTTCAGGCCGTGATAGCCGGGCGCCGGCTCGGTGAACAACGGGAACTTCTCGCTCCGCCAGTCGAACGAGCCTGCATCGACGATGACGCCTCCGATCGAGTTGCCGTGGCCCCCGATCCACTTCGTCGCCGAAGCGACGACGATGTCGGCGCCATGTTCGATGGGGCGGATGAGGTAGCCGGCGGCGCCGAACGTGTTGTCCACGATGAGCGGGATACCGGCTGCGTGCGCCACCTCTGCGATCCTCGGTAGGTCCGGCACGTTGTACTGGGGGTTGCCGATCGACTCGACATAGATCGCCTTCGTGTTGTCCTGGATGGCCGCCGCCAGGTCATCGGGAT
>Ga0256865_1000220_pt1 | contig 20081 bp, 22 predicted proteins | sample RVTome_14_FD_187337 | JGI IMG/M metagenome (GOLD analysis project Ga0256865, IMG submission 187337) | Soil microbial communities from uranium-contaminated site in the Upper Colorado River Basin, Wyoming, United States - RVT145D125 HiSeq ... | reverse complement strand
ATCCTCATGTCGCACCTGGAATCGCCCGTCCATTGGCAGGACAATGTCGAGACCCTTTGGCAGGACTACGGTGTCAGGCTCTTTATGGAGGTGGGCCCCGGCGAAGCACTAAGCAATCTCATCGAAGACACGCTTCCTGAACCGGAATGCATTCAGTCGTGCCTTCCCGCCGCCGAGGGTTCGACCTGGAAGACGGCTCTGGCTCAGCTCTTCGTCCAGGGTCATCTGCAGGCGGCAGGAGAGCCTCGGTGGTTTTCCCTCGGCGCCCCGAGAAAAACGCCCGAAGCCTCCCCCAGCGCCGCGGCAAGCCGGGGGCAGGCGTCACCTGATGGCAGTGAAACGCCCGCAGGTAATGACCTTGTGGAGCGCCTTATTCACATCATCATGGATGCAACGGGCTTCGAGCGGGACGAGGTCCGACCCGATATGGATCTCAGAAGGGATCTCTCCATCCGCTCCAGCCGCCTTCCCATCATCATGGATGCGGCGGAACGCCAATTCGCAATCACCATCGAAATGGAGGATTTCATCGATGTCCGCACCGTGCAGGACATCGCCCGGCGGATCGCCGGAATCATTGCCCGGCAGGGAGGCGCCGGCCTGCCGCCGGAAACCAGGGCTGTCGACCCCGCCGCGGCCGGCATCGGGCAGGTGTTACCTGCCGGCGGCAAGACGCCTGTAGATGAGGAGCTTCTCGAGAGGCTGATTCACATCATCATGGATGCCACCGGCTTCGAGCGGGACGAGATCCGACCCGATATGGATCTCAGACGGGATCTCTCCATCCGCTCCAGCCGCCTCCCCCTCATCATGGATGCGGCGGAGCGTCAATTCGCGATCACCATCGAAATGGAGGATTTCATAGGCGCCCGCACCGTGCGGGACATCGCCCTGAGGATCTCCGGGATCATCGCCGGGCCGGGCGGCGCCGGCCTGCAGCCGGCGACCAGGGCTGATGCCCCCGGCCTGGAGCGGGAGGCAATGCGGAAGTCCTCGGAGGCCGAGGCTTGCTTGAAGCGGCTCGTGTTCAATCATGCCCCTATAGAGTCGGCGGCCTCTGTCCCCATGGAGTTGAGCCCGGGCGAGTCAGTCCTGCTGCTCTCACCGGAAAAGGAGGACAGGATTGGCCGCAGCGCTATGGACATCCTCCAGAGGGATTATGGGGTCGAAACGTTGCCCATGCTGTACCTGCCGGGGGACTTGGCTCCGGGCGAAGAGGGCTGCGACCTCCTGACGGATGCAGGGTCCGCCAGGGCTGCCGAGAGCATTGCGGGGCTAGAGGACCTCGCCGGGATGGTCATCACCTTGCCTCAAGGCGGGTCGGGAAGGTTGAGCAGCATGGCGGAAGTTTCGCGGCTGCTCAGGGGACTCTTTCTCCCCCTGCAGGCCTTTCTGCAATCACCGAAAAAGAAATTCGTGGTACTCCTCCATGCCGGGAAAGAGATCGAAACTCCCGGGCAACTGCTGGCAGAAGGGATGCTCGGACTTTTTCTCAGCGCCGCGCAGGAATACCCGTCGGTCCAGTTTCGCACCCTGGCAATCGAGAGAGATACCGACCTTCGTGCTGCGTTGCGCGGCGCTCTGGACAGGGGCTGCCCCGTGGTTGAGACCGTGCATCGTGATGGCCGGGTCTTCACTTCGGAGGGGCGCGTCGCCCCGTCGGGCTGCGGGCATTCGCCTGGTCTGAAGCTGAGCCCTGGAGACGTTGTCCTCATCTCCGGGGGCGCAACCGGAATCAGCGCCGGCCTGGCGCGCAGTCTCGTTCCCTGCATGCCCCGCCTGGTCTTCCTGGGGAGAACGTTTTTGCCGCCAGGCCTCGATTTGGCCAAGCCGCACTCAGGACATCCGCCTGCTGAAACGATCGCTGCCGACCCACGGGCCGCGGAGATTGTACGGACCCTGGCGGATTTGCACGCCGCCGGGGTTGAGGCCACCTACCATACCTGCGATGTGACCGACCCCGAAGCGGTCCGTGCAATCCTGGGCGAGGTGGTCAGCCGTTATGGCAAAATTGACGGCATCATACACGGCGCCGGAGTCCTCAGGGACGGCCTCTTGAGTCAGATGACCGCGGATGATTTCTCCCTGGTCACGGACGTCAAATTCCTCGGCGCCTGGAATCTTTTCTCGGCTGCGCAAAGGGCCGGATTGAGGTTTTTCGTCGGCCTCTCCTCGGCCGCCGCGATCCAGGGGAATCCCGGCCAGACCAACTACGCTGCAGCCAACCGGATGATGTCGGCGCTACTCGGGACCCTCCACCGGGAAAACGGAGCGATCCGCTTCAAGGCCTTGATGCTTCCCCCCATCGAAGGGGCAGGCATGGCTGAGGATCCGGAGATCCGGGAGCTATTGAAGCGCAAGGGCGTGGGGTACATCCATGCAAATGAGCTTGCGGGGCTTTTCTGCCGGGAGCTCCTGGTCACCCCGGCCGACGACGTTTGGGTGATGTTCATGCGGCAGCTGCCAGCCGTGAAGACGGCGCCGCGCCTTGATACCACTCGCCCTGCACTCAATGGTGAATTGGCTGGCGCTACCGTTTCCTTGCGGCCCGAGGACTTTCCCATGATCGAGGGGATCTCTCGCCTCGACCTCCGCCGGGAAGAGCTGGAGGCCTGCAGAACTTTCTCCCGGGAGAAGGATCTCTGGATTGCGGATCACCGGCCATTCAAGTTCATTAAGCATCCTCTGGTCTCAGCCGCCATGGTCCTGGAAACCTTCATGGAAGCCGCCCGGATCCTGTATCCCCACCTGCAGGTGCGAGGCGTTCGCCAGGTGCGGCTCATTGACATGATTCAATGTCCGACCGGGCTTCCACGGCCGTCCAGAATCTCCTGCTGCCGGGCCGGCGGCGGCGAGCGGGAGGTTGTGTGCGAGGTCTCCCTCGCCGCCCGGGAGATCACCCCCGCCGGGAGATTGACCGACCGCTTCACCCCCCACTTCCAGGGTCAGGTGATCCTTGCCGGCGGCGGAGCGGAAACCGGGGGGGAACTCCCGGATTTTCCCGTCCGGCCGGACGAATTGCGGACCAGGCGTATGGACCCGAAAAACGTTCTCAAATGGTACAAGGACCGCAGCGGCCTCGAAGGCAGATATCGTGTAATGGAGCGTCTGGACGGTGCCGGCCCGGAAGTGGTGCGGGGCCGGACCACCTACCGGGAGACCAGTGACTTCGCCAACCTGCGCAACGCCCGGTACCAATACTCGCCCTACCTTTGCGAGGCTCTGTTGCAGCTGGCCGCCTTCCACCTGGCAGCAACGGACCCCTCAGAGCGACGATCGATGATTCCCCTGGAGATCGGCGAGATGATGTTTTTGCGTCAATGCCGGGCCGGCGAACAGATCATCCTGGAGGCCCGCTTACGGGCGCGGGACGAAGACGGCCTCGTCTGGAACGCCCGCGGGATTGACGAGCAAGGCTGCACCATCATGCAGATTCAGGGGTTGCGGATGCACTGGGTATCGGCCTGAGCCTGCAGGCTCGGAATGAATGGCGATCGGGAAGAGGCATGGGAGTGGCTGTGACTGTGGATTGCCAGGGATCAACCGTTCATGCCGTGCGTTTCTTGCACGGAAGCGGGCCGGTCTTCTATGCCTGCCTGCCACGGGGCAACGAAGCCAGGCACCGCCTCGTCTCCACCCTGTGGGATCACCTTGCGGTCACGGAAAGTTCTCGTTGGCAACGCTGTCAATCCGCCGCCGTAGAGGCTTTGCCGATACAGCTGGTACGTGGTCTGCTGGGCAGACCGCATCTCCTGCTGGGTGAATATCCAGGTCCTGCCATCTCCTTCAGCGAGAGTGGCGGAAAGGTCTGGGCCGCGCTTTGTGGAGATGGGGCTGACATCGGCATCGATGTGGCAGGGACCGATGAATTTCAAGGAGAATACCCCCTTCACCGGGTCTTCCAGCCAGCAGAGCTTGAACATGCCTCGAAGTTGGCGGGCGGAGATTTGGCAGCGGCCTCAGCCCTGCTCTGGTCGAGCAAGGAAGCTGCAGTCAAAGCCCTGGGATGTGCCTTCCATCTCTTGGAACCGCGGCAAATCACCGTCTATCCAGCGGCAGAGGGAACGGTCGGAGGGGACGGCGGCTATACCTTTGCGGTGGGCTTGTCAGGAAAGGCTCGGGAGCGATTCCCCCTGGCTGCCAGCCAAGCCCTGTGGGTGCGTTCGTTTCCTCAGCGCCAGATGTGGCTTTCCATCGCCCACTTGCAGCGAAGACCGACCGTCCATGAATAATCTTGCGAGCCATTACCTGCCGCGGTTGGACGGCGTGTCGGCGGCAGCACTTGGACGGCTTTTCCCGGAGCCGTCCATCACCGCCCCCCTCCTTTCTCTGTTGGAAGAATCCGGTGTCGACGGTTTTAACCTGGGCAGCATCGTGGTGTTCAACGATGATGCTCCTGTTCTCTTGTTGCCGCTGTTTGAAACCCGCTTTGATCTGTCCACTTTTGTGGAGGGTTGGGTCAAGAAGTCGCTGAAAGCGGCAGGTCGTCTCATGCCCTCGGTTTTTAAACCCCGCATATTGGGCGTGGGGTTGGTCGAAGGGGAATGGAGTGAAATCGGGTTTGATCCGCAAATCGATGGGGGCACCCTCGATGCGGCCTACAAAATGGCATTCAGCACCTTGCAAACGCTCGCCGCCGAACATAAAAACGACATGGTGGCGCTTTACAACTTCAATCAGTACGGCAAACTTCCCGGAGATGTATGCAAAAAATTCAACCGGGTACAATTTCGACCTTGTGCCCAACTGTCGATTGATTTCAGCAGCGTGGAGGAATACCTGAATCGCCTTTCAGGGGCCGCGAGAAAAGACCTGCACCGCAAAATGCGGGTTGCCCCCGAAGTCCGGATCATTCGCAGTCGTACCATTTCTCCTTACCTGGACAGGATCTACCAGCTTTATCAGGATACCGTGGCACGCAGCCCCATGGCGCTTGGCGTGCACAACCGCTTATTCTTCGATAAAATCTGCGAGAGGGTACCGGGCGCCGAATACACACTCTATTTTGTGCAGGATGAACTTGTGGCTTTCAACCTGCTCTTCGTCAAACAAGAAGCGCTGGTGGATAAATATTTCTGCATGGATTACCGACTCGGCAGTAAATACAACCTTTATGTCTTGTCGTGGCTGGAAAATGTCCGCACCTGCGTGGAACGGAAAATACCTCTCTATTACACGGGTCAGGGCACGGAGAAGACCAAAGCGCACCTGGGCGCAACGTTCATCCCGAACTTTATTTTATTCAAACACCGCCACCCAGTTTTTGACCGTCTTCTTGTCTGGCAGTCGGCGGTGATCAACAAGGTCCTGAGCCACCTCGGATTTTGGCCCGCCGTCTCTCCTCGCCCCGCTTCTGACGCTCTGGTGGGCGGTGACGTAATCACAGGCAATACCGTCGCCCCTTTAGGCGAAATGGAGATTCATGACCAAAGAAAGTGATTACGCCATCGAAGTCGAGAACCTGACGAAGCGCTACGGGGATTTACTGTCAGTCAACGACATATCGTTCACCGTCAATAGAGGCGAGGTGTTCGCCCTGCTAGGCCCGAACGGCGCCGGCAAGACCACTGCCGTCGAGATCATCGATACCATCCGCACGCCCACGTCCGGAAAAGTGACCCTTCTTGGAATGGACGTTTCCAAAAAAAAGCACGACATCGTCAGCCGCATCGGCGTCCTCCCGCAAGGGTTCAGCTCGTTCGACAGGATAACGGTCAGAGAGACCCTGCAGTACTACTCACGGCTTTACCGCGGCAGGAACACCGATATCGACAGGCTGATCGAGCTCGTGAATCTTAAGGACAAGAGCAAAGAGCAGTACAGGAACCTCTCCGGAGGGTTGAGGCAGCGCCTTGGAATCGCGCTTGCGCTCGTTCACGACCCCGAGGTCGTGTTCCTCGACGAGCCGACGACAGGACTCGACCCGCGCGCCAGGCACGAGGTGTGGGAAGTTCTGCAGGGCCTGAAGGAGAGGGGGAAGACGGTGCTACTGACTACGCACTACATGGAGGAGGCGGAGCTTCTTGCGGACACGGTCGCCATCATTTCCAAGGGGAAAATCATCGCGATGGGCTCCCCCGGTGAACTCATCGAAACCAACGCAAAATACCATATCCTCACACTACAGTCCGTCGATGAAAAAGTCTTTGAAATCGTCCGGAAGCTGGGCTTCGAGCCGGTTCTTGATAACCACAAAGACATCAAGATCAGGGTGGTACACACAAATGATGTGCAGCAGATACTGAGCGCCATCAAGAATAGCGGGGCGTTGCACCTCGGCCTGGACGTTCGGAAACCCAACCTTGAAGAGGTCTTCCTGAAGCTCACCGGTGAGGCGCTCCGCGACGGTCACGCCGGGGAAGAGGGATCGGCATGAGCCCGCGCGTCGTCGGCGCAACTCTCTTTGTAAAACTCATGAGCGTCTACCGCGAGAAGACCACCATGTTCTTCACGCTGGCGTTCCCGATCATCCTGATACTCGTGTTCGGCACGATCTTCATGGGCAAGGACAATGTCAACTTCCAGCTTTACGTGCAGGACCTCGACCAGTCGAATTCATCCACAAAGTCCGTTGAGGCCCTCGGGGAAAGCGGCAAGTTCAAGATTATCATGGTCGACCCTGCCGCCAACGCCACGCAGTACATCAGGGACAACAAAGTAGACCTAGTCCTCGTCATTCCCAAAGGCTTTGAAGTATCGGTCATCCAGAGGACGATACTGAAAGACTACAAAGCATCCGTCAGCATCACCTATATATACGACCCCAGCTCGTCTACGGTATCCACGAAGATGGAAATCCTGAACGGAGTGCTCGCCGGGATAAACCTGGAAATGTCCGGGATGCCGCCGTTCATCAGGTCCGTTGAGCAATCGATACTCACCAAGAAATACCAGTTCATAGAGTTCTTCATTCCCGGCATCATCGCCATGGCGGTGATGACTTTGAGCCTGTTCGGCACGGTGAACCTGAATACCGAGCTGCGGCAGAAGGGGATCATCAGGAAACTGTCCACGACGCCCATCACTCGTACCGAATGGGTACTGTCGGACATCCTCTACCAGTTCATCCTCGCAGTCATCTCCACGATTGCGATGCTGCTGGTGAGCTACGCCGTGTTTGATGTCAGCCTGCATCTCAATGCCTGGCTTCCTGTGTTTATTTTGCTCAATGTCTTCGCGTTCGTCGGCATCGGGATGATCCTCACCCGCTTCGTCAAGGAGGCGCAAAGCGCCGCCGCAGCCGCAAACGCCATCAGTTTTCCGATGATGTTCCTCTCCGGGAGCTTCTTCCCTATCGAGCTGATGCCGGGGTTCCTGCAGACGCTCGCCAGAACGCTGCCGCTGTATTACGTGAACGAGGGGCTCCGGGCATCGATGATATTTGACGACAACCTGGCCGCGCTGCATGACTCCGCGGTCATCGGGGTTTTTGCCGCCGTGGTCTTCGTCTTGGGCATCATAGCGACCAAATGGGAAGAGGGTCGATGAAAACTTAGTCCACCCTTCGCGCCCGCACGCAGGGTGGAGATTTGACGAAAAAGTCGTTAGACGGTTGTATGGGAAGTGTCATCTAGAGAGGTGAAAAGATGAAGATAAAGCTTATCGCGCCCCATGAACAGCGTGAAGACACGATATCCACCCCCTTCAAACTGCAGAGGGTAAATCTTCCCCTTTTGGCGGCGCTCACCCCGCCAGGCCACACGATTACCATTGTCGAGGAAGCTTTTGCACCGGATGACATCGGTCAGGACGTGGACCTGGTGGGCATCACGGTGTTGACCGAACTCGCGCCAAGAGCCTATCAGATCGGGGACACCTATCGTCGGAAAGGCGTGAAGGTAGTGATGGGAGGCATCCACCCCACGGTATTGCCTGAGGAAGCCCTGGAGCATGCGGACGCTGTCGTCGTCGGGGAAGCGGAGGGTATCTGGCCGCAACTTGTCGCGGATGCCGCCGCGGGACAGATGCAAAGAATTTACCGGGCCGATCAAATGACTGATGTCCAAGGCCTGCCGAAACCACGGCGAGACCTCTTCCCAGTAACCAAAGCGAATGGTTACGCGCCAATCCCGATCGGCGTCGAGACCTCCCGCGGCTGTCCGAACGATTGCGAATTCTGTTGCATTGGCCAGACACTGGGGCAGCGCTATCGAGTCAGGCCGGTTGGAGAGGTCATCGCCGAAATAGAGTCGATTGATTCCCCCTACCTCTTCTTCGTCGATGACGCCCTTGGCTTGAACCGGAAGGAAGCAAAAAAACTCTTTACTGAGATGATCCCTCTGCGGCGGCAGTGGCTGGCGCAAGGCACCGTATCGTTAGCCGAGGATGTGGAGCTGCTGGGATTGATGAAACGCGCGGGGTGCATGGGGCTTTTGATTGGCTTCGAATCGGTACAAAGTGCCACACAGAATGAAGTGAATAAAATAAAGAACCTGAAGATCGATTTTTATCAGGCCATGCAACGATTCCATGCTGAAGGTTTCGGCATACTGGGCTGCTTTGTTTTTGGCTTTGATTTCGAAAACAAGGATGTGTTCGAGCAGACCCTTGAGTTCATCATGAAAAGCCGTATGGATTGCGTCCAGCTGAGGATTCTCACTCCTTACCCAGGGACACGCTTATACACGCGTCTATTACACGAAGACAGGTTGTTCGCGAGGGACTGGTGGCTCAAGGGATATCCTCCGGATACACTTCTTTTTCAACCAAAGGGCATGACTGCCGACGAGCTCATTAACGGTTTCGCCCGTTTGAACAGACAGGCATATTCTTTCGGCGCAATGACAAAACGCTTCTTTGGCATGAGCCCATGGAGACGAACTCTTTTCGGTTGCCAGCTGTACGCGGGGCTCAATCTATCTACCCGTAGCCGTTATTTCAAAGGTCTGAGGAATCCACAACCATTCGCCGAGGCTTTCGACGCAATAGGAAAGCGGTAGAAATCACCTATGAATGCCGCATTGCCCTGATCGCCACTACCGACTTGCCGCGAGCCCGGCACGAAGTGCTGAGGACCGAAAAGCTGGAATCGCTCGGCGTCTTGACCGGCGGGATTGCCCACGACTTCAACAACCTCTTCACCACCATACCCGGCAACATCTTGTGCGAAAGACGGCCATGACGCGGTCGAACTCTATCGCCAGCACGCTGCCTGCCCGGATGCGAAAATACGGCATCAGCCGTCAAAAACGGAAAAACTTCTCCCAAGCTGGCCGCCACATATGACAGTTATGTCAAGTATGACGGATGCCACGGAGGGCTTTCCCTTCACCTCACACCCATCCCTTCCATTTTACCCTGCACTATCAACCCCTTGCACTCGCAGTATCCGCAGGTCTTCTCTGGCTCGTTAGTTGCGATATACTTTTTTAGCAGAATATGCGCAGAGTCGTGCATTCTGCGGAATTCGAGTCGTTGTCAGGGGAGGATGCCATGAACAAACAAATGAAAGAGCTGCAAAAACTCAAAGGGATAGGGAAAGTCCTGTCGCAGCGACTGGTCGAACACAGCTATGACACCATCGCCAAGGTTGCTGCTGCACAAGAAAAAGGGTTAGAGAGAATTGCGGGGATGAACCCGCAAAAGGTACGGTCTATCGTAACCCAGGCCAGGGAGATGACGGGAGAGGCCGAGAAAGGTCGGCCCACGTGGTTGGAGGAAAAAGACGGGGGTAATGTCCATCAAGTATCAGGTGCAGGGCAGCGTGACGAGAAGAACCCGTAACCGGTTCGCCGGCGTCCTCGCCGACCGTTCGCAGTTCTTCAAGGACCTAACCACGCCGTTCTACGGCGCCAACCGGCCGGGCGCCAAGGTCTCGCAGGGCCTTCGGGATTCGTTCTGGCTCAAGGGGATGATGGCCGGGTTCAAAGGGGTCTTCGATTGCATCAAGGCCTTCTCCGAAACGGACTTCACGAAGGAACTCGAGAAATTCGACGTACCGACGCTGATCCTGCACGGCGACGACGACCAGATCGTACCGATCGCCGCCGCGGCCCTGCTCGCGTACAAGATCGTCAAAAGCGCCACGCTGAAGATTTATCCAGGCGCACCACACGGCATGTGCTCGACCCTCAAGGACCAGGTCAACGAGGATCTGCTCGCATTCATCAAGGCGTAGGCGACCAAGCGACGCGACCCCGCATAAAGGAGTAAGAATCATGGCCAAAGAGAGACTGGTAGTCATCGGCGGAGATGCCGCGGGGATGAGCGCCGCCTCCCAGGCGAAGCGTCGCCGGCCCGAGTTGGAGATCGTCGTCTTCGAGCGGAGCCCCCACACCTCCTTTTCCGCCTGAGGGATCCCCTACTACGTCGGCCGGGTCGTCGACGCGAAAGAAAAGCTCATTATCCGCACCCCGGAAACGTTCAGGGAGCGGGATGGAATCGACGCGAGAGTTCTGCACGAGGTGGAGGAGATCGATGCTGCGGGGAGAAAGGTGCATGTCCGCGATCTGAAAAGCGGCAAATCGGCGTGGGAGCCATATGACCAACTCCTGATCGCTACCGGTGCGGTCCCGACCTGCCCTGACCTCCCCGGTGCCGATGCCGTCGACATCTGCGGAGTAAACACCCTCGAAAGCGGCCTGGAAATTCGCCGGCGTCTCGACAAGGGGGGTATGAAAAAGGGGGTTGTCGTCGGCGGTGGCTACATCGGCCTGGAGATGGCGGAAGCCCTGGTGATGAATGGCCTGGAGGTTTCCCTGATCAGCAGGCCACCTCAGGTGATGGGGACCCTCGATGAGGACATGGGGGCACTGGTATCCCAGGCACTGCGCGATGTCGGGGTCAGCCTATATCTGGAGGAGACGCTCACGGAGTTCGAGACAACGGCCGGGAAGGTGTCAGGGATTGTCACCGACAAGCGTACCCTGCCGGCCGACATCGTGATCCTTGGCCTCGGGGTGCGCCCCAACACGGCGCTTGCCGTGGCGGCCGGCATCCCCCTTGGGGAGAAAGGGTCGATCCGGGTGAACGAGCGGATGGAAACCGGAGTTGCCGGTATCTGGGCAGCAGGCGATTGCGCCGAGTCGTTCCATCTGGTGAGCCGCAGACCTTTCTATATCGCCCTCGGCACAGTCGCCAACCGACATGGGCGGGTAGCGGGCATCAATCTGGGAGGTGGCTATGCCACGTTTCCCGGGGTAGTGGGAACAGCCGTCACAAAAATATGTCAAGTGGAAGTCGGCCGTACCGGCCTCCAGGAAAAGGAACTCAGGAACCTTGGCATCGAATGGGTCAGCGCTGTTATCAAGAGTCGCACCAAGGCTGGATACTTTCCCGGCGCAGGGGAAATAACTGTAAAAGTACTGGCCGAAAGAGGCAGCGGCCGCCTGCTGGGGGGCCAGATCGTCGGGATGGAAGGTTCGGCCAAGCGGATAGACACCCTGGCAACCGCTCTTCATGCCGGTTTTACGGTGGAGGAGATGATTAATCTCGACCTTGGCTACGCTCCCCCCTTTTCGCCGGTCTGGGACCCGGTCGTGATCGCTGCCCGTGAAGTGGCCAAGAAGCTCTGACTCGAAACGTATCGGTATCGTCACCCTCAGGAAGCAAGGCAGAGTATGCTCGAATATCTGATCAGTGTTGCAGGCTCCCTCGGTCCTTGGGGTTACCTCTTGATCTTTCTTGGCGTGGCGCTGGAATGCCAGGCGGTGCTGGGACTGGTCATGCCCGGTGAGAGCCTGGTGCTGGTGGGAGGCTTTTTTGCGGGACAAGGGGTGCTCAATCCGGGGATCCTCATCTTTGTGATCTCCATCGCCGCAATTCTCGGCGACAGCATCGGCTACGGACTGGGTCGGCATCTGGGACGAAAATGGCTGATAAACCATGGGAGGCGCTTCGGGCTGCGGCAGGAGCACCTTGACCGCGTGGATGGTTTATTCGCAAAACATGGCGGCAAGGCCGTTCTCGGTAGTCATTTCCTGCACCTGTTGCGGCCATTGATGCCCTTCGTCGCGGGTGACCGCCGCATGCGCTATCAGAAGTTCCTCCTCTTCAATGCGATGGGATGCATCGCCTGGGCGAGCGTGTTCGTCTCGCTGGGCTACGTTGCAGGGGAGAGTTGGCGTATGGCTGCGAAATGGGTCGGATTTACCGGCAGAATCGTCGGGAGCGGGCTGCTGCTCGTCGTCGCCCTGGTCTGGCTTTGGCGCTGGCAGGGGCGGCATGAGGCCGATATCAAACGGCGGTGGCAGGCGGTGGCGGAACGTCCGCGCGTGTTAGCCCTGCGCCGACGGTTTGCTCCCCAACTGGAATACCTTTTCGTTCGTCGCCAAAAGTGAACCAGCACGAACTGCTAAGAATCAAAGGAGACGTTTATGCTATGCAAAGCCAAAACACTAAAGGGTTACACATTGAACAGCCTCGACGGGGAAATCGGCAAGGTCAAAGAATTCTACTTCGATGACCAGCACTGGACGATTCGTTATCTGGTCGCCGACACGGGAGACTGGCTTACCGACAGGCAGGTGCTGATCTCCCCATATGCGATGGTCGCCGTGAATAAGGACGAGCAAAACATCGAAATCAATTTGACCAAAAAGCAGATTGAGGACAGTCCGGAACTGGACAGCGACAAGCCCGTTTCGCGACAATTCGAGGATGCCTACTACGGGTTTTATGGCTGGCCGATGTATTGGGGCGGCCCAAACATGTGGGGTGCATATCCCTTCATTGTGCATGACTCTGAAAAATGGATAGAAGCCGATCGCATTGAGAAAACCTGGGATCCCTATTTGCGCAGCACGCACGATGTGACAGGCCATCGCATCCAAGCCGCGGACGGCGAAATTGGCCATGTCGAGGATTTTATCATCGACGACGAGACGTGGGCGATTCGTTATCTGATTATCGATACGCGGAACTGGTGGCCGGGGAAAAAGACCCTGATTTCACCAAAATGGATCGAACGCGTTAGTTGGCTCGAGTCGAAAGTCTTCGTCAATCTTCCCTGCGAGACCATCAAGCAGTCACCGGAATACACGGAGGAGTCTCTGCTGACTCGGGATTACGAGGCCAGTCTTCATCGACATTACAATCGCAAGGGATACTGGGTCGATGAACCACCTGGTAAGGTCCAGAGTAAAAAACGGGAATAAATGAAAGGCTTACAAATGGTTCAAATGGTTGCCTCAGCGTGTTCCGTCATATATGACAGTTATGTCAAGTATGACGGATACCGCTGACGGCTTCCCCTCCCCCCTGCCCCTCTCTTTCAACTTTACCTTTTATAATCGGCACCTTGCATTCACAGCATCCGCAGGCCTTCAACGGCACGCTACTTGCGATTTACCTGATTAGCAGAACATGAATCCTGTCGCGCAATCTGCGAAATTGGCGTTGGTTTTTTCAAGGGAGACAAGCTGTGGAAAAGCGGCAGAGAGAATTCTACGAGTTGGAACAAGTCAGGTTCGAACCGTTTGGCAGGGGAGAAATCAACCATCATCACCGACAGGAGGAAGTCATGAAATCGAGCATCAGGGACAAGGCGGAAGGAACGCTGCACGAGGTGAAGGGCAAGGTCAAGGAAGTGGCCGGGAAGATCACCGATAATCCCAAGCTGGTGGCCGAGGGCAAAGCCGAAAAAATTGCCGGCAAAGTTCAGGGAAAGGTCGGTAAGGTCAAGAAGGTTTTGGGGAAGTAGTGAGAGCGGCGAATCATTCACCGGCGGCCCCTGGGTTCCCGGTTGCGATTGCATGATGCACCACAGCCAGAACTCCGAAAGGCATAGGGTCTCCGGAGTAAAAGAATCAACAGTCATAACGATAGAAGGGAAACGTGCCATGAAAGTAATACATCCGATATCGCTAATGGTGGCAGCGGTGGCTCTACTGGCGTTCAGCGTACTCGGCGTACCTGTTCACGCGTCCGATATGGACGACCGCATCGAATCATCTGCCAAAGAGTCGTATGTGTTCAAAACCTACCTCAAGGACGATGACATCAAGATTAAGGCCAAGGACGGCGTTGTCACCTTGACGGGAACGGTCTCCGAGGAATCCCACAAGTCATTGGCCGAGGAAACCGTGGCGGGATTGCCCGAGGTCAAGAGTGTGGACAACAAACTGGAAGTCAAAGGAGAGCGCCCCGCTGAGAAGTCGGATGCGTGGATCCTGACGAAAGTGAAAACCACGCTCTTGTTCCATCGCAGCGTGAGTGGCATCAAAACCGAGATTGACGTCAAAGACGGCATCGTGACATTGCGAGGCGAGGCCGACAATCAGGCACAAAAAGATTTGACGACTGAATACGCCAAGGATATCGAAGGGGTCAAAGACGTAAAGAATGAGATGACCGTGGCAAAGACCTCGAAAGAGACAAAAGAGACCAAAGAGACCCGAACGGCAGGCGACAAGATTGATGACGCATCCATCACCGGTCTGGTCAAGATGACGCTGCTGTATCATCGCTCGACCAGTGCCCTCCATACCAAGGTCGAGACGATGAATGGCGTGGTTACCTTGAGCGGCAAGGCCAGCAACGCAGCCGAAAAGGACCTGGCTACCAAACTCGCCAAGGACGTGAACGGCGTGGAGGATGTAAAGAACCTGATGACCATCGAGTAGTCCGTGTCCAGGACCAAAAAGACTGCATGATCACTTTCGGCTGTTATGGTGACGCAATAGCCGGCAGCGGGAATGCGCAGCCAGAAAGGAGAATCATATGTTGTGGACAATAGCTGTAATACTCATCGTTCTATGGCTGCTCGGCCTGGTGAGCAGTTACACGCTTGGAGGTTTTATTCACATCCTGCTGGTCATTGCCATTATTGTTGTGCTGCTCAATGTTATTCAAGGGCGCAGAAGGTTATAAACTGACCTGACCACGGGAAGAGAGAGCGAAATGAAAACAAACAAGCTGATAGGCATCATCCTCATTGTTGTAGGAATCGCGGCCTTTGCGTATCAGGGCATCACCTACACGACCAGAGAGAAGGTAGTTGATCTCGGTCCGATCCAAATGACGGCTGAGAAGACAAAAACGATTCCGCTTCCTCCGATTGTGGGCGCTGTTGCGCTCGTAGGAGGTATCGTGCTGCTGGTCACGGGAAGCAGAAAGGGTTGAGGAGATCAAGCTGATGGCCACTAGCGGTGAGGCGTGGGGCGGTTAATAACCACCTTCAAAAGGAGAAGCACTCATGTTGGGAACGATATTGCCACACCTGACAGTGCATAAACGGGAGAGGACCGATGAGGCCGTTTTCCGAAAGCAAAAGAGGGAGGTGATCAGCTTATGCCGTTAATTCAAGTGGTAATTGTCCTGATCGTGGTTGGTGTTCTTCTCTGGCTCGTTAACCGATTCATCCCGATGGCGGGATCCATAAAGACGATTTTGAATGCCGTTGTGGTCATTGCGGTGGTCCTGTGGCTCCTGAGTGTTTTTGGAATTTTAAGTTCCCTTTCCACGATCCACGTGGGGAAGTGAGCCTTCAACATTATGGTTCAAGGTGAAAGCCCATGATTGATGCCACAATCAAGCTGACGGTGCCACCCGAAAAACGAAAAGAGGTCCTGCAAACCTTTAAGGCAATGCTCGTCCTGATTCGGCGCGAGCAGGGCTGCTTATCCTGCAATTGCTACGTGGACATCGAAGCTGAAAACAATATTTTCTTCAAGGCAGAGTGGGAGACCCGTGAGGACCTGAACTCCCATCTGAGGTCCGTCCATTTCGGTGTTCTGATCGGAGCAATGAAACTGCTCACCAAAGAGCCGGACATCAGGTTCAACACCATCGCCTCGACGGCGGGAGCGGAGGCGGTAAAAGCGGCGCGAGCGTGATGGAAACGCGCTATTTGGTAGCTGTACTGCGAATAACCGGGTGTTCCGGGGAAGCAGTTCTCAGGGAGTTAACAGGGCATCAACCTTACCTCCCGGGAAGGCTTCCGAACAATAACAATGTTCCACGAACAGAGAGGAGTGCATTATGTTAAAACTGCATCGCATTATGAAGTTCCTGGTTTGTTTTGTACTGATTAGTTCATTCCTGGGGTGTGCGTCGACACGTACACAGCGAGACACCGGCGAGTATGTCGATGACTCGGTCATCACCACCAAGGTCAAGGCTGCAATCTTTGAAGAACCAACTCTGAAAACGATGCAAATCGAGGTCAAGACGTTCAAAGGAGAGGTTCAGTTGAGCGGCTTTGTCGATTCAGCGCAGAGCGTCAAAAAGGCCGGAGAAGTTGCCCGTAGCGTTAAGGGTGTCACAAAGGTGAATAACGATCTGATTGTAAAATAGCTGCAACACCTTGTCCGGCCATCCGGTTCCGATGCCTTCCTCAACATCAGGAGTCAAGGAACCGGATGGCCATTCTGACGTTCCAACATACTGCATCTATGCTGCCGGCTGATGAAAGTTCGTAATGGGAATCGACAAGAAGAGCCTGTCAACAGAAGCCAATGGGGCGGCAGACGAACTGCGCCGCCGTGCTGAAGAGCGGCTGAATGCTCTGGTTTCGCCAGCGGGACAGCCCCGGACAGAGGATGAGACGCAGCGCCTGCTTCATGAACTGCAGGTCCACCAGATCGAGCTGGAGATGCAGAACGCGGAACTCCGCCAGGCCAGGGATGAGTTGGAGAAGGCCCTGGAAAAGTACACCGACCTCTACGATTTCGCCCCGGTCGGCTACTTTACCATCGACCGCGACGGGGCCATCCTTGCCGTGAACCTCAACGGCGCCAGCCTTCTCGACAGTGAGCGCTCCCGGCTGCTCGGCCGGCGCTTCGAGCAGTTCGTCACCGCCGCCGACCGTCCCGTCTTCACCGCATTCCTCCAGAGGGTATGCGGGAGCCAGGCCAAGGAGGCCTGCGAGCTGGCGCTTCTGAAAGAAGGAAAGGGCCCGCTCTTTGTGCAGATCGAAGCCGCGGCCGTTGCTTCAGGGCAGGAGTGCCGCGTTGCGATCATCGATATTTCCGTTCGCAGACAACTGGAAGAGGAACTCGAAATTCTGCACACCGACCTGGCTGCCCGCGCCGCCGAACTGGAAGCCGCGAATATCGAACTGGAGGCATTCAACTACAGCGTCTCCCACGACCTGCGCATTCCCCTGACGGCCATTCACGGCCATTGTCAAGTATTCCAGGAACGGTGCGGCAACAGACTCGATGAACAATGCAAGGGATACATCCGGGAGATGTACGAAGGCACCCTGCGCATGAACCGGCTCATCGATACCCTGCTCGATTTTTCGCGCGTCACTCGCGTCGAAATTCGCCATGAAAAGGTTGACCTGAGCAAAATGGCGGAGGAAGTGGCCATGGGACTGAAAGTGGCGGAGCCGGAGCGCCGGGTCACGTTCCGGATCGCCGCCGGGATAGCGGTCGACGGTGACCCGGACCTGCTGCGGGTGGTCCTGGACAATCTTATCGGCAACGCCTGGAAGCATGCCGGCAGTCGGGAGGGGGCGGTCATTGAATTCGGCGTAAAGGAGGTTGACGGCAAGCCGGTCTGTTTTGTCCGTGACAACGGGCCGGGCTTCGACATGGCGCTGGCCGACAAGCTGTTTCTTCCTTTCCAACGGCTCGCAGGAACGGATGTCGAGGGACACGGCATCGGCCTCGCCACGGTGGAAAGGGTCGTCAGGCGCCACGGCGGGCGGATCTGGGCCGAAAGCAAACCGGGCGAGGGAGCGAGCTTCTTTTTCACCTTTGATTAAAGTAAACTTCGTCCTGACCCGTTAGCCCCCCAGAGATTCAACCCTCCGCCGATCATTTGCGAAATGATCAGCACGCGGTCAGCTGACTTGCTCATTTACTCTTCCTTATAGCTTCGCGCAAGATAGTCCCGACCTCGTCCCAGATTTGTTCCGCTCCTGTTTTGAGGTCTTCCCATTCATCATCGCTGGCGGCCGATATCCCTTGCAGCTTTACCGCGGCCTCATCCCGCTTGAGCTGCAAGGCTGCGATAGTATTGGAATATTCAAACTTCTCCTCGGGCGTGGCGCTTTCTGCTTTGTCCTTGAGCAGGTCGATCTGCACATCCCATTCGACCATCTGTGCAGAGAGTTTTTCGACGTACTCTGTTCGCTTGTCCATGATAGCAACCTCCGTTCTGTATCGCAGTGCTCGGCCACGACACTTGGTTCTTCTTCAGGCATGCTCAGGCGCTCTGCCGACCGGGGCACTCCCACACCCGCACGATGGACAGGATGCACCAACTATGAGCGCGCAACTCACCCAGAAAATGTACCAATTTTCAGGTTGAATTCAAGGCCAGACCCGGATGCGCGTACGATTACCCGTGCAGTGGAAATTCGCTGACATCAAGGCTCACCCGCAGTCGCTCAACTTTTACAAATTGTTTACATTGACTTCAATGACAGTCGAAAAAATAGCTATAGAATAAGAAAAACAATTTCCCAGCATACAACATACAGGACCATTCATATGAAGATTCTCCTCGTATATCCCCACTATCCGGACACCTTCTGGAGCTTCCGGAACGCCATGAAATTCATCGACAGGAAGGCGAGCTTCCCGCCGCTGGGGCTTTTGACCGTGGCGGCGATGCTGCCCGGGCCGTGGGAAAAGAAGCTGGTCGACATGAACGTGCGTCTCCTGGCCGACGAGGATTTGAAGTGGGCCGATTACGTCTTCATCAGTGCCATGACCATCCAGCGGCCATCGGCGCGGGAGGTGATCGACCGTTGCCGGCGCCTGGGGGTGAAAACGGTCGCCGGCGGTCCCCTGTTCACCTCGTGCCATGACGATTTCCCCGAGGTCGACCATCTGGTGCTGGGAGAAGGGGAAATCACCCTTCCATTGTTTCTGGAGGACCTGCAGCGCGGCGCGCCCCGGCGGGTCTATGCCGCCGACGGGTGGGCGCAACTCAAGGAAACACCCCCTCCCCTCTGGGACCTGGTGAAGATGAAGGATTACGCCGCCATGAATATCCAGTACGGGCGAGGTTGCCCCTTTGACTGCGAGTTCTGCGACATTACCGCGCTGTTCGGCCGCAAGCCCCGCAGCAAGCCCCTGACTCAGCTCATCGACGAACTGGAGAACCTCTATGCCCATGGCTGGCGGGGGGCCACTTTCTTCGTCGACGACAACTTCATCGGCGACAAGCCGAAGCTGAAGCGGGAGGTGCTGCCGGCCATCATCGACTGGATGGAGCGCAAGGAGTATCCCTTCTATTTTTACACCGAGGCGTCCATCGACCTCGCCGACGATCCGCAGCTGATGGCGTTGATGGTCCGCGCCGGCTTCGAGGAGGTCTTTATCGGCATCGAAACACCGCATGCGGAGGGTCTCGCCGAGAGCGGCAAGGTACAGAACAGGAACCGCGACCTGCTCGCTTCCGTCAAGCGCATCCAGCAGGCCGGACTCCAGGTGCACGGCGGCTTCATCGTCGGTTTCGACAGTGATCCGGCAACCATCTTCGACCAGCAGATCCGCTTCATCCAGGAGAGCGGCATCGTCACCGCCATGGTCGGGGTGCTCACCGCCCTGCGCGGCACCAAGCTATACCAGCGCCTGGAACAGGAAGGCCGACTGCTGAAGGACTCTTCCGGCGACAACACCGCCATCGATATCAATTTCGTCCCCCGCATGCAACCCGAGGCCCTCATCGCCGGCTACCGGAAAATCCTCGACACCATCTATGCCCCCAAGCAGTACTATCGACGGGTAATCAAACTCTTTCAGGAATATCAGCCGCAGCCCCAGGGGAGATTTCATCTGCAGAAGGGGCACCTGGGGGCGCTTTTCAAGTCGATTCTGTTCCTGGGGGTGATCGGCAGGGAGCGGTTCCACTTCTGGAAACTCTTCTTTTGGTCGCTCATCAGAAAACCGCGCCTGTTCCCGCTGGCCATCACCTATGCCGTGTACGGTTTCCACTTCCGCAAGGTCGCAGAAAAGATCAGCGGGAGCGGGATGTTCGATGGTCACGAGGCATGGGATAAAAAGAACGGCTATGTTTGAGCTTTCTCGCCCTCTGGAAAAAAAACCGGACAATTCCAGTTTCTGGTTATGCACTTGGCTCCAGTTAATCACAAACGGACAGTGCCAAACCAGAAAATCCAGTCACCACCCGTTCGCTTCGCTCACTAGAGACACGGAGAACGCAGAGAAAGCCTTCTGATTTTA
>Ga0256865_1000216_pt1 | contig 20230 bp, 14 predicted proteins | sample RVTome_14_FD_187337 | JGI IMG/M metagenome (GOLD analysis project Ga0256865, IMG submission 187337) | Soil microbial communities from uranium-contaminated site in the Upper Colorado River Basin, Wyoming, United States - RVT145D125 HiSeq ... | reverse complement strand
GAGACGCGGCGATCGCCTTCACCCGCGCGATGTCCTCGTCCTTCATCGCCTCGCTGCCGATATTGGCGCGCCGCAGGAAATCGCGGTCGCTCTCGATTTCGCGGATGCCCGCCACCAGCTGCGCGTCAGCCATCACGTCTCTGCGTCTCGGCGCGAGCTTCTCCAGGCGCGACTTGAGCAGCGCGATCTCCGCATCTCGCTTGACCACCTCGAAGCGCGTGTCGATGAGGGCAACGCGATCGAATATGGTCTGGAGCTTGGTCGCCTTGTCCACGACGTGCACGGGGGTCGTGACCTTGCCGCAATCGTGCAGCAGTCCCGCGATCTTGAGCTCGTAGCGGTCGCGATCCGTCATCGTGAAATCCTTGAGCGGGCCGACCTTGCAGCGGTCGACCGCCTCGGCGAGCATCATGGTGAGCATCGGCACGCGCTGGCAGTGCCCGCCGGTGTAGGGTGACTTGTCGTCGATCGCGGCGTTGATGAGGCTGATGAAGGACTCGAACAGGTTCTCGAGGTGGTTGATCAGCAGGCGGTTGGTCAGCGCGATCGCCGCCTGCGAGGCGAGCGATTCGGCGAGGTGCTGGTCGGTGTCCGAAAACGCGACGACCTCGCCGGTCTTCGGGTCCTTGGCATTGAGCAGTTGCAGAACGCCGATGATCTGTCCCTCGTGGTTCTTCATCGGCATCGTGAGGAACGATCGGGAGCGATAGCCGGTCTTCTTGTCGAAGTTCTTGGTGCCGGTAAAGTCGAAACCTTCCTCGGAATAGGCATCGGCGATGTTGACCGACTGGTCATGGTGCACCGCGTACGCGACCACCATGGAATGAATCGGCTTGCCGTCCTTGTCGAAGAGGTGGATGGGGTAGAACGGGATCTCGACGCCGGAGGTGCCGCCCATTGCGACGCCGAGCGTATCGTTGCGCATGATCTCGAACTTGAGGGTATTGTCCTCGGTCATGCGGTAGAGCGTGCCGCCGTCGGCGTGCGTGATGTCCTTCGCCGCGATCAGGATCCGCTCGAGCAGCCGCGTGATGTCCTTCTCCTGCGAGAGGGCAATCCCGATGTGGTTGAGCTGCTCGAGGCGCCGGAGCAGATCGTCCGCGCCCCGGGCCCGACCGGGTTCTTCGACCATCGCGTGCACTACTTGATGCACACCGCGCGCACCTGCTGGATGTCCGTGATTCCCTGCAGCACCTTCTCGATGCCGTCCTGCTTGAGCGTCCGCATGCCGTCCTCCAGGGCAGTCGCCAGCACCTCCGCCACCCGCGAATGCTCCTGGATGTGCTTCTTGACGCGGTCGCTGCCGATCAGCAGCTCGTGCAGGGCGAGCCGGCCCTTGTAGCCGGTGTTGCCGCACACCTCGCAGCCCTTGGCGGTATGGAGAACGAGCTCGCCCCGGTCGTTGCCGAAATCCCTCACCCATTCCTCGTAGACTTTCGCGCGCGCCGCCTTGGGATCCTTCTTCCATAGCGCCGTATGCTGCAGCTCGAGGGAGTACTCCTCCAGCAGCGCGTGGATCTCCTCGTTCGTCGCGGCGTGCGGTTCCTTGCACTTGCACAGCCGCCGGGCGAGGCGCTGGGCGAGAACGCCGAGCAGCGCGTCGGCGAAGTTGAAGGGGTCCATGCCCATGTCGAGCAGGCGCACGACCGACTCGGGCGCGCTGTTGGTGTGCAGCGTGGCGAACACCAGGTGTCCCGTGAGCGAGGCCTCGATGCCGGTCGAGACCGTCTCCTTGTCGCGCATTTCCCCCACCATGATCACGTCCGGGTCGGCCCGCAGGAACGCCCGCATGGCGATGGCGAAGGTGAGACCCGCCTTGGGGTTCATCTGCACCTGGCGCAGGCCTTTCTGCGTGATTTCGACCGGGTCCTCCGCGGTCCAGATCTTCATCTCCGGCGTGTTGAGGTAGCCGAGCACCGAATGCAGCGTCGTGGTCTTGCCCGAGCCGGTCGGACCGCACACGAAGAACAGGCCGTACGGCTTGTCGATCTCCTGCTTGCACAGCTGAAGGTTGCGCTTGGAGAAGCCCATCTTGTCGAGGGGCATCGGCTCGCCGGCGGAGAGTATCCGCATCACGATGTCTTCCACGCCGCCTTGCGTGGGGATGGTGGCGACCCGCAGCTCGATGTCGAGCGGGCCGAACTTCTTGAACTTGATCTTGCCGTCCTGGGGCTTCCTGCGCTCGGAGATGTCGAGGTCGCACATGATCTTCAGCCGCGCGGCGATCGCACTGCGATAGCTGCCGGGCACCGAGATGTAATTCATCAGCTCGCCGTCCTTGCGGAAGCGGATCTCGGTCTTGGCCTTGCCCGGATAGGGCTCGACGTGGATGTCGGAAGCGCCCTGCTGGTAGGCGTCGATGATCACCTTGTTGACGAGCTTGACCACCTCGTTGTCAGCGGCGGCCGAAGCCACGTCCTCCGCGCCTTCGAAGGGCGTCGCGTCCTCGTCGTCGAGCGTGCCGAGGATGTCGCCGATGTCGCCGGGGTCGCCTCCGAGCCCGCCGCCGCCGAAGAGCTGGTCGAGCGTCTGTTCGAACTCCCGGTTGGTGATCACCCGGTAGACGATCTTGCTCTTGGGATAGATGTTGTTGACCATCTTCGAGGCCTTGATCCGCTCGGGGTCGGTGGCCACGACCACGATGCCTTCCCTGCTGTCCTCGATCGGGGCCCAATGATTGGTCCTGCAGAAGTCGCGGCTCATGTTCTTGATGAGATCGGGCGACTTGATGCGATCCGCCTTGAATGGCTCGTAGGGGACGCCGAAATAGGCGGCGAGCGCCTCGCCGAGCGCGGGGAGCTTGACCTTGAACTCCTCGATCAGCACGGTTTCCATGTCGAGATTCTTGCGCCGCGCCGAGCGCTGCGCCAGCTCGAGCTCTTCCGCGGAGACCACCGCACTGGTGAGGAGCGCGTCGTACTTGCTGCGCACCTGCTGCATCATCGCGCCCTGGCGCTGGCGGAATGCGATCGCGAGCGTCTCGCACAGATGCACCACGCCTTCTTCCATGGCCGGCGGGAATGTCGGGCCACCCTTGTAATTGATAATCTGCACTACGCCGATCAGCTCCTTCCCCTTGCCTTCGGTCACGGGCGCGACCAGCATCTGCTTGGTGCGGTAGCCGGTCTTGGCGTCGACCGCCTTGAGGAAGTTCAACTGCGGACTGTAGGACTTCAGCTCCACGTCGTCGTAGACGTCACGAATGTTGACCACGCGCTTGTTGGTGGCGACGAAGCCGGCGATCGACTGCTCGTTCACCGGCAGCTTGATGTCCTTGAAGGAATTGAGTCCGGTCTTGACCTTGGAGACGATCGAGCCCCGGTCCTCGCTCGCGAGATAGATCGTCAGCCGGTCGGCGTTGAACAGGCTGCACAGCTCCTGCGACAGCTCGAGGATGATCTCGTCGATGTTCTTCGTCGCATGGATCTTGTTGGTGACCGCCTGCAGCTTGTGCTGAAAGTTCAGCTTGTCCGCCAGGCCTTCATGGCTCGTCGGCTTGCTCTGGAGTACCGTGCTCATAAGGCTCCCCACCCGTTCAAGTTGGCGGCACTGGCAGCCATTCCCGGCCCCGGCGCCATGCCGCACAACAATTGTGCGTCAAGGCTGGGCGTGCTGCCTTGGAACTTTTCGAGTTCAGCGAGAATCGTGCCAGCGCGGTGTGAATTCCTACCGGCTTTGCTACTTGGTTTCAAAGGTCCAGGCCCCATCCCAGTCCGCCCCGGGTGGGTGCGCGCGAAAGTGCGCGATGCGTTCGATGAACAGCCCATACATTTCGCTCTTCGGAGCCCTCTTGCGCAGGTTGAGGAACTGCAATTCGGCGCCATCCCAATCCTGGCGGCGGTACAGCATAAGAGCTTGATTCCACAACGTTATTTCATCGTGCCTGGCAGGATCCACTTGCCCCTCCAGACCGAACGGTTCGAAGATGGTAACCGGCTCGTCCTTGCCTTTCACGCGCACCCGGTCGACCTCACGCACGACAAGGCCGGATATCAGCCGGCGCGTGCCATCGCCGATAATAATATCAGCCCCGTACTCTTTTGTGCGGCCTTCGAGGCGCGAAGCAATGTTCACCGCGTCGCCCATCACCGTGTAGGCCCTCCGGAAATCGGAACCCATGTCGCCGACGCGCATCGTGCCCGAATTCACGCCGATGCCAATATTGAACGTCGGCCACCCGCGCGCCTGGAATTTCTCGTTGAGCGCCTTCGCTTCGCTCTGCATGTCCAGCGCCGCGAGCACTGCGTTGCGCGCGTGCTGCGGATCCCCGACCGGGGCGCCCCAGAACGCCATGATCGCGTCGCCGATGTACTTGTCCAGCGTGCCTCGGTGCCGCTCGCGAATGACTCGGCTCATGCTGGTCAGGTACTCGTTGATGTAGGCCGAAAGGTCCTCGGGCGACAGGCTCTCGGCGATGGAAGTAAACCCACGCACGTCGGAGAACAGCACCGTGAGCTCCTGCGCGCGCGGCGCCATGCTGAAGCGATCCGGATTGCGCGCCATCTCGTCCACCAGCTCGGGGGGCACGTACTGCCCGAAAAGTCCGGTTATCTGGCGCTTGCCGCGCTCCTCGACAAAGAAGCCGTAGGCCATATTGAGCGTGAACAGCACCAGGATCATGACGAGCCCCGAGGCGAGCGGCAGCACGAGATCGCGGTACTGGAACACCAGGACGTTGATCGCCAGCACCGCCGCGAGCACCGCGAGCGTCGTGAGCGTGGACACGAGAGAGCGGAACAACGGGAGCAGCAGGGCCATCACCAGCCCCGAGCCGAGCAGCAGCACGAATTCCGCCCCCACCACGTACGGCGGGCGCTGCTTGATGTTGCCGTCGAGCATGCCCGAGATCATGTTGGCGTGGACCTCGACCCCCGGATACACGGACTCCACGGGGGTCGCCCGCTGATCCCGCAGGCCCGGAGCAGTGGAGCCGATCAGCACGATCTTTCCTTTCAACTCCCCCGTATCTACAAGCTCGTTCAGCACATCCACGATTGGAAAATACTTGAAGCTCCGCTGTTTCCCGCGGTAGGGCACCAGCGCCGCCGCCTCGTCATCCACCGGAATCCGCAGCGGGCCGACCTGAAGCCACTCGAGGTCGGGATAGCCTTCGGGCGCGAGCCCTCTCTCGGGCCCGATTGCGACCACCGGCGGCGAGCCGAGCAGCACTCGGACGATCGCCAGCGAGAGCGGCTCGTAATAGGCGCCGTCATATTCGGCCAGCATCGGGACTCGTCGGATGATCCCATCGTCATCGGTGCGCGCATTGAAATGGCCGGCGCTGGCCGCGGCCTTCTGCAGCGCCTCGACGTTCGCCGAGTAGCCAACCCACCAGGTAGTCGCCACCGTGCGACCCTCGAAGGACTTCGAAGTGAGCACCGGCGCGGGCAGGATGCCCTTGTTCTCTTGCGCGGCGGTGTCCTCGTCCAGCAGGATGTAACCCAAGACCACCGGCCGGCCATTGATCTTGCGGGCGAAGATGCCGTCATAGTCAAACTCGACCTTCAGTCGCTCCAGCACTGCCGGGAACTGGGGGACGGCGCGCAGCTCGCTCTCGGAAAGCCGCTCCAGCATGCGGGTCGAGGACTCGTCGCGCTCGGCGAATGCCACGTCGAAACCGACCACCGCCACTTCGTAGCGGTCGAACAGCTTGTCCAGGAGGAGAGCGAGCCGGTCGCGCGGCCACGGCCAGTGGCCTTCCCCGCCCTGTTCCCGTTCCGCGAGGCTTTTCTCGTCGATATCGAGAATGACGATGCGGGTATCCACCGTCTGCGGCATGGTCAGCCGCAGCCGCGTGTCGTAGACGATGGCCTCGAGATTGTCGAGCAGCGGCAGCCGCAGCCCCCAGGGCTCGACCACGTCGGCGAGGAACACGAGCACGACGACGAGGCCGATGACGAGCCGCGCCAGATGCTTTCTTATTGCTTCCCGCACTGCGCGCGAATGCGACGGCGGCCCGTGCCTATCGCTTGAGGAAGAACTCCATCTTCACGCCGGCCAGCTCGATCACGTCGTGATCGTTCAACTGGTGGGCCTGCGCATCGATCGCCTTTCCGTTCAGCACCGGGAAGGTCGCGCCCTCGACATGGGTGATGAAGTAGCCCTGCGGGCGCCGCGTGATCACGGCGACCTGCAGGCCCGGCTTGCCCAGGGTCGTGAGATTCTTGACGAGCTCGATTTCCTTGCCCGCGTTCGGCCCGGTGAGGAGCTGCAGCGCGGCGAGCGGCTGCGTATCGGCCCCGGCCGGTTTCGGCGTGGCGGCAGCGAAGGCCGCCGCCCTCGGCATGGGGGGAGATGTCAGCGGGCCGGCGGCGGGCCTCGGCGCGCCGGCGGGCGGCGATGTCAGAGGGGCCGCCGCGGGCAGCGCCGCGGGCGGCCTCCCCGGCGAGGACTTCATCACCATCGTCCTCTCGAAGTCGTCCTGCGCGATCGGCCCGGCGGCGGCGGTGGCGAGCTCGACGACATACTTCAGCTTGTACTTGCCGATCTCGATCACGTCGTTGTTCTGCAGGATGTGCTTCTTGATCGGATTGCCATTGACCAGCGTGCCGTTGGTGCTGCCCAGATCCTCGAGGAACGAGTCGTTGAGTATGGTGACGATGCAGGCGTGCTCGCCGCTCACCGCCAGGTTCTCGATCTGGATGTCGTTTTGCGGCCTGCGCCCGATCGTGATCCGCTCCTTGTCGAGAGGAACCTCCCTGATCACCGATCCTTCCAGACTGAGAATCAACTTCGCCATGTTGGTATCCCCGCCTTCTATTTGAACCAAGCCTTCACTCTGTCCAGCACCCCGGTGCGCGCCGGGTAACGCTTCGCGATCCGCACCAGTATCACCGAGATGTTGTCGCGCCCCCCGTTGTCGTTCGCAAGCTGCACCAGCTGCTCCGCCGCGAGCGGAAGGTTGGCGGCCAGCGAGGTCAGGGTCAACTGGACATCCTCGTCACTCACCATGTCGGACAGCCCGTCGGAGCACAGCAGGTACAGATCGCCCGGCTGGACGGAGTAGGTATGGACCTCCGTCTCCACCTCCGGGTCGATGCCGACGGCACGCGTGACCAGGTTCTTGTTCTGGGAATGCCGCGCCTGCTCGCGGGTAATCATGCCGCTATCGATCTGTTCCTGCAACAAAGAGTGGTCGCGCGTGATCTGCTCCAGCGCGCCGTCGCGCAGCCGGTAGAGGCGCGAGTCGCCGATGTGGCCGACCGAGAGCCGGTCGTCGTGCCACAGGGCGACCACCAGCGTCGTGCCCATGCCGGAATAATGAGGCTGACTCTGGGACGCCCGGAAGATTGTGGTGTTGGCGTTGGCCGCGTGCTTCTCGATCAGCCGCTCGGCGTCCGCGCCATCTAGCGCCTCGCGCTTTCTGTTCGCGAGCGCTTTCTTCATCTCGATCCGGATCAGCTCCACCGCGATGCCGCTGGCGACTTCGCCGGCGTTGTAGCCGCCCATCCCGTCGGCAAGCACCGCCAGCCCGATCTCCGCGTCGGCCGCGAGGCTGTCCTCGTTGTGCGACCTGACCATGCCAGGGTGCGTGGCGGTCACGACCTCGAGCACTGAACTGAGATTGGCCATCGCGCCTCGGAACTACCAGCCGGCACGCCAGAAATCGAGTCGTCTCATCCCTATTCCTGAGTTTTCTTATTATTGAGCGGGTTATCGGCGCCTACTCATGTATTTTACGATATTCGCGGAATCGAGGCGGTTTTTTCGGCGCGCGTGCGCCGCAGCCACATCAGGATGCGGAGGATGACCGGAGCCGTCGGATCGTGAATGCGGTGCCGGCCCGACGGGAATGCGACGCGACTGCTAAGTGCCGAGCAAGGTACCCGAGGCGAGTCCCGCGGAGCGGGCGAACTCGCCGCCGGAGAGCTTTTTCCCTTCCTCGCCCCGCGCACGCAGCACCTCGATCACGCCGCCTTGCGCGGTCACCTTGAAGCTTGCCTCGGTGATATCGGTCACTTCGCCCACCTTGCCCTTGACCTCTGCGAAGCGCCGGAACACGTGCTTGCGCGCGTCGAAAATCTGCAGTTTCCTGCCGTTCAACGTCGTCCACGCGCCCGGCGCCGGGTTGGAACCGCGGATCAGGTTGTAGACGAAATCCACATGACTGGCCCAATTGATGCGCGCCTCAGCCTCCCGGAACCAGCCTTCGTAGCTCGCCCGGGACTCATCCTGCGCCATTTCCCGGTGCGTGCCGGCGTGCACCAGGTCGGCTGCTTCGAGCATCGCCTTGACGCCCGTCGGGACCAGCTTGTTGAAGTAGACGTCGCCGAGAGTCTCGTCCGGACCGATGTCGCATTCCTTCTGCAGCACGATCGGCCCCTCGTCGAGCCCCTCGGTGGGGCGGAAGATGGTGAGACCGGTGCGGGCGTCGCCGCGGATGATGGGCCAGTTGATCGACGACGGGCCACGATACTTGGGCAGGAGCGACGGGTGGTACTGAATGGTGCCGAGCCGCGGTATCCGGACCAGGGTGTCGGGCGCGAACTGCAGCACGTAGGCCATGACGCCGAGGTCGACCTTGAGGTTCCCCAGGGCCTCGTGCGCCTCCGCTTCGCGCAGCGACTTGAACTGGAGCACCTTGACCCCCTTCTCCTCCGCCGCCGCCCGCAGCGGATCGGCCTTGGCGCCCGGCTTCTCCGGCGCGCAGAAAACGCCGGCGACGTCGTCCTTGCGGGCGAGGAACGCCTCGAGAACAGCCTTACCGAAATCCTGCTGGCCGATGATTGCGATTCTCATGCGCGCTCCGCTCAAGCAGCTTTCTTGGGCGGGTTGGAAAACGCGCCCGCCTGCTTCAGCTGCGCGATCTTCTCCTCGCTGTAACCGAGCACCTCCTTCAGGACGCTCTCGGTGTGCTCGCCAAGCAGCGGCGAGCGCTCGATGCGAGCGGGCGACCCTGAGAGCTTGATCGGCATGCCCACGTTCCACCACTTGCCGCGCTGCGGGTGGTCGAGCTCGACCCACATCTGGCGCCCCCTCACGTGCTCGTCGTTCGCCAGGTCCTCGGTGCCCATGATCGGGCCGCAGGGCACTTCGAGCTCATTGAAAAGCGCCATCAGCTCGCGCTTGGTGTATTTCGACGCGAACTCGTTCAGGCGCTTCCATATCTCGTTCTGGTTCTTGCGCCGCTCCCCGATCGTGGCGAAACGCGGGTCCTTGGCGAACGACTCGCCTCCGACCTTGTTGGCAAGCGCTTCCCAAACCACTTCCTGCACGACGACGTAAAGATAGTCGTTCGGCCCGAGGGGCTTGCAGTGGATCGCGTTGCCGAGCTGGCCGCCGCCGGAGTCGTTGCCCCCGCGCGGCACGTCGCCCATCCCCTGCCGTGTCGGCACCGAAAACTCCGTGAGCGGCCCGCGAGTGAGGCGCTGGTGGTCGCGGAACTTCACACGGCAGAGATTCATGACGCCGTCCATCATCGCCACCTCGACGTACTGCCCCTTGCCCGAGTGGTTTCGATGGTGGAGCGCCGCGAGAACGCCGATCACCATGTGGAGCCCCGTTCCGGTGTCGCCGATCTGCGCGCCGGTCACGAACGGCGGCCCCTCCGGCACGCCGGTGGTGCTCATCGCCCCGCCCATCGCCTGCGCCACGTTTTCGTACGCCTTGAAGTCGGCATACGGCCCGCTCGAGCCGAAGCCCTTGATCGAGGCCATCACCACGCGCGGATTGATCTCCCGCACCTTCTCCCAGGAGAAGCCGAGCCGGTCGATCACGCCGGGACCGAAATTCTCGACCACGACGTCGGATTTCCCGAGCAATTCGGTGATCACCTGCTTGCCCCCGGGCGATTTCATGTTCACCGTGATCGAGCGCTTGTTGCAGTTCAACATGGTGAAGTACAGGCTGTCTGCATTCGGCACATCGCGCAGCTGCCCGCGCGTGATGTCTCCCGTCGGCGACTCCACCTTGATCACGTCGGCACCCATCCAGGCCATCAGCTGCGTGCCCGTTGGGCCCGCCTGCACGTGCGACAGGTCGAGAACTCTCACACCTTTCAATGCTTCCATTGCGTCCTCACTCGTTGTCGTTTCCCCGTCGCGAGATGAGCGGCGTCAGTCCGCTCGTTCTCGCGCCCACTTGAGCCGCGCGCCGGTCGCGCCGGCTCCGAGCGCTATTTCTTCTTCGCGGTCGGATTCAGGCTCGTGATGCGACCGCTTTCGGTGCCGGCGCCTTCATCGATGACGGCATTGATGAGCGTGGGCCTGCGCGAACGGATGGCTTCCTCCATGCCCTTGCGCAGCTCGGCCGGGGTGGTGGCGTGTGCGCCCACGCCGCCGAAGGCTTCCATCAGCTTCTCATAGCGCGCATCCTTGACAAACGCCACTGGCGCCGGATCGCGGCCGCCCGTCGGATTCTTCTCGTCGCCGCGGTAGACGCCGTTGTTGTTCAGGATCACGACGCAGACCGGCAGGTTGTAGCGACAGATGGTCTCCACTTCCATGCCGGAGAAGCCGAACGCGCTGTCGCCCTCGATCGCGATCACCGGCTGCCCGCTCACCACGGCGGCCGCGACGGAAAAGCCCATGCCGATGCCCATCACGCCCCAGGTGCCCACGTCCAGGCGCTTGCGCGGCTTGTACATGTCGACGATGCTGCGCGTGAAGTCGAGCGCGTTGGCGCCTTCGTTGACGAGGCATGCATCCGGGTTGGCCTTGACGATGTCGCGCACCACGTTGAGAGCGCTGTGGAAATTCATCGGCGTCGGGTTTTTCGCCAGGGTCTCCGCCATCTTGGCGATGTTCTTCCCCTTGCGCTCCGCGATGGCGGAAAGCCAGTCGGCCGGCGGCTTGGGCCAGCTCGCGCCGAGGCCCGCGAGCAGTGCCGACACGCAGGAACCGATGTCGCCGACCACCGGCGCGTCGACGCGCACGTTGCTGTCCGCCTCCTGCGGCGAGATGTCCACCTGGACGAACTTCTGGCTGCCCCACGCCTTATGGTCCTGGCCGCCCCAGGTCTTGCCCTTGCCGTGCGATAAGAGCCAGTTCAAACGGGCGCCGACCAACATGACGACGTTCGCCTCGGGCAGCACATAGGAGCGTGCGGCGGAAGCGGACTGCTCGTGCGTGTCCGGCAGCAGGCCTTTCGCCATGGACATCGGCAGATAGGGGATGCCGGTGCGCTCGATGAGCGCGCGGATGTCCGCATCCGCCTGGGCGTAGGCCGCGCCCTTGCCGAGAATGATGAGCGGACGCTTGGCGCCCCTGAGCAGGTCGAGCGCGCGCTTCACGGCATCCGGGGCCGGGATCTGGCGCGGCGCCGGATCGACCACTTTGATGAGCGACCGCCTGCCGGTTTCCGCGTCGATGGTCTGCGGGAACAGCTTCGCGGGCAGATCGAGATAGACCCCGCCCGGGCGGCCGGAGACGGCCGCACGGATGGCGCGCGCGATACCCACGCCGATGTCCTCGGCGTGCAGCACGCGGAACGCGGCCTTGGCGAGCGGCTTGGCGATGGCCAGCTGGTCCATCTCCTCGTAATCACCCTGCTGCAGATCGACGATCTCGCGCTCGCTGGAGCCGCTGATGAGGATCATCGGGAAGCAATTGGTGGTGGCGTTGGCGAGCGCCGTCAAGCCGTTGAGGAAGCCGGGGGCGGATACCGTCAGGCAGATGCCCGGCTTTTGCGTCATGAAGCCGGCGATGGACGCGGCGTAGCCGGCGCTCTGCTCGTGGCGGAACGAAATCACGCGCATGCCCGCGGCCTGCGCCTTGCGGGTGAGGTCGGTGATCGGAATGCCGGGCAGGCCGAAGATCGTATCGATGCCATTCAGCTTGAGAGCATCGATGACCAGGTGAAAGCCGTCGGTCGTCTCCGGTACCTGGGGCTTGTCGGCAGCGGTCGAAGCGACTGGGTTCTCGATGTTTCCCATGGGTTCCTCCTGGGCGTGGGTTATCCGATAACTGCCTGAAAGGACGTCAAATATAAGCTCTCGCGGCGGGCGCAGCCTTGACCTCAGTCAACTTTCTAAGTTTATACTCGTTGCGGAACGCAGCCGCACCTCAGCCGCATCGCGGCGAACCCTCACATGCCCCTCCTCGAGCGCCATCCGGAAGCGAAGATCGTGCGCCTGCAGCTGCGGCAAAACCTCGTCTTGAAACACCTCGAGCCTGCGCAATGGCGGGAGCTCGAGCCGCTGCTCGACGTGGTGGATTATCCCAAGGGCGAACGGCTCGAGCATCAGGGCGACCGCTCCATGGAGCAATACTTCGTCATCGACGGCATCCTCAAGCGCGTGGTATCGAACGCCCGGGGCAAGGAGATGATCCTGCGCTTCGCCGCGGAGAGCGACATCGACACCAGTTACGCCGCGTGGCGCCTGAAGACGCCGATTCCGTACTCGATCCGCGCGGTGACCCGGGTGCGCGTCGCCAAGCTCTCGATGCAGCAGTGGGTGCAGTTCCTCGAGCGACATCCTGCGATCAAAAGCGCATTCGAGTTCGAGATCATGAAGCTGATGAGCGAGGTGATGGCGCACACCATCACGCTGCACCTTCTCGACGCACCCGGGCGCGTCCAGCGCTTCCTGCGCAAGCACGCCGCGCTCGCGGGCCGCCTGCCGAAGAAGGAGCTCGCCTCCTATCTCAACCTCTCGCCGGAGACGCTGTCCAGGCTCAAGCGTCACGGCAAGATCTAGCTGCTCATCTCCTCTAACGCGTCGCGGGTGCCAGCGCACGCAGCCGCGTCATCGCGGCCGAAATGAACGGCCAGATCAACAGTACCAGCGCGAGCGTGGTGAGGCTGCCCACCAGCCAGTTCGACCAGAACACGGTGAGATCGCCCTGTGCGATCAACATCGCCTGGCGGAAAGAGCTTTCGGCCGCATCACCCAATACCAGCGCCAGCACCATCGGCGCCAGCGGGTAATCGAGCTTCTTGAACAGGTAACCCATCATGCCGAACACCAGTATCATCCACACGTCGAGCATGTTGTTCTTGACGGTGTAGGCGCCGATCGCGCAGATCACCACGATCACCGGCGCGATGATCGGAAACGGGACGCGCAGGATGGCGGCGAACAGCGGCACCATGGTGAGCACCACGATCAATCCCGCGATGTTGCCGAGGTACATGCTGGCGATCAGCCCCCACACGAAGTCCTTCTGCTCCACGAACAGCAGTGGGCCGGGCTGCAATCCCCAGATCATCAGCCCACCGAGCAACACGGCGGCGGTCGGCGAGCCCGGTATGCCAAGCGTAATCATCGGCAGTAGCGCGGAGGTGCCTGCGGCATGCGCCGCGGTCTCCGGCGCGACCACCCCTTCGAGCTGGCCGGTGCCGAACTTGGCGCCCTCGCGCGACATCTGGCGCGCGACGCCGTAGCTCATGAACGAAGCCGGTGTCGCGCCACCTGGAATGATCCCCATCCAGCAGCCGATGAAGCAGCTGCGGATCGATGTCGCCCAGTAACGCGGCAGCTTGGCCCAGGTCTGGAGCACGATCGCGGGGTTGATCTTGGCGCCATGACCGGAGAACGACAACCCCTCCTCCATGGAAAGCAGTATCTCGCCGATGCCGAACAGTCCGATCACCGCGACCAGGAAGTGAAAGCCCGAGAGCAGCTCGGTGAAGCCGAAGGTCAGCCGCAGTTGGCCGGTCACGATGTCTATGCCCACCGCCGCCATGGCAAAGCCCAGCATCATCGAGGCGATGATCTTGAACGGATTGCCCTTGCCGGTGCCGACGAAGCTGCAGAAAGTCAGCAGATACACCGCGAAGAACTCGGCCGGCCCGAACTGCAGCGCGAAATTGGCGATCAGCGGCGCGAGGAAGGTGAACATGAGGACCGCGACCAGCGCACCCACGAACGAGGAGGTGAACGCACCGGTCAGTGCTTCTCCCGCCCGGCCCTGCTGCGCCATGGGATAGCCGTCGAAGGTGGTCGCTACCGACCACGGCTCGCCCGGGATGTTGAACAGTATCGAAGTGATCGCGCCGCCGAACAGCGCGCCCCAGTAGATACAGGAGAGCATGATGATGGCCGAGGTCGGCGGCATGGAAAACGTGAGCGGCAGCAGGATCGCCACTCCGTTCGCGCCGCCCAGTCCCGGCAACACGCCGATGATGACGCCGAGGATGATGCCGACAAACATCAGCATCAGGTTGAACGGCGTCAGCGCGACCGAGAAGCCGTGAAACAGGGCGTTGAGTTCCTCCAATCTTGACTCCCCCGGCGCCGGGCGTCCCGCCCGGCGGCTAATAACCCAGCAGTCTTTCCACCGGCCCCTTGGGCAGCGGAATCTTGAACCAGATCTCGAACAGCAGGAATGCGATCACGCTGACGGCGAGAGCAACGAGCGCGCTGCGGAGCCCGCTGTAGTGGCCGACAATCTTCATGAACAGCCCGATGAACACGGCCGACGGAACATAGATGCCGATCAGCTGGACCCCCAGCACATAGGCCGCGGAGGGCAGCAGGATCACCAGCACCTGCTTGAACTGATCCAGCCGGACAAAAACCCTCCGGTCGGACTTGAGCTTGAACAGGCCTTGCACGAGCACTACCGCCCCCGAGATGCACACCAGCAATCCGGTGTAGAAGGGGAAATACCCCGCCTGGGGACCGTTTTCGTCCCACCCCGATCCGAGCCGGTGGCTGTCCCAGACGACCAGCGCGCCCAGCGCGAAGATCAGCGCCGCGACGACGATGTCCATGGTGATGATGCGTACCGCGCGCTGCGCCGGTTCGTTGTTGTTTTCCATCTCAGCCGCTGCTCGGGTCAACGCGAGAGAAACGGGGCGCGAACAGACGCTCCGCTCCGGAGAAAAAGGGGGCGGGCATGACGCCCGTCCCCGCAGGTCGCGCTATTTCTTGGCGAGGAAGCCCGCCGCCCTCATCAGGTCACGGTGCACGTTCTCCGCATTCGCGACCCATTTGACGTACTCTTTGCCGCTCATGAAGCTCTGGTTGAAAGCGCCGTCTTCCATGAGCTTCTGCCACTCCGCGGTCGCGCGCACTTTCTTGAAGAACCCGATGTAGAAGTTAACCACGTCCTGCGACACCCCGGCCGGCATGAAGATGCCGCGCAGCATCAGGTAGTCCATGGGAATGCCCGCCTCCCTGCAAGTCGGGATGTCGTTCCACGACATGGTCTTGGTCACCTTGTTCTTGTACGGCATGCGCTCTTTTTCAAATACGCACAGCGGGCGCAGCTTGCCGGAGCGCCAGTGCGCCACCGCTTCGATCGGATTGTTCACGGTGGAGTTGACATGATTGCCGACCAGCTGGGTCGCGACCGCTCCGCCGCCCTTGAACGGCACGTAGGTGAACTTCACCCCGGCGGCCTTCTCGATCGCGACCGTGATGATCTGGTCCTCCTGCTTGGCGCCGGTGCCGGCCATATTGAACTTGCCCGGGCCCGCCTTCTTCGCCGCATCGAGGTACTCCTTCGGCGAATTGTAGGGCGTTTCGGCGTTAACCCACAGCACAAAGTTGTCGAGCGCCAGCATCGCGACCGGAGTCAGATCCTTCCAATTGAACGGGACGCCGGTCGCCAGCGGGGTCGTGAACAGGTTGGAGAGCGTGATGATGATCTTGTGCTCGTCGCCTTTCGAGGCCTTGACGTCGAGGAAACCCTCCGCGCCTGCGCCGCCCGACTTGTTGATCGGCACGATCGACTGTGCCATGAGGCTGTGCTTGGCAACCACGCCCTGGGTGAAACGCGCCATCTGGTCGGCGCCGCCGCCGGTGCCCGCCGGGATGATGAACTCGACGGTCTTGGTGGGCTCCCATGCCGCGGCCGGTCCGGCCACGGTTGCGGCAAGCAGCACCGCACTTGCTATCACGCTGCGCTGAATACGCATGACTGACTCCTCCTGTTTGTGAGTAAAAAGCTGTTTTCGTGCAACCCAACCCAACTGAGACTGCGGACACTATTATGACCGAAATAATCCGGCATCCCGAACTGAATGCCATTGACCAGAGTCAAGTTTCCGGCTGTCAGAGGGCCTGAACGCGGATTGGTGCGCTGCAACAGCCCTGCCTTCCCGCGTCACTTTACCAGCAGCACCGGCACCGGCGACAGGTGGAGCACCTTGGTGGCCACCGATCCCAGCACCAGGTTCGACACCGAGCCCAGGCCGCGGGTGCCCATGATGACATGGTCGCACCCCTTCTCCCGCGCGTACTGGCAGATGACGTCGGCCTCGTGCCCCACGCCGATGTGATGGTGATACTTGATTCCGGCGGCGTCGAGCTTCTGCATCGCGGTCTTGAGCGCCGCTAATCCCTCATCGCGGTGGAACTGGGCGATCTTGTCGTGACCGACCACGGACGTCACCCGGCTGCCATAGGGAATCGGGTGCTGCACGTTGAGCAGGTGGATCTCCGCCGCTTCCTTGAGCAAGCCCAGGTGCCTGATCAAATGGTCCACGGCGCGACCCGAGGGCGCCGATCCGTCCACCGCCACCAGGAATTTAAGCATCAGTCCGCCCTCGATCACACATCCATTTCCCCAGGCGAGCCGTGGCCGGGGAAGGTTCTCCCGTCAGCGCGGCGCTCCGGTCTCGCTGCCCTCGCCGAGGTCCACGACTTCCTTGCGCGCGGCCTCGGCGCGCGCGGCCAGCCACTTGCCGGCGGCCACGACGAATATCGCCCCCGCCACCGGAGCCCCCCAATGCAGCCAGGCGGCGTTCGCGTCCACCCAATCTTTCAGCACGGGATCGGTCGCGGCCATGTCGCCCGCCACCCAGCCGAGCAACGCCGCGCCAATGGTGATGATGATGGGGAAGCGATCCATCACCTTCATCAGCATGGTGGCGCCGAAGACCACCAGCGGGATGCTGATCGCAAGCCCGAGGACGAGCAGCACGAGACTGCCCTTCGCGGCCGCGGCCACCGCGATCACGTTGTCGAGGCTCATCACCAAATCGGCGATCAGTATGGTCTTGATCGCCGCCCACAGGTTGTCGCTCGACTCGACGTCACCGTCGTCGCCGTCCTCCGGCAGGAGCAGCTTGACCGCGATCCACAGCAGCAGCGCCGCGCCGATCAGCTTCAACCATGGCCACCGCAGCAGCTCCACGGCGACGACGGTGAGTATGATCCGCATCACGACCGCCGCGCCGGCGCCCCAGAATACCGCCTGCTTCTGCTGCTTCGGCGGCAGCGAGCGGGCGGCGAGCGCGATCACCACCGCGTTGTCGCCGGAGAGCACGATGTTGACGAGAATGATCTGCCACAGCCCGACCCAGAACGCGGTGGTCTGGAGCTCGTTCAGGAACTCCATCATTCGTGGTTTCTCCTCCCTCCGTCGTTATTCGTGATCCCGTTGCGCCCGCTTCGGCGCGGCGGATTATAACGGATCAAAATAGCCCGACGACTTTGCCGTCGTCGGTGAGATCGATTTTTTCCGCCGAAGGCACCTTGGGCAGCCCCGGCATGGTCATGACGTCGCCACACACCATGACGACGAACTCGGCGCCAGCGGCGAGCCGCACCTCGCGGACGTTGATCACGTGGCCGGAGGGCGCCGCCCGCAATTGCGGATCGGTCGAAAACGAGTACTGGGTCTTTGCTACGCACACCGGGTAGTGGCCGTAGCCGTCTTCCTGCAACTTCTTGATCTGGCCGCGCACCTTGGCATCCCCAGTGACTTCGCTTGCGCCGTAGATCTTGGTGGCGACGGTCTTGATCTTCTCCCACAACGGCAGCGAGTCCTCGTAGACGAATTTGAAGTTTGACGGCACCTTTTCGATCAGATCGACCACGGTGCGCGCGACCTGCTCCGCCCCCTTGCCGCCGTCCGCCCAGTGCGTTGCCAGGATCACCGGCGCTTCGTGATGCGCCATCTTCCTCTTGAGCAGCTCGATTTCCGCGGGAGTATCGAAATTGAAGCGGTTGATCGATACCACGCACGGCAGCCCGTAGTGGTTGCGCACGTTGTTGACGTGGCGCTCGAGGTTGGTGATGCCCTTCTCCAGCGCCGACAGGTTCTCCTTGTTGACTTCCTTGAGGTCGACGCCACCGTGATACTTGAGGGCGCGCACGGTCGCCACGATCACCACCGCATCCGGTCTCAGTCCCGACTTGCGGCACTTGATGTCGATGAACTTCTCCGCGCCGAGGTCCGCGCCAAACCCGGCCTCGGTGACGACGTAATCGGCGAGCTTCAGGGCGGTCTGGGTGGCAATGACGGAGTTGCAGCCGTGCGCGATGTTGGCGAACGGCCCGCCGTGGATGAACGCGGGGTTGTTCTCCAGCGTCTGCACCAGGTTGGGCGCAAGCGCATCTTTCAGCAGCACCGTCATCGCGCCATGCACCTTGAGATCCTTGGCGCGCACCGGTTTCTGGTCTCGGGTATAGCCGACGACAATGTTGCCAAGCCGGGTCTTCAGGTCCTTGAGCGAAGTTGCCAGGCAGAAAATTGCCATGATCTCGGACGCCACCACGATGTCGAAGCCGTCCTGGCGCGGGAAACCGTTGCCCGGCCCGCCGAGCGAGACCACGATGTCGCGCAATGCCCGGTCGTTCATGTCCACCACGCGCTTCCAGGCGATGCGCCGCACGTCGATCCCCAGCTCGTTGCCGTGGTGGATGTGGTTGTCGATTGCCGCCGCAAGCAGGTTGTTGGCAAGGCCGATGGCGCTGAAATCGCCGGTGAAATGCAGGTTGATGTCCTCCATCGGCACGACCTGGGCATAACCGCCGCCGGCAGCGCCGCCCTTCATGCCGAATACCGGCCCGAGGCTCGGTTCTCTCAGGCAGAGAATGGCCTTTTTGCCAATCCGGTTGAGCGCGTCTCCCAACCCGACGGTGGTGGTGGTCTTGCCCTCCCCCGCAGGCGTTGGCGTGATGGCGGTGACCAGGATCAGCTTGCCGTCCTTCCTGGCCTTCAGGCTGTCGACGAAACCGAGTGCAACCTTGGCCTTGTAGTGGCCGTAGGGCACAAGGTGCTCCTCGGGTATGCCCAGCTTCTCGGCAATCTTGCTGACGCGCAGCAGCTTCGCCTGCTGGGCGATCTCGATGTCGGACAATGGCATTTTTTCTTCCTCTCCCTTGCAGGATCCACGTGGGCGGGTCCTGTCAGACCGCTTGTGATCTTCCCCGGATTTTCCCAGCCCACATGGTCAATTGATCAGGACATCTCGTTTTCTTGAGTCAGTACCAGTACCGGAAAATCCGGAATCATATCCCAAGCGGTCTGCCACCCGCCCACGCGATACTACGGGCGAACGATCACGGGTGGCGGAATGGTCGGGGTTTGATCCGATTCTTCGAGTACCGGTAGTGACTCCAGACATCACGACGGCCGAATCTATTGACCAGATGCGCGCGAAGAATCGGAGCAGGCCCCGACCGTTTTGACAGGACCCGTCTCGTTCGCCCAACTAGCCCTGAAGCGCGGCGAGGGCCTGGCCGCCGCCGAAGCTCGTGCGCGGCGTGAGCTCGCCTCCGCGCATCACCTTCACCGCGCAGTACTTGAACTCCGGGATCTTGCCGAACGGATCGAGCGCGGGATTGGTGAGGAGGTTCGCCGCCGCCTCGTAGAAGCAGAACGGGACGAACACCGCTCCGCGCGGCGTGCCGTCGTCGACGCGCGCGTAAAGCGAGATGATGCCGCGCCGCGATTCCACGGTGATGACGTCGCCCGCTTTGGCGCCGATCGCGTCGAGGTCGAGCGGGTGCAGCGATGCGGTGGGCTCGGGCTCGATCGCGTCGAGCACGCTCGCACGCCGCGTAATCGCGCCCGTGTGCCAGTGCTCGAGCTGCCGCCCGGTGATGAGCACGAACGGGAACTCGCGGTCCGGCCGCTCCGCGGCGGGAATGATGTCGGCGGGAACCAGTTTGGCCCGCCCGGTCGGCGTGGGAAACTTATCCACGAACACCACCGGCTCTCCCGGGTCCCCTTCCTTCTCGCAGGGATAGGTGACACAGCTCTCCGCTTCCAGCCGCTCCCAGGTGATCCCCGCGATGGAGTTCATGCCCTTGCGCATCTCGTCGAACACGTCGCTCGGACCTGCGTAATTCCAGTCGAGGCCGATGCGTCGCGCGATCTCCTGAATGATCCACAGGTCTTCCTTGGCCTCGCCCGGCGGCTCCAGCGCTTTGCGGCCGAGCTGCACCATGCGGTCGGTGTTGGTCACGGTCCCGACTTTTTCCGGCCACGCGGTCGCCGGCAGGATGACGTCGGCGAGGTAGCAGGTTTCCGTCAGGAATATCTCCTGCACCACGAGGTGCTCGAGCTTCGCGAGCGCTTCCCGCGCGTGGTGCGCGTCCGGGTCCGACATC
>Ga0256865_1000213_pt1 | contig 20337 bp, 22 predicted proteins | sample RVTome_14_FD_187337 | JGI IMG/M metagenome (GOLD analysis project Ga0256865, IMG submission 187337) | Soil microbial communities from uranium-contaminated site in the Upper Colorado River Basin, Wyoming, United States - RVT145D125 HiSeq ... | reverse complement strand
AAATAGGCGGGACAAGTGCCGGGCTGGATCAGGCCGCCCGGTGCTCCCGCCCGGTTTTGTGCAGATAATATTCGTAGTCTCCCTCGTAGACCCGCATTTCGCCGTGGTCGATCTCGAAGACCCGGTCCACCAGGCAGCGCAGGAAGTGCCGGTCGTGGCTGACCAGGACCACCGTACCGGCAAAGTTCTGCAGCGCTTCGAGCAGAATTTCGCGGGACTGGATGTCGAGGTGGTTGGTCGGCTCGTCGAGGACCAGGAAGTTGAGCGGCCGCGCCAGCAGGGTGGCGAGGACCAGTCGGCTCTTCTCGCCGCCGGAGAGCTTGTCGACGCGCTTGTCGACGTCGTCCCCCTGGAAAAGGAAGGCGGCGCAGAGGTTGCGCACCACGCCGATGGATGCCTGGGGGAGCGCCTCCTGCACGGTGGTGAAGACGCTTTTTTTCGGGTCGAGGATATCCATGGCGTGCTGGCTGAAGTAGCCGAGATTGACGTTGGCGCCAAGGACGACGCTGCCAACACTCGGCGGGGTCTGGCCGGTGAGGACCTTGAGAAAGGTCGACTTGCCGGCGCCGTTGACCCCGACCACAGCGATCTTCTCCTGCCGCCGGATGAGCCCGGAAACGCCGCCGAAGACCGACACTTCGCCCCCGTCGGGAAGCGGCCAGGTTTTGCCGAGCCCTTCGATTTTGACCACGTCGTCGCCGCTGCGGGGCGGCTCGGCGAACGCGAAGCGGATGGTCTTCTGCTCGGCCGGGATCTCGATGCGGTCGATCTTCTCCAGCTTCTTCACCCGCGACTGCACCTGGGCGGCGTGGGAGGCGCGGGCGGCGAAGCGGGCGATGAACTCCTCCTCCTTGGCCAGCATCTCCTGCTGTCGGCGGTGACTGGCGAGAAGTTGCTCGCGACGCACCTCCCGCTCGCGCAGATAGAAATCGTAATTGCCGCCGTAGGTGGTGACGGTCTTGTTGGCGACCTCGATGATGCGGTTGACCAGCCGGTTCATGAAATCACGGTCGTGGCTGGTCATCAGCAGCGCCCCCTTGAAATCACTGGCCAGCCACTCCTCGAGCCAGACGATCGACTCGACGTCGAGGTGGTTGGTCGGCTCGTCGAGCAGCAGCACGTCGGGGTTGAGGGTGAGGATGCGGGCCAGGGCAATGCGCATCTTCCAGCCGCCGCTGAAGCTCTCCACCGGGCGACCATACGCGTCCGGGCCGATGCCGAGACCGGTGAGCACCGCCTGGGCGCGGCTTTCCAGGTCGTAGCCGCCGCGATGTTCGAACTCCTCCTGGGCGTCCCCGTAGCGTTCGAGGAGAGACGCCAGCGCATCGTCTTCCATCGGCTCGCACATGGCCGCTTCCATCGCCTTGATTTCGGCGCCGAGGGCCATCGTCCGGGCGGAGGCGGCCATCACCTCCTCCAGGGCCGAGCGGCCCGACATTTCGCCAACGTCCTGCGAGAAATAGCCGATGACGGTTTTTCTGGCGCAGCTGATCTCGCCGCTGTCGGGCTGCTCCTCGCCGGTGATCAGGCGGAAGATGGTCGTCTTGCCGGCGCCGTTGGGGCCGACCAGACCGCTGCGGCTGCCGGGGAGGATCTGGAAGCTGGCGTTCTGGAAAAGGATCTGCGCACCATGCTGCTTGCTGATGCCGGTCAGGTGGATCATACGGAAACTCCGAAGAAAAAGTCCCGAACTGTTAACACGGAGGGGCGGGCGAGTGCAAGCCTAATCTGTACGCTTCATCCCTCAACCCTCTTGCCTCTTCTCCCTATTTATGCTATCTGGACTTCAATTCTTATTCACCCGCCCATAGCCGCCAGTTGCCGCCGGCCAAGATTACCAACGACAGGTAGAAACTATGCTGACCTTCGACCGAATCGCCCTTCAGGTACCCACTCTGCTGTTGCCCAGAGTGGACATCGATCTGACCAAGTGGGCGGTGATCGCCTGCGACCAGTACACCTCCGAACCCGCCTATTGGGAGAAGGTGGAGGAGCTGACTGCCGGCAGCCCTTCGACCTCCCACCTCATCTTCCCCGAGGTCTACCTGGAGGAGCCCGACAGCGAGGAGCGCATCCGCCGCATCAACCATGAGATGGAGCGCTACCTGGCAGAAGGAATCCTGGTGCCGCAGAAGCCCGGCTTCCTGCTGGTCGACCGGCAGACGCAGGCCGTCCCCTCCCGCAAGGGAGTCATCGTCGCCCTCGACCTGGAACAGTACGACTACCGGGAAGGGGCGCAGTCGCTGATCCGCGCCACCGAGGGAACGATCCTCGATCGGCTGCCGCCGCGCATCCGGGTGCGCGAGCAGGCCTGCATCGAACTGCCCCACATCATGGTGCTGATCGACGATCCGCAGCAGACGGTGATCGAGCCGCTGTTCGCCCGGCTACAAGAAACGGTCTACGACTTCCCGCTGATGCTCGGCGGCGGCCATATCCGGGGGTACCGGGTGGACGCCGCCGACAGCATCCGTCAGGTCGCCAAGGCTCTTGAACGCCTGGCCGACCCGGAGCAGTTCGCCCGCCGCTACGACGTCGAAGGCCGACCGGTCGTCCTCTACGCCATGGGCGACGGCAATCACTCCTTCGCCACCGCCAAGGCGATCTGGGAAAAGTTGAAAGAGGAGGCGCCCGGCCGGCAGGCGATCATGGACCATCCGGCCCGCTACGCTCTCGTTGAACTGGTCAACCTGCACGACCCGGGTCTCGAGTTCGAGGCGATCCACCGGGTGCTGTTCGATGTCGACGTTGAGGCGATGCTGCTGCAGATGGGGAACTATTTTGCCGGGCAGGGGGCAATTCTGCGCTGCGAGCGCTTCGCCGAACGCGCAGCACTTGAGGCCGCCCGACGCGCCGCCGATACCGGGCATCGCCACCAGATCCCCTTCGTCAGCTCGGACGGCTTCGGTCTGTTGACGATAGAAAACCCGACCCTGCACCTGACGGTTGCTACCCTGCAGGGTTTTCTCGACCACTTCCTCGCCGCAGAAAGGAACGCCCGGATCGACTATATCCACGGCGAGGAGGCTGTCACCTCCCTCGGCTCGCGGCAGGGCAATGTCGGCTTCTATCTGCCGGCCATTTCCAAACACGAGCTTTTCAAGACCATCATTCTCGACGGCGCCCTGCCGCGCAAAACCTTTTCCATGGGGGAAGCGGACGAGAAGCGTTTCTATCTCGAATGCCGAAAAATTCGTCGCTGACGTCAAAGCAACCGCTTACTGAAAGATAGATCCCATTTGAAGTCGTTTTTCAGCTTTTTGCTGACCCTGTTCATCGTGGTGACCGCTGCAGCTCCATCCATGGCTGCCGAGACCGCTCGCCGCGGAGTGCGCCTGGAGGATGACGGACCGCACTATCTCAATCTTGCCGTCGGCAGTTTTGAAGCCTTCAATGAGTCGGACGATGCCGTGGCCGGCCAGGTCGAGTTCCGCTTCGGCCAGAAATTCTTCTACTTCGGACCGCTCCTTGGCGTACTTGCAAACAGTGATGGTGGTGTCATCGGCTATGCCGGCATCTACCTCGACCTCGCCCTCGGCAATTTCATCCTCTCCCCGCAAACCGGCGTCGGCGCCTATGCGAAAGGGAGCGGCAAGGACCTCGGCGGCACCTTCGAGATAATCTCCGGACTCGGCCTCTCCTACCAGTTCGCCGGCCACTCACGCCTCGGTGTCCGCTACGAACATATTTCCAATGGCAATCTGCATGACAGTAACCCCGGAGCGGACCACCTTCTGCTCAACTACGGGATCGCATTTTAAGCCAACGACAGAGAAACGGCAAAACATGAGTTCAGCACAGAAAATACTGACTACCGAGATTGAAGCCGTCGAGTGGCACTGGCTGCGACCGCACCTCGGACGCGGTGCGTTGATCATCGTTGCCCCCGATCTTTATTTGACCGATGTCGCCGCCCGCATCAGCGCCGACGATACGGCCCAGGTCGGCGCCTGGATTGCCGCCGGTAAACTGGCCAAGCCGACCCGCGAGCAAATTGTCGACTGGGACGAAGACCCGACCCACACTTTCCGCATGCTGATTGTCCAGCCGTATGTCCTGATTCAGGAGCCGCCGGCTGCAACCGACGAAAAGGAGTGATTATGTCCGACGAGACCCCCCTTTCCTGTTCCCGATGCGGCGCCGTCTGGCAGAAGTGCGGCACCACCAACTGCTGGAGCGGTGATCCCGCCACCCGCCCACCCAAGCCAGGCTACTGCCCTTCCGAGCGGGAAGCGGAAGTCATTGAGGAATCCTTTCGCAAATACACCGGCACCGACGAGGATGCCCGTCTCGCCCGGGTGGCGGCCCAGGTCGAGGGACTCTGCTACCAGCCGGTCCCCGGCTCGGACGCCGTCAACGCCCGCTGGACCCGGGTCGAGGACACCATCGCCCTCGCTCTGCTGATGGGCTGGAAAAAGATCGGTATCGGCACCTGTGTCGGTCTGCTCGACGAGTCCGAGCGCCTCTCGGTCATCCTGCGCGCCCAGGGACTGGAGCCGCTTTCGGTCTGCTGCAAGGCCGGCAGCATCGACAAAATCAAACTGGGGATCGAGGAGAAGTACAAGGTTCGCCCCGGCACCTTCGAGCCGGCCTGCAATCCGATCGCCCAGGCCGAGCTGCTGAACAAGGCCGGCACCGACATGAACATCATCGTCGGCCTCTGCGTCGGCCACGACATGCTCTTCGCCAAACACTCGCAGGCCCCGGTCACCACCCTGGTGGTCAAGGACCGGGTCACCGGCCACAACCCGGTGGCCGTCCTCTACGGCCAGAACTTCTACTACAAACGACTGCAGAAGCAGCCGGTGGTGGTGCCGGAGAAGGGGGAAGAGTAGCCGCCGCAGCGGCATGCGCCAATGAGCGGTTTCGCCCGGACGCCGATTGAGTTTCGATCCCCGCGGAATTTCCGTCGCCTGCCGGCCTCCCGGAAACTCTTGTTTTTTCTCTCCTAATCCTGTATATCGATAGTTCCTCTGTACCCTCCAGGGTCGGCGGCTGTCACCCCACCGGCCGCCGCCGATCCTGTACCTTTTGTGCGAACAGGAGAACCAGCCCATGCCCATGTCCGAATCGTTCATGAACCGCCTCTTTCCCGTGGTGGAGAAAATCGCCGCCCACTACGGCACCCCCTTTCATATCTACGATGAAGCCGGCATCCGCGAGACCGGCTCGAAGCTGAAGCAGGCCTTCGCCGGCATCGACGGTTTCCGCGAGTACTTTGCCGTCAAGGCGCTGCCCAACCGGCGCATCCAGCAGATCATGCGGGAGATGGGTTTCGGCTTCGACTGCAGCTCGATCCCCGAGCTGATCCTGGCCCGCCAGGTCGGCGCCCGGGGCGAAGAGATCATGTTCACCTCCAACAACACCAGTCAGGAGGAGTTCCGCTTCGCCGGACAGGACGGCGGCTGCATCCTCAACCTGGACGACATCTCGCTGATTCCCAAGGTACCGAACTTTCCCGAGTTGGTCTGCTTCCGCTACAACCCGGGGCCGCGCCGCACCGGCAACATCATCATCGGCCATCCCGAGGAGGCCAAGTACGGCGTGACCCACGAGCAGGTGGTCGAGGCGTACCGCCTGGCGCGCGAGCGGGGAGCAAAACGCTTTGGCCTGCACACCATGATCGCTTCCAACGAGCGCGACTACGCGTATATGGTGGAAACCGCCCGGATGGTGCTGGAGATCGCCGAGGAGGTCGAGGCGGCGCTGGGCATCCGCTTCGAGTTCGTCAACATCGGTGGCGGCTTCGGCATTCCCTACCGGCCGCAGGATAACGCCCTGAACATCGAGCAGATGGCCAAGGAGATCACCGCCCTGTTCGACGCCTTCCGCCGGCAGCATGGCTACGCGCCCAGGATGTACATGGAGAGCGGCCGCTACATGACCGGTCCGCACGGCTGCCTGATCACCACCGCCATCAACCACAAGGACACCTACCGCAAGTACATTGGCGTGGATGCCTGCATGTCGGCCCTGATGCGCCCGGCCCTCTACGGCGCCTACCATCACATCAGCGTCATCGGCAAGGAGAACCTGCCGCAGACCGAGGTCTACGACGTGGTCGGCTCGCTGTGCGAGAACAACGACAAGTTCGCCGTGCAGCGCGAACTGCCGCCGATTGCCGAAGGCGACCTGCTGGCCATCCACGACAGCGGCGCCCACGGTCACGCCATGGGTTTCCAGTATAACGGCCGCCTGCGGCCCATGGAGCTGTTGCTGCGCACCGACGGCAGCGTCGAACTGATCCGCCGCGCCGAGACGGTCGAGGACTACTTCGCCACCTACAACTTCACACCGGACGCGTTCAAGCCCGTCGGGGCCTGAACACAGCGACGGCATCTGGACGAGAAGGGCCGGCCCGGCAGGGCTGGCCCTTGCTGCATGCTGCCGACGACCTTGTCTCGGCCGCCTCACCAGCTAAATTTTCAGACAAAAAAAGACGCCCACGCGGGCGCCCTCTTTGCCTTCCTCAGATTTTCCATACCGAACGGGACTGGCTGACAAGTTGCAAGCGGTTATCACGCCGCTCGTTTTCCTTTAGTGTCTAGTGAATTTCCCTTTTCTTGCCGCTTTCTTCCGGCCCTTCGATCAACACTTTACGACCGGTAACGAGTTTTTTCTCCATCGGCATGCTGATCCTCAGCACACCGTTCTCATAAGCCGCGTGAATCTTTTCGGTATTCACCCCTTCGGGCAGGGTCAGCCTGCGGACGAAGGAACCGAACTGCGATTCACGGATGAAGTAATTTTCCTCTTTCCGCTCTTTGCTCTCCGTGCGTTCGCCGCGGAGAGTGAGGACATTCCCGTCGATGCTGACATCGAGGTCCTTCTTGTTGATGCCGGGAATTTCTGCCTCGACGCAGTAGTTATTCCCTTCCACGAAGGTATTGACCGCCGGAGTGATCATCCCTCCCCTTTCAAAGGCGGGTTCCGTGGTCAGTCCGAACGTCTTGCGGAAAAGCTCATCCATTTCCCTGTGCAGAGTGCTCATCTCCCTGCCCAGACCCCGGAAAGGTTCCCAACGGACTGGCAACATATTGTTTCACCTCCATTTCGCTTTGCCCGTCCCTTCGGTCAGAACACACTTTTAGTACATGTTAATTATCTCGCCGCCGTCCCTTTTTGTCAAGAAACGTCCCCCGACTGGCAATTTGTACTAAGCCCCTGAAATCGCCGCCTTTGCAAAGGCATCAGACGACAGAAATCGACCGGTGCCGCCAGTTCCTGACGACGCCCGTCGAGATGTACGGCGAGAACTTCGCCACAGAGCCGATGTTGACCGAAGCGGACCTTCAGGGAACGGCAGCGACACTCAATCCGGACCGGACAGGCGGCAACCAGCGGCACCCCACCCAACTCCCCGGTAAGGAACGGCAGCGGCGTCCTGCCGGATGTGGCCAGGTCCGCCTCCCAGGCTGGCCACATCCGGCCATCCAAGGCCTGCAGAAGTTCCTCATTGGGCAGGTTGACGAAGAACTGATCGCCCGCATGGAGCATCTCCCGATCGCCTGTCCCTGGACGAAAACAAACTGTAAGCAGAGGAGGATTGTCACAGACCACTCCCAACCAGCCCACGGAGTGGACCCGCCCCTTTCCGCCGGGAGCGCGGAAAGTCACCAGCGCCGATGGTACCGGCAAAAAAGAAAGCCCAAAAGCCCGGGAACTCTGCGGCATCGAATCCTCCACGAAACAGATAATCAAACCTGTTTCAGTTAACCATCTAACAGGAAATTTACAAGCCGGGCGGCCGATTTAATTCTTGACACAAATGATAAACTTTATTAATACTCATATAAACATTGTCTGGAGGACAAACACCATGAAACTCTCGACTAAAAGCCGCTACGGACTTCGTGCGCTTTTCGATATGGCCTATCATGCGGGAACCCTTCCTGCGCAGATCAAGGATATTTCGCGCCGACAGGCCATCTCGCCCCGCTACCTCGAGCAAATTTTCCAGGATCTGAAGAAAGCCGGTTTGCTCAAGAGCCGACGCGGCCCGCAGGGCGGTTATTATCTGGCCAAGCAGCCCCATGAGATAACGGTTCGCGACATCATCGAGGCGGCTGAGGGGGAGATGGCCCTGGTCGAATGCACCAAGGAGAGCAAAAGCCGCAAGAAGACCTGTGAATTCGACAACCTGTGTGTCACGCAGGTCGTCTGGACGGAAGCAACCCGACGTCTCAACGAGTATTTCCAGTCCGTCACCCTCAAGGACCTCTGCGAGGATGGAAAGCGCCTCGGCCTGGAGAAGGAACTCGACCACCGCTTCATGTATTTCATCTAGGAGCCCCCATGCCAACCATCATCAGCAGCAACTCCCTCGGGCAGATCGGCAACACCCCCCTGGTTCGCCTCAATCAGCTGGCGAGCCCGGAGTGGGCAGCGGTCTGGGGAAAAATGGAAGGGACCAATCCGGGCGGCAGCGTCAAGGACCGCATCGCCCTGGCGATGATCGACCAGGCCGAAAAGGACGGCTGCATCCGGCCGGGCGACACCATCGTCGAGCCGACCAGCGGCAACACCGGCATCGGCCTCTCCCTGGTCAGTGCCGTGCGCGGCTACAAGCTAATCCTGACCATGCCCGACACGATGAGCCACGAACGCCGCCGCCTGCTCGGCGCCTACGGAGCGGAGCTGATCCTGACACCTGGAGCTCTCGGCATGCGCGGCGCTATCGACAAGGCCGAGGAGATCGCCCGCAGCAAAAAATGTTTCATGCCGCAACAGTTCAAGAACCCGGCCAACCCCCGCATCCACGAACAGACCACCGGCCCGGAGATCATCCAGGCCCTTGACGGCAAGGTCGACGCCTTCGTTGCCGGTGTCGGCACGGGAGGGACGATCACCGGCGTCGGCCACGCCCTGCGCCGCCATAATCCGCAGGCCCTGATCATCGCCGTCGAACCCGCCGATTCACCGGTCCTCTCCGGCGGCGGACCCGGCCCCCACAAGATCCAGGGGATCGGTGCCGGCTTTGTGCCCGACATCCTCGACACCAAGGTTTACCAGGAAGTCCTCACGGTCGGCAACGACGACGCCATGCAGACGGCCAACCGGCTGGCCCGCGAGGAAGGAGTCTTTGTCGGCATTTCCTCCGGCGCCAATGTCTTTGCCGCACTGCAGATTGCCCGCCGTCTCGGCCTGGGGAAAAATGTGGTGACCATGCTCTGCGACACCGGCGAGCGCTACCTCTCGACCGGCATCTTCGACTAAAAGTCAACCCGCACTTTTCCCCGCCATCCGGCCCGGTTCGCCGGATGCAAGCCTGGGCGGCTTCATCTTGAGGAACTATTGATCCGTCATGCCTATTGACCAGAAATTCCAGAAACTTGAAAACCTGCTGCGCGAGATGGAGAAGGTGGTGATCGCCTTTTCCGGAGGGGTCGACTCCACTTTCCTGCTGCGCGTCGCTCGCGATGTGCTCGGCGCCGAAAACGTGGTCGCCCTGACCGCCACCTCGCCGACCTACCCCCAGTACGAGTTCGAGGAGAGCCAGAAACTGGCCGCCTCGTTCGGCGTCCGCCAGATCGTGGTCGAGAGCAATGAACTGGAGATCCCCGGCTTTGCCGGCAACGATCCCCGGCGCTGCTATTACTGCAAGCACGAGCTTTTCAGCATCTGTCGGCACCAGGCCCGGGAACTCGGTTTCGCCTTTATTCTCGACGGCGCCAACGCCGACGACCTCGCCGACTACCGTCCCGGCCGCGAAGCCGCCTGCGAACTGGCCGTGCGCTCCCCCCTGCTGGAGGCTGGACTGAGCAAGGACGAAATCCGCGAACTGAGCCGAAGGCTCAGCCTGCCGACCTGGCACAAGCAGCCTTTCGCCTGCCTCTCCTCACGCTTCCCTTACGGCACCGAGATCACCCCGGAACGGCTGGCCCAGGTCGACCGCTGCGAAACCTTCCTGCGCCATCACGAGTTTCGCAACTACCGGGTTCGCTACCACGGCGATACGGCCCGCATCGAGGTGGCCGCAGAAGAGATCTCCCGCCTTCTCGATGAGGATCTGCGGCAGGCTGTCGTCCTGGAATTCAAGGCCGCCGGCTTTACCTACGTCGCCCTCGACCTTCAGGGCTACCGGACCGGGAGCATGAACGAAATTCCGGGAGGCGTGAGGCGTAAGGAGTGAGGAGGCAAAGCATAAGGCTTTGCTCTTGTGGTGGAATTACGCCTTACCCCTCACCCCTCACTCCTCACTGATTCAGGCTGACTTGAAGGAGGAGGCATGAACCGCAACAGCGCCCTGCTGGCCGTCTGCTTCACGGCCGGAGTCCTTGGCGCCCTGGCCAACAGCCTGGCCGCCTGGATCTGTGGACTCTGGGGCGTCACGGCGCTGGCCGGGGTCAACCTCGCTCCGGCCCTGACGGCCGCATGGCTATATCCCCGTCTCGTTTGGGGAGGCATCTGGGGTCTCGTCTATTTCCTCACCGTCAAATCGCCGCGCCAACGGCGGCAGTGGGCCCGCAAAGGGTTGTGGGTCAGCATGCTTCCCACCATCGCCCAGCTCTTCTACTTTTTCCCCTACCGTACTTCATTCGGGCCGATGGGGATCGGGCTCGGAGACCTCACCGCACTATTTGTCCTCCTCTTCAATTTCGTCTGGGGCTTTTTCACCGGATTCTTCACCCGCCTGCTCTGGGGTCGGGGGTGATCCGGCCGTCTACCCTTACGCAACGCTTCTGCCGGGGAATATTCCTGGCCCTGCTCCTGCTGGCGGTCGCAACGGGGGCCGGCGCCGGCGAATTGCGCGGCAGGGTCGAATGGATCTACGACGGTGATACGATCAAGGTGGCGGGGGTCGGCAAGGTGCGGCTGCTCGGCATCGACACTCCGGAGCGCGAAGCGAGTGACAAGGACCGCTTCTTCGTCAAACTGGGCGGCAACGGGAAAACGCTTCGCCGCATTGCCGGCGAAGCCCTGCGGTTCAACATCGCAACGGTCAAGGGGAAGGAGGTCCGGCTGACCCTCGACCACGAAAAGCGGGATGCGTACGGTCGACTGCTCGCCTACGTCACTCTCCCCGACGGCCGCCTGCTCAACCGCCTGCTGCTGGAGAAAGGGTACGCGGTGGTCTACCGCCGCTTCGACTTCCGGCTGAAGGAGGATTTTCTGGCCGCCGAGGCCGAGGCGCGGCGCAGGAAAGTCGGGCTCTGGGCGAGATAGGGCGGAAACTCCCCTACCCGTCCCGGACTCAAGACAGCATTAATTTGCCACCAAAGAGAAGGCCGCTCTCGACAGGGAGACGGCCTTTGTTGTCTGCATTCGCTGCGGGTGTCAAGGTCGTTGTCGCCTCAGCCTTATCGTGCAGCTTCGTTACAGAAGGTCCTCTTCGGAGGGCCTCTTTCGTTCGGGGTGGAGTTGGACAATGGCGATGGGTTCCCGATCGCGTTTTGGCCCGTGCCAACCGGCGGGCAGCGGCAATTTCCACATTTCTTCCACATTTCCTGCATATTCGGCAGTTAGACTGATAATCAAGAACACCAGGGGCGCCTGCAGCCGGCTCACCCCACCGGAACCTGCCAGAGACTAAGGAGATAATTATGAAGGCAGCGACCATCTTCCATCTGGCCCTCGGACTGATCATCATTCCTTTTCTTGTTTCCGGCCTTGCCTTGACACCGCAACAGGCTCAGGCCCAGGACAGCGGCTATCTGGAACCGTCTGGGAAATACAGCCGGGAGGAACTCGCCCAGATGCTGGCGCCCATTGCCCTCTATCCCGATGCGCTCCTGGCCCAGGTCCTTATGGCATCGACCTATCCCATTGAAGTGATCGAGGCCGACCGCTGGGTCAGGATGTATCCGGAGTTGCAGGGGGAGGCCCTGGATGCGGTACTTTTGGACAAGAACTGGGACACCAGCGTCAAAGCGATCTGTCACTTCCCGTCCATCCTGGCCCTGATGAGCGAGCGAATCACCGAGACCACCAACCTCGGCAACGCCTTTCTCGCCCAGGAGGCCGAAGTCATGAACATGGTCCAGGAACTGCGGGCACAGGCCTATGCCCAGGGCAACCTCACCACCACTTCCCAGCAGCAGGTCATTGTCGAAAAGGAGACAATCATCATCGTACCGGCAGACCCCAGGGTCATCTACGTGCCGTACTATGATCCCTTCTATATCTATGGCCCGTGGTGGTATCCCGCCTACCCGCCCTATTACTGGGGACCCCCGGGGGTCAGCCTCGGGTTCGGCATCTCCTACTGGCCCGGCTATTATTTCAGTTTCGCCTTCGGCAACTGGTGCTATTTCGATTGGCACCGCCACTATATCTACATCGTTGTGCACGAGCGGCCAAGATTCGTCCGGCACGACCGGTGGCTGGCAAAAACCGGCCCCTGGCAACACGCTCCCAGCCACCGACGGGGCGTCGCCTACCGCGACAAGTCCACCGCAAGGAAATACGGCCAGTCGCCCCCCCGCTCCAGGGAGATCGGGCACGACACCCGTGGATTTCCTGAATACCGGCAGCAGGATCTCGATCAGCGCAGCGATGACCGGACCGTGATTGACCGGGATAAGCGCGGGGATGATCGGACAAGGATCGACCGTGACCACCAGGAACGGGAACGGGTTGAGCGATCAAGGAAGTCGCTTGAACAGACTGACCGCAACCGCCAGGGAAAGCAGCGGATTGAACGCGACCGACAAGAACAGCAACGGGTTGAACGCCCAAGGAAGGCGCTTGAACAAACTGACCGCGATCGCCAGGGAAAGCAGCGGATCGAAAGCGGCCGACAAGAACAGCAACGGGTTGAGCGCCCAAGGAAGGCGCTTGAACAAACTGACCGCGATCGCCAGGGAAAGCAGCGGATCGAAAGCGGCCGGCAGGAACAGCAGCGGGTTGAGACTGACCGGAAGATGCGGCAACGGACCGACCAGGGAAAGGGGCCGCAGGAGCAGGTAGAGCGCAGGCAGCAACAGGGGAGCCGTGACACTATCTTCAACCGGGTCGAATATGGCAGGAAGGAACGCCAAGCAAGCGAGCGCGGCCGGACCAGCCGGAAGGGCCTGGACGATGACTCCCGCGACCGGGGCCGTTCGGGCGGTGACGAGAAAGGCGACCGCGACGACCGGGACCGCAGCAGGCGGTGAGCCGCCCTGATCGCCGCGGTTAAGGGCACCGGTAAAGTGGACGTCGGCTTTGTCCTGCTCCCCGTAGTCGACCGACAGCAACCGATACAAGGCAGGCATCCAGCTTCCGCGATATACTGGGAGAGAATCCGGTCCACACGTGGAGGACAGTCTCCATGGATAAACTCCCCGAATCCGAGACCTCGCGGGTCCATATCTGGCTGAAACGGCTGGTGAAGGTGGAGCCGGAAGAGATCCGGGCGCTGCTCTGGTCGTTCAGTTACTTTTTCTCCCTGCTGTGCTCCTACTACATCGTGCGGCCGATGCGCGACGAAATGGGGATCGCCGGGGGCGTCGAGCATCTGCAGTGGCTGTTTACCGGCACCTTTCTGGCCATGCTGGCCGCGGTTCCCCTGTTCGGCTGGGTGACTTCGCGCTATCCCCGCAAACAATTTCTCCCCCTGGTTTATCTCTTCTTCATCGCCAACCTGCTGCTCTTCTTCGGGCTGTTCCGATCCGGATTGACCCACGTCTGGGTGGCGCGCGCCTTTTTTATCTGGACCAGTGTTTTCAACCTGTTCATCGTCTCGGTCTTCTGGAGTTTCATGGTCGACCTGTTCAGCGACGCCCAGGCCAAGCGCCTGTTCGGCTTCATCGCGGCCGGCGGCACCGCCGGAGCGCTGGTCGGCCCCGCCCTGACCGCCACCCTGGCCATCCCCCTGGGCCCGACCAACCTGCTGCTGCTCTCTGCCGCCGGCCTGGGGTGGTCGATGCTCTGCATCCGTCGGCTGATCGCCTGGCGCGAGGGGGTGGCGCCAAAACCGGCCGTTGCCACCGCAGATTCCGGGGAGACCCCGTCCGTCGGCAAAGAACGAGGTCTGGGCGGCGGGGCACTGGCGGGCCTCCGGCTTATTGTCGGCTCGCCCTACCTGCTGGGGATCTGCCTGCTGATCCTGATCTACACGACCCTTTCGACCTTCCTCTATTTTCAGCAGGCCCAGATCATCCGCGACAGCTTCGACGACCCGGCAAAGCGCACCACGGTCTTCGCGGCCCTGGATTTTGCAGCCAACGCCCTGACCATTGTCGGGCAGGTCTTTCTCACCAGCCGCATCGTCAAGGCCGTCGGCCTGGGCTGGACCCTGGCGCTGGTCCCTCTGTTGCTGGGGGCCGGCTTCCTGCTGCTCGGCCTCGCCCCGCTGCTGGCGGTGCTGGTCGCCGTGCAGGTGGGGCGCCGGGCCGGCAATTACGCCATCATGAAGCCGGCCCGGGAAATGCTTTTCGTCGTCCTCGGCCAGGAGGAAAAGTACAAGGCGAAAAACGTAATCGACACGGTCATTTACCGCAGCGGCGATGTGCTCAGCGCCTGGGCCTATACGGGTCTGCAGGCCCTCGGCCTCGGGCTTTCAGCCATCGCTTTCATTGCCGTGCCGGTGGCCGGCGGGTGGGCGTGGATCTGCTACCGGCTCGGCAGAATGCAGGAAGCACGAGCAAAATCCGAGGAGGTATCGCCATGAATGCAAACGATCATCGGATGTCCCGAAGAACCTTCATCGGCTCCCTGGCAGCCGCGCTTGCGGCCGTCTGGCTTGCTCCTCCGGGGCTGCGAGCTGCGGAAAAAACCTTGATCCGCAAGGCGATTCCCGGCACCGGAAAAACCCTGCCGGTCATCGGCCTGGGCACGTCGCAAACCTTTGACATCGGCAGCGACAAGGCCGCCCAGTCCGGCCTCGCCGAGGTACTGCAGGCCTTCTTCGCCAACGGCGGCGAGCTGATCGACTCCTCGCCCATGTACGGCGCGGCGGAGCGGGTCATCGGCGAATTGCTGAACCGCGTCGGTCACCAGGATCGTCTGTTTGCCGCAACCAAGGTCTGGATCGATGGCGAGCAGGCCGGCATCCGACAGATGGAGGACTCGCTGCAAAAGTGGGGCATCAGCCGCTTCGATCTGATGCAGATTCACAACCTGCGCGACTGGCAGACCCACCTGAAGACTCTCAGGGTTTGGAAAGCTGAAGGGAAAATCGGCTACACCGGCATCACCACCTCCCACGGCCGGGATCACCGGGAACTGGAGGAGATCCTGCGCAAAGAGCAGCTGGACTTCGTCCAGTTCAGCTACAACATCGAAGATCGCGTCGCCGAAGCGCGCCTGCTGCCGCTTGCGGCCGACCGCGGGATGGCGGTCCTGATCAATCGCCCCTTCCAGCGCGGCGAGCTTTTCCGCAAGGTCAAGGGCAAAGCGCTGCCGGACTGGGCCGCCGAGTGCGATTGCGCAAGCTGGGGGCAGTTCTTCCTTAAGTTCATCGTTTCACATCCGGCGGTCACTTGCGTGATTCCTGCCACCTCCAGGGTCCATCACCTGCAGGACAATATGGCGGCAGGTTTTGGCCGTTTGCCCGACACCGGGATGCGCAAAAGGATGGCGGACTATTTTGCAGCGTTATAGAGGAGGGTTCACGGAATATGGGCCTGTAATCATTTTGCGAGATGGGCTCTTTGGAAAGTTTCCAACCATTCCTGGATCGCAGGATTATTTTGGGCGCGAGGCACAAAATGTTTGAGGGTTTCAGGCGCGAAAAGATAGGGGTCAACAACGTCGAGATTAACCTTGTGGTGGGCGGTAACGGTCCGCCGCTGTTGCTACTGCATGGGTATCCGCAGACACACCTGATCTGGCACAAGGTCGCGCCACGGCTCGCGCAGGTTTTCACCGTTGTAGCGAGCGATCTGCGTGGTTATGGCGATTCCTCCAAGCCTGCGGGCCTACCCGATCACAGTAATTACTCAAAGCGGACGATGGCGCTCGATCAGGTTGGGGTTATGCGCAAGTTGGGTTTCGACCGCTTTCTGTTGTGCGGCCATGATCGTGGCGCCCGGGTTGCGCATCGCCTCGCGGTGGATCAGCCCGAGCGCGTCGAGAAGCTTGTCGTCCTCGACATCGCGCCGACCAAAGCAATGTACGATGGCACAAACATGACGTTTGCACGAGCCTACTACCATTGGTTCTTCCTGATCCAGCCCGCACCGTTTCCCGAAACCTTGATTGGTGGCGCACCGGAGGCCTATCTTCACCACCATATGACGCGCTTCACCGGATTGGCCCCCTTTATGCCCGACGCGTGGCCCGAGTACGTGCGCGCGTTCAGCCATCCGGCCACGATTCACGCCACATGCGAGGATTACCGAGCTGCCGCATCGGTCGACCTGGAGCACGACGCGGCCGACATCGCTGCGTGCCGCAAGGTGACGTGTTCGCTGCTCGTGCTGTGGGGCGGTCATGGCATTGTCGAGCGTTGCTTCGATGCGCTGGCTGAATGGCGCAAAGTCGCAACGGACGTGCAGGGTCGGGCGTTGCCCTGTGGGCATTACGTTCCAGAGGAAGTCCCCGATCTGCTCGCGGAGGAGTTGATATCGTTTTTTACCAAGTAGGAGTTGTTGGATTCTGGAAGCAGGGGCCTAAATTTCTCATAGAGCAATCTGATACGACTTGTCGGACTTTACAACATCGCCCAATGAAAAACTCCATGGGGGACTTTGCAAGGCGGCAACCGTGAGTTTAGTTGGTCACAGCGCCTCGGAAACGCACATTGTCGTTGCCGATTTTCCTCGATTCGGCACGGATGCCGGAAAAACTATTGACGTAAGAGGATTGGCGGTCCGCTGAAACCTTCCTTTCTTGAAGCCCCGTTGCTCTGAGCAGGGGCTTTTCCCTTGGCACCTCTGACATGAAAGACCCCCGTTGCTAAACCGAAGGGCAACCACAGTACAAGCTGCCAGTGAACGACACTGTCCGGGACTGTCGGCATAGTCTGCATAACTAAATGCAGGAAAATTGGCAGGGATAGTGCAGCCAATTTATTGTTATTTAAATAGCCTCAAGTCTTTTGGAAAGGAACTCCTGCCATGAAAAAAGCACTACTCGCTCTCCTTGCCGCCGCTCTTTACGGCGCTTCGCCGACCATTGCCGCTGACATTGGTTACGACCTCAACATCCATATTGGCAACCGGTCGCCGGCGCCAATAATTGTCGACGAGCCTCCGTTATTTCTCGTGCCCCCATCACTCGGGTTCCAGGTGGCAGTGGGTGTCCCCTACGACATGTTTCGAATCGACAGTAGATACTATCTCTGTAAGGATGAGGTCTGGTACGCAGCCGCTGGCTATAGTGGCCCGTGGATCGTACTTCAGCGCGACCGGCTCCCGCCCGGCCTGGCCAAAAGAAGGTACGCCGAAATAATCGTTTTGCGAAACGAGGAATACGGGCACTTCAAACGAAACCGTGACCACTATCGCAGGGACCGCGACCACTATCGCAGGGACCACGACCACGACCGCAGGGACCGTGACCACGACCGCAGGGACCGTGACCACGACCGCAGGGACCGTGACCACGACCGCGGGGACCGTGACCACTACGCAGGGAAGACCTACCACCCCGGGAAGGCAGAAAAAGAGGGCCACGGCAAGGGGAAGAACAAAAACTGGAAGGACAATGACTGAGTCGCTGCTTCGAGCTGGCAGCGACCTCGAAAACCAGGGGCGGACGCCCAGTCTCATCCTTTCTGGAGACTGAGCATTCGAAGGCAATTCCCTGTAAACCTCGTACAAAGGAGAACATCATGAAAAGGACTCTTGTCATTTGCCTCGCCGTCGCCCTGACCGCTGTGGGCTGCGCCCAGCCGATGACTAAGACGCAGAAGGGCGCTGCCATCGGTACGGGTATCGGCGCGGTGGTCGGCGGCCTGGCCGGCGGCGGTATCGGCCGGTACATGGACAACCAGGAAGCGACGATGCGCCAACAACTTGCCGGCGTCGAAGGGGCCAACATTCAGCGCAACGCCGACCTGCTGGCGGTCACTTTCAAGTCGGACGTCCTCTTCGACACCAACTCGGCGGCCCTCAAGGCCGGCTCCTATGATGAGATCAGCCGGGTTGCCCAGGTGCTCAACCAGTATCCGGAGACCACCATCATGATCGCCGGGCACACCGACAGCACCGGCAGCGATACCTTGAACCAGCAGCTCTCGGAACAGCGGGCCATGTCGGTCAAGAACGCCCTGACCGGCCAGGGGGTCAATCCGGCCCGGATGTCGGCCGTCGGCTACGGCGAGAGCAAGCCGATCGCCGACAACAATACCGAGTCCGGCCGGCAGACCAACCGCCGGGTTGCAATCACCATCACCCCGCGCCAGTAAACTTCTGCCATCTCCACACAAAGAAGCCCGCCTCTTGTTGTTGCAGGAATCGGGCTTTTCTTTTAGTTGGAATCTGGTTTTTGATGTTGCAAGGCAGGGCAGTTGCGCAACCGAATGCGGAACGGGATGACCAAGCAGGTGTAATACCGAAAAATCGCGGCATGTTGACCATAAAAAGCCTGTCTGGCGAATTAAGCTGGAGCGTTACAAGCGCCTTACCTGGCAGCCTTCCTCTGCAACTCCCAGCAAGATGATTTGTTGGACGGTCGCGGCACATTTTAGAAATAGCACCTTGAGAGGTGACGAAATTGCGCACTGGAAGATGTTAAAATGCAAGTACCCTACATACAACTTCCGCAAATGAGCGATTTCGCAAATCATGAGTTCACCACTAATAGGTGCGGGAAAACTCCTCGGGCCCAGACATTGCAGGGAATGACCATCGCCATCTTTTTCCGGCAGAAAGGGGATTTATAATGCGGCGCAGAATAGCCTTAATCTTTTCATTCTGGCTCTTGCTCCTCCTCGCCGGTTGTGACTACCTACCATTCGGATTCACACCAATTGGAGAAATCGTTCAGAGCCCGGGCAGTTTTGAAGGAAAAACGATCAAGGTCAAAGGTGAGGTCCTGGAGGTCACCAAAATTCCCCTGATTGAGTTAAAGAGTTATACCTTGCGCGACGACAGTGGAGAAATCCTTGTATTGACTGAGGGGACCCTGCCTACCCTAAACAAGAAGGCTGCTATAAAATCACAGGTGAAGACAATGGCCATTATCAACGAACAGAGCATCGGCCTGCGCTTGATAGAAGTGGAGAAGTTGCCAACCTTTGGATTCTGAGGCAAACCCTGGACGGGAGGGATCTCTCTTTGGCGCCACACGGGCATGAATACCCCAGCGTGGGTGATACCTTGCGTTGGGGAAAATGCCCCCAAAGCACTCAGTGATTAGCCATAAACAGTAAAGAGGAGAAAAAAATGAAACATTCATTCATGTTGGCCTTGTTCATCGCGTTTGGCTTCGCCTTCGCAGGTTTTGCAATTGGGGACGAAGGTAAAGATGAGTCAGGGAAAGGGCACCGGCCAAAGCAGGAGTACCGCCAGGGCGGCAGAGATGACTCCTATTTTCAACGCCATGGCTATGATCGGCTGGACATCCCCAAGGGGCACTACCCTCCACCCGGCGAATGTCGTGTCTGGTTTCCGGATCGACCCGCTGGACAGCAGCCTCCCCCTGGCAATTGCGACCAACTTCGGAGGAGAGTCCCTGCCGGAGCCTGGATAATTCAACATCCAGAGGACGACCTGAATCATGTTCACGTGGTTGTCTACGACGAACATCGGCCGGGGAACATAAGTGTAGTTGGAGAATTTGAGATCGGTTCTGGTAATTTCGTGCGGGTTGTTTTTGACCAGTGACGCCCAATTTTCTGGTGCTCTTGATTTGTTGTTACTTCATCCTGAGCCGCTTTTCGCTCGGCCGGCAAGTCTGCAAAACGTGGGGGCCGGCATTTCCCGCCGGGTTTCATGCACGCGGAGACGTAATAGGACTCGACAACTGCTTCGGAGAAAAATAAACGAGCTGCTCGGGAATTCCCCTGCATTTCTGGAAGTTTCCCAGCGTAATAAGAAAATGATCTTACCTATAAAAGGTGTGGTCCCACTCGATTTTGTCTATATATGGAGAGGTTGTGATGGGTCGTAAATTAGCGCGCTCCCGAAATGACCGGATGGTTGCAGGCGTGTGCGGTGGCATTGCGGAATACTTTGGGTGGACTCCCTGGATGGTGCGGTTTGTCTATGTCTTGGTGAGCATCCTCAGTGCGGCTTTTCCAGGGATTCTCATCTACCTCTTGCTATGGCTCCTAGTTCCGAAGCAGGATCAATAGCGTATTGGTTCCCAACTCAACACTTGGGTGGAATTTTTAATTGTTACCTGAATCCGTGAGAGCACCTCCCGTTTTCCGATTTTCTCCTCCCGGGAGGGCGAGATCAGGTTCGGGGACAGCGCTGAATTGAAAAACCGGCTCTCTGAGAGCCTCTGTATGCTCCGATCTTTGAC
>Ga0256865_1000211_pt1 | contig 20341 bp, 17 predicted proteins | sample RVTome_14_FD_187337 | JGI IMG/M metagenome (GOLD analysis project Ga0256865, IMG submission 187337) | Soil microbial communities from uranium-contaminated site in the Upper Colorado River Basin, Wyoming, United States - RVT145D125 HiSeq ... | reverse complement strand
TATGGAGTTTTAACATTCGGCTCTCCTTTAATCGTCGTCAATTTGGTTTGCAACGCGGCCATGCTACAGGCCGTGAGTTACAACTTCATGACATCGACTCTCGGAAGAAGCCGGGTCCTTCTCTGCTGGCAGGGGCTGGTCAGGCCGTCGGATGCTCGTGGCCGGTCCGTCCGATCTCGTCCAGCTTCTTCTGCAGCGACAGGCGGTCGAGCTTGTCGAGCGGGAGGCTCGCGAATATGGACAGCCGGTTGACGAGATGCGCGTAGGTATTGAAGAAAGCGCGCCGCCGCTCCTCGATCGCGCCGCCGGCGAGCGCCGGATCCGGGATGCCCCAATGAGCGGTCATGGGCTGGCCCGGCCATACGGGACACGCCTCGCCCGCAGCGTTGTCGCAGACCGTGAAGACGAAGTCGAGCTCGGGCGCTCCCGGCCGCGCAAACTCGTCCCAGCTCTTGCTGCGCAGGTCCTCGACACCGAGGCGATTTTTCTGGATGAGCTCGCGCGCGAGCGGATGCACCTCGCCCCTGGGATGACTGCCCGCGCTGTGCGCGCGGAAGCGCCCCTCTCCCATGGAGTTCAGCAACGCCTCGGCGATGATGCTGCGAGCGGAGTTGCCCGTGCAGAGGAACAGCACATTGAAAACGCGGGCTGCAGTCGCTCTCACCATGACGTCGATGCCTCCGGCGGCCGCTGCGGCAGGGCGCTTGCGAACACGCGTCCAGAACACCGCGCGAAGATGCTTCTCGGTCGAGTCGTAATTCAAGTCGTCGATGTCGTCCGCCCAGTTTTTTGCCACGGGGTTTGCGTTTTCGCCTGGCGTCATCGCTGAGCCTTTCCTTCGACGGGCATTATTATCGTGCAAGGATGACGCAGCGCGACCCCCGCGCACAAGCGTCCACGCGCGTATGCCGACGATACAAGGAGTTCCCGATGCAAGCGCTGACATGCTGTAAAGAATGCAGCAGAAGCGCCTGAATCAATTGCCCCGCATGGGCCTTAACATTCCTGTAACAATCGGGGCGTATAAATTGCAGGTTTGGCCGCGACGAAGTAGAAGCGCCGGCGTCAACCGCCGCCCGCGCTGCGGACAGCTGCCGCGATCGTCTCTGCCCAGCGCTTGACCTGGGTGCCGCTGCGCCCTTCCACCATCACACGCACGACGGGCTCGGTGCCCGATGGCCGAAGCAGCACGCGTCCCCTGCCCTCGAGCGCGGCCTGCGCCGACGCGACCGCGCGCCTGACATCAGAGGCCGCCAATGCACGGTCACGCCGCGCGACCTTGACGTTGACGAGCGTCTGGGGATAGAGCTTGACCGGGGCGGCGGCTTTGGCGAGCGTCGTGCGGCGCTCGGTGAGCGCGCACAGCACCTGCAGCGCCGAGATGACGCCGTCGCCGGTCGTGTGCTTGTCGAGGCAGACGATATGTCCCGAATTCTCGCCACCCAGCTGCCAGTGCCGCTTGACCAGCATCTCCAGGACATAGCGGTCGCCGACGCTCGCGCGCGCAAAGGGGATCTTCAGCTTGTGCAGGGCGTGCTCGAGCGCGAGGTTGGTCATCTGCGTTCCCACCACCCCGCCAGGCAGCCGGCGCTTCTCCTTGCGGTGGCGCGCAATGACGTAGAGGAGCTGGTCGCCGTCATAGAGCTGCCCGGCCGCGTCGACCATCAACAGGCGATCGCCGTCGCCGTCGAGCCCGATGCCAACGTCTGCCTTGTGGCGCCGCACCGCGGCCTGCAGCGCCTGAGGCGCGGTTGCCCCCACGCCGTCGTTGATGTTGAAACCGTCGGGCTCGGCACCGATCGTCTCCACGTCCGCGCCAAGCTCGTGGAACACGGGGGCCGCCACGTGATAGGCCGCGCCGTTGGCGCAGTCGACGACGATTTTCATTCCCTTCAAGTCCAGGTGCGATGGAAAGGTCGTCTTGCAGAACTCGATATAGCGCCCCGCCGCGTCATCGATGCGGTGTGCCTTTCCGAGCCGCCCCGAGGCCATGCACTTGAGCGGCCTGCCGAGCTCGCGCTCGATCGACTGCTCGATCGCATCGGGCAGCTTCGCGCCGTCACCGGAGAAGAACTTGATGCCGTTGTCCTCGTGCGGGTTGTGGGACGCGCTGATCACGATTCCGGCGGAGAGCCGCAACGCGCGCGTGAGATAGGCGACGGCCGGCGTCGGCATCGGGCCGACGAGAAGCACGTCGACGCCCGCAGATGAGAGGCCCGCCTCCAGGGCCGATTCCATCATGTAGCCCGACACCCGCGTGTCCTTGCCGATCAGCACCGCCGGGCGCTCGGCGCCCTTGCGCCCCGCAGCGGCAAGCACCCTGCCCGCGGCGTAGCCAAGGCGCAGGACAAAATCCGGGGTGATTGGCTCCGCGCCGACCGTGCCGCGTATGCCGTCCGTGCCGAAGTATTTTCTTGTCATGCGTGATGGGTGATGAGTGATCGGTAATGGGTGCTGGTTTCGTTCACCTTCGCTGCAACACGCAGGATATTACCGCGCTTTCATTCGCAGGACCCATGACGCATTACCCATTGCGCATCACGGCCTGCCAGACGGCAAGCGCGTCGCGCGTTGCGGCGACATCGTGCACGCGAACGATGTCCGCCCCTTTGGCAACCGCGACCAGCGCCGCGGCGACACTGGCGTGGACCCGATCTCCTACCGCACGGCCGCTCAGCCGGCCGAGCATGGCCTTGCGCGAGAGGCCCGCCATGACCGCTGCTCCGAGCTCCACGAACGCGGGGAGCCCGCGCAGGAGCGCGAGATTGTGCTCCAGCGTCTTGCCGAATCCGAATCCGGGATCCACGACGATCCGCTCGAGCGCGATCCCGGATGCCCGCGCGGCCGCCACGCGGTCGCGCAGATACTCCCGCACGTCACGCACCACGTCCGCGTACGACGGATCCGCCTGCATCGTCTGTGGCTCGCCGCGCATGTGCATGAGGCACACGGCGGCGTCCGATGCCGCGACCGCCTCGAGCGCGCCCGCGGCGCCGAGCGCGCTGATGTCGTTCACCACGCTCGCACCGGCCGCCAGCGCTTCCCGCATCAGCTCGGGTTTCCGGGTATCGACGGAAACCGGCACGCCGCATGCGCAAAGGCCTCCTATCACCGGGAGGACGCGGCGGCGCTCCTCGTCAAGCGGCACCGGCGCCGACCCCGGGCGTGTCGACTCCCCCCCGATATCGAGGATATCGGCACCCTCGTCGATCAGCCTTCGCCCATGCGCGACGGCTTCGGCAGAACCGGCAAACATTGCGCCGTCAGAAAACGAATCCGGGGTGACATTGACGACCCCCATGATCAGGGGACGTTCCAACGAGAGCGTGAACTTACCGCAGCGCAGGGCCCGGGACATTAGGATGAAAAGCGGACGATGAGAGGTGACCCCGCAGTGCGGCAGTCAGGACAAATTCATCCTTCCGCCTTCATCCTTCATCCTTGGGGAATCAGGCGCCTTGCGCCGGGGCCGCCGTGGCCGTGGCCGAGGGCGTGCTGTCCTTCTGGGGCGGCTGGGGAGGTGCCGCCGGTTTCGGCGGGCGCGGCGGGCGACCGGCCATGATGTCGCCGATCTGGTCGGCGTCCAGCGTCTCCCACTCGAGGAGCGCTGCCGCCATCGCCTCCACCTTGTCCCGGTTGTCGGTGATGATCTTGCGCGCCAGCTGATACTGCTGATCCACGATGCGCCGGATCTCGGCGTCGACCTTCTGCATCGTCGTCTCCGACACGTTCTTGTGCACGGTGACGGAACGGCCGAGGAAGACCTCTCCCTCGTTCTCGCCGTAGACCATCGGACCGAGCTCATCGCTCATGCCCCAGCGCGTGACCATGTTGCGGGCAAGATCGGTGGCGCGCTCGAAATCATTGGATGCGCCGGTCGTCATCTGGCCCATGAAGATCTCCTCGGCAATGCGCCCGCCGAAGAGCACAGCGATGTTCTGCAGGATCGTCTCCCGATCCATGCTGTAGCGGTCCTGCTCGGGCAGCTGCATCGTCACGCCGAGCGCGCGTCCGCGCGGAATGATGGTGACCTTGTGCACCGGATCGGTCCTCGAGAGCATGCGCGCCACCACCGCGTGTCCGGACTCGTGGTAGGCCGTGTTCTTCCGCTCGTGCTCGGGCATGACGATGGAGCGGCGCTCCGCGCCCATGATGATCTTGTCCTTGGCGCGCTCGAAGTCGTCCATGTCGACCAGGCGCTTGCTCGCCCGCGCCGCGAAGAGGGCCGCCTCGTTCACGAGGTTGGCAAGATCGGCCCCCGAGAACCCGGGCGTTCCGCGCGCGATGATGTCCGCCTTGACGTCGGGCGCGATCGGCACCTTGCGCATGTGAACCTGCAGAATCTGCTCGCGCCCGCGGATATCGGGCAGCGGCACGACGACCTGCCGGTCGAAGCGGCCGGGTCGCAGGAGCGCCGGATCGAGCACGTCGGGCCGGTTGGTCGCCGCGATCACGATGACGCCCGAGTTGGTCTCGAATCCATCCATTTCGACGAGCAGCTGATTGAGCGTCTGCTCGCGCTCATCGTTGCCGCCGCCGAGTCCCGCGCCGCGCTGGCGCCCGACCGCGTCGATCTCATCGATGAACACGATGCAGGGCGCGTGCTTCTTCGCCTGCTCGAACATGTCGCGCACCCGCGCCGCGCCCACGCCGACGAACATCTCCACGAAGTCGGAGCCGGAGATCGAGAAGAACGGGACCTTGGCCTCGCCCGCGATCGCCTTCGCGAGCAATGTCTTGCCGGTCCCCGGGTTCCCGACCATCAGCACGCCGCGCGGAATGCGCCCGCCCAGCTTCTGGAACTTGGACGGATCGCGCAGGAACTCGACCAGCTCGGCCACCTCTTCCTTCGCCTCTTCGCACCCGGCGACATCGGTAAACGTGATCGTGTTGTTCGACTCGTCGAGCATGCGCGCCCGGCTCTTGCCGAAGGAGAACGCGCCGCCGCGGCCGCCCCCCTGCATCTGGCGCATGAAGAAGATCCACACGCCGATGAGAAGCAGCATGGGGAACCACGAGACGAAAATGTTCATGAGGAGCGAGGGCTCCTCATCGGGCTTGGCCTCGATGATGACGCCGTTCTTGAGGAGGTCGGAGACGAGCCACGGGTCCGACGGCGAGTAGGTCGTGAAGCGCTCGCCCGTGGACTTGACGCCCTTCAGGACGCGGCCTTCGATCGTCACCTTGGCGATCTTCCCCTGCTTCACCTCTTCGATGAACTGGGAGTACTCGATCGCCTTCTGGGAGGTCTGCCGCGTGCTGAACTGGTTGAACACCGTCATCAGCACGAGCGCAATGACGAGCCAGATCGCCACGTTCTTAATCAGGTTGTTCAATCCAGCTCCTCTGCGGTAACTTGCTCAATTCTAGGTTCTTTCACCGGGGCTGTCAGCCTTCGAATCGCCGGCCATGGGCCCAAAGTCACGACGTGCGTCCCCGGCCCAGCAGATAGACTTCGCTGGAGCGCGAGCGCGAGGCATCCGGCTTGCGCGTCATCACCTGGCGAAAATGCTTCCGCATGCGCGCGACAAAGCCGTCGAACCCACCGCCATGGAACAATTTGACCAGAAAATTTCCTTGTGGTTTCAGGTGCTTCACCGCGAACTGCAGGGCCAGCTCCGCAAGTTCGATCATGCGCGGCTGATCAATGGGCTTCACCCCGGTTAAATTGGGGGCGAGATCGCAAAGAACAAGGTCGACGCGGCGGCCTTCCAGGGCCCGTACAAGCGCTTCGACCGTTGCCTCCTCGTGAAAATCCCCCGACACGAAGGTGACGCCTGGCAGCGACACCATGTCGAGGATATCCAGGGCGATGACGCGTCCGGCGGGGCCCACCCGCTTCGCGGCGATCTGTGACCAGCCTCCCGGCGCGGCCCCGAGGTCTACGACCGTCATGCCGGGCAGGAGCAGGCGATCCCGATCGGCGATTTGTTCCAGCTTGAACGCCGCGCGCGAGCGCAGGCCTTCGCGTTGCGCGCGCCGCACGAAGCGATCGGCGACGTGCTCCTGCATCCAGTCTTTGCCGCGTACCTTGCCCATCCGCTACACTCGTTTCAAAGGAAGAACCAGGCCACAGAGAGCACAGAGAACACAGAGAGAGAAGACTAAACCCCGATGACGCATACTTGCTATGTACGTCTCTGTGAACTCTGTGTTCCCTGTGGCTGGTTTTAGAGCTTGTCTCGCATGAAGGAGCTGACGCCGGCAGAGCGGCAAGCGCTCAGGGCACTGGCCCATCAACTGCATCCGGTCGTCATGATCGGCGAAGCCGGCTTGACGCCGGCGGTGCTGCGGGAGATCGATCTCGCGCTGAAGAGCCATGAGCTCATCAAGATTCGTGTCCTTGGCGACGATCGACGCCGACGAAATAACCTGATTCCAGAGATCTGCGACGTTCTCGCCGCGCACCTCGTGCAGCAGGTAGGAAAGGTTCTGGTCCTCTATCGCGAGCGCCCCCAACCCGACGCTCCAGCCACGCCGCCGCGGCGCGACAAGCATCGTCCCAAGCGCCGCTTTCAAAACCCCTGATCTCGTTGAGCACTAGATGTACTTGACGTCGAGTATCTCGTACTCACGCACGCCCCCTGGGGCCTGCACCTCGGCCACATCACCGGAGTACTTGCCGATCAGCGCGCGCGAGATGGGCGAGCTGATGGAAATCCTGCCCTGCTTGATGTCGGCCTCGTCATCGCCGACGATCTGGTAGGTCACCACCTCGCCGCTTTCCATGTCCTCGAGATCGACCGTGGCGCCGAAAACGCAGCGCCCGTCGGCATCGAGGAGCGCCGGGTTGATGATCTGCGCGTTGGCAAGCTTGCTCTCGAGCTCCGCGATGCGCCCCTCGATGAACGCCTGCCGCTCCTTCGCTGCGTGGTACTCGGCGTTCTCGGAAAGATCGCCGTGCGAGCGCGCCTCGGAGATTGCGGTCACGATGGCGGGGCGCTGGACGGACTTCAGCTCCTGCAGCTCTCCCCGCAGCTTCTCGGCTCCGGAAACAGTCAGCGGAATCTTCCCCATAGCGCGTTTCGACCTCGTCGCCCCTTGATTAGTTTACGTCAGCGCCGCATGCAGGCGCTGCATCACGTAGGGCCGCAGCTCTTTCGAATGCTCGATGCCACTGCAGGCCGCGCGCGCGCCGTCGAGCGTGGTGTAGAGCGCGACGCGCTCCTGCAGCGCCGCGCGGCGTATGGCGTAGGAGTCGCGCAAGGCCGTGCGTTTCTCTTCGACCGTGTTCACGATGATCGCAACTTCCCCGTTCTTGATCAGGTCGACTATGTGCGGCCGCCCTTCGGCAACCTTGTTGACCGGTGTCACGGGGATGCCGGCGGCGGCGAGCGCGGCCGCCGTGCCGCGCGTGGCCACGAGGCCGAAGCCGAGGCTCGCCAGCTTGCGCGCGATCGCGAGCGTGCGCGGCTTGTCCTCGTCCCGCACGCTGATGATGGCCTTGCCGCTCGCGGGCAGGCGCTCGCCGGAGGCGAGCTGGGACTTGTAGAAGGCCTCCGCAAACGTCCGGCCCACGCCCATCACCTCCCCTGTCGACTTCATCTCGGGCCCGAGTATGGTGTCGGCGCCCGGGAACTTGATGAAGGGGAAGACCGCTTCCTTCACGGAATAGTACGGCGGAACGACGACCGCGCTCACGCCCTGGGTGGCCAGCGTCGTGCCGGCCATGCAGCGTGCCGCAATCTTTGCAAGCTGAACGCCCGTTGCTTTCGACACGAAGGGCACGGTGCGCGAAGCGCGGGGATTCACCTCAAGGACGTACACCGTCCCGTCCTGAATCGCGAATTGCACATTCATCAGGCCGATTACCTTCAGCGCATGCGCCATCGCCACGGTCTGTCGCCTGAGCTCGTCCTGCAGCTCGTGCGAGAGCGAATAGGGCGGCAGCGAGCACGCGGAATCCCCGGAATGGACGCCCGCCTGCTCGATGTGCTCCATTACGCCGCCGATCACGACCTCTCTTCCGTCCGATACCGCGTCCACATCGACTTCCGTCGCATCGTTGAGAAAGCGATCGAGGAGCACCGGGCTGTCGTTCGACACTTTCACGGCTTCCCGCATGTAGCGCTCGAGATCACTCTGCTGGTAGACGATCTCCATGGCCCGCCCGCCGAGCACGTAGGACGGCCGCACCACGATCGGATACCCGATGTCCTCGGCAAGCGCCAGCGCCCTCTGGGCGCTGCGCGCCGTGCGGTTGGGCGGTTGTCGCAGCTTCAGGCGGTTGAGCAGCTTCTGGAAGCGTTCCCGGTCTTCCGCCATGTCGATCGAGTCCGGAGTGGTGCCGATGATCGGCACCTGGTTCGCCTCGAGGTCGCGCGCGAGCTTGAGCGGCGTCTGCCCCCCGAACTGCACGATGACGCCGAAGGGCTTCTCGACGTGAACGATCTCGAGGACGTCCTCGAGCGTCAACGGCTCGAAGTAGAGCCGGTCGGAAGTGTCGTAGTCGGTCGACACGGTCTCCGGATTACAGTTGACCATGATGGTCTCGAAGCCGTCCTCGCGCAGCGCGAGCGCGGCATGAACGCAGCAGTAGTCGAACTCGATGCCTTGCCCGATGCGATTGGGCCCCCCGCCCAGCACCATGATCTTGCGCCGGGCGCCCGGCGCCGCCTCGCATTCCTCCTCGTAGGTGGAGTAAAGATACGCGGTCTGCGTTGCGAACTCGGCGGCACAGGTGTCCACGCGCTTGAAGACGGGCCGCACGCCGAGCGCGTGGCGGCGGGCGCGCACCGCGTGCTGGTCCGTGCCGAGCAGCTTTCCGAGCCTGAGATCGGAAAAGCCCGCGCGCTTCAGCGCGCGCAGCGTCTCTGCGTCGACCTGATCGAGGGTGACGCCTTCGAGGGCCTTCTCCCGGTGCACGAGGTCCTCGATCTGCGCGAGAAACCAGGGATCGATACGGGAGATGGCGAACACCTCGTCCACACTCATCCCGCAGCGAAACGCATCGGCCACGTAATAGATCCGGTCGGGCCCGGGATGGCCCAGCTCGTTCTCGATCGCATCGCGGTCGGCGCTCATCTCGTCGAATCCGTTTGCGCCGGTCTCGAGCCCTCGCAGCGCCTTCTGTATCGATTCCTGGAACGTGCGCCCGATCGCCATCACCTCGCCCACCGACTTCATCTGCGTCGTCAGGCGGTCGTTCGCCTCGGGAAACTTCTCGAATGCAAAGCGCGGAACCTTGGTGACCACGTAGTCGATCGTCGGCTCGAACGAGGCCGGTGTCGCGCCGCCGGTGATCTCGTTCCTCAACTCATCCAGGGTGTAGCCGACCGCGAGCTTCGCCGCGACCTTGGCGATGGGAAAGCCGGTCGCCTTCGACGCCAGCGCGGATGAGCGGGACACGCGCGGATTCATCTCGATGATCAGCATGCGGCCGTCCTCGGGATTCACCGCGAACTGCACGTTGGAGCCGCCGGTGTCGACCCCGATCTCGCGCAGGCACGCGATCGCCGCATCGCGCATGATCTGGTATTCCTTGTCGGTCAACGTCTGCGCCGGCGCCACCGTGATCGAATCCCCGGTATGCACGCCCATGGGATCGACGTTCTCGATGGAGCAAACGATGATGCAGTTGTCGTGGCGGTCCCGCACGACCTCCATCTCGAATTCCTTCCAGCCGATCACCGATTCCTCGATCAGGACTTCGCGGGTGGGGCTCGCGTCGAGCCCGCGCTCGCAGATGGCGACGAACTCCTCGCGGTTGTAGGCGATACCGCCACCGGTCCCGCCGAGCGTGAAGGAGGGCCGGATGATGGTCGGGAAGCCGACCGCGGCCTGTACCTGGAACGCCTCTTCCAGGCTGTGGGCCAGCGCCGAGCGCGCGCTCGCGAGGCCGATTTTCTGCATCGCGGCCTTGAATTTCTCCCGGTCCTCGGCCTTGTCGATGGCCTCGCGCCGCGCCCCGATCATCTCGACGCCGTACTTCTCGAGCACGCCCTCGCGGGCGAGATCCAGCGCGCAATTGAGGCCGGTCTGCCCTCCCATCGTGGGCAGGAGGGCATCGGGTCGCTCAGCGGCGATAATTCTCTCCAGCATCTGCCAGTTGATCGGCTCGATGTAGGTCGCGTCCGCCAGCTCCGGATCCGTCATGATGGTCGCAGGATTGGAATTGACGAGGACGACCCGGTAGCCCTCTTCCTTCAGCGCCTTGCACGCCTGGGCGCCCGAATAATCGAACTCGCAGGCCTGGCCGATGACGATCGGCCCCGCGCCGATGATGAGGATCGACTTGATGTCCGTGCGCTTCGGCATGGCTACACGGCCTCGCTCGCGACCGGCGTCCCGTGGTCCGCGCGCTTGTGCTCTTCCATCAACCCCGTGAAACGGTCGAAAAGATAGTCGACGTCGTGCGGGCCCGGGCTGGCTTCGGGGTGCCCTTGAAAGCAGAACGCGGGACAATCAGTGCGGGCGAAGCCTTGCAGGCTTCCATCAAAGAGCGAGACGTGTGTGACGCGCGCGCTGGCGGGCAGCGTGTGCGCATCGACCGCGAAGCCGTGATTCTGGCTCGTGATCATGACGCGCCCGGTTTCGAGGTCCTGCACGGGGTGGTTCGCTCCGTGATGCCCGAATTTCATCTTCAGTGTCCTGGCGCCGCTCGCGAGCCCCATCAACTGATGGCCCAGGCAGATGCCGAACATGGGCACGCGCATCTCCAGCAGCCGGCGGATCGCGCGGATCGCGTAGTCGCACGGCTCAGGATCGCCCGGTCCGTTCGAGAGGAAAATTCCGTCGGGCCGCAGTTCGAGCGCTGCTTCCGCCGGGGCCTGTGCCGGCAGCACGGTCACCCGGCAGCCGCGTGAAACGAGCTTGCGCAGAATGTTGCGCTTCACCCCGTAGTCGTAGGCAACCACGTGAAAGCGCGGATTCTCGAGCCGCCGGTGGCCCTCTCCCAGCACCCAGACGCTTTCGTCCCATTCGTACGGCCCGGCGCACGTCACGACTTTTGCGAGATCCATGCCCACGAGCCCCGGGAAAGCGCGTGCGGCCGCGAGCGCCGCTGCTTCGTCCACCTTGTGGCCGGCCATGATGCAACCGTCCTGTGCCCCTTTGTCGCGCAGCAGACGGGTCAGTCGGCGCGTGTCGATCTCGGCGATTGCCGGCACGCCCTGACCCTGCAGATAATCGGAGAGCGTCCAGGATTTGCGCCAGTTCGAGGACAGGACAGGCAGGTCGCGCACGATCAGGCCGGCCGCGTGGACCCGGTCGGACTCAAGATCCACTGGATTGGTTCCGGTGTTGCCGATATGCGGATAGGTGAGCGTAACGAGCTGCCGGCTGTAGGACGGGTCGGTGAGGATCTCCTGGTAGCCGGTCATGGCGGTGTTGAACACCACCTCACCAACGGCCGTGCCTTCGGCGCCAATCGACACGCCGCGGAAAACGGTGCCATCTTTCAGCACCAGGATGGCCGGAACCCGCGACACAATAAGCTCTTGATTTTGAGGGTAGATGTAGAAAGCGGGACGGGCCGGCTGGCCCATCCCGCTCAACCGGGCGAATTATACGTCAAAGGCTCCCGAGCGGCAACGCAGGGCGCGCCCTGCGCGGAACTCTGAGAGGCACCAGCTCAGGCGTTCCTGGCGAAGCCAAGAACGTCCGCCATGTCATGAAGCCCGTCGGCACGCGACATCAGGTAGCGCGCCGCGCGCAACGCCCCGTGCGCGAAGTTTGCACGGCTGGAGGCGCGATGCGTGATCTCGACTCGCTCGCCGTTGCCGATAAACATGACCGTATGCTCGCCCACCAGATCGCCGCCGCGCACGGTGGCAAAGCCGATGGCCTCGTCGCTGCGCTCGCCGGTCACCCCTTCGCGCCCGAAGACGGCACATCGCTTGAGGTCCCGGCCGAGCGCGCGGGCCACCACCTCGCCCATGCGCAGCGCAGTGCCGGAGGGCGCGTCTGCCTTGTGGCGGTGATGCGCCTCGACGATCTCGACGTCGTAGCCTTCGCCGAGCGCCTTCGCCGCGGCATCGAGCAGTCTGAACGCTACGTTTACGCCTACACTGAAGTTCGGCGACATCGCGATGGCGATCTCCCGCGCCGCAGCGGCGATCTCCTTTTGCTGCGCGTCGCCAAAACCGGTCGTGCCGATGACCACGCGCACGCCCTGCTTGCGGCACGCGGCAAGGTGCGACATCGTGCCCTCGGGCCGCGTAAAATCGACGAGGACGTCGCAGCCCGCAAGCACGCGCGCGGGATCATCCGAGATTCTGACGCCGCACGGCGATCCGGCGAGCTCGCCGGCGTCCCGGCCGACGTGCGGACTGCCCCTCACCTCGAGGGCGGCTGCAAGATCGAGCGTGGAGTCGCGCAAGATCGCCTCGATCACGGCCCGGCCCATGCGGCCGGAGGCGCCTGCGACTGCAATCTTCAGTTTTGCCATGGCCTCTTAGAAACCCAGCGAGTCGACGAGTGGCTCGGAATACCCGCGCTCTTTGGCAGGCGCCGGAGCATCCGGCTTTTTCTCCTGGGCATCCTGGGTCCCGGGCTCGCTCTTGCTCGACGGTGCCTTCTGTTCCGGCGGGCCGCCTGCCGTGCCATCGATTGCCGCGTTCGCGGACGCAGGGCCCGACTTGACCGGCACCTTGTCGATATTCAGCGCGCCTTTGCCCTCGCGCAATGGCACAACGTCGCCCTCGAGGCGTTCGAGGCGGTCTCCCTTGAACAGGACGACGACATGGCGATACTCGCGGGGAGCGTTCGGCTTGTCGTAGTAATACACGTAATCCCAGCGGTCAGTGCGAAACTCATCGACAATGAGCGGTGTGCCGAGCGCAAACCTCACCTGCGCACGCGTCATCCCGGGTTTCAGCTTCGACACCATCTCCTGCGTGATGGCATTGCCCTGCTGAATGTCGATGCGGTAGGGAGTAAGCGGCGTCACCCAGGAGGAGCCGCTGCAGCCCGCGACCAGCAACGCGATGCACGCCACGCTGCGCGCAAGACGACGGCGCCGTGACGGCGAGACGTGGTTCATGGCGTTGCGCACGCGCGGCAAAACCCTTGTACAGACGCGGTTTCCATGGCAGCCAAATGCGAATATGATAACCGACCCCTCCAATTCTGACATCGGGAGCGCGGTGAGTTCGCCCAACGATCTCAAGACGATAGGCCTCAAGGCCACGCTTCCCCGGCTGCGCATCCTGCAGCTTTTCGAAACGAGCCCGGTACGCCACCTCGCGGCCGAGGAGGTCTACAGGCTGCTGTCAAAGGACGGCACCGACATCGGCCTTGCGACGGTCTACCGCGTCCTCACCCAGTTCGAGCAGGCGGGGCTTCTCATCCGCCATCACTTCGAAAGCGGAAAAGCCGTGTTCGAGTTGAACCAGGGCGGGCACCACGACCACCTCGTATGCATCCAGTGCGGTCATGTCGAGGAGTTCTTCGATCCGGAGATCGAAAAGCGGCAGGAAAAGGTCGCGAAAGACCGCGGCTTCCGGATACACGATCATTCGCTGCACCTCTACGCCGACTGCGTGAAGCGCGACTGCCCCTACAGGCACAAGGCAGAAGCGTGAATGGTGGCGCGTGGTCGCGCCCGCCCGAGGAAATCGCGCGCGAGGCGGCTGCCGCGACCCGGGCCCTGCTGCGGGACGCGTTAGAGGCATGGAATTCGCCGCAGATCTGATCCCGCTCTGGCTCAAGATCGCCTATACGGTCATCGTCCTGATCACCGTGGCGGTCTACGTATTCAAGTACCCGCTCGGCAACTTCCTGTGGTTCTCCGACATCGCGCTCATCGCCATCGCCATCGCCCTGTGGCTCGAAAGTGCGCTCATCGTCAGCATGATGGCGGTAGGAACGCTGCTGCCCGAGCTGCTGTGGAATGTGAGCTTCTTCGGCCAGCTCGTCACCGGGCGTCATGTGAGCGGCCTTACGGACTACATGTTCGACGCGCATCGCCCACGCTATGTTCGGGCGCTGTCGTTTTTCCATGTCATCCTTCCGGCGCTGACGCTGTGGCTGATCGCCCGGCTGGGTTATGACGCGCGCGCGCTGGCTGCGCAGACGGTTCTTGCGTGGGTCGTGCTCGTGCTGAGCTATTCGCTCACCGATCCCAGGAACAACGTCAACTGGGTATTCGGCCTGGGCGCGAAGCCGCAGCGCCGCATCCCGCCGCTCATCTACCTGGGGCTGTTGATGGCGGGATTTCCTCTCGTAATCCACCTCCCGACGCACCTGCTGCTGCAGCGCTTCTTCGGCTGATCAAGTCGGAGTTTTTGTCTGCGCGCTCGGCGGTTCAGCGACTGACGTGACGCGGGCTGCGATCAGGGCTTCGATCTCGGCCTCGCCATAGCCTGCCTCGCGCAGAATCTCGACGCTGTGCTCGCCCAGGCGCGGAGCCGGCCGCCGGCGCTCAGGCTGCGACTCCGACCATCTGCCAGGGACCCTCATTTCGCGCAGCCTGCCCTCGGTCGGATGGTCGGTGATCGCAATGAATCCGGTTTGCCCGAGGTGAAGATCGTCGATGAGATCATCCACCGAGTTAAGCGGTGCCACCGGGATGTCCGCTTCCTTGAGAAGACGCAGCCACTCCGCGCTGGTGCGTTTCGCCATCTCTCCGGCAACGAATTCGTAGACCTCGGCGATCCTGCGGGAGCGCGCCTCCTGGCTGGAAAAGCGCGGGTCGAAATCAAACATCTCCTCGCGGCCGATCAGCCGGAAGAAGCTGCGCCAGTGCTTGTCGTTGTAGACCAGAACGCAGACATGGCCATCCCGGGTTGCGTACGGCGCGCGATGCGGGGCCACCATACGGGTGTAGCGCAAGGGCTCCAGCGGTGGCTCGAACGTGCGGCCGGCCATGTGGTCGCCCAGCACCAGCTGGGCGAGCGTTTCGAACATCGGCACCTCGATGGCCTGCCCCTTCCCGGTGCGCTCCCTGCAGAAAAGGGCTGACGTAACCGCGTTGACCGCGGCGAGCCCCGTGATGCGATCAGAGATCGCGGTCGGCACGTAGCGCGGCCGGTCCGCCCCCGCCTCGAGGATCAGGTGCGGGAGCCCGGTCCGCCCCTGGATCAGATCATCGTATGCGGGTTCGCCGGCATACGGTCCGCTCTCGCCGTATCCGTAAGCGCCGACGTAGATGATTCGCTCGTTGACCGCGCGCACGTTCTCGTAAGTGAGCCCGAGCCGCGCCATGGCCTGCGGGCGCACGTTGTAGATCAGGACATCGGCCAGCCGTGCGAGCCGCAGCAGCGCCTCGCGACCCGGCGCCCTCTTCAGGTCGAGCACGACGGAGCGCTTGTTGCGGTTGTGGTGCAGGAAGATGTGCCCCATGGCTGTGTGCCGCATCGGCGCGATGTGCCGCAGCACGTCGCCCTCGGGGGGCTCAACTTTGACGACATCCGCGCCAAGATCGGCCAGGATCTGGGTCGCGAACGGTCCCATCACGACCGTCGTGAGATCGATGACCCGCACACCGAAAAGCGGTCCGCTCATGGCAAAAAATTGTTCCTCTCGGCGCCTTGGCGGTTTCACGCCCGGTCCCGCCTTGCCTCGGCGTCCTGACCGTCCCCGGCAGTCAGCGCTTTACACCCAGCATCTCGGCCGCGTGCTTGCGCGTGGTTTCAGTGATCTTGACGCCCCCGAGCATACGCGCGATTTCCTCCAGGCGTTGCGCCTTGTCGAGCACCGTCAGCCTGGTCAGCACCTGGCCGCTGGTCGTTGCCTTGCTCACCTGCCACTGCTGGTCGGCCGAGGCCGCAACCTGCGGCAGGTGCGTGATGCACATCACCTGGCTCGTCCGCCCGAGCGCTTTCAGCATCCTGCCCACGATCTCCGCGACGCCCCCGCCGATGCCCGCGTCCACTTCGTCGAAGATAAGCGTCGGCACCTGCGCGAGCCGGCTGGTAACCGTCTGGATTGCGAGCGAGAGGCGCGATAGCTCGCCGCCCGAAGCGACCTTGCCGAGCGGCTGGGGTTGCATGCCCTTGTGCGCTGCGACGAGGAACTCGATGCTCTCGAGGCCGTAGCCGGTTGCCTCCGCCAGCGGCGAGAGCGCCACCTCGAACCGGCCGCCCGCCATGGCAAGCGTCTGCATCGCCCGCGTCACCTCGTCCGAGAGCTTCGCGGCGCCCTTTCCGCGCAAGGCCGAGAGTTTTTTTGCCTCGGCGTTGCACGCGGCGAGCGCTTCTTCCTCGAGCCGGCGCAGCGATTCGGCATCCCCTCCTTCGCCCAGCTCGTGAAGGCGCGTGCGGGCCGCGTCCAACGTTGCCGGCAGCTCCTCGGGCGCGACGCGATACTTGCGCGCCGCGGAATGAACGGCCTCAAGACGGTGCTCGACCTCCCGCAGGCGCTGCGGATCGAGCTCGAGCCGCTCGCCGTAGCGCCTCAGATTGTGCGCCGCCTCCTTCAGCTGGATCTGGGCGGACTCCAGAACTTCGAGCAGCTCGCGCAACCGCGCATCATGCGCCACCAGGCCGCTCAGGCGGTGGATGACAGCGTTGGTTTGCGCGAGGCTCGAGTGCTCCCCCTCCAGGAGCGTATCGGTGCCCGCCTGGGCGGCCTCGATCAGGGTGGCGGCGTGGGCAAGCGTCGCGTGCTCGGCCGTGAGCTCTCCCCACTCGCCTTCTGCAAGATGGAGAGCCTCGAGCTCGCGCACCCGCCATTGAAGCTCATCGCGCTCGGCCGCGAATGCCGCGGCATTGGCCTCGAACGCGATGCGGTCCTCCCGGCGTTTCTGCCACGCGCGAAAGCGCTCCCGTACCGCGCCGGCAGCCGGCAGCGCCCCGCTGTAGCCGTCCAGCAGCTCGCGCTGCGCCGCGGGCCGCAGCAGCGACTGGTGCTGGTGCTGACCGTGAATGTCGACCAGGCGCTCGGCGAGCTCGCGCAGCTGCGCCAGCGTCGCCGGCCGGCCGTTGATGAATCCACGCGAGCGTCCCGAGGCTTCGATCACGCGGCGGAGCAGGCACGTGCCCTCGTCGCCGCACAGATCGTTCTGCGAGAGCCAGCGAGTGACCTCCGGCTGTCCGCTCACAGCGAATTCAGCGCCGATGTCGGCACGCTCCGCCCCGCGGCGCACGACGATCGCATCCGATCGTTCTCCCAGGGTCAGGGCGAGCGCATCGATCAGGATGGACTTCCCCGCCCCGGTTTCCCCCGTCAGCACCGTAAAACCGGCGGGGAAATCGAGCTCCATCCGGTCCACGATGACAAAATCGCGGATGGTCAGGCTGCGCAACATACCCGAGGGGCGTGAATCGTGAGTGGTGAATGGTGAATGGAAGGACCCGTTTCTGCCACCAAGACGTCTATCTACTCACCCCTCACGAATTTCGTCACTCGCGGTTCCAGTTGAGCTTCTCGCGCAGCATGCTGTAGTAGCTGTGCCCCACCGGGTGAAGCAGGTTGATCGCGTGCTCATAGCGGCGCACGATGACGCGGTCTCCATCTCGCAGCTCGAAACGAGTGTGGCTGTCGAAGTGGGCTCGTGCGTCAATCGCCCGGTCCGGGACGATCTCTACCGTGCAGTCGCTGCTGATCACAATCGGACGATTCGACAGCGTATGGGGGGCAACCGGGACCAGCGTCATGACCGAGAGCGAGGGGTGCACGATCGGCCCGCCCGATGAAAGCGCGTAGGCAGTCGAGCCGGTCGGCGTCGCCACGATCAATCCGTCGCCCCGCTGCCGGTAGATGAACTGGCCGTCAACCCTGACCTCGTAGTCGAGCATGTGTCCCTTGACTCCCTTGCTCACGACCACCTCGTTGAACGCCAGCACATCGAACAGCGTCTTCGCGCCGCGCCGGCCCTCGCCCTGCAGCAGCATCCGCGGCTCGGCCACGAATTTCCCATCGAGCACGTCGCCGATGGTATCGACCATGGTATCCACCGAGATGTCGGTGAGAAATCCGAGCCGCCCCTGGTTGACGCCGACCAGGGCCACATCGTGCGGCGCGAGCGTGCGCGCGATGTTGAGCATGGTGCCGTCGCCGCCGATCACCACGGCGAGATCGGCTTCGCGGCCGAGCTCCTCCAGGGAGAGCACCCGATGCTTGGCCTGCCCCAGGTGCTCCTGCGTGAGAGAGTCGATCAGGACCGTGATCTCGCGCCGCTCCAGAAACTTCGCGAGCTTCAAGAGCGGCCCGGCCACCTCGGGACTGCGGTACTTTCCGATCAGCGCGACGGTCCTGAATGACGATTTCATGGCGGCATTAGACCATAAAAACCCGTAAGCAGTGAGCCGTGAGCGGTGAGCGGAAACGCCGCAAGACGGCCGCGTTTCGGACTGGAATCACGCCGAATCCGACACGGGTTGCGGGTCACCCGTTACGAGTCACGGGTCACCGGTCACGGGTCACTCTTTTTAGTAGAATAGGTCCATGGTTGACGCCAACCTCGTAAGCGAACGCGCCCAGCTCCTCCTCAAGACGCTGATCGAGCGCTACATCGTCGAAGGCCAACCCGTCGGGTCGCGCGCCTTGTCGAAATTCTCGGGGCTCGATCTCAGCCCGGCGAGCATCCGCAATATCATGGCCGACCTGGAGGAGATGGGCTTCATCGCGAGCCCCCACACCTCCGCAGGCAGGGTGCCAACTCCGCGCGGCTACCGCTTCTTCGTGGACACGCTGCTCACGATCAAACCGCTCGATCGTGTGGAGATTCATCAGCTGGAGGAGCAGCTCGACACCGATAACCGGCAGCGGCTTGTGGCCTCGGCTTCCCACCTCCTTTCCGTGTTGACGCACTTTGCCGGTGTGGTGATCACGCCGCGGCGCAATCCCGGGTTCCGCCACATCGAATTTCTGCGTCTTTCGGAGAGTCGCATTCTGCTCATCATCGTCACCCCCGAAGGGGATGTGCAAAACCGGATCCTGCAGACGGAAAGGCCGTTCACGTCCTCGGAGCTGACCGAAGCCGCGAACATACTCAACCAGCATTACGCCGGGCTGACGTTTGACGAGATCCGCCACCGCATTCGCGACGAGCTGCGCCAGCTGCGGGAAGACATGACACGGCTGATGAGCGCGGCACTGGAGGCCGGTAGCCGCGCGGCGAGCGAATCGTCCGACGACGTCGTCATCTCCGGCGAGAGCAACCTCCTCGACTCGCAGGACCTCTCCTCCAACATGTCCAACCTGCGCAAGCTCTTCGAGCTCTTCGAGCGCAGGACCGGGCTGCTGCAGCTGCTCGACGTGTCGAACCGGGCGCAGGGCGTCCAGATCTTCATCGGGGGCGAGTCCGGGGTGGCGCCGCTCGACGAGTGCAGCGTCATTACGGCGCCTTACACGGTCGAAGGACAGGTCGTCGGCACCGTGGGCGTGATCGGCCCTACGCGCATGGCCTACGAGCGCGTGATTCCTCTGGTGGACATCACCGCAAAACTGCTGACGGGTCTCCTCACCCGGCGCTGAACAGTGGTGACGGGTCCTTCATCCTTCGGAGCGTAGCGCATGGGCCGCTACGCTCCCGAGCCTCCTTACGCGCACGGCACCGAGCCGCACGTGGGCGTGCTGCTCGTCAATCTCGGCAGCCCGCAGGCGCCGAACGCAGCTGCGGTGCGCTCCTATCTGCGGGAGTTCCTGTCGGATCCCCGCGTGGTGGAGCTGCCGCGAATTCTATGGTGGCCGATCCTGCATGGCTTCGTGCTGAGGATACGGCCCCGGGCATCAGCAGAGCGCTATGCGCAGGTCTGGATGAGCGAGGGCGCGCCCCTCAAGGTGCATACAGAGCGCCAGACCAAGCTGGCGCGCGGCTACCTGGGCGAGCGCGCGAAGCAGCTTCCGGTCGTGGCCGAATATGCAATGCGCTACGGATCGCCTTCGATCGCCGGGAGAATCGGCGAGCTGAAACTCCATCACTGCAATCGCCTTCTCGTCGTGCCCCTCTATCCGCAGTACTCGGCCAGCACGACGGCCTCGGTGGTCGATGCCGTCACCCGGTGCCTCGCTGGAATGCGCAACCAGCCGGCATTGAGGACGGTGCGAACCTTTCACGACCACCCCGGCTACATCGGCGCGCTTGCGCAAAGCGTGCGCGACTACTGGATGAAGAACCACCGCCCCGACATCCTCGTCATGAGCTTTCACGGCGTCCCGCGCCGCACGCTCGACAAGGGTGACCCGTATCACTGCGAGTGCCAGAAGACGGGGCGCCTGCTCGCGGAGGCGCTCGCGCTGCGCCCGGAACAGTACCGGATCACGTTCCAGTCGCGGTTCGGAAGAGCGGAGTGGCTGAAACCCTATACCGCCGATGTCCTGAAGGAGCTTGGCCGGCAGAAGGCGGGGCGGGTTGACGTGATCTGCCCGGGGTTCGTGGCCGACTGCCTCGAAACCCTCGAGGAAATCGCGATCGAAGGCAAGGCGATCTACCTCAAGGCGGGAGGCCGCGAGTTCC
>Ga0256865_1000209_pt1 | contig 20438 bp, 14 predicted proteins | sample RVTome_14_FD_187337 | JGI IMG/M metagenome (GOLD analysis project Ga0256865, IMG submission 187337) | Soil microbial communities from uranium-contaminated site in the Upper Colorado River Basin, Wyoming, United States - RVT145D125 HiSeq ... | reverse complement strand
AGAATCTGGAAGACGGTGCGCTCGCGGTCTTCCCACGGCTTGGTGACCATACCGCCGAAACCGGAGGCCGGAAAGGTGATCTGGAAGGTGAAATCCGTTTCCGGAACCCCGAGGAACACCTGGTTGGCGGCCGCGGCGTAGCGGCTGGTCTGGTCGAGGGTGGAGTTGGCCGCCGCGTCGAGAATGCCGAAAATCACCCCCTGGTCCTCGGTCGGAGCCAGCTCCTTGGGGGCCATGATGAACATCGGCACGGCGAGCAGCGAGACGACGACCCAGACCAGGTAGACCGCCGGGCGGGCCTTGAGCGTGCCGTCCAGCAGGCGGCCATAGACGGCCCGGAGGCGCTTGAAATCGCGGGCGATCCGGCCGGCCAGCCCGTGCTCCTCGATCCCCGGCTTGAGCAGCTTGGCCGACATCACCGGCGAGAGGGTCAGGGCGACGACGCCGGAGATGGTGACGGCGCCGGCCAAAGTAAAGGCGAATTCGCGAAAAAGCGAGCCGGTGAGCCCCCCCTGCAGACCGATGGGAAGATAGACCGCCGCCAGGGTGATGGTCATGGCGATGATCGGCCCGACCAGCTCACGGGCGCCGAGCAGGGCGGCGTCGAGCGGCTTGAGGCCGTCGCTCAGGTGCCGTTCGACATTCTCGACCACGACGATGGCATCGTCGACCACCAGACCGACGGAAAGAACAATGGCGAGCAGCGTGAGCAGGTTGACGGTGAAGCCGAAGGCCTGCATGAGAAAGACCGCGCCGATCAGCGAAAGGGGGATGGCCACCACCGGGACGAAGGCCGACCGCAGCGAGCCGAGGAAAAGGAAGATGACAATCACCACGATAAGCAGGGTTTCGCTCAGGGTCTTGAGCACCTCGTGAATGGCGTTGTCGATATAGGCAGTGGCGTCGTAGGCGACCCGCGCCTGCATGCCGGTGGGCAAATCCTTCTGGATGCCTTCCATTTCGGCCGAGACGCGCTTGATGACATCGAGGGCGTTGGCGTTGGGCAACGGCCAGATGCCCATGAAGACGGCGGTCTGGCCGGAGAAGCGCACCTCGGCGTCGTAGTCCTCGGCGCCCAGCACGACTTCGGCGATGTCCTCGAGCCGCACGATAGCTCCGTCCTGTTCGCGGACGACCAGCCGCTTGAACTCCGGTACGGAGCGCAGATCGGTGTTGGCGGTCAGGTTGACCTGGATGAGCGACCCCTTGGTCCGGCCGAGGGCGGAGAGGAAGTTGTTGGCGGCCAGCGCCTGGCGCACCTGGACCGGGCTGATGCCATGCGCGGCCATCCGCTCGGGCTTGAGCCAGATGCGCATGGCGAAGGTGCGGGCGCCGAGGATGTCGGCCCGCTGCACTCCCTCGAGGGCCGAGAGACGCGGCTGCACGATGCGCACGAGGTAGTCGGTGATCTCGTTCTGCTGGAGGATGTCGGAACTGAAGCTGAGGTAGGCCGAGGCGAACTCGCTGTCGGCCGACTCGATGTTGAGCACCGGAACCTCGGCCTCCGGCGGAAGATCGGCGCGGACCTGGTCGACCTTGGAGCTGATTTCGGCCAGAGCCTTGGTACCGTCGTAGTTGAGCTTCAGGCGGACCTTGATGGTCGAGAGTCCCAGGGCACTTTGCGATTCGATGTAATCGATGCCGTCGGCGGCGGCGATGGCCCGCTCCAGCGGCGTCGTGATAAAGCCGCGGACCAACTCGGCGCTGGCGCCGACATAGACCGTGGTGACGGTTACCGAGGCGTTCTCGCTTTGCGGGTACTGACGAATGTTGAGGGTGCGGATCGCCTGCAAGCCGGCGATGACGATCAACAGGTTGATCACCAGGGCGAGAACAGGACGGTGGATGAAAAGGTCGGTGATTTTCATAAGGAACGAAGGGTCTCAGTCAAGTCGAAAAACTGAATTGGCCACAGAGGCACGGAGACACGGAGGAAAAGCCTGAAAATAAATAATCATTCTCCAAAAAGATCTTCTCTGTGCCTCAGTGTCTCCGTGGCAGATGTTGCCTTGTCTTGCGGTCAATTGTTCTCCGGCTTCGGAGCATGCTCGAACTCGGGCGACAGGGAGTTGTCAACCACGACGGCCTGGCCGTTGCGCAGCTTGAACACGCCGGTCGTGACAATCGTCTCGCCTTCCTTCAGCCCGGAGATGGCCGCGACGAAATCACCCTGCTTCTCACCGAGCCGAACGAACTGCTGGCGCAGCACCTTGCCCGGCGGGCCGCCCGCTTCCCCTTTCTTTTCCTCCACGACGAACACCGAATCGCTGTAGGGGGCATAGAGCACCGCCGTGGCCGGAATGACGAGAAACTCCTCCCGCCGGGGGAGCACCACGGCCACGTTGACAAACATGCCGGGGCGCAGTTGCCCGCCGGTATTGGCCACCGTTGCCTGCAGCCGGATGTTGCGGGTGGCGGCGTCAACCTCCGGATTGATCGTGGTGACGGATCCCTCGATCCCCAGATTGGGCAAGGCATCGGTCGTCACCCGCACCGGCAGGCCGGTGCGGATCTCGGCCAGCTGCTGCTGCGGGAGGAGAAAATCGACGTAAATCGGGTCGAGGGTCTGCAGCGAAACGACTGGATCCCCTTCTTGGAGAATCTGCCCCAGGTTGACCAGGCGGATGCCGAGACGGCCGGCGAAGGGGGCGCGCAGCGTTTTCTTGCCGATGGTCGCCCGGATGCTCTCGGCGGCAGCGACTGCCACCTTGAAATTGGCTTCGGCGCTGTCGAATTCGGCTTGCGAGATGATCTTTTGCGCCAGCAGCTCCCTGGCACGCTCCAGGTTGGCCTTCGCCAGCGTTACCGAGGCCTCCGCCCCGGGTAGTTGCGCCTGCTCGGAGGAGGTGTCCTGCTTCAGCAGAAGCTCCCCCTTCTTTACCACCGAGCCCGGCTCGAAGGCGATCTGCGTCACCTTGCCGGGGATTTCCGCCGCCACGGTCACACCCTGAACCGCCGTGAGCGAACCGACGGCGGTCAGGAGCGATTCCCAGGATTCCGCGCGCACCTCGGTGGTCGTCACCGTCTCGGGCGGAGGGGTAAACTGGGCGCCGGCGTCGATCATGCGGCCGATCTGCAGGGCTTTGATGCCGGCAAGAATGCCGGCCAAGGCGATCAATACCAGAATAGTCAGGATTATTCGTTTCTTCATCTGCAGGTACTCTGTTGGTCGAGTCCGAAAGGGAAAAAGAATAACGGCCCCGGAATTTGGAGATCGTCGAGGGCGCATTTGTTGTTAACATACGCTTATCAGAAAAACGGTGCAAGATGCGAAGTCCAAAAAGGGAAACCTCAACCGGAGCATATCCGAAATTTGCTGCTCTGCGCCTGGGTCGGGCCAGCTTACAAATAGGGAGAGAAGAGCTTGGCGAAGGCGTCGCGCAGCTTGAGCGGCAACGGCCGGACGTCCAGTTCCTCCTTGGACACTTCCCGTGACAGAACATGCAGCGTGTCGAAGTGCCGGGCCAGCGTATCGTTCAGCCGCCGGTCGTAAACCTCCAGGCAGAACTCGAAATTCAGCCGCAGGCTGCGCGGATCAAGGTTGGCCGACCCGACCAGGGCATAAGCGTCGTCTACCAGCAGGAACTTGCTGTGCACGAAGGGTGACGGCTGGTAATAGATGCGGGTACCATACTGGAGAAGTTCCCAGAGATAGGCGCGGGTGGCCCAGGCGACATAGGGGAGGTTGTTTTTCTCCGGCAGCATGATCTCCACGGTGACCCCGCGCAGGGCGGCGGCGTTGATGGCTGTAATGAGAGAACGGTCAGGGATGAGGTAGGGGGTCATGATGCGGACACGGCGGCGGGCGCAGTTGAGTGCCCCGACCAGCAGCCAGGTGAACTGCTCGAAATCTTCGTTCGGACCGTCGCTGATGCCGCGGCAGAACGCTTCGGCACCGGGGACAGCGTCAGGATAATCGATGCCGGCAACCGGTTCGCCGGTCGTGAACTGCCAGTCCTCGAAAAAAGCCTCCTGCATCTGGCCCACCACCGGGCCCTCTACCCGGAAGTGAATGTCGACCACCCGCCGCGGGTCGCTTTCGTTCGCCAGGTGCCGGTCGCCAATATTCATGCCGCCGGTGAAACCGACCAACCCATCGACGATCAACAGCTTGCGGTGGTTGCGCAGGTTGATATGGATGCCCCGCTCGGAGAGCGAAGGGGGAAGAAAGCGGGCAATGCGGACACCGCTCCTGCGTAGTAATCGCCGTGCCGGCGGGAAGGAGTAACGCTCCCCCATGGCATCGACCAACACCCTGACGTCGACTCCGCGGGCTGCCGCCGCCCGCAGCGCCTCGACAAACCGCCTGCCGGTGCGGTCGGAGTCGAAGATGTAGGTCGACAGACAGACCGAAGAGTGCGCCGCCTCGATGGCTTCGAGCATCGCGGGATAGGCCTCTTCGCCGTTGTGCAGAGGCCGCACCCGGTTGCCTTGCAGAAGCGGCCGCCGGGTGACCGCATCGGCGAGGCTCAGCTGCGCCGCGTAATTCTCGGCGCGAAACGGCAACTCGGCCGCCATGTCGGCTACCCAGAGGCAGAAATCGGGTTGCCGGCCGTGCATTCCCATACCGCGGGCCTGCCAGTCCCGGGCCAGGGTCCGGATACGGTTTACCCCCAGCAGCCAGTAGAGGAAGGCGCCAACCCCGGGGAGCACCAGGCACAGAACGACCCAGCCGAGAGCGGCCCGGGGATCACGCTTGTTCAGCAGGGCGTGACCTGCCGAAAGCAAGCCGGCTAGGGCCAGTAGTCCCCAGCAGAGAATCGTGAGCAGAGATTGGAGCAAGCCGGGTTCCTCGCACCACTGGAACGGAAGGTTGAACGCGCCTGCCTTTCATGAGAAGTTTATCAAAGGAAGGGCCGGCGTCCAACGCCACAAAACGCGCAGTTGCTGGTGCAGGAATGCCGCCGCCGCAATTGCGGTGACGGCACTCCTCCTGTCAGGGGACGGTGGGAAGGAGAAAAATCCTCTTCACCGCAGACTGGTGGCACAGCGGGGACAGGTCAGCATGCTGGTCGACGGAACCTTGTGGCCACAGGTCGGGCAGTTGTACCAGTAGCCGCAGTATTTGCATTGGGGCTCGGAAAGACCCTGCTTCTTCTTGCACTTGGGGCACAGACGGTACATCTTGCGTTTTTCGACGTATTCGGCGAGCAGCAGTCCGCAACGGGGGCACTCCTCGGCGTCCCGCTTGCGGATCTCCGCTCCGCAATTCGGCTGGGGGCAGTTGAATATCGTCCCGCAACCGCTGCAACGGTATTTTCCCTTTTTCAATTCCTTACAAACCGGGCACTTGTCCATGGGCAACCTCGTTCAGTCCATATGTGGTTCGGGTAGAAAGATTCTCATGCCTGGCAAACAGGCGCGGGGTCTGGTGCCGGCCGAAAAAAAAGCCGGGCCCCAGGGGCCCGGCCGGGGAGCTGTGATTTAGGCGATGTCAGTCGACTTTCCGAAAGGCTGCTTTGGGGGAGCCGCAGACCTCGCAGGGCCCCTCGGGAGCCCCCTCGATGGTATTGCCGCAGACCTGGCAGACGTAGTAATCGACCACCACGTTCTTCCCGAGGCTTTCGTGGGCTTTGCGGTAGAGATCCGCATGAACCTTTTCCACGGCGTTGGCATAGGTGAAACTGCGCAGGGCGATGTCAAACACTTCGCTGGTCGCATCCCGGATCATCTGCGGATACATCTCGGTAAACTCGTGGGTCTCGCCGCCGATCGCCTCGCGCAGGTTGGCCTCGGTGGAGCCGATGCCACCGAGCGCCCGCAGGTGGGCATGGGCATGCACCGTTTCCGCCTCGGCCGCCGCCCGGAAGAGCTTGGCCACCTGCGGATGCCCTTCGGTCTCGGCCTTTTTGGCGAAAGCGAGATATTTGCGGTTGGCCTGGGATTCCCCGGCGAAGGCCTCCTGAAGGTTTTTTTCGGTCTTGCTGTTGCGTAAATCGGACATGAACTCTCCTCCCTGTTTATAAACCGGCTGCAGCCGGCAACGTGCATCCCAGTTTAGCGGTACCGTCCGGAAAGTCAACAACCCAGGCGCCACCGACTCACTTCTTGCGGCAGGCCCTGTCCACGTCCTCCGACTTGCCGATGAAGATCAGCAGGTCGCTGTCCTTGATGATGTAGGTCGGCGGCGGCACCGCAACAAAAACGTCGGCTATAACGTCCTTGATGCCAATGATGTTGACGTTGTATTTTCGCCGCAGGTCGAGCTCGATCAGGGTCTTGCCGAGAAAATGCGTGGGCGGCCCGACCTCCGTGATCGAATAGTCCTCGGCAAGAGGGATATATTCAAGCACGTTGGGGCTCGACAGACCGCGGGCGGTGCGAATGGCCATGTCCTTTTCGGGGAAGATGATGTCGGTGGCCCCAATCTTCTCCAGGATGCGTCCGTGGTCCTCGTCCAGCGCCTTGACCAGGATGCGCGGCACCTTCAGCTCCTTGAGGTAAAGGGTGATGAGCGTCGAGAGGTGGGAACGCTCGCCAGTGGAGACCACCACCGCGTCCATTTCGCCGATCCCCTGACCGGAAAGGAACTCCTTGTTCGCCGCATCCCCCTGAATGGCGTAGGAGGCATGCTCCTGAACCCGCTGCACCTTCTCCCGGTCCTGGTCGACGGCCACCACCTCGTGCCCCCCCTCGTAGAGGGTCCTGGCCACGTGGAAACCGAAATTGCCGAGGCCGATAACACAGTAACGTCCCATGGATACTTCTCCCCTGCCAATCCGGATCGGCTCAGCCGATCATGATGTTTTCTTCCGAATAGCGCACCGCGTCGCGACGGGCACGTTTGACGATGGTGAAGGCCATGGTGAGCAAGCCCACCCGGCCGACGAACATCAGTACGATGACGACGATTTTCCCCATCGGTACCAGTTGCGCGGTGGCGCCGAGGGAGAGGCCGACAGTGGCGAAGGCGGAAACCGCCTCGAAGGCGAAGTCCATCAACGCCCCCCGACTGCCGGCGTAAGCCTGCCCCTGCGTCTGCACGGCCAGCAGGGCGAAGGTGGCGGCGCCGAGAAAAAGGATGGCGAGCATCACCAGGGTCAGGGTCTTGGTCGCCGCCTCGTCGGGAATGGTCCGGCGAAAGACGTTGGTGTGAGGATTTCCCTTGAGGCGGCTGTGCAGAATCGCCACGAAGAGGGCGAGGCTGGTGGTCTTGATGCCGCCGCCGGCAGAGCCGGGGGAAGCGCCGACGAACATCAGGAACATCATCAAAAAGAGGGCCGGCACCCCGAAGAGGCTGAGGTCGATGGTGTTGAAGCCGGCGGTGCGGGAGGTGACCGACTGGAAGAGCGCCGTCCAGATCCCCTCGCCGATTCCCCGGCCGGCGAGGGACGTGCCGGACTCCAGAAGGCCGATGAGCAGGGCCCCGCCAGTGATGAGCAGGCCGGTGGTCAGGAGCACCAGGCGCGTGTGGAGGGAGAGCCGGCGCCGACGGCGCTCCCGGCGCAGCAGATCGAGCAGCTCCTTGATGACCAGAAAGCCGATGCCACCGAGGATGATCAGCCCCATGATCGTCAGATTGACCAGAGGGTGGTCGCGGTAGCCGATGAGACTGTCGGCGAACAGGGCGAAGCCGGCGTTGCAGAAGGCTGAAACCGAATGGAACAGGGCGAAGTAGAGCCCCCTGGCCAGGCCGAGGTCGGGGACGAAGGCGAAGGCGAGCAGCAGCGCTCCCACCCCTTCGATGATCACTGTCAGGAAAAAGATGGCGCGGATCAGCTCCTTCATCGACTCGACCGGCGTGTGCAGGAGGGTTTCCTGAATGATCCAGCGGCCGCGCATGCCGACGCCGAGGCGTAGGTAAAAGAAGAGGTAGACGGAGAAGGTGGTGATCCCCAGGCCGCCGATCTGGATGAGGACCAGGACCACCAGCTGGCCGAAGAGGGTGAGCTTGCTGCCGGTATCCACCACGATCAGGCCAGTGACGCATTGAGCCGAGGTGGCGGTGAAGAGCGCATCGAGAAAGGAGAGAGGCGAACCATGGGCCGCAATAGGCAGGGAAAGCAGCAGCGCGCCCAGCACAATGGCGGCCGCGTAGTAGAGGATCAGCGCCTGGCCGGGAGGGATGTTTTTCAGGTGCTTGACGAACTGGTTCATGAGGTGTCCCCTGATTTTTGCCGATGCTAATCCCGGCGAGTTCCCAAATCAAGGGAAAAGCACTCTCAGGAATGCCGCAGAGAATGGGGGGCCGCCTTGCGGGGGCCGAATCGTCCGCCTCTGGAAACAAAGAAGGGCAGACCCTGTGGCCTGCCCTGTCCTGTCGGTAGCTGTCTGCGAAAAACTAGAAGGGGCGCTCTGCGGCCGCTTCCCCCGCCTTGGCAGTATAGGTGGGCGCAGCCTCCTTCATCACGAAGGCGTAGCTGTCCTTGAGCTTCTTGGTAAACAGCGTCCCCAGCCACAGCGGACTCCAGACCACCCCGGCCGCCAGCCAGGTATTGCGGGCTTCGCGGTCCACCTCGTCGGCCTTGACGCTGTGCCGTATCTTTTCGTAACCCTCCTTTTCGAGGGTCACCTCGTAATCGCTTCCGCTGCTGAGTTTGTAGTCATACTGGCAGGGAGTGACGCCAACGGCCTGGCCGTCGATGAAGACAGTCGCTCCGGAGGGTTCGGAAAGAAATGCGGCCTGGTGGGCGCAGGCGCTGGTGAACAGGGTCAGCAGCAGAACGGCTACGATTTTTTTGAACATGGGCAACTTCTCCCGGGAGACGGCTCCTTACTGAGCACGCCATTATGTTTTGCAAGCCACGTGCCAATTTCCACTTTTTTCGTTGCGCTGCAAGACTTCCCCGCCTGTCGCCCAGGCGCAACTCCCTGCAATCATTCAAGCCGTCGGTTTTTCTCCCTGAATTCTATGTGTACCAGAGTTGCCGAGCTACTAAGACCTGCCGTCGGCAGCCGCTCGCCGGATGACCCGCCAGCCGGCGATATCACCGGATGCAGCGTACAAAAAAGTCATGGCACCGGGTAAAAAATTACGGTTTTTCGCTTGTCTTCCAGAATGGGGCTTAGAGATCGAGATATGGACGCAAGTAGCGGCCGGTGTGGGAGCGGGTGGTGCGGGCCACCTCTTCGGGGGTGCCACAGGCGACGATCTCGCCACCCAAAGTCCCCCCTTCGGGTCCGAGATCGATCACGTAATCGGCCATCTTGATGACGTCGAGGTTGTGTTCGATGATGACCACCGTGTTCCCCGTCTCCACCAGTTGCTGCAGGACGTCGAGCAGTTTCTGGATGTCGGCGAAGTGCAGGCCGGTGGTCGGCTCGTCAAGGATGTAGATGGTGCGCCCGGTCGCCCGCTTGCCGAGCTCTTTGGCGAGCTTGACCCGCTGCGCCTCGCCGCCGGAAAGGGTGGTGGCACTCTGGCCGAGCTTGATGTAGCCGAGGCCGACGTCGCGCAACGTCTCCAGCTTCCCTTTGAGCCGCGGGATGTTCTCGAGGAAGCGGGCGGCCTGGTTGACCGTCATGTCGAGCACCTCGGCGATGCTCTTGCCCTTGTACTTGACCTCGAGGGTCTCGCGGTTGTAGCGGGCTCCCTTGCAGACCTCGCAGGTCACGAAGACGTCGGGAAGGAAGTGCATCTCGATCTTGATGATGCCGTCCCCCTGGCAGGCCTCGCAGCGACCTCCCTTGACGTTGAAGGAGAAACGCCCCGGCTTGTAGCCACGTACCTTCGCCTCGGTGAGCTGGGCGAAGAGGTCGCGGATCTCGGTGAAAATACCGGTGTAGGTAGCAGGGTTGGAGCGCGGCGTGCGGCCGATGGGGGACTGGTCGATGTCGATGACCTTGTCGAGGAACTCCAGGCCGAGCAGTTCGTCGACCTTGCCGGCCTTCTCCTTGGCGCGGTAGAGGTGCTGGGCCAGCGCGCGGAAGAGGGTGTCGATGACGAGGGTCGACTTGCCCGAACCCGACACCCCGGTGACGCAGGTCATCACCCCCAGCGGAATGCGCGCCTCAACTCCCTTGAGATTATTCTCCCGCGCCCCGCGGATGGTCAGGAAACGCTCGCTCGTGCGTCGCTCCTTCGGCAGCGGAATGGCAAGCGCCCCGGAGAGGTATTGGCCGGTCAGCGAGGCCGGGTTGGCGAGAATCTCCTGCGGCGTCCCTTGGGCCACCACCTCGCCGCCGTGCACCCCCGCCCCCGGGCCCATGTCGATCACATGGTCGGCCTCCAGGATCGTCTCCTCGTCGTGTTCCACCACCAGCACCGTGTTGCCCAGGTCGCGCAGCCGCTTGAGGGTCTCCAGCAGCCGCCGGTTGTCGCGCTGGTGCAGGCCGATGGAAGGTTCGTCGAGGATATAGAGGACCCCGACCAGCGAGGAGCCAACCTGGGTGGCGAGACGGATGCGTTGTCCCTCGCCGCCGGAGAGGGTGCCGGAGGTGCGGTCGAGGGAGAGGTAGTCGAGGCCGACGTGGGAGAGGAAGGAGAGGCGCTCGCGGATCTCCTTGAGCACACGCCGGGCGATCTCCGCCTCCTTCGCCGGCAGCTCGAGGGCCTCGAAAAACGCCTGCGCCTCGGCTATGGAGAAGGCGGTGACCTCGCGGATGCTCTTGCCGCCAACCCGCACGAAGAGCGACTCGCGCCGCAGCCGCGCCCCTTCGCAGGTGGGGCAGGGCATGACGTTCATGAAGCGTTCAAGGTTCTCCCGCACCGTTTCCGAGTCGGTCTCCCGGAACCGCCGCTCGAGGTTGGGAATCACTCCCTCGAACGCCTTGGTGTAGAAGTGGCGGCGTCCCCCCTGATCGAAGAAGAAACGCACCGGCTCCTCGCCCGAGCCGTGCAGAAGGACCTTGCGGACTTTTTCCGGCAGCCGGCCGAAAGGGGTGTGAATGTCGAAGCCGAAGTGGTCGGAGAGGGCCTCGACCAGCTGGAAATAGTAGCCGCCGCCGGCCTTGGTCTCCCAGGGAACGATTGCCCCCTCGCGCAGGGAGAGGGCGGGGTTGGGCACGACCTGCTCGGGGTCGAAGTACATGCGGGTGCCCAGCCCCGAGCAGTCGGGGCAGGCGCCGTAGGGGTTGTTGAAGGAGAACATGCGGGGGGTGATCTCGGGGTAGGAGACGCCGCACTCGATGCAGGCGTGCTGCTCCGAGAAGAGCTGGCTCGTCCCGCCAGGTTGCTCCACCCGGACGATGCCGTCGGCGAGCTTCAGGCCCGTCTCCAGCGAGTCGGCCAGTCGGGTTTCGATCCCTGCCTTGACCACCAGGCGGTCGACCACCACTTCGATGGTGTGTTTCTTGTTCTTGTCGAGGGCGGGCGGCTCGGCCAGTTCGTACAGCTCGCCGTCGATGCGCACCCGGACGAAACCGTCGGCCTGCAGCTGCTTGAGTTCCTTTCGGTATTCCCCCTTGCGGCCGCGCACGATGGGGGCAAGCAGCAGCAGTCTGGTTTTCTCCGGCATGCCCAGGATCCGGTCGACCATCTGCTCCACCGTCTGCGAGGCGATCTCGCGGCCGCACTGGTGACAGTGCACCCGGCCGACGCGAGCGAAGAGCAGGCGCAGGTAGTCGTAGATTTCGGTGACGGTGCCGACTGTCGAGCGGGGGTTCTTCGAGGTCGTTTTCTGCTCGATGGAAATGGCCGGCGAGAGCCCTTCGATACTCTCCACATCCGGCTTTTCCATCTGCTCGAGAAACTGGCGGGCGTAGGTAGAAAGGGACTCGACGTAGCGCCGCTGCCCCTCGGCATAGAGGGTGTCGAAGGCCAGCGTCGATTTCCCCGAGCCGGAAACCCCGGTGATCACCACCAGCTTCTCGCGGGGGATCTCGACGTCGATGCACTTCAGGTTGTGCTCGCAGGCACCTTTGATGATGATCTTGTCGGGCATGAAGGTAAAATCCGGGTATTTGCCACAGAGGCACAGAGACACAGAGGAACCCACACTTAGGATTCCTTGCTTTTACAAGGATTACAAAGCCTTTCTCTGTGTCTCAGTGTCTCTGTGGCTAGATGCTTTTTGCCATATCTTCAGCCATGCGGATCGCCGCGACCAGACTGGCGCAGCTCGCCTGGCCGGTGCCGGCGATGTCGTAGGCGGTGCCGTGATCGACGCTGGTGCGCACGATAGGCAGGCCAAGGGTGACGTTGACCCCGTCGTCGAAGTGCAGCAGCTTGAGGGGAATCAGTCCCTGGTCGTGGTACATGCAGACCACCGCGTCGCAGGCCCCCTGCACGGCGAAGTGGAAGAGCGTATCGGCGCTGTGCGGGCCGGTGGCGGCGATCCCCTCGGCCTGGGCGGCGGCGATGGCCGGGCGGATGAGCCGCTCCTCCTCGTCGCCGAAATGCCCCCCCTCGCCGGCATGCGGGTTCAGGGCAAGGACGGCGAGGCGCGGCAGGGTCATGCCGAGGAAGCGGCGGAAAGCGGCGTCGGTGATGCGGACGGTCGTCAGGATCGCCGCCGTGGTGAGGGCCTGTGGCACTTCGCGCAGCGGCAGGTGGGTGGTGACCAGGCAGACCTTGAGCCGTTCCCCGGCGAGCATCATCACCACCTGCTCCGTCCCGCAGCGCTGCGCCAGCAGCTCGGTGTGCCCGGGGAAGTCATAACCGGCGGCCCTGATCGCCGCCTTGCTGATCGGCGCCGTCACCATCGCCGCCGCTTCCCCGGAGAGGCAGCGATCGCAGGCCCACTCGATATATGCGGCCATCGCCCGGCCGCAGGCATCATCGGGCCTGCCGTAGCCCAGCCGCTCCACCGGCAGTTCGGTGAGGGCCGCCACGTCAAGATGGCGACTGCCAACCTGCAGCCGATGGGTGCCCAGTCCTGCGCCGGGATGCAGCTCCGACCCGGCGTTGAAGACACCCGCCGCCCGCCGCAGAACACCGGCGTCCCCCGCCACCAGCAATGGTCGGGAGAGGCCGTCGAGCCCCCCGCTGAGCAGCGCCTTGACAATGATTTCGGGTCCCACGCCGGTGGGATCCCCCAGGGTGATGACAATCGGCCGTTGCACCATTTTCTCCAGGAATGCAAAAGGTTATCTTAACTTATCCGGTCGGAATCTGGCAACCGCAATCGCCGACTCTGCAATTGCCGGCTCGCCAGGTTGCTTCATCCACCGGGGCACGGAAAGCAGCGGTCAGGAGTCGAAACCCTGTTGGTGCTCGGAAAAACCAACGACAGGCCCTGTGCAAGCGGGCGGTCAAGGAGATGGCGGAAGGGTAGGGGACAGGAAAAGGGAGAGGGCAGACGAAACGCCTGCCCTCTCCCTTTTCCGAGCTGCGGATGAAGCCGCCGTTACGGCTCAGATCTTGCGCACGTTGCTGGCCTGGGGGCCTTTTTGTCCCTGGGTGACGTCGAACTCGACCCGGTCCCCCTCGACCAGGCTCTTGAAACCCTCGCCGGTGATGGCCGAGAAATGCACGAACACGTCGGGCCCACTTTCCTGCTCAATGAAACCGAAACCCTTGGCGTCATTGAACCACTTGACCGTACCTTTTGCCATTTGCTTTTCTCCTTGTTTTTCTGTTCCCCGCGGAACGCTCGTTGTGCAAGGTCGGTGCGGGTCCTTAAAGCACCCAGCACCTCACCCCGCTCGTCTGTGCGCGTTTTCTTTCGTTCCCTGACGGCCCATCCGCCGGCTACTAAAAAATCTGCACAAACTTGCACTCTCCAACTATTTTTTAACACAGGCTTCCGAGGATGCAAGGAAGAGACCCCGGAGATTTTGCCGGAACTCCGGTCGCACCTCGCTCCGCACGACACATTATTCGACTTCCCCCTCTCCGTCTCTACGCATTCCCGCTTACCAGCGATGACGGTTCCCGAATGCGTGGTCATTGAAGCAGAACAGAACGCCCCTGTCCCTCACGCAGAAGGAAACGCCGAAGCCGGGATGGAAATGGCGGTGCGTGCCGAAATGGCCGAAGCGCCCGTCGAAATGATGACGGTGCAGGTGCGATTTGAAATGGTGCTGGTGGCGATGACCACCATGGAAGAACCGGTCATGGCCGTGGCCCCGGTGCCCACCGTGCAGGAACCTGTCGTGACTGTGGCCACCGTGCCCCCCCCTGGCCAGAAGAACCACTCCGTCCGGGTAAGCCCCACCGGCATCATTGAGAGTCACCGCTGCCGGCCGGAAACCTGTTTAATCGGTCCACGCTGCTTCCGGCGCAATGAAGAGCAGGCCCGCCAGCAACATGGTCGATACCGTCGCGAAGAGCCGCATAATTCTCTCCTTTTTTCTTTTATTATAATCCCGGGGGGGAAAACTGGCGCCACACTCAGAACACGCCAGCCGGACGAGTCGTCTCGCGCCTGCGGAAGAGGGATCTGAAATCTTTGATCTTCAACCATTTTTTCCTCAGGCTTCCTCGTCCTCGAGGCGAGCCTTGAGAAGGGAAGCGCGGAGCACCTGGCCGGCACCGAAACGCTCTTGGTGCCGGCCACATCCAGGAACGCCTCATCCACCGACAGCTGCTCAATGCGGTCGGTATAGCGCGCAAAGATGGCGAATACCTGGCGCGAAACCTCTTGGTAGCGGGCCATGCGCACCGGCAGCACCACCGCTGCGGGGCAGAGGCGCACGGCCCGGCTCATCGGCATAGCCGAACGCACCCCGAAGGGCCTTGCCTCATAGGGGCAGGCCGAAACCACGCCCCTCTCCAGGCTGCCGCCAACGATCACCGGCCGGCCCCACAGGGCCGGGTTGTCGCCCTGCTCAACCGCCGCGTAAAAGGCGTCCATATCGAGATGGATGATGGTGTTGATCATGACGCTGCTTGTTCGGGTTTTGGAAAGGAGGGACGACTGGGGTGATTCAGGCATTTTATCCGACGGGAGACAAGACGTGTCTCCTGTGTGCTGATTGTTGCCGGAGAATCATGGAAGCGCTCCGCCTCTTTCAGGAATCGCCCACACACAATATAGGCAGACAAAGGATAGAAAAGACGCTCATTAAGCCCCACCTCCAGGCCTTCCCTTGCGCCCGGGCACCATGCAAAAAGCCCCGCCGGACCTCCGGCAGGGCTTCCCTGTTTTGGCTCTCTCGGCGATGGCCGCTACAGCCGGATGTCGATGTAGGCGCTTTTGCGCAGGTTCTGCGCCCACTCCTTGAACCGCGCCTCGGTTTTCTGGTCGGCAATGGCCTTCTGGATCTCGCCCTGAACCGCATCGAACTGACGGATCTTGCCGGGGCTGAGCTCTTCGACCCTGAGGATGTGGAAACCGTCCGGGGTTTCGATCACCGCCGAAATCTCACCCTCCTTGAGCCCCTGCACCGCCTTTTCGAACGCGGCCGTCAGCTCTCCCGCCTTGAAGGTCCCCAGGTCGCCGCCTTCGGCGCTCTTATCGGCCGTGCTGGCGAGCAGCACGCTGTAGAAATCCTCTCCATTCCGCAGGCGGGCGATGGCCTCCTCGGCCTTGGCCCGGACCGCCTCGATCTGGACGGCGGTGGCTTTGGCAGGCAGGGGGAAGCTGATCCGGGCAAGGCGCACGTAGGCAGGCTCGCGGAACTCGTCGATGTGCGCGCGAAAGTAGTCGCGGATCTCCTGGTTGGTCACTTCGACCTTGCTCTGCACCTCGCGCCCCAGCAGCTTGAAGCGCAGAATCTGTTTGACCAGGTTCTCCCGGTAGGCATCGAAGGTCATCCCCTCGAGCTGCAGGGCCTGGATAAGCTGCTCGCGGGTCAGCTTGTTCTGCTTCTGAACGTCCTGAATTGCCGCCTCGACCTCGTCGTCGGCAACCTTCAGGCCCAGTTCGTCGATGCGCTGACGAATCAGTGCCTCCTCGACGAGTTCCGAAAGGACGCTGCGGCGCAGGGCATCCATCTCACCGGCGGACAGCTTTTGGCCATCGGCCTCGGCCCTCAGCCGTTCGGCGACCTTCATGTCAAGCTGATGGGTGGTGATGAGATCGTCGTTGACGACGGCGGCGATCCGGCTGACGGTCTCCGCCCAGACGTTGGAAAGCGGCGCCAGGAGCAACATCGCAACGACAATTAACAGGCGCTTCATCGGTACCATTCCTCGCAAGGGGTTGGGCAAGAGGCGTAATAAGGTCGGGAAGAGAGCTCTTACAGACGCGACCAGTCGACTTCGATACTGGCCCGTCCCCGCAAATCCTGCAGCCACTGCTGATAGGCCTGCTCCTCTTTTTCGGCCAGCAGTTTGTCGCGAATTTCATCACGTACCGCCGTCAGCGGCAGACGCAGCGCCTCGCGGCGCTCCTCGACCAGGAAGAGGTGAAAACCGTACTCACTATGAACCAGGCCGCTGAGTCGGCCGACCGGCAGGGTAAAGACGATGGCATCGAACTCGGGTGGCATTTCGCCGCGAGCGAAAAAGCCGAGGTCCCCCCCCTGTTCGGCGTCCGGGGAGAGGGAGCTTTTCCGGGCCGCTTCGGCGAAGGACTCGCCCTGACGAAGCAGGCCGAGGATCCGCTCTCCCTCTTCCTTGCTGGCCACCACGATCTGGCGGGCGCGTACTTGGGCCGGCCGGTCGAATTCGTCGCGGTGCTCCTGGTAGTAGGCGTCGATCTCCGACTCGGCCACGGCTACCTTGGTGTAGACCGCCTGACGGACAACCTTTTCCATCAACAGCCCTGCCTCGAGATCCCGGCGCCAGTCTTCAAGGGTGATCCCCTGCTCCTTGAGCATCTGCTCGAAGGCTTCGCCGGGATAATCGCGACGGTGTTCCCGCAGGGCGGCTTCGGCTTCTTCCGGGGTGACGCTGACCCCCAGACGATCGGCTTCGGCCAGAGCCAGTTCGCGGTCGATCACCTGGACCAGGAAGGAGCGTTCGAGGTCGCTTTTTTCCTCGTCGGTGAGCTTCTGATCAGCGGGCAGGGTCTTGGCAAAGTTTTTCTTGAACTGTTCGAGGGTCACGGTTCGTCCGTCGACCCGGATCAGGGCCGGCGGGGCGGCTTCCCCCTGTTGCTTGCAGGCGGAAAGAAGGCTGAGCAGCATGAACAGGTAAAGGGGCGGCAGACGGAGGTGGCGATTGATCATGGACGTTCTCTGGGTACCTCTCTGGCCGGCGGATCGTGAAACGGCCCGTCAAGGGCCTGCAACCGGCGGTCTGATAGATTACTACAGTCCGAGAAGGGCGTGCAATTCTTTTTTGGCCGCGGCCAGGAGTTCCTCCTCCGGCAGCTTCCCGAGGCGAACCGAAAGCCGGTAATCCGGGGTAAACCGGTAGCGGCCCTGCTGGTCCTCGAGCAGGCGCAGGATCTTTTCCGGCGGCACCGGGGTGCCGGCGTGAAAGCCGAAGACCAGCTGCCGGCCGTCGTAATCGGCCAGTTCGACCTTGAGCCGCTTCATCAGTACCCGCAGCTTCATCAACTCGAACAGCAGGACGGCCGGCGGCGGAATCTCTCCGTAGCGGTCGCGCAGTTCATCGACGACGGCGTACAGCATTTCGTCGTCATCGGCGGCCGCCAGCTTCTTGTAAAAGACGAGGCGCTGGTTTGGATCCGGAACGTACTTCTCCGGCAGGAAGGCGGAAAGGCCGAGACGGATCTCGGGGTCGATCTTCTCCTCCCGCGCCAACCCCTTGAGTTCATGGATCGTCTCCTCGAGCAGTTCGGTGTACATCTCGAAGCCGATGGCGGCGATCTGCCCGGCCTGCCGGCCGCCGAGCAGGTCGCCGGCGCCGCGCAGCTCGAGGTCGTGGCTCGCCACCCGGAAGCCGGCGCCGAGCTCGGTCAGTTCCTGCAGCACCTTGAGCCGCTCGCGCGCCTCGCGGGTCAAGGTTCCCTCGCCGGGGATGAGCAAATAGGCGTAAGCCCGGTGCCGGGAGCGTCCCACCCGGCCGCGCAGCTGGTAGAGCTGGGCGAGACCGAAGCAGTCGGCGCGGTTGATGATCATGGTGTTGGCCCGCGGAATGTCGAGGCCGCTCTCGATGATGGTGCTGCAGACAAGAACGTTGCTCTTGCCCTCGACAAAGGCGAGCATCACCTCCTCAAGGGCCTTTTCCCCCATTTGGCCGTGGCCGACGGCGACCTTCGCCTCGGGGACCAGCGACTGCACGTACTCGGCCATGGCGTCGATCGACTGCACCCGGTTGTGGACGAAAAAAACCTGGCCGCCGCGGTGCAGCTCGCGCCGGATCGCTTCGCGGATGAGCTCCTCGTCGAAGCGGGTGACGTAGGTGCGGATCGCCAGCCGGTCGACCGGCGGAGTGTCGATCACCGAGAGGTCGCGCAGCCCCATCAGGCTCATGTGCAGGGTGCGGGGGATGGGGGTTGCGGTCAGGGTGAGGACATCGACCTCGGCCCGCAGCTTCTTCAGGCGCTCCTTGTGGGTGACGCCGAAGCGCTGTTCCTCGTCGATAATGACCAGGCCGAGATTCTTGAAGCGCACGTCGCGCTGCAGCAGCCGGTGGGTACCGATGAGGACATCGATCTTCCCCGCGGCCGTCCGCTCGAGAATGCGCTTCTGCTCGGCGGCGCTGCGAAAGCGCGAGACCATTTCAACCTCGACCGGTGTTCCCTTGAAGCGCTCGGCGAAGGTCTCGCCGTGCTGGCGGGCGAGGACCGTAGTGGGAACCAGCATCGCCACCTGGCGGCCGTCGAGGGCCGCCTTTAGGGCGGCGCGGATCGCCACCTCGGTCTTGCCGTAGCCGACGTCGCCGCAGATCAACCGGTCCATCGGCCGTTCCGACTCCATGTCAGCCAGCACGTCGCCGATCGCCGAGAGCTGGTCGGGGGTTTCTTCATAGGGGAAGGCAGCCTCGAACTCGCGGAAGAGCCGGTCGGGGGGCGAGTAGCGGAACCCCTCGGCCATCTCCCGGCGAGCGTAGATCTTGAGCAGGTCGCGGGCCAGCTCTTCGACCGCCGCCCGTGCCTTGACCTTGGCCTTCTCCCAGGCCCCGCCCCCCATCTTGTCGAGACGCGGGACGTGCCCCTCGCTGCCGACATATTTTTGCACCTTCTCGATGCGATCGACCGGCACGTAGAGGCGGTCTTCGTCGGCGTACTCGAGGTGCAGGAAATCCCCCTCGACCCGTCCCATTTGCAGGTGCTGCAGCCCACGGTAGCGGGCGATGCCGTGGTCGGCATGCACCACGTAGTCCCCCTCCTTGAGCTCCGCAAGGGTCGAGAGCAGGGCCTTGGCCCGGGCTGCGGCAAGCCCTCGGCGGCGCACCCGCTGGCCGAAGATCTCCTCTTCGGCGACCACGGCCACCTTTTCATCGACAAGGCGGAAGCCGGCAGCAAGGTCTCCGAGAACCAGTCGCAGTTCACCGGGCTTCATTCCTTTGGCCGTCGCTGCCGGATCGAAGGGGAGGGAGAGACCATGCGGTTCGAGCAGATCGCGCAGGCGTTCGGCCTGGCCGCGCTGATGGCAGACGAGCAGCACCTGCCAGCCCTTCTCGTGCCACTGCCTGAGGCGCTCGTTCAACAGCGCCATGCCGCCTCCCTCCTGGCGCAGGGCGGCGCGGATGTCACCGTTTCCCTCGACGATGAGGCGGTAGAGTTGGCGGTCCTCGCGCAGGCGGAAGACCTCCAGCGCCGAGAACTCGATGCGGGGACGGGCGGAGAGCTGTGCTTCGGCTTCGGCCGGGGTCAGGTAGAGATCGGCCGCCGGCACGTGCAGCTCGCCTTTGCGCGCGGCGCGCTCCTCTCCCTCGCGAACCTCGGCGGCAAACTGGTCGGCCTCCCGTTCCACGGCGGGCGGGTCGAGGACCACCCAGCGGCCGTTCGGGACGTAGTCGCAGAAGGTGTCGAGACGTCCGTAATTGAGAGGAAGAAGAAAGGCGCGGCCAGGCGTCAGCAGACCCTCACGCGCTTCCTCGAGCACTTCCTCGCGCTGCGGCCGGGGGATGCCGAGGGTATCGCAGCGCTCCTTGACAGCGCGGGCGAAGGTCTCCAGATGCTCCCCGGCCAGCACCATCTCCCGCGCCGGCAGCAGGACCAACTCCTCCAGTTCGAGCTCTTCGGAGCGCTGGCTGGCCGGGTCGAAGGGGCGCATCCGCTCGATGTAATCTCCGAAGAACTCGATGCGCACGGGAAGCGCACGGGTCGGCGGGTAGACATCGAGAATGTCGCCGCGCAGCGAAAAGGTCCCGCGATCCTCCACCATCGGCACCGGCTGGTAGCCGAGTGCCAGCAGCCGCTCGAGCAGCGGCGGCCGTGGGTACTCTTCCTCGACCAGCAGCCGGTCGCAGAGGCCGGCCAGAACCGTGCGCGGAATCACCCGTTGCAGCAGCGCCCGCACCGTCACCACCACGGCCCGCGCCCGCCCCTCATGCAGGGCGGCCAGCGCAGCCAGGCGCGTCGCTTCGATTTCGGGGTGGGGGGCAAGGGGCTCGTAGGGGCGCATCTCCCAGTGCGGGAAGAGGAAGATGTCGCCGGGGTGGCCGTGGTAGAAGGCGAGGTCGGCGGCGAACTGCTCGGCCTGGCGGCCGTCGGCGGCCAGCACCAGCAGGGTGTCGTCGCTGCCGGCGAGCAGGGCCGACAGCAGATAGGCCCCGCTCGAGCCGAGCAGCCCGAGGACTTCGGCCCGGCCCGGGT
>Ga0256865_1000207_pt1 | contig 20545 bp, 9 predicted proteins | sample RVTome_14_FD_187337 | JGI IMG/M metagenome (GOLD analysis project Ga0256865, IMG submission 187337) | Soil microbial communities from uranium-contaminated site in the Upper Colorado River Basin, Wyoming, United States - RVT145D125 HiSeq ... | reverse complement strand
TTTGACGGTGGGACTAATGATCCTGGTATTCTCGATTGCCACCTATCAGAGGAACCTGATCTGGCAAAGCGAACTGACCCTCTGGAGGGATGTGGTTGAGAAAAGCCCCCGTACCCCATTGGGATATCTTAATTTGGGAATGGCCTATATTGGTGAGGATCGAGTTCAAGAGAGTATTTCCCAATTCAAAGTGGCTTTATCACTTGACCCGGATTATGGAGAGGCCCACAACAATTTGGGACTCGCGTATCAAAAACAGGGGCTTCTTGAGGAGGCCCTCCTATCCTATCAAAAGGCCATCACACTGGACCCGGAATTTGTTGGCGCTTACAATAATTTGGGATATATCTATCAAGAAAAAGGTCAGCTCGAAGAAGCCCTAAAAATCTATCAAAAAGTTTTATCCATTAAACCTGATTTTTCCGATGCCCATAACAACCTGGGGGCTGTATTTAAAAAAATGGGGCGTTTCAACGAGGCCACCCAGGAGTTTCAAGAGGCTTTATTCTTTAGTCCGGATAATGTCATAGCTCGGATTAACCTGGGTAACGTACTTAAAAACCAGGGAAAAGTTGAAGAGGCCAAATTAGAGTATCAAAAAACATTAACCCTTGTGCCGGATAATCCGGTTGTCTATAGCCATTTAGGAATGATTTATATTCAACAGGGAAAAACGCAACAAGCGTTGGAACATTTTCGAACCGCCATTCAAATGGGGTCCAAAAATCCTCTGGTGTTTTATAACCTGGGAGTGATTTTGTATCAGGGAGGTAATAAAGTGGAGGGGGAAGGAATGTTCCGCCAGGCCATTCAACTGAACCCTGATTATGGAAAAGGCTACTTGAACCTTGCCAAGATCTACTTGGATAGTGGTAAACCTGATCAAGCGATAGAGGCCTTCCGGGAAGTAGTGCGAATTTCCCCTGAAGATTATCTTTCCCATTTTGATTTGGCCCATCTCTTGGATGGGAAGGGTTTGGAAAGGGAAGCGGAACGACATTATCAGCTTTTTCTGAAAACGGTACAGAGCTCTGCGGTTTCTCAAGATATGATCGATGAAGCTCAACGCAGACTAAAAATAAAGGGTCATAACGGATCTTGATTGGGATAATGGATTTGCGAAATTATTTTTTTGCTTTCCTTATTGAGATATATCCCTTTTCTTTTTAAGGTTTTTATTCACCCCCTTTTCCTTTTTCTTTGTTTCTGTATGCGGGTTCCAAATTTTTTCGGGCTTCCAAAAATTGTGGATTGAGCTTTAATGCGGTTTCAAAAGCCCGGATGGCTTCATCGAGCCTGCCAATTTTACCATAAACGATTCCCAGGCTGTTGTAGACCCCGGGATTTCCCGGGTTTATTCGCAGGGCCTCCTGATATTGCCGAATGGCTTCATCCCACCGTTCCATTTGTTGATACACATTTCCGAGATTGTAATGGGCCATCGCATAATCAGGTCTGATGACCAAGGCCCTTTTAAACGCGTCAATGGCATTCTCGGGTTGTCCTAATCTTTTATAAACAATTCCCAGGTTGTTATAAGCATCCGCGAAATCCGGTTTGTTTTGGACCGCTTTATTAAACGCACCGAGAGCCTGCTCTAAATCTTCCTGCTCATAATAGACCAGTCCCAGGTTATAGTGACCCTCGGCATAATCCGGGTTCAGAATTAAAGCGTTATGATATTCTTTGAGGGCCTCGGGGAAGCGTCCCTGCTCTTTAAATGCGTTTCCTAGATTGCTGTGCACCTCCGCATAGTCGGGGTAAAGTATTAAAGCGGTCCGGTATTGCTGAATGGCCTGTTCTAGTCGTCCCATTTTTTTATAAGCGATCCCCAAATTGTTATGGGCCTCCGCATCGTCAGGATTCAAATTGACGGCTTTCTTAAATTCCAGGAAGGCTTCTTCGTGACGCCCCAGTTTTTTATAAAGGGCCCCCAAGTTATTGTGGGCCCTCCCATCATTGGGGTTTAGGTTTAAAGCGTTTTGAAAAGATTGGAAGGCCTCCGGTATTTTTCCCTGTTCCTGGTACACCAATCCTAAATTGTTATAGGCTTTGGTGAAATCGGGATTGAAGGATAAGGCCCTGCGATAGGATCGGTCGGCGTCTTCGATTCGACCCTGTTTCTGGTAGGCCAATCCCAGATTACTGTGGGCCACATGTGAATCGGGTTTAAGGGATAAAGCGGTATTAAAGTGCTGGATGGCTTCATCCAGGTTTTTCTCGAGCATATACGCCTGTCCTAGATTAAGGTGGCCAGTTGCCTTATTGGGGCTTTTCTCAACCACGTCCCTCCAGAGGGTCAGTTCGCTTTGCCAGATCAGGTTCCTCTGATAGGTGGCAATCGAGAATACCAGGATCATTAGTCCCACCGTCAAACCCCCTAAGACCCGCCTGCGATTTAATCCCCCGATGATGAGGGCACTGACTGCCATGAAAAAACCCACACTGGGAAGGTAAAGCCGGTGCTCAAAGATCACCCGGCCCAAAGGGATGATGGAGGATTCAATGGAAAGGGTTAGGAAAAACCAAAGCAGCCCAAAACCCGTCAGGGGGAAGAGCACCGATCTGAAACGCCGGGAGAAAAGAAGATAAATGGATAAGGAAAAGAGGGTAAAAAGAAATAAAAACGATAGAAACACCTCCGGGGTAAAAAGGGAATGATAGAGGGGATACTCATATTCCAGGTTCTGATTCACGGGAAAGACCAATAGCCGTAGATAGGTAACGATCACCCGAAACTGTGTGGTTAGGTAATCCAACCGGCTAATCTCATCCGTTACGCGGGCAAAACCGGATGTCTCATGTTCAGGAATGGATAAAGGAATAATGGGTAGAATGATTAAGAAGGGAATCAGCGGCAACCAACGCTTCCGGGTCGGGAATCCAAAAAAAACAGTCTCAATCAGAAGAAGCATAAAAGGCAGGGTAAAGGTGATTTCTTTGGTTTTCATTGCCAAAACTGTAGAAACCAGAGCCCCAATGAACAACCAAGAGCGATATTTTATATGAGAGGGACTCAACCGCCATTTTAAATATAAAACTACCGTCAGAAGATAAAATAAGGTTGCCAGGGAAGCGAGCCTCTGGACGATATAGGTCACCGCCTGGGTCTGAATCGGATGGGCAACAAATAGAAGGGCCGTTGCGAAGGCTATCCAAGAAGCACGCGATGACATGCGGGGGAGGATGCCTTGATCAGAATGGGAAGAGAGCATCCTGGGCGTTTTAAACAAGAGCTGCACCAGAAGGTAGACTAAGAATCCGTTGGCGATGTGAATGAGCAGATTGACCAGATGGTAGCCAAAAACATTAAGTCTCCCGAAGTGATAATTCAATGCAAGGGATAAATATCCAATATAGCGGCTATCGGACATATCCAGAAGGTTTGAAAGATGTTTGATCTTGGGATTATTTACAATCCTGATCACATCGTCGAAATGGAAAGAGGAGGTGAGGGTGTTGAAATAGATAAGGGTCGCCAGAACTGAAAGCGCCAGTAAGACCACCCGTGGGCCCGCAGTTAGGGCCTCAGAGGCGGGAGCCTCTTCTCCTCGTTGTTCTTCTTGGTTCATCTTTTAACGCCACTTTCTCATTTTCGTTAGATTAAGGATTAAAATATCTGAATTTTAGATTTATATTTTTTTGGAATTTTTTTAACCTTCTGTTCAAGGGTCAACCTGACCTAATTCCCGTTGCACTTCCCGGAATTCCTTTTGCGCGTTCAGGTAAATTTCGGAGTGTTTTTCCTCAGGGTTCTCTAAATTAAAATATCGGATAAATACCTCCCGTGCTTCCTGAAAGCGACCCATTTTTTTTAAAAGAACCCCTAAATGAATATAGGCTTCCGGTTTATCTGAAAAAATCTCAATGGCTTCCTGAAATTCTTTCAGGGCTTCCTCTTTTTTTTCCAAACGAACAAGGACTTTACCCAATCGAACATGGGTTTTATAAATTTTAGGATTTCTAGCCAATTCTTCCCGGTAAAATACAACGGAACGGTTTAGATCCTTTTCCTCATAGAGGATTCCTAAATTGTGAAAGGTTCCGGAGACCGCAAGGTTTTGTTTCACAAGGGCCAAAAAAATTTCCTCGGCTTTTTGAGTTTTGCCCATATTTTGATACAGGGTTCCCAAATTATGCAAAAGTCTGGGAGAGGGTGAAACATGTTTTAGTGAATTCTCATAAGCCTGGGCAGCCTGTTCCAATTGACCTGATTCCTGATAGGCATTTCCAAGGTTCATATGGCCCATGGCAAAATGGGGGGCCTTTCGCACCGTATCTTCCCACAGCAGGATATCACTCCCCCAAATACGATTTTGATTTACGGTCATCAGGAAAAATAGGAACAACACACCGATTCCGACCCCCGCCCAGACCTTTCCCGCTAAGGGAATGGCGGGGTGGGCACCCCGCTTCATCAACCTCCCCCAGCAGAAGGCCACCGAAAGGGAAAATCCGATGGAGGGAATATAGGAAAACCTTTCCACGACAATCGGCCAGGGGATGGGAATCAAATTTAATACAGGAACTAAGGTCACTATCATCCACAGACCCCCAAACACAATCTCTTTTGAGAACCGGCCGATCCGAAATAGAACATAAAGCAAAAGACTCAAAAAACAAATACCCCAAATCAGGGTCAACGGAGCGGAGTCAAACAGGTTCGGTTTATCATGAAAAATCGTCAAGGGGTATGGAACCACCAGCAAGCGCGTATAATCCCATAATAAAGCAGGGGCGTTGAGAATTCGCCCCAAAATCCCTTCCCAATTATTTTCAGGTGAGAAACCAAATCCCAGGACCTGTTGTCGTATCATTAAATAAAAGAAGATCACCAAACCCAGAGGAAGGTAGGTGGGCCACCGGGATATGGCCTCCCCAAACCCTTTCCAAGGACGGACCAAAATATAATCGTACAAGAAAAACACAATGGGAAGCGTAATCACCATTTCTTTGGTCAATAACCCCAATCCAAAACACACCAAAACCATTCCCTGTGAAAAAAAGGAAAAAGGTGGATGGTTTCTGAGGGACTGATTAAAAAAATAAAAAGAAGTAAGAAAGAAGAGGGAGGCCAGGGGATCGGTCCGAGCAGCAATAAAGGAAACCGATTCAGAATGGATGGGGTGGACTGAAAAAAGAAGGGCCCCTATAAAAGACATCAGAGGATTTTGAAAAAGCCGAAGTGTCACTCCATAAAACAAAAGGACCACCATCGCATGGAGAATCACATTGGTCAGGTGAAACCCAAACGGATTGTCTCCCCAAATCTGATAATCTACCAAATAGGAAAGCGACACCACCGGGCGATAAAAAGCACATTCAATCGTAACCCCCTCACAAAATTGGGACGTAAAATAGGTCCCGATATATTTCACATTCTGGAAATGGGAATTATTTGAAACATAGGTAGTATCATCCCACACAAAAGGATGCTTCAAGGTGTTGCCGTACACCAGAATACTTACGACCAACAAAATGAGAGGGTTCCAAAATCTCATTTTCCCCTTATGGACTCAACCCACGCTCAAGAGATTGTATTTCCTGTAGGCGTTTTTGGACATGAAAAAATTCTTTGGACGGGCTCTGATGAGGGGAAACCATTTCCAAAATTTTCTTGTATGGTTCTTCCGCCTCACCCCAACGACCCAGGGCAAAAAACAAATTTCCTAAATTGAAGGGCCTCTATATAGGATTTGGCCGTTTCCTCCAAATTTCCCCGGTCATGGAAGGCCAGCCCAAGGGTCAGGTGCCCCATAGCGAAATGAGGCGTTTTTTCTATGGTATCCTTTCATAATAATATCCCATTACTCCAAACCTGGTTCCTCTTTATGGTCAACACTGAAAAAATAGCATCCTCAGCACCAATGCTCCCATCACCCCGTTTCTTAAACCCCAGAAGAGGCCCACGTTCTTTCCCCCACAGGGCGTTGATGGGGGGCGGGTTCGAGTGTGATCTCATCAAGGGGTTACTCCACGGGTTGTAGGCGAAGGGCCCTCAATCGTTCTTGTATGACTCCATACTCACTGGAACCTCTGCGCTCAGGGGGGAAAAAAATGAGGGCTTGTTGGTAGACCTTCTCTGCTTCGGTGAAACGCTTCATGGAATAAAGAAGATCACCCGTATCCAAATAAGAAACCCATCTTTGAGGGAAAATTCGGATGGCTTCCTTAAATTCATGCAGCGCTTCTTCCTTTTTTCCGAAACGATTATACAGGCGACCTAACCAAAGATGCGCCTTATAATAATCGGGATCCACCCGGATCGCCTCTTTATAAAAAAGAAAAGCGTTGTTATAATCCTTCTTCTTTAAAAAAATAGAACCCAAATTAAAATAGGTAACCGGAAACGCCTGCCCTTGTTCAATTAAAGTTTGATACATTTGTATGGCTTCATCGGTTCGGTCCAATCTTTCATAAAGAGACCCCAGGTTATGGTAAACCTTCGGGTTGGAGGGGTCATTCGACAACGATCTCTCATAAGCCCAGGCCGCTTGTTCAAAATCCCCGCGTTTTTGATGATTAAGACCCAGATTCATATATCCCAACGCAAAATCGGGAGATTTTTGGACCGCGTCACTCCAGAGAAGGATTTCATCACTCCAAACCCTGTTACGCATGACCGTTAAAACCGAGAAAATGACCAGTAGTAACACCATTAAAACTCTCGACCCTCCTTTAATCCAAAGGGATGGAATGGCACTTTTCGTTTTCAACAAGAGGTTAAAAATAAACCCCAAGGATAAGGCAAACCCCATGGATGGAATATAGGAATACCGTTCACTCGCCATAGGCCAAGCAATGGGAATAATATCCAAGACAGGTAAAAGAAAAATAGCAAACCAGAGGCCGCCGAATAAAATTTCTTTAGAAAACCGGCCCATTCGTAATATAAGGAAAAGGTAGGACCCCAAAAAGATTAAACCCCACGCAATGGCCACCGTTGCGGAACCCCACCATTCAGGGCGGCCATGAAAGGGTTTCAGAGGATAAGGAAAAACCTGAAGGCGAAAATAATCCCAAAATATAGCCGGCGCGGTCAATATTCGAACCCAGCTCTCTTCCCAACGAAGGTCTTGTGTTAATCCATAACCCAGGGCATGGTTCCTTGCAACAAAATAAACCAGAATGATCATTCCATAGGGAAGGTACGTTTTCCAACGGAACAGGAGGTCGGCCGCCCCCCTCCAGGGACGGAAAAAGAAAAGATCATACAAAAGCAACAAAAGAGGAAGGGCTAATGCAACTTCTTTGGTCAGAATGGCTAGGAAAAAGAAAGTGGAAGACAGAAATAAGAAAAAACCCCTCCTTCCCCTGAATGACCCCGCACTTTCCCCAAGCCCATCCAACCCGCTTCCGCCTACCCCACCAGACTTTTCCTGAACCTCCGATTTTTCTTGATCCGGCAAGTCAGGGAAGTCTTCACCGCTAGGTTCCTTTCCCAAAGAAACCTCAGAAGGAGCGGTCTCCTTAAGGGATGACAGGTATCGACTAAAAAAGAAAAAGGAAGGTAAAAGAAACAAAGAAGTGGTGGGATCGGTTCGATTGGCAATCACTGCAACGGATTCAACACGCACGGGATGTACTGCAAAAAAAAGGGCGCTGACAAAAGCCACATATGGGTTTTTAAACACCCGAACCAAAACAAAATAAAAAAAACATACCACGAGAACATGAATAAGAACGTTGGTGAGATGGAACCCAAAAGGACGATTTTCCCAAACCATAAAATCAAAAAGATATGAGAGGGAAACAATGGGGCGGTAGAAGGCACAAGCCTGGGCCCTGGCCGCCCCCTTACAAAAACTGGCCGAAAAATATTCGCCAATATATTCCGTTTTTTGTAGATGGGAATTATTGGAAACATAGACCAGATCATCCCACACAAAAGGATTCCCCAAGGTATTGATAAAAACCCCTCCAGTGATAAGCACCAATACCAAATAATAAATGGGATTCAAACGTTGCACCCGGGTCACCCTATGGCTGTTTGTTTAAGATTTCATTGACACGCATTTGAGCATAGGCATACTCTTTTGAACCCTTTTGATCTGCAGGAACCCTACGGATGAACTGTGAAAAAGCCTCCCCTGCCTCATTAAATCTTCCCAATAGCCGAAGAACCTCTGCAATATCAAAATAGACCTTATACCGCATGGGAAATATCCCAATGGCTTCCCGGTAATGGGCCAAGGCCCCTTCTAAATTTTTTTGATACTCTAAAAGGCGCCCTAACCGAAGATGGGCTTTGAAATAACCAGGGTCCTTTTCAAGGGCTTTTTCGTAGAAGTGGACCGCCTGGTCAGGCTCCTTTTTTTCTTCAAACAAAATGGCCATGTTCAGGTAGGTCTCGGGAAAGGCGTCACCCTGGGCGGCCAAGCGTTGGTAAAGGTTGAAAGCCTTTTCCGGTCGGCCTGTATCTTGATAGAGCCTCCCAAAGTTATGAAGAAGTTTGGGAGAAGAGGAAGTCAAGGTCAGCGCCTTTTGATAGGCGCTTTCGGCTTCTTGCAATTCCCCCCGTTCATGATAAGTCAGACCTAAATTCATATGGCCCAGGGCAAAGTGGGGAGATTTATTAACGGTATCTTTCCAAATCAAAATTTCATCACTCCATACACGGTTTCGCATAACCGTGAGGACTGAAAAAATCATGAGGACCCCAACAAACATTTTGACCCAACCCCTTTTCCCAATATTTAAAGGAGGCAGAGGTAAATGGTTCATTAAATAATTACCCGCAACCCCGATCATCAAAACAAAACCAAAGGAAGGGATATACGAAAAGCGTTCCACCACGGTGGGCCAGGGAATTGGAATAATGTTCAGAATAGGCAACAGGGTGACCAGGAACCAAATCCCACCAAAAACCCCTACCTTTGAGAAAGGGAAAAGCCGATACAAAAAAAGGAGAAAAAGAAACAAAAAAATCATCCCCCAAAAGATTCCTGCCCAAGGGGACCCAAAAAGCGTCGGCCTCTCATGGAAAATCATAAGGGGATACGGAATAATTTGAAGCCTAAAGTAATCCCAAATCAAGGCAGGGACGGTGGCCAAGCGGATACCCAATTCATTCCATTTTAAATCCTGTGTTAATCCATAACCCAAAGCCTGATGACGAATTTTAAAATAAAAAAGAATGACCACCCCAAAGGGAAAATAGGTGGGCCACCGGAAAAGAAAATCCTTCCACCCGTTCCAGAGCCGGACAAACATCACATCATACAGCAGGAGCATCAGGGGAAGGGTAATCACCATTTCCTTGGTCAATAGACCCAGCCCAAAAAAGAGTAAAGAAAGAAAAAAAGGAACCATCCGGAAAATTCCCCATGATCGAAGATACCGGTCAAAACAAAAGAATGATATAAACAAAGAAATCGAAGCCAGGGGATCGGTCCGGGCCGCAACGAAGGCCACCGACTCAGAATGAACGGGATGAACCGCAAAAAGCAAACCCGCGATCAAAGAAGCCCTGGGCCGTTGAAAGAGTTTGAGGGATACCCCGTAAAACAAAAGAACCGCACCCATATGAAGGATGACATTGGTCAAATGAAAACCCAAGGGGTGCTTGCCATAGATTAAAAAATCCCCCAAATACGAAAGGGACATCAAAGGACGGTAAAACGCGCACTCCTTTGCGGCCCCTTTGCAAAAACTTTCGGTAAAATATTCCGAGATATGGCTGGTTTTTTGAAGATGGGAATTTTGGGAAATAAAAACCGTATCATCCCAAACAAATGGAAATTGAAGGGAATTGACGTATACCAAACCCGTCAATAGAATAAGGAACAATGGATAAGCAAAACTATAATTTTTGAGGGCCATCCCGAAAAACCCCGAGTTCACTCCCTGAAGGGGAAGGGGTTCCATGGGAGCCCCCAATGGTTTTTCTCTATTTTCATCCGGTTGCAAATCAGAACCGTTATGGCCCGTGGCGTGACTCATCCGAATGGTTCCTCACCGGTAAAAAGATTCCTCACAAAGGCTTTCATCATTGTCCTTGAATCATTTAAAAAGCAAGCCCGGTATTCATTGCGACAAATGTTTCAGGGATTAGGGAAGCAAAAACTTTACTTTAAAGATTTTGGTTTGATGAAGGAGATAACGGAAAATGGCCCAGAGGGTTTTTAAACCATATCGCAGACTGGTCCAAAAATTCACCGAGGAAGCGTCTTTGAAATATTTGGTGGTTACCGGAATTTCCCCAATTTTAAATTTGAAAGCCACGGCTTGAATCAAAACCTGCGTATCAAAATCAAAATCATTAGAATTTCTCAAAAAGGGAATCGTTTCTAAGAATCGACGGCTATAGGCCCTATACCCGGTATGAAATTCAGACAAGGATTGCCCCAATGCAACATTTTCAATGGTGGAAAGAATTTTATTGGCAATGAACTTGTACATTGGCATTCCTCCTTTCAGCGCGCCTCCCGGCATCAACATTCTTGAACCCAGCACAATATGAGCTTCTCCGTTTAAAATCGGTTTAACAATCTCCGAGATAAACCTCGGATCATATTGATTATCGGGATGCACCATCACCACCACCTCACCACCATCCCGGAGGGCTTCCATATAACAGGTTTTTTGGTTTCCCCCGTAACCCACATTATGGGGATGTTTGATGACCTTAATATTCAAACGCTCCGCTAAAGTCGCCGTATTATCCGAGCTGGCATCATCCACCAGAATCACCTCTCCAACAATATCTCTCGGAATTCCCTCAAAGGTATGCCAAAGGGTTTTGGCCGCATTAAAAGCGGGCATCACCACGATAATTTTAGGCAACGATTTCACTTCACGGTCTTTCACCTCAAACGCTTCTTTTTCCATATTCTATTCCCCTCATATTTACTTAGGCGATTTTCTCGCAACCACTTCGATGGTGCCACCATAACCCAGGATTCCATCCAAAGGACAAAAGACAAGGGAAATTAAAAAAAGGGGCACGGATAACAAAAACATCAGGGAAGAACCGATAAAAAATTTCTTCCGATTGATGGGAAGACCGGTTTGTCCCAGTCCCCCATCAATATCCGCATTGAGGATTCGCCGAAAAGACCATTGATGATTGAGAAAATCAAAAAGCAAATTTTGTCTTGATGACAAAAGATTTAGAATGCTTTGAACAAAACCAAAGGTATCATATTCAAAAGAGAACCGGTTCATTTTTCCCACCTGAAACCCTTCCTGTTCAAGCAAATCCACCAGGTTTTCAGGTTTAAAATGAAACAGATGCCTTGGCACATCCAGATGAAACCAGTGGGGCCCGGCCAATTTGGCCTGGAGGCTTCCATAATTAGGAACCGACAGAATCAAAAGGCCATCCGCCTTTAAGATTCGCCGTATTTCACGAAGAGTGGTCCTGGGGTTAGGGAGATGTTCCAGAACATGCCACAAGGTAACCACATCAAAGGTCCCATTTGAAAATTGCCCCTCCTCCAAAGATCCGTAGTGAATGTCGATGCCTTGAGAATTTTTTCCCTCATGAACGGGCCTGACCCCTATTTCCGTTCCCTGTACGTGCCAACCTTTCCCCTTTAACATCTCAAGCATGCGGGCCTTCCCGCACCCCACATCCAGAATTCGACCGGATTTCTTTTTGCCAAACCCCTTTTCGATCCGACGAACTCTCAAGTAACACGTCACCCATTCAAAAAAAGATCGACGATCTCCATAATAAAAAACCGGATAATAACGCCCCATTTCCTTCGGAGAAGGTTGGGGACTGATAAAACAAAAGGAACACCCATTACACCGGACCAAATCAAATAAATGACCTGTGAGGTAGTCCCTAACGGGATACAACCTAACAACCCTATTGTGGTTACAAATTTTGCAAACAGACTCTTTCATTTCTTTTTTCCTTCAATCCAAGCGGTTAAGATCACTCAAATGGGTCCTTGCAATTTGTAACTGGTTTGCAAATAAAACGTTTCCCTGGGCAAGAGTAATAAATTGATTAAAAAAATCCACCGCTTTTTCAACGTTTCCTTGCTCTTTTAAAAGAAATCCCAAATTATAATAGCCCGATGGATCGGTGGGATTAAGACCAATAGCCGTTTGGTAGGCCTGGTAAGCCTGATCCAGGCGACCCATTCGTTGGGACACCGCCCCAAGGTTTAAATAGGCTTCAAAAAAAGTCGGTTGAATTTGGATAGCAACCTTGTAGGCCTGGAGGGCACCCTCCATATTTCCAGTGGCTTGATAAATATTCCCCAAATTGTTGTGTGCGAGAAAATGGTTAGGATCCAAAACCAAAACCTCTTGATAAATTCGAGCCGCCTCTTCTAACCTTCCCCGCTCCCTTTGTAGGTCGGCAAGATGAAATAATGCGGTGGTTTTTTGATTGGAAGATGATTTGTTGATTAATTTTACAAGAATTGCTTCAGCCTCTTTAAAATCCCCCGTATTTTGATATAAAAGGGCAAGTTGAAGGTGGGGGTTAAATTGATTGGAATCTATTTGAATTGCTTTTTGATAGGCTTGAATGGCTTTCTCCTGATTTTTTAAGCGCAAATAAAAATCACCCAATTGTGTCTGAATATATGCCGAGCGTGGATTTGTACGGATTAAATCCAAATAAATTTCTTCTGCACGCCTGATATCTCCCAATGTTTCAAACCCCTGGGCAATGCCCTCCAGAGTTTCTAAAGAAGAATTTTCATCCAATAAAGCCCGCTTTAATTCTCCCCTTTCGCTTTTAATTAAAAGAGAACGGGATTCCTTATTCCCCCCGAAAATCCTGTAACGGTCCAGAACTTTGGCTTTAAGGAGGTGGCCTTCCCCGTTACTCTTTTCCTCTAAGGCTGCATTTACATAGGAGAGGGCATTAGGTAATCTTCCTTGTTTCAGGGAAGAAGCCGAAAGCTGCAAAAGAAATGGATTGAGATCCATTGGGTGATTAACAGCCAGCGAAATCATTGTATTGAGTACCTTCGGGGGCAATTTCGGATAAAGAACCTGGCTCACATGGGTTCCCCCTCCTTTTGTTTCAAAGTAATAATAAGGCCCGAAAAACTCAACATAGTTTTTATCATCCGTGTTAATGGTCGCTCCATCGATCAAAGTTGAAATAGACTCATCTCCCCCTAAATAAAGGGACAAAAGATCGGAAATCCCATCAATATCTATCCGCTGGAGGTCTTTTGCAATTTCCAATTTTGAAATTTTGGCAAGGACTTTATCATAGTTAATATTCAATGGGTTTTTCGAGCCAATCCAGAGAAGATCCCCGGGGGTTGTCTCAAAAACCATTACAAAGGGAAACACACGTGTAAAGGCTTTAAAGGCAGATAAATAATGATCCACACCAAGTGCATCGGTGCTGCTAAACCATTGACTAAACACCCCCCCTTCCTTTAATCGTTTGGCAACCAGTTGAAAAAATTCTTGTGTAAAAAGGTTTGAAGCACCCGTGATCCAGGGAATGGAAGGCTGGGAAATAATCACATCAAAGGAACTCCCATTGGCCAACAGGTAATTTCTCCCATCGTCCACGATCAATTCTACACGGGGATCATTCCACGGTTGGTAATTCACATCTCCAAAAAACCTGGAAGCTTCTAAAATGGTACTTTCCAATTCAACCGCTTTTATTTCCTGAACCGGATGTAGGGATGCGGATCCAACCGTCACCCCGCTCCCTAATCCAATAATAAGCACATTTTTTGGGTCTTGGGCCATCAATAAAGGAAGGTGGGAGAGCAAAACTTGGGTTCTCATATATCGACTTGAGGATTCCTTTCGGCCATTGACTTTTAAATTCATTATATTTTTAATATCCCGTTCCACGGTTACCGTGGCAGTTAATCCCTCTCGATAAAACAAGAGATCGGTTTGGTTTTCCACAAAACGATTAAATTCATCTTTAAAAGAACCTTTGTTTATATCATGAAAATCTTGTAGGTTCCAAAAAACCCCCGAAGTCATGACCTTTTGATTCCATTGGGGAGGAAAAAATGAAAAAACGGTGAGAAAGAACCCCAGAAGAAAAATGAAAACCAACGGTTTACCCCACCCTCTTGTCAAGGAAAGGCCAAGGATGACCAGCCCACACGCTAGGTTTAAACCCACCATCAGCAAAAGCGTATATTGAATTCCTAAAACAGGAATGATAATAAATCCTCCCGAAAAAGCTCCAAAAATAGCTCCCAACGTATTGACGGAATAGGTATCTCCCGCAACACGGCTGACAGCCTGAATCCGGTCTCTATAAATTCTTGCAACCAAAGGAAACATCATCCCCAATAAGAACGTTGGAAGAAACATAACAGAAAATGAAAGAAGGAACTGAATGAGGGGAAACAAAAGGGGGGTCCCAAAAGACCGTTCTTCAAAAAAATACCCGTAAAGGGTCACCATCCATTTGGGAAGGTTTCCCAAACCCAAAAGGGTCATATAGGCAAATATCCCCGTTGCTATTTGAATAAAGGCAATAAACAAAAAACGAAAGGTAATTCGCTCCACCACCGAAGCCGAAACAAAGGAACCAAAAGCCAAACCGGCTAAAAAGGTCGTGAGCATGGCGCTAAACGCATAAACCGATGACCCTAAAACCAGTGAGAGGGCTCTACTCCAAGCAACTTCGTAAACCATTGCAGAAAACCCAGATAGTGCAAAAACAATTAAAACCACGGCAACGCTTTTGTTGGTTACGGGTTTTTCCCCAGTCTTTAATTCCTTTTGAATTCCCCATGGCTCGGTGGGTTTTGAAGAAATAGTTGTTAAGGGAAAAGAACTCTCTGGTCCCTTATTCAATAATTCACCTTCCAAACCGGACTCAAAAACTTTTTTCCCTTCCCTTTCTCTTTCCAAGCGAAGTAAAAATATTATTCCCAAAGCAATGAATAAATTGACCATAACCGCTAAAAGAGTGGTATTAAAAAGTCCAAGAAAGGGTAAAAAAATAAAACCTCCCGCAAAGCAACCCAAAATCGCCCCGGAGGTATTGAGGAAATAAAGAAACCCAAGGGTATGGCCTATCCCTTTGTTTTCTCGCGCCATATAACGGCCTAAAACGGGGAAGGTTGCCCCCATCATTGTGGTTGGAATAATGAGGATGATCCCCATTAGGAAAAAACGGACCAAACTGAAGGTATAGAACTGAAGATGGAGGGTTTCCCAAATGACCCCATAGGATGCCTCAAGGATGGGAAGGAAAAGAGGAAACAGGATTGCGTAGAGTCCAATCCCCGCTTCCAATAAGGCATAGATTAACAAGGGGTTCCTTTTACGCACCATCATAAACCGTCCAAAAAGGAAACTCCCTAAACCCAATCCCGCCATAAAGGTTGTTAAAACCGTACTGATCGCAAAAGTGGTTGACCCAAAAATTAAAACCAACCATCGGGTCCACACCAATTCGTAAATCAGCGCAGTCATTCCGGATAAGAAAAAACAAAAGAGAACCCATTTTTTGGACGAATCAGTCATGGTGTGCCCCAATCGAGTTTGGTAAAATATTCAGAAAGCTTCAGTGAGAATTCTCTCCCAAAGAGACCTCTTTTTCCAATCGTTTAATTTGTTCCTCAACAAAATGGGTCTCTGGGTTTTCTTTCTCCCCCGCCCCAAGGCCTTTCAACATCCCATTAAAATGTTGGAGGGCTTTTTGGGGTTGCCCCGTTTCTAACAACATTCGTCCTAAATTAACCTGTGCAGTAATGAAATTCGGCTGAAGAGAAACAGCCTTCCCGTAATCTTCTAATGCCCCTCGTGGATCCCCTTCCATTTCCTTCAGGCTTCCCAGATTGTTGTACACTTGCCAATAATTCGGTTCCAACAAAATCGTTTTTTGATATTCTTCCCGGGCATCCTTCACTCGGCCCTCTTTCTGATAAGCCAACCCTAAATTATAATGCAGTGTTGCGTCCTTGGGAAACCGACGAATTCCCTCCCCTAAAATTTCCGCGGATTGATTATAAAAACCCAGTTGATAATACACCCACCCCAAGTTTTGATAGGCTTTTCCCTGCGGAGGCCCTAATCGAATGGCGGATTGGTAAGCGATCACCGCTTTTTCTAATGCTTCCTGGCGCACATAAATCCCCCCCAGATTTTGATACCCTTCAATAAAATCCGGCCTAAGCCGGATCGAATCCAGGTAAGCCTGTTCCGCTTTTTCAAGGTGCCCGGTCCTGGAATAAAGATTCCCCAGACTATAGTAAATCAGGTGGTCTTCCGGTTTTAATTTCATGGCTTTTTGAAAGGCATCCAAAGCGTGATCATAATCACCTAAAGACGAATAAGTCACCCCAAGATTATAATAAAGCCTCGGAGATTGGGTTGGAGAGATTTTTTTTTCCGGCAAATTTCTTCTTTCATCCCAAAACAGGGTTTCGTCTTGGCCATGGAGAAGCGAATGATAGACCTCCAGTGCCTGTTTGGGATTCCCCAAGGTGGCATAGGCATTACCCAGGTTGATACTCGCCGCCAGGAACCCAGGTCGAACGGCGTAAACTTCCTCTAAAATTCGAACCGCCTCTCCTAAATTCCCCTGGCCCTGGTACCCTTGGGCCAGATTATTCCCCGCGATCGCCCATGACCAACTTCCAACAGGAAGGTGTTTCATGGTAACCCCCCAAAGGGTGATGTTGTCCTTCCAATCCTTATTTCGATCCAGTGTGAGCCCTGAAAATAGCAAAAAAATGACCACCCCCAGCGTTGCCCAGATCCAACGGGAAAAAGGGTTCCATTTTGGACCATTCTTCGATAAAAGCTGAGAACCCAGCCACCCTACCCAAAAACATAATCCGATGGAAGGAAGGTAAAGAAAACGATCCCATACACTGGGCCAAGGGCTTGGAACCAGATTTAAAACAGGAATCAGCGTAATTAAAACCCATGCCATTGAAAACAGTGTTTCTTTCGAATTCTTCCCAAATTTTAACAGCGCCCAGCCTAAAAGAAAACAGAATGAGATCGCACCCAATACCCAAGGATCCATTAGGTTCTTCTGCCCCACAGGTGCGCGAAAGACCTCCAGTGGCCACGGAATCAACAACATTCTCACATTCTCCATGAAGAGCAAAGGTGCGGTAAAAACCCGTTGTAAAATCCCATCAAAGAGAGATTCCCCACTGAAGGGGTCTCCAAAAATGTGGTTTCTCAAAAACAGATAACCGATCACAACGCCCCAGAAAGGAAGGGAGGGCTTTAATCTTGACACCACTTCATTTTTCGCCCGGATGGGATGAGGAAACAATAGAGAATAAACCATGAATAAGAGAGGCAGTGTGATGGCAATCTCTTTTGCTAATAAAGCCAACAAAAAACAGATCAAAGAGAAAACCTGAAAAACTACCTTTGGTTTTCCAGAGATTTGATCCTTTTTAATATAAAAGATTAGTGCCAAAAGGGAGAAAAGGACCGCAGGAGGATCGGTTCTTGCCGCTACAAAGGAAACCGACTCTGAATGGACCGGATGGATCGCAAAAAGGGTCCCTCCGATAAAGGCAGCCATTTTATTATGGAGGATGACCCCGATCACCTGATAAACCAAAAGTGAAACAGCAATGTGGAAAATAATGTTGGTTAGATGGTATCCAAAAGGGGTTGTTCCCCAAAGGGTGTGATCCAACAGGTAGGTTAGGGAAACCAGGGGACGGTAAAAAAAACAGTCCTCATTAACCCCTTTGCAAAAATCGCTTACAAAGAAAAGAAGAGCATTCTGGCCGGATTGAAAGTGAGTATTTCCTAAAACATAGGTGTAATCATCCCAGACAAAACCATGGGAGAGCGTATTTAAATAGAGAAAGGCCGCCACCAGGCCTATCCATCCCAGGGCAATGGCTGGACGCTCTAATGGGGAAGGATTGAGGGTGGCAAACTTCAAGGTTGTTGGTCCGGTTTCACCAGAATGTGTGGAGACCATAAAAACGGCTCATCACTCCCTGAACCTCCTCTCACCCCCCGCTGTTCTTAGATTGAAGGGCAGTGGCCGGGAAATCCAAAAGTCTAAAATTTGAAATTGGATCCAATCGAGCCCAACAAAGCAAAGGGTTTTTAGTTTACTGAATTTAACAAATTATATCCAATTTATTAAAAAAAAAGGGGAAGCCTTTCTGTTCGCTAGGAGACGGGACCATCGTTTCATGAACCATGGAGGTGATGAAATAGAAGGGATCTCTCCCGCGGAAAGCGGAAATGTGGGGTTATCCGCCAGGGGCTTCACAATCATTTCCGATACCGTCCCCATCGCTATCCAATTGATTTGGATTAAAAACGGAGGGACAATTGTCCACGAAATCGGCTATTCCATCTGCATCAAAATCAATACTGGATTGATCGAATTGATCGCACACATCCCCGTCCCCGTCCCCATTCTCATCTGATTGATCCGGATTGGGAAGGTTGGGGCAGTTATCTTCTCTATCCGGCACCCCATCCCCATCGATATCGGTCACCCCGCCCGCACTTCCTTTGGGGGTAATTTTGACAACGGTTTCCGTATTGGCCGGAAGGGGCGTTGAATAGGAACCGGTAAAATTGGGAGAAACGTTGTTAACGCCCGTCCCGAGAAAAGAAAGCAGAACCCCCGGTCGGGGCCTTCCCGTCACATCCCCTACTTGTCCTTCCACATTCACAAAGTCTGGGGCTACTTCCTTCACCAAAATATCCGTTTCGGTCACAGAATCGGGGTAAACCGTGACCAACCTGTTTCCAACGGCGGTATTTTTTGCGTTGACAGAAACCCTACCCGGCGGGACATTAAAAACGATAAACCGACCATTGGGTGCGGAACGATCTAAGGCCGGGTTGATCCGGCGCCCCCCACTGCCGTCATCCTCCCAAAACCGGACGGTCCCAACCGTACGGCCCAATTCATTTTTCACATCAATTCCCGCATCGGGAAAGGGTTGTTTATTTCCCAAAAAGGTCACCACCTCATCATCGGTAATCCCGTCCCCATTAATCATGACCAGATCGGACAACTCATCCTGATTGAAAAGACCTACCGTCAAACCCGTGGGATTGACCCCTGTTTTCAGGTCAGAATCTGAAAGCCGGGCCTCTTGAAAAAAACCGTTTCCCAAACCTAAATAAATACTTAAACTCTGGGTATCCGAATTCAGAATAGCCAGATCCAATTCCCCATCTCCGTCGATATCCCGCGGAAAAACAGCGGTCTGTTTGCTCCCCCCGCTCAATTGAAAGAAAACCCCCCTCTCGCGACCCGGCCTTAAAAACAACACGGCAGCTTGGCCAGACCCCACCAGGATCAAATCATCCACTGGGCGGGTCAATAGGAGGTCATTGGCATCGGTGCGTTGATCCCGGTCAATATTGGCTATGGCCATGGCCTCCCATGTGGTTCCAGTATCGGCGATTATGGGCTCTACTTGAAAGATGCCATTGGCCTTTCCCAATAAAACCTGGAAACCCTGTCCCCCTACCAACACAGCAATATCCTGGCCTCCGTCTCCGTTTAAATCTCCCACGGCTAACTGTTTTGGAGGGCCACCAATGGCAATAAAACTTTCATCGGGAAGTCTCCGGAAAATGCCATCCTCGAAGCTAAGCAATATTTGAATCTGGTTTGCGGTATCCATGCTTAAGGCAATATCGTCAAACCCGTCACGATTAAAATCCTTGGCCACTACGAAATTCTGCGGACCGTCAATCAGGAACCCCCTATTGGAAATGAAATTTCCGCTGCGCGTTCCAAAAAAAACCGCAACAAAATTGGATCCTTGATTGGCTACAACCAAATCGCTAATTCCATCCCCATTAAAATCTCCCGAGGCAATGGAACTGGGATTAGACATTTGGGAATCCGTTAGAATCCTGGGTGCGGGAAAGGTCGTGAGTCCATCTCCAAAGGTACCATCCCCGGTTCCAAATAAGACGGTCACCGAATTGAGATCCCGATTGATAACCGCCACATCCTGAAAAGCATCGTCATCAAAAAACCCCCTCACAATTCCACTGGGATTCTGGATATTGAGGGAATAAGGGGGATCCTGTTTCTGTAATGAAAAGGTCACCAAACTTCCCGAAAGGATCCCTTTAGTTGGATCAATGCCTTCGGCGAGATTTCCTTCATTGGCCCACAGGGCCAGCTCACTCCGTGTTGCAACGGGAAGGATTTGATCGGTCAATTCCGAAAGACCGGTGTTCAGATGAAAAATATAGGTCGTAATGTCCGCAAGGCTATTTTGAAGGGACTTTAACACAAAATCTCCAAAGGAGCCCAGAGATGCGGTAAAAGCCCCGGCACCAGAAACCCCTCCTGAATTGAAAACCTCCCCCGTACCCTGAACCTTGAATGAGACCTGGTCTTTCACATTGGATTGAGTTAAATCCTTGGTCATCCCGCTCACCACCACTTTTTCGGTGGGAATTTTGGTTACATTCACAAAGGTTAAGGTAACCCCACCCGGAAAGGTAAGTGCTTGAAGTGTGGCCTCGTCATCCTTTGAGGTTACAAAAATTCGAACCAACCCGGGAAAGGGAGGTGGTGAAGCGGAAGATTGAGGTGTGGGAAGATCTAAAATGACAAATCCCCCATCAGAGGAGGTTTGGGTTTGAAAACCGCTTTGATCCAATA
>Ga0256865_1000206_pt1 | contig 20601 bp, 13 predicted proteins | sample RVTome_14_FD_187337 | JGI IMG/M metagenome (GOLD analysis project Ga0256865, IMG submission 187337) | Soil microbial communities from uranium-contaminated site in the Upper Colorado River Basin, Wyoming, United States - RVT145D125 HiSeq ... | reverse complement strand
GTGTTGGTTTGCCGGACAGGCTCTAATATTGTTTATTTGAGTATCGGCGACGAATCCGGCGTGACACGTGGGTCCGGTGGGCCGCCTTCACCACGGCCTTGGCTACTCTTGGAGCAACCACACGATTAAAAATACTCGGAATAATATAATCTTCACACAGCTCAGTTGGGGTGATACAACCGGCGATTGCTGTGGCGGCAGCCCGCTTCATTTCATCATTGATGGTCATTGCTTTTGAATCCAGCGCACCCCTGAAAATTCCTGGGAAACAAAGGGCATTGTTGATCTGGTTGGGGTAGTCGGACCGGCCGGTGGCCACAATTCGGGCCACCCCTTGTATGGCCTCGGGTGCAATTTCCGGTTCAGGGTTGGCCAGGGCAAATACGATGGGGTCTTTGGCCATTTTTTTAATCTCTTTTACCGAAAGGAGGTTTCCGGATGACAGTCCAATGAAAACGTGAGCTCCTTCCAAAGCCTTTGAAATGCTTCCTTTTATTAAGCTGGGGTTGGTGATTTGGGAAATGGCCTGTTTTTCGGGGTTCATATTCTCCTTTCGGCCCTTGTATAAGGTCCCGGTCCGGTCACAGGCAATGATCTCCTTTACGCCAAAGTCCAATAACATGCGACAGCATGCAGATCCCGCGGCGCCGATTCCGTTCACCACAACCTTAATTTCGTTTTCCTGTTTTTGGATAATTTTTAAGGCATTGATCAGGGCGGCTAAAATTACCACTGCGGTGCCATGTTGATCATCGTGGAAAACAGGAATGTCTAACTTGGTTTGTAAAATCCGTTCGATTTCAATGCAGCGAGGTGAGGAAATATCCTCCAGGTTAATCCCCCCAAAGGTAGGACTGATCGCCTCAATGGTAGCTATGATCTGCTCAGGGTCTTGTGTTTTTAAGGCAATTGGAAAAGCATCTACCCCCCCGAATTCTTTAAAAAGCATTGCTTTTCCTTCTAGAACCGGAAGGACAGCCTCCGGGCCTAAATTCCCCAGTCCCAAAACCGCCGATCCATCTGAAACCACGGCCACCAAATTTTTCTTAATGGTCAGATGAAAGGCGTCGGAAGGATTGTCATGGATCGCGAGAGAAACGCGGGCAACCCCAGGAGTGTATACCTGAGAAAGGTCTGCCCGTGTCTTCAATGGGACCTTGGCCTTTATTTCAATTTTCCCCCCTAAATGAACCAAAAAGGTTCGGTCGGATACGTTGATCAATTTTACAAAGGGGAGGGATTGAACTTTTTTTACGATTTCTCCTCGGTGTTTCAAATTCGATACGCTGATGGTGATATCTCGAATAATCGTTTTAGGGGAAACCGAGATCAAGTCCATGGCGCCAATGTCCCCGCCCACTTTTCCGATAGAGGAAGTTACCTTCCCCAACATACCAACGGTGTTTTTTGTTTCTATCCTGAGGATAAAACTATTTCCTGGGCTTGGAGAGGTTGTCATTCATTTTCCTTTCTCTTTTTTTAAAAAGGGTTGGGTCCAGCCCTGCACTTGCAAACCAGGTTGACGCCTTCCCTTTTTGTTCCACTGGCCCCCATTTTCCACCCGCTCGGGCTGGGAAGTAGACCCGCGGATTTTACCAACCCCTGTTTTTTATTTTAAACGGGTTGGAAGTAGCCTCAAAAAAGCTTCTTCATCAAGAATGGGTAAAGCCATCTTTTTAGCCTTTTCCGCTTTTGAGCCGGGGTCACTCCCCATGACCACATGAGTAATTTTCTTTGAAAGGGAGTTTAAAGTTTTTCCCCCGTGGTTTTCCACGGTTTGTTTTGCTTCGTCCCGTGACATGGAAGATAAGGATCCTGTAAAAAGAAAAGTCATTCCGGAAAAAATTCCCATTGGAGTTGGATCTTTTTTCTTCCAATGAACCCCTGCTTTTACCAGCCGATTGATGGTTTCCTGATTATGGGCTTCACGGAAAAAAGTAAAAATGCTGTGTGCGACTTCAGGGCCAATGTCCTGAAGGTGAATGAGCTGCTTCTCATGGGCTATTGAGAGGGCTTTCAGATCACCGAATTGTTCAGCCAATGATCGGGAAGTGGCCTCTCCCACCATCCGAATGCCCAGGGAAAAGATAAAACGGGAAAGGGTTGTTTTTTTGCTTTTCTCTATGGCCTGAATGAGGTTTTCCGCGGATTTTTTTGCCATTCGATTGAGTCCGGCCACCTGTTCTATATTGAGAGAATAAAGATCGGCGACGGACCTAAGCATTCCTTGCTCAACAAACTGGTCAATTATCTTTTCCCCAAGACCTTCTATATTTAAAGCCCGACGGGATGAAAAATGACGAATCGATTCTTTTAATTGGGCTGGGCAGGATAATCCCCCAGGACATCTCAAGGCAGCTTCCTCCCCATCTCGGACGGCAAATGAACCGCAGGCAGGGCAGGTTTGAGGCAACCGATAGGGTCGGTTTTGAGAGGGACGTTTGGATCGGACCACGGTGACCACTTCCGGAATGACCTCTCCTGCCCGTCGAACCACAACGGTGTCTCCAATACGGATATCTTTTCGATTAATCTCATCTTGATTATGAAGTGTGGCCCTTGAAACCGTCACCCCACCCAGTTGGATGGGTTCCATGAGGGCCACGGGGGTTATAACCCCAGTTCTTCCAACGGAGGCAATAATATCGAGAATCTTGGTGGTCTCTTCCCTGCTTGGAAATTTGTAGGCAATAGCCCAACGGGGAGACCGGGATACTGTCCCTAATTGTTGTTGCAATTGAAGATCGTCAACCTTAAACACGATTCCATCAATTTCATAAGGAAGGGTCTCCCGTTTTTCTAAAATTTCGCTGAAATAATGAATCATATCGTCAAGGCTCAGGCATTGACGGGCTAGCGGGTTTACCCGGAAACCAAAAGACTTTAAATGAGTCAGGACTTCGCTTTGAGAGCCACCGATGGGGTGTGAGGTGTCACCTATTCCATAAACCATAATTTTTAGTGGACGGCTGGAGGTGACCGTAGAATCCAGTTGCCGAAGGGATCCCGCGGCGGCATTTCTTGGATTGGCAAATGTTTTCTCCCCACGTTCCTCCTGCCGATGGTTAAATGCCCTGAATCCTTTAATTTCCATGTAAACTTCTCCCCGGACCTCCAGGCGTTGGGGGAACGAATTTCCCAATAGGCGTAGAGGAACGGAACGGACGGTTTTCAGGTTTTGTGTGATATCCTCTCCAACCGTTCCATCCCCACGGGTAGCTCCATGGGAGAAACGGCCGTCTTGATAAGTGAGGGAGACGGCCACCCCATCCATTTTGGGTTCCCCCACATAAGTAACAGGGAATTCCCGTTTGAGAAATTTGCGAACGCGATCATCAAAATCCCGTAGTTCGGTTTCTCCCATTGCATTGGCCAAGGAAAGCATCGGAATCCGATGGGTAATTTTTGGGAAATCTTCAAGAGGGGGAGCCCCCACCCGTTGTGTCGGTGAGTCCGGAACGATCCACTCGGGGTGTTTTTTTTCCAGGTCCATGAGTTCTTGAAAAAGAGAGTCGTATTTGGAATCGGAAATTTCCGGGTGGTCCTGAACATAATAAAGGTAATTATGGCGTGCGATTTCATTTCTTAGGAATTGAACCCGCTGTTCGATGTCTTTATTTGAATGTTTACTCATGGGTCAATGCCGGAGAATGTTTTTTATCCCTTCTGGGAATGGCATGGGAGCCATTTTAAAATGCTCAAAGAAGAGGGTTGGATCACAGGTGTTATCTTCTTTTAGCATGGTCAATTGGTCGGAGGTTAAGGGGAAAAAGGGGAAAGGCTCCATGATCTTGACCACCGGTTTGATGAAAAGCAGGGGAATTCTAATATTCGGCCGTTTAATGCCTAACGCTTTTTTGATCAGGGTAAAAATGTGTTTCATGGAGTAGGCTTCCAAACCCCCTACAGGGTAGGTTCTGTAGAAAGCCCTTTTTTCATTTAAAGACAAGAGAATTCCTTTTGAAATATCTGAAACGAAAATGGGTTGGAGTTTGTTTTTCCCCCCTCCGATGAGAGGCGTTATGGGATTAAGACGCACCATCCTGGCAAGCATATTGATAAACCGGTCGTCTGGGCCAAAAATGACTGAGGGTTGGAAAATCGTATAGTTTAAACCGCTTCGCCTGACCACCTCTTCAGCCTGATATTTGGTTTGATGATATCGGGCCAAGGCCGAAGCCCTCGCGCCTAAGGCACTCATATAAATGAAACGTTTGCATTTCCGTTTAAGGGCATTCATGACTAGATTTTGAGTTCCCTCCACATGGATTTTTTGATATTGAATTCCTTTTGCGGGAAATTCCCTGATAATGCCCACCAGGTGAATTACACATTCCCTTCCCTCCAACCCCTCCCCATAGGAAGACGGTTGGGTGATATCTCCGCAGATCAGCTGCAGGGAGGGAGAAAATAATTCCTTCCATTTTTCTTCGGATCCGGGTCTGACCAAACAGGTTACCTGGAACCCATTTTCCAGAAGGGTTTTAACAAGGACCCTGCCTACAAAACCCGAACCCCCGGTTAGAAAAATTTTCATTTTTAATCTACCCGCACCTTGTGTTAGGGTATCGGAAAAAAGGTTTACATTCAAGAGGTCAAATGGAAATCCAAGCTCAAAAACATGCTCTGGCTTCATCAAAAGTTTTAACCCAACAGGAAAGAGGCAGAGTGTGACGGGGGATCCGATCAGAAGGGGGGCCTGGTACCTAGTTTAAACCCCAATGGATTAATTTTCATCTAAGGAGGTTAAGTTTACCAATGGGAAAACTGAGAAATTCTTTTTCTAATTTTGGATGGTCTTTGAAAAACCCTCTTTCCCAACCCCGTTCTCATTTTGGGGTGACCACCCTGGGCGATCACATTTATGTTATCGGGGGAGGCGGTTTTAATTTTGAACCCCTGGACTCTGTAGAAATTTATGACCCCAAAGAGAATCGGTGGACGAAGGGTGCCCCTATGCCAACCCGCAGGTCTGGGGTGGTTGCCGTTCCGTTCCATGAGAAAATTTTTGTCATGGGAGGAGGTTTTCGAAAATCCAACGGGAGTTTTGAGTTTTTAAGGACCGTCGAAATTTATGATCCCGGAAGAAACAGTTGGGAGGCAGGACCTGATTTAATGGAAAAGCATGATTCTCCAGCGGCAACCTTGCATGAAAATAAAATTTACCTTTTTGGAGGACATCATCCAGATGCGAAGGGCGGGCCGTTGACGGACCCCGCCTTTTCATATTCCGAGGTATTGGATCTGGAATCGGGATGTTGGGAGGGAATCTCCCCCATGCCGACGCCTAGGTTCTCATTGGCCGCCATCACGTTTCAGGACCGTATTTTGGCAATGGGGGGAGGGGCATTTACCGGGACTTCGTTTACGAATTTCGATTGTGTGGAGGTCTATTCGGAATCGGAAAATAGGTGGAAACCGGATCAGGGAATGACCTTACCTTGGCCGGCCGCTGGGATCGGCGCTTGTGTTCTCGATCATCATCTGTTCGTTTTTGGGGGGAATGACGGCGAAAAAATCCAAGACCGCGCAGCGTATTTTCACCCCGATGAAAAAAAATGGCATGATATATCCCCCATGCCATATCCCAGGGTCATCATGGGCGTTGCGGGATTCAACCGAACGGTCTATCTTTTGGGAGGAAGAGGGCCTGATGGAAAAGAACCCGTCGATACTGTGATGGAATTAACGGTTTCCTAGGAGAATGGAGTGTTCAGAGGGAAGCTGAAGGGTAGACCCAAAAAAGCACCGATGAATTACCCGGAACTCAAAAAGGCTGCCCGTGCCATTTTTGATGCGGGATTGTCTGCTGTGGATCCGGAAGTCTCGGTCAGGAGGTCCGTCCGACGGAAAGGGCGTGACCTCTGGGTTCGCTCTCAACGCTACTCCCTCAGGCGGGGGACTCGGATTTACGTTATCGGCGGGGGAAAGGCCTGCGCCCCCATGGCCAAGGCTTTAGAGAAGGTTCTCGGGGATGCACTCACGGAGGGTCTGATCATCGTCAAGTACGGACATGCCTTAAATTTAGAAAAGACCCGGGTAATCGAAGCGGGCCATCCCGTGCCGGATGAGGCCGGCCTAGAGGGGGTCATAGAAATTTTCGAACGATTAATCGGGATGACTTCACAAGATATTGTCATTTGTCTTCTATCCGGGGGAGGATCTTCCCTGCTTCCGTTACCGGTTCAAGGGATCAGCCTTCAAGATAAGCAGATGACGACCCAGCGGCTCCTGTCCTGCGGGGCCACCATTCAAGAAATCAATGCCATTCGAAAACATCTATCGAGGGTCAAGGGAGGGCAGTTGGTCCGAAGGGCTTATCCCGCCCGGTTTATCTCCCTCGTTTTATCGGATGTGGTCGGAGACCCCCCCGATGTGATTGCTTCCGGACCGACGGTTGCGGATCCGACGACCTTTGAAACCTGCTTGAAGATCATTGAAAAATATCAAATCGAATCCACCCTGCCCTTTCCGGTTATGGATTATTTAAAAACGGGAAGTCGGGGAGGGTATCCGGAGACCCCGAAACCCGATGATCCCGTATTCAAGCGGGCACAATATGTCATGGTGGGGAACAACCGGTCGGCACTGGAAGCCGCCAAAAATAAAGCCAGGCGGTTGGGATTTCATCCGCTGATTCTATCGAGCCGTATGGAAGGGGAAACAAAAGAGGTTGCCAAAGTTCACGCGGCCATCGCCCGGGAAATGGTGGAAAGCCACCAGCCGGTCCGACCCCCGTCCTGTATTATTTCGGGTGGAGAAACCACGGTAACGATTCGGGGAAACGGGAAGGGCGGCCGGAACCAGGAATTCGCGTTGGCCTCCGCACTGGAACTGGAAGGGGTGAAGGGGGTGGCGGTTCTGAGCGGGGGGACCGACGGGACGGACGCCTTGACCGACGCCGCCGGGGCGTATTCCGACGGGAGTACGGCGGAACGGGCCCGCCGATCGGGTCTATCGCCCGAAAGGCATCTTTCCGAAAATAACGCCTATCCTTTATTCGAGACCCTGGGGGACCTTCTGATCACGGGACCGACCCGGACCAATGTGATGGATATTCGGTTGATCCTGGTCTCTGCTTAACCGGGCGGGTTCGGTGGTTTTCGGCGGGACTGCCAGTAACGATAGGCCAGATAGGGATCCCACATGGCCCCTGTGGCGCTCATGACCACGTCGGCTCCCGCTTCGACATAGCGGTCGATGTCCTCTACCCTCATGATTCCTCCCACCCCGACCAGTCCGAAGTCGTATCCTTCTTTTTGCCGGATATTCGCCAGACGGGAGACCTGGTGGATTCCGCATTCCCGGATGGAAGCGCCGCAGATCCCGGATCGGATCCTCCCCTTTCCCGGGAGGGCGGGGTCCCCGGTTTCGGTCAAAACCTCGAAGGAAAGTGTGTTGATGCCGCTGACGGCCTGAATCGATGGGGCGGTGTGCTTTGCCAGCTCGTTCAGAACGTGATCATCCGTGAGGTACCCGATTTTGATCATGAGAGGCGTGTGGTGAAGCGCCTTCTTGACGGTTTTACAAAGCCGGCCGGCGTATTCGGGGTCCGTGAAGAGCTGTCCCTCTCCGGAAGAGACGTTGGGGCAGGAAAGATTGATTTCGACGATGTCCGCTCCCGCTTCCCGGGCCAGGGCGGCTCCCCGGGCGTAATCCTGCATGAGGTCTCCCTCTCCCACGGTTCCCACCACGCTCACGGTCAGGATCTGCCCCGGTTCGAGATATGATTTCGCCTTTTCGACGTCCTCCTGCCAGATCCGCGGGTCCCGGGAAGGCATTCCGAATGAATTGGTAATCGAAATTTCCTCCAAGGGTCCCTTCCAATCGCCCTCGATGCTCCGAAGTGTTTTATCAAATCGCTTTTCGGTCAGTTGTCCTTTCACGTCTACAAACAAGCAGTTGGGAGGGGGGTGGCTCGGTCGGGCCTGTGTCCGGACGGTTTTATAGACCGGGAGGTCGAATCCCAGCCGGGCATAGACCCGAATCCAATTGGCATTCAAAAGAGGGCCTGCGGGAATTCCCACGATTGAATTGACTTCGAAGTCAAGGAACCGGATTTTTTTTTCGATGACCCGTTCGGGGAAGGGCCCGTCAAAAAAAGGGCCCCGGGCGTAATTTTCTTCGTAGGAGAGGGCGATATCGTAGGTCGGTTTTACGGCTTTTAAGGTTTCCATTCTATTTTAAGGCAGCTCGTCAAGGAGCTTTTTTAGTTCGTCCTTTAATTCCGGCATATCGGGGTAATTGTTTTTAACCGCGCTCAATAGTTTTTCCAGACGGGTCTTCCGTTTTAACTCTTTGTCCTGGGCCGTCAAATCATCCAGCGTTTGGTACGCTTTGGGGTGAACGGATTCTAACCATGGGCGGACCGCATCGAGGGCTTTGATCAAGGCGGCAGGCTCAATGTAACCGCCGGGAAGAATTCCGAAATGCCCTCCTGAAAAAATCGCAACGCTCATTTTAGATTCATTCAAAGGAATCACCCGCTCCAATGTTTTGCCTTGAACCTCGGTCCAGTCGTTAATCCAACCCGGGAAAGATTTTGCAAATGCCACTTTATCCCGGTTGGCCTGCCACTTTTCCTCAACGCTCATCTTTAAATTTCCTTTTCGATTTCGGTATTTACTTTAACACAAAAAGGCGCCCGCCCACAAGGACGGAAATTTTTGAAGGCCTTGGATATCCGGTTATTTTTAGCTTTGTGTGATCAGATCGGGTCCCGGCTTTGGGAGGACTTTTGTTGATTCCTTTGAAAATGGGAGCTTGCAATGGAATTAAATCCTCTCGGTTTGAAGAACCCCATTATTGGGAGAGGGTTCTTCCAACCGCACAGCCCGCTGTAATCTCCCCAGCGGCTCGAACGAGCGTCCGACTGACCCTTCGACCGGGCTCGGGGCGAAGGCTTGCCGAAGTCTTGCTGGGGTTCTTCGATCGGTTAGACTTTTCTTAAGGTGTCATTCCCGAAAGTTTTAATCGGGAATCCATTAGATTCTAAGTACTCCCTTTCCGGAGGAATGACTATAAATCGGGGCGGAAACTGGATCGGACCGTTTTTCAACAATGCAAGAATTTGACTACTGTTTCACATCATTGCTTGTGGAAAACCCTCTTTTCATCAATCTTAATGAAGTCTTCAATCGACTATCCAAAATTTAAACCACTTTTTCAGATTTTTGACTACTCCGAAAGTGTTATGTCATACAATTTTGTAGTTCCATTTAATTACTTAAATTTTTTTTCGTTTTAAATTCCTGTGATTCGTTTTTCAACCATCTGTCTGATTTAAAAACTTTTTTCATTCATATCTCTTGCAAAAAGAATTTGTGAATCCTTTCGCTATCATTATTTTCCTGAAAAAAGACATCGTATTTGCTTAGTGTTTTTTGGGAAAAAAGTATCAAATTGATTCTAATGATGAATATTTTTAAAATTTTTTCAAAAAAATATATTTAAGGTATTTACTTTTCAAAATTGTTGTAGTAATAGATTGCCAGTCATGCTCATTTGAATTTTTCAATTTAAGCTCTTTGTAAAAAAAGTCATAAGGAATTTATTTTTGGAGTGTTCTTCTTCTGATAAAGTTCTTCCTGGAAAAATCCTTCGGATCGGCGCTCTCGCCGTTCTGTTGATTCTTTTATTCCCCATTTCCTCTCTCCTTGCTGCCTCCCAGGACCGAATCGTCTTCGGGGAACAGCAGTTCATACGCATCGGTGGAAGCACGGACATCTACCAGGAGAGTTTTACCGTTCCCGCCTATGTGGGGGACCCCTTTACTTTACATATCGTCAACGGCAATCCGGACGGATCACAGCGCGTGGCCATCGAAGACGCGGTCTCCTCGGGCCGTGTGTTCGTGGACGGCGTGGAGGTGGTCTCCCCCAACGAGTTCTCGCAGACCGTTTCCGTCATCGATAAGACCCTCTCCCTCGGACCGGGGAATCACACACTGGAACTTCACCTCAACAGCGCCCCCAATAGTTACATCAAGATCACGATCTCCTGCGTGATCGCACTCGGGGATCTCAATCAGGGCCGGAGCGGGCATACGGCCACGTTGTTATCAGACGGAAAAGTTCTCATCACCGGGGGCGATGGAACCACATCTGTTTTGGACACCGTTGAAATCTTCGATTCGGGGACATTTTCCTCATCCGTTTATCCGAATACGTTGAACTCGGCCCGGACCGAGCACACGGCCACACTCCTTCCCGACACTCAAGGGCTGCTCGTGGCGGGAAAAGACCCCCTGGGGACCACCTTCACCGCTGAGGTCTTTAATCCGGCCACCGGAAGTTTCAATCCCTTGACCAATAACTTACAGAATCTCCGATCCGGCCACACGGCGACACAACTGGAAGACGGACGGGTGCTGATCGTTGGCGGGGCCGACGGGGGATCGGTCCCCCAGGGAAGCACCGAGGCCTTCGATCCGAGGGCCGTGGATTTATTCGATCCTCAGACCGGGACTTTTTCGTCTTTACCGAATGCATTAAACACCCCGAGGGTCAATCACACGGCGACTCTTCTGGCGGACGGGCAGGTGTTGATCGTGGGAGGGGAAAACGCGGGAAGCGCCCTTTCATCGGCGGAAGTCTATGACCTGTCCACCGGCGCATTTACCGCGTTGACAAATACATTGAACACGGCAAGGGAAGGCCATACCGCCACGCTCCTTCCGGACGGAACTGTTGTGATTGCCGGGGGAAGAAACAGCTTGGGTGTTCTGGGATCAACAGAGGTGTACGATCCCGTGACGCAGAGCTTCACCCCATCGACCCAAAGCCTGATTCTCCCCCGTGCCGATCACACAGCCACGCTTCTTCCCATAGGGGAGGTGTTGATCACCGGCGGGGAGGACGGAAGCGGTCCCGTCAACCATACGGAATTATACGGCCCCCCGGCGGATGATACCGTCTCTCCTGCTGTTTTATCGGTCAACCCTCCCGACAATGCGACCAAGGTCTATTTGAATGAAATCGTTTCGGTCCGTTTTTCGGAGCCGGTGAATGTCAATACGATCGGTTCATCCACGCTGACCTTGTCCGATTCGGTAGGGCCCGTGACGGGTAAAGTGAGCCCTTCGGAATCGGGCCTTCTGGCCTTCTTTGTCCCGGATGCCCATCTCTCTCCGGGGGAGGCCTATACCATCGATCTTTCCGGGGCTATCACTGACCTTGCTGGAAATCCGCTGACGGCCATTTCAAGATCATTTACTACCTATCCTTTGCCGACGATTACAAACTTTACCCCCGCCAGCGGACCGGAAGGGACTTCGGTGACGATTACCGGAACGGATTTCGATCCGGTCATTAGCAACAATACCATCAAATTCAACGGCGTCATCGCGGTGATTACCTCCGCCACAGAATCGACCATCGAAACCTCCGTTCCCACTGGAGCGACCACGGGACCCATCACGGTCACCACCCCGGGCGGGACCGCCACCAGCGCGACGGACTTTACCGTCATCACCGGCCCGACCATCACAAGCTTCTCTCCCGCCAGCGGGCCGTTCGGGACCCCGGTGACGATCACAGGGCAGAATTTTGAAGAGATTGCTTCCGACAACCAGGTGGATTTCAACGGCACTCAAGCCATCATCACATCGGCGACTTCTACACAGATCACCACAACGGTTCCCATGGATGCGACCACCGGCCCCATTACCGTCGCAACGACACAAGGATTTGAGACAACCGTCGATCCTTTTACGGTGACTCTTTCGAAGGATTTTAGCTTGGAGGCCTCACCGGCCAACCCAAGCCTTGTTGCGGGAAGTTATCGATTTATCTCCATCGGTGCAAGCCCGATCGATGACTTTACCGATCTTATCGGACTTTATACCGATCCGCTCCCATCCGGGCTTTCCATGCTCTTTCTTCCCTCTCAGATTTCACCGGGTGAACTCTCCGCCGTAAAAATCATTGCCGAGGCTACGGCAACCCCAGGGACCTATCCGGTGACCGTTCATGGAACCGCTCAGATTGACGGGCAGACGATCACGCGGGACGTGGCCCTTTCCGTCGAGATTCTCCCTACCGGAACGACCACCTTAACCGGCCAGGTCCTCTCCACGGAGGATATTCCCCTGGAAGGGGTCTTCGTCACACTGGGGAACGCCAATGACACCACCGATGCGGGAGGCAATTTTCTCCTCAGCAACGTTCCCACGGGCCACCAGATGATCCTGATCGACGGCAGGACCGCCATCGCTCCCGGGGAGTTCTACCCGGAAGTGGTGGTGTCGGTGGATATTACCGGGGGCCAGGGCAACGTCATGCCCTACCTGGTTTATCTGCCGAAGCTGGATATCGATAACCCAATCAACCTTCCGATCGATGCCTCAGGAACCACCACACAGGAAGTGATCGCCACAACCCCCAAGATCCCGGATCTGGAGGTGAGAATCCCAGCCGGAACACAGATCATCGATCCCGCCGGAAATCCCGTGAGCCAGATTACGATCACGGCCGTTCCTCCGGACCGCTCCCCCATGCCGTTTCCTTCCAACGCGGAAGGGGCGCAGATCTTTACCATTCAGCCGGGAGGATCCACGCTGTCCCAGCCGGTTCCCATTACCTTTCCCAACACCCTCAACGGAGACCCGGGCGAACGGGCGGATTTTTACTATTTCGATGTCACCTCCGGGAGCTGGAACCTGTACGGCCAGGGAACGGTCTCTCCGGATGCCCGGCAGGTGGTTCCTGATCCGGGTGTTGGCATTCCCATCTTCGCCTGGCATTTTACGGCCCGGCAACTGGTCCAGGACCAAACACCGAAAGAACAAACCGTCGAGGTCAATGATCCTGTGGATGTGACGACCGGACTGTTGATGGTGGAGAAGACCGACATGGTTCTCCCTGGACGGATTCCCATTGCCCTGACCCGGACCTACCACCAGGGCCGCACCACCCAAGGGGACTTCGGCATCGGCTCAAGCCACAACTACGACATGCGCCTGTTCCCCAGTGCGGGAGGAGAAAGTCTGGTCCTCATTCAGGGGGACGACAAGCGGTTTCGGTTCTCTCTTGAAAGCGGAAACACCTTCGTCAGTATCAACAGCCCCGCGATGCGGGGTGCCACGGCCACGCTGAATCCCGACAACAGCGGGACGGTCCGCTTGAAGGATGGAACGGTTCTCAATTTCGATACAAACGGCAGGCTGATCCAGCACCAGGACCGAAACGGCAATCAACTCATCATAGACCGGGACAGTTCGGGGAGAATTCTATCCGTTCATGTTCCACAGGGAGGGTACCTCGAATTTGATTACGACGGATCCAACCGGATCACTTCCGTTACCGATTCCATCCTGCGACAGGTCACTTACAGCTACAATGCACAGGGACGTTTGGAGATGGTCATCGACCCCGCAGGCGGGGAGACCCTTTATACCTATGACGCCCAAGGCCGTCTTGAAACCGTTACAGATGCGCGGGGAATCACCTATTTACAAAATGAATACGACGCCAACGGACGGGTGATCAAACAGTCCAATGCGGATGGCGGGATCTACCAGTATCAGTATTTCGGGCCGAACGGTCGGGCATTGCTTTCCGGTCCCACAAGCGCCACGGGACTACCGACAGGAGGTTGCGGACCAGGGACGGTTATAGTCCAGCCGGGAGACCCAATCCCTCCGGGAGCCCTCTGTGTCGTGCAGGTGGTGGTGCCGTCTCCGGCCAATTTCCTCGTCTCTCAAGCGATTGTGATCGATCCCGAAGGCAATGCCGAAAGTTTCAGGTTCAACAGCGCCGGTTTCCTCATCGAGCAGACGGATGCCCTGGGGCATACGACCAAATTCGATCGGGAGATCGGAACCAACCGCCTGCTTTCAACAACCGACGCATTGGGGAGAAAAACAACCTTTACCTATGATGAAAGGGAAAACGTCACTTCGATCACCGATCCCCAACAGAACGTCACGCAGTTTACCTATGAACCAACATTTAATCGCCTGACCTCGATAACAGACGCCCTCAATCAAACCACCACGTTCGAATATGACGCCAACGGAAATTTCACCAAAACCATCGACCCGCTGCTCAACGAAACCACGATCACCTACAATTCCTTCGGTCAGCCCGAAACCGTGACCAATCCGCTGTTAAACACCACACAGTTTGAATATGACGCCCGAGGGAACCTCAAAGCGACGGTAGATCCTCTGGGGAACCGGACAACAAGAGTCTATGACGCGGTCTCCAGGCTTATATCGTTAACCGATCCCTTGGGGGCAACCACACGATTCGGTTATGACGCACTCAACCGTGTTACACAGATCACCGATGCAAAGAACGGAATCACCGGATTTACCTATGATGAGAACGGCAATCTCCTCACCGTCACCGATGCAAACAGCCACATCACCAGCTACACGTACGATGTCCAGGACCGGCTTGATACTAGAACCGATCCCCTAAACCGGGAGGAATCCTACACCTATGACCTCAACGGAAACCTGAAAACCTTCACCGATCGAAAACTACAGGTCAGCACGTTTACCTACGACGCCTTGGATCGAAGAACGTTATCCCAGTATGATGACGGAAGTACGACCTCATTCACTTACGATACCGTGGGCCGGTTGACCGTCGTGGAGGATACCACATCGGGAAGAATCGAGTTTACATACGACAATCTTGACCGATTGGTGCAGGAACTTACACCCCAGGGAACTGTTGAATACCAATACGACGCCATCGGACGACGGACAAATATGACCGTAAACGGTCAGAGTCCAGTGACCTACCAATATGATTCGGCCTCCCGTCTAACTCAAGTCGCCCAAGGGACACAGGTTGTGGGGCTTGGGTATGACCAAGCAGGACGGCGAACCACCCTTTCCTATCCCAATGGTATTGAAACCTCTTATCTTTACGACCAATCCTCACGTTTATTGGAAATTGAACACTTGAACGTCTCGACGCAGGAGCTAATTGAACGATTAATATATGCATATGATGCAGCAGGTAACCGGATTTCTTTCACCAGAACCAACGGAACCGCCACCCTACTCCCCGATGCCGTTCAAGCCGCCTATGATGCAGCAAACGAGCAGATCCAGTTTGATAGCACTACGCCCAATCTGACCTATGATGCCAATGGAAACCTGACTTCCCAAACTGATGCCAACGGAACGACAACATACACGTGGGATGCAAGGAATAGGCTGGTTGCAATGAGTGGCCCTGGGGTGAGTGCGAGTTTTGTATATGATGCCTTAGGCAGAAGAATCAGTAAGACAATCAACGGAGTAACTACGGATTTTCAATATGATGGGAATGATATTGTGGCGGAAATTGGCGGCGCGGCTGTCGGGGCGACCTATCTGAGATCGCTTGCCATCGACGAGCCCTTTGTGCGTCAGTCTGCCACGACCGAGTACTACCATACTGATGCTCTAGGCTCTGCGTTAGCCCTTTCGGATCAAGCCGGGACGGTACAAACCACTTACCGTTATGACCCGTTTGGGAATACGACCATGACTGGATCGAGCACCAACCTCTTCCAGTATACGGGCAGAGAGAATGATGGCACTGGACTGTATTATTACCGTGCAAGATATTATTCTCCTTCGCTACAGAGGTTCCTTTCAGAAGATCCTATAGGATTAGCTGGTGGCCAGTTAAATTTATATGGTTATGTGAGTAATAACCCTACAACCTTTACAGACGCCACCGGACTCTTTGCTGATATTTTTGTAGACGCAAGCTTGATTTTATATGACCTTTATCGATTAGCCGCCGATGGCCGGAAAGGTTTAGGAGAAAATCTCACTGCACTTAGTCTCGATGTAGGAGGGCTTTTCGTTCCTTTCGTTACAGGCCTGGGTCCTGTCAGCAGGATCGCTGGTAAAGGCTTAGAGGGAATAAGGGACATAGGGCGAGCAGGGAAGGGTAAAGGTGTCCGTGAAGTTGTAGGAACTGCAAAAGATGCTGAAAATGTTTTCAAGCAACTTTCACAAAGTGGTAAGCCAGTGCAGAAACCTGACTATCCTGGGAATATGGTTGAGTTACCAGATGGCACTCTTGTTGGCTTCAGGCCAGCTTCAAAATCAGGTCCTCCAACAATCGATATCAATATTCCAGGACAGAATGGGAACGTTAAGATCAAATTTGTCGATAAATAAATAGGTAATTAACATCATAGTGAAGAAGTTGCTAGCCCCCAACCAATTAATATTAGCAAAGACAGCATTTAATCGGGTATTCAAGTCAACGGATCCTTTTGATGAACCGTTTCAGAGAGACATAACAGAAAGATTGATCGTGTACCCTACTGATTATGAGCTTGAAGAAAGCTTATATTCAGCGGTAGGTGCAACTGCAAAAATACTAAAAGAGTCCACAGCGTTTATTTCTCTCATAGAGGGATATAAGGGGCAAGAATTCGAAGCTCGGGATCATTGGCAAATAGATTTTGATAATTACCCATACCAAGAATTAAGAAATCAAGGTTGGAATCCCCTTATGGAGAATGCAATTTACTCAATCAATGGGACATGGGGAATTATCATTTCACATGAGCAGCACGCTGTTGTTGGTGGGCCAAATATCTTTATTGATGCACTGAAGACGAATATGCCAGATATAGAGAATCAGGTTCAAGAGTTTGTTTCAGCTTGGAAGTATAACCGTGATCACCTGGGATCTGAAATTGGTTGGCTGCCACAACTTCTAATTCATGTATATGGGATGGAAAAATCACAAAAACTATTAATCAATGCAGACTTGGCATAAAGAGCTACATTTTTCTTGCGGTAATCATCAGAAAAAAAGGGTCACAACAAAATGAAAATGCAAAAATGAAAGTGGGGTCAAAAATGGGGGTTAGGCTTGGCTAATTGGCTTATGAGGATTGAGGCATGAGATGGCACGAAAACCAAGGATTCATGTTCCCGGAGGGGTTTACCACGTCATGCCGAACGGAAAGGTCTCCTACGATCCCAACGGCAATCTGCTCACCGTCACGGACGCCAAGAGCCAGACCACCACGTATACCTACGACAACATGGACCGCTTGTCCACCCGGACGGATGCCTTAGACCGGCAGGAATCCTATCAATACGATGGCGTGGGGAATCTGATTCAATTCACCGACCGCAAGAGCCAGGTGAGCACGTTTAGTTATGATCCGTTAAACCGCAGGACCGGGGCGAACTATGCCGATGGAAGCAGCAGCGCATTTATCTATGACAATGTCGGTCGATTGGCAAGAGTCACCGACACCACGTCCGGCGAGATTGAGTTTGGATATGACGTATTGGACCGCCTGGTGCAGGAAGCTACACCCCAGGGAGTGGTACAGTACGGCTATGATGGGATTGGACGGAGGATCAGCATGACGGTGAACGGGCAGCAACCAGTGAGCTACCAGTATGATGCGGCCAGTCGTCTCACTCAAGTGGCCCAGGATACCCAAGTCGTCGGCCTGGGCTACGATGCAGCAGGCCGGCGTACCACTCTTAGTTATCCCAACAGCATGACCACTAGCTATGGATATGATGCCGCCTCCCGTCTGACCGGTATTGTGCATCAGGGAGCAAGCCTGATTGAGTCTTTGAGTTACACCTACGATGCGGCCGGAAACCGCATCTCGTTTGACCGGACCAGTGGCACGGCTACACTGTTACCCGATGCAGTGCAGGCGGCCTACGACGCAGCCAACGAGCAGATCCAATTTGACAGCGCCACTCCCAATCTCACTTATGATGCTAATGGCAATTTGACTTCTCAAACCGACGCAAGCGGAACGACGACATATACGTGGGATGCAAGGAATCGCTTGACTGCTATCAGTGGCCCAGGTGTTTCTGCTAGTTTTGTATATGATCCTTTGGGGAGGCGAATAACAAAAACCATTAATGGGGTAACAACAGATTTTCAGTATGACGGGAATGATATCGTTGCCGAGAGTGGAGGAAATTCCATCGATGTGACTTATCTGAGGAGTCTGAATATTGATGAGCCGTTTATACGGGAAGGAAGCAGCGATGAGTTTTACCATACGGATGCTTTGGGAGGCATTCTTGATCTTACGGACAACGGTGGCATTGTTCAAACCACATATCGATATAATGCATTTGGAGAGACGTCTGTTATAGGTACAAGCACTAACCCATTTGGCTACATGGGCAGGGAAAATGATAGGACGGGACTTCACTATTACCGGAATCGTTATTATAGTCCGACTTTGCAGAGGTTTATTAGCGAGGATCCAATTCGTTTCAATGGGGGTGATATTAATCTTTTCGTCTGTGTAGGGAATAACCCCACTACTTACGTAGATCCACTCGGATTAGAAAAAAAGCGTAAGTGTCCAAAACCCCCTAATGCACCTCCTGGGGTAGATATAGATGAAAATATTAGAGAGGCAAGACGTCAGATTAATCCTTTTTGGTTTAGGAATCAGGTAAAGAACAACGGACCGTGGGATTATAAACAATATGGCAGATAGTACCAAGATTTTGGAAACTTCAACTATGGAGCAACTGGAAGAGCCTTTGGTTTCTCGCGGAAAACTCTACTTCGGGAAGCCGGAAGGGCTCAGCAGAGAGCTGGAACCTCAAGACCTGATTGGGGAGATCCAGGGTGGAGGTGGAACCCATGGGGAGGAATTCCACCGTACGGTGATGATCCATGGGATCAGATTGTTATCGATAGGGGAATCGAGTACTACGAATGCAAGTTTTAAACATTAAAAGAAACTTTGTGGGATTTATATTAGCCTTAATTTGTTGGGGAATTTACGGTTGTCCTTCTCCTTTAACAAATCAATGTAGTGATGAAATCAAAAAGGAAGTCCAATCAAGAAACGGTAAGTATATTATTACATTATTTGAGCGGAATTGTGGAGCAACTACAGATTTTAGCACTATTGTAAATCTTCGCTCTAAGGCCGGTGAGTTTAATGGCAATAAGGAAAATAACATTTTTGTCATGAAGGGAAAATATGATGTGGAAATAAAATGGGAAGATGATACTCATCTAAAAATTTCATATCCAAAGGATAGCGAGGTTTTCAAACAAATGGGGATGTGGAGAGAAATTAAAATATCGTTTTTTGAAAAATAATCTTTTTTAAAAAGGGTTGCTAAAAAGAAAAACAATGATTTTAGAAACGGATCATAAGGTAGTAGGTACTGAGGATTCCACTTCCGGGAGAATTGAGTTTTCTTATGACAATCTTGATCGCCTCGTTCAGGAATTGACCCCCCAGGGAACCGTCGAATATCAGTATGATGCCATCGGCAGAAGAACAACGATGACGGTCAACGGTCAAATACCTGTCTCTTATCAGTACGATTCCGCTTCCCGCCTTACGCAGGTTGCTCAGGGGACTCAGGTTGTCGGACTTGGGTATGATGCGGCAGGCCGTCGTACATCTCTCAGTTACCCCAACGGAGTCAATACCACTTACACATACGATTTTGCATCACGCCTGACGAATATTCTTCATGAAGGACCTTCTTCGATAATCGAGGATTTAACTTATACGTATGATGTGGCGGGAAATCGGATTTCTTTTACCAGAACAAGTGGAACCTCAACATTGCTCCCCGATGCAGTCCAGGCAGCTTACGATGCCGCCAATGAGCAGATTCAGTTTGACAGCACGACCCCCAACCAGACCTATGACGCCAATGGAAACCTGACTTCCCAAACCGATGCAAGCGGGATAACAACCTATACCTGGGATTCACGAAATCGGCTTGTGGGAATCAGTGGGCCGGGCGTTTCTGCCGATTTTACATATGATCTTTTAGATAGAAGGATTGAAAAAAGTATTAACGGAATTTCTACCCAATTCCAGTATGACGCAAATAACATTGTGGCACAAATTGGGGGAGGGTCTATTGGGGCAACGTACCTTCGAAGCCTAACCATAGACGAGCTTTTTTTGCGGCGCAGTGACAGCAATGATTACATTCATACCGATGCAATAGGTTCCACTATGACGCTTTCGGGAGATGATGGAATTGTAAATACAACATACAGTTATCAACCATTTGGAACCACCTCTTTCACTGGAAATCCGAGTAATTTACAGTTTCAATTCACTGGTAGAGAGAATGACGGAACAGGCCTTTATTATTTTAGGGCTAGGTACCACAATTCTACTTCCCAACGATTTATTAGTGAAGATCCAATTGAATTTATCGGACAGCGTTTGAATTTTTATTCGGATGCACTCTATTTACTTCTAAAACCACTTAATGAAACCAACTTGTACTTATATACAGGCAACAATCCGGTTAATAGAATAGACCCGACAGGTTTAAATTGGTTAAAAGACCTAACAAATTGGTGGATATATGAGAGTGTTGTCCCCGGTCCTTATGGCCAACCAGTTTCAGAATGGGGCAGAAAAGGTCCAACTGAGTGGGGAGATCTATTGAAATACACGGAACAAGCAGGAGGTGCCTGGAAATGGGCTGAAAGAGCCGCGATAGGAACTGCAACGTTAGCGGCAGCCACTGCTGCTAGTACGTTGACACATTAATATAGAAACATTATAATGACGCATTATCCTACAAGGAGATGCGTCAACCATGCGCCAAACCAAATTGAAGTTGAGCCAGAGAGACCGCCAGATACT
>Ga0256865_1000203_pt1 | contig 20788 bp, 12 predicted proteins | sample RVTome_14_FD_187337 | JGI IMG/M metagenome (GOLD analysis project Ga0256865, IMG submission 187337) | Soil microbial communities from uranium-contaminated site in the Upper Colorado River Basin, Wyoming, United States - RVT145D125 HiSeq ... | reverse complement strand
CATCCGCGGCTCCTCGCCCAAGGGACGGACGTTGACCGGCATCGACACCCGGAGCTGCTTCAACGGCGCGCCGGTGCGCGCCGTCACGTAACGGTCGAAGGCGGCGGAGACGCAGGCCATGAGCACGTCGTTGAGGGTGGCGCCGGCGGCGTTCTTGACCGCCTTGATCACCTCGACGGGGATGGGATCGGTCCAGCCCACGCGTTTGCGTCCGGCGAGCGGGCTGCCGTGGACGGGGCTGCGGTCGGGACGCCACAGGAACTTCTGGGCGAGCAGGAAGGGACCCGCCAGCGCCGCCGCCACCACCTTCTCGAAGCCCGAGACCTTCGCCACCAGCGGCACCGGCCGGCCGACCTCCGGGTCCGGGTCCATGAGCGAGAAGAGGAGCGGCACCAGCGCCATGCCGTCGGCCATGACGTGGTGGATGCGGCAGTAGACGGCGCTCATGCCGTCGCGGTACTCGGGAACGATCTGGAACTGCCACAGCGGGCGGTCCCACGGCAGCGGCTCCGAGGCCAGGCGGCCCACGTAGTCCTGGAGCGCCCGGCGGGTCGACAGGGCCAGCGGGTCGCCTTCGAGCGGCGGCGCCAGGACGACGTGACGGTCGAGGTCGAAGTCCGGGTCTTCCTGCCAGTAGGCGCGTCGCCCCACGAAGACGATGCGGCGGGTGAAGCGGTCGAAGCGCCGGCCGCCGCCCGCGCGCATCACGCGCTCGGCCCACAGGTCGCGAAACGTCTCGCGGTCGAGGCGGTCGGTGGTGAAGACCGCGTTGATCACCATCAGGTTGGTGGACGAGTCCTGCAGCCACACGCCGTCGCGTCCCGCGACCGGCTGGCGGCGGAGGTCGTGCCTGGCGTCGGTCACGGAGCTCACTCCGCAACACTACCGCAGCGATCTTTGCACCCTCACCTGCTGCCCCCCGATAAAGGGGGATTCCCCGGCAGACGAAGTCTGCCGGGTGAAGCTCATTCCAGCTCGGAATCCGGGATCTCAGGGACCTCGCCCGGCGCGGCCGCCGCTTCGAGGCTCCGGAAGGTCGCCGAGCCCATGTCGCTGGTGTCCCACCAGCGGCCGCCGGGGCCGAAAAAGCGTTGCAGCCTTCGTGCCGACTGGCGGTCGAACGGCCGATTCCAGGTGCCGATGTCGTCGGTGATGCCGAGACCGAAGAGGTTGGCCTTCAGGCTGTGGCAGGTCACGCTGCAAGAGTCCGGCATGCCGCCCTGGGCCTGGTACGTGAGGTTCTTCTCCGGCGGGATCGCCTCGAAGGAGTGCGAGGCGATGTCGTAGAGCTCCGCCGAGGTGGCGATCTTCGGCATGTGGCAGCCCGAGCAGTACGACAGCCCCATGGTCCGCTCGGGGGCGAACGGGTGGTTGGTGTGCGCGCTGACCACGCGGCCGATCTCCTCGCGGTTGGCCTCGAAGTTGGCCACCTGCTGCAAGGTGATCTCCTCGAAGGGCCCGTGCGTGGCGTGGCACGCCAGGCACAGGCTGCCGTTCTCGTCGCGGGTGGGGATCCTCAGCCCGTCGTCGACGATCACGTCGCGTACCAGGTGCGGGTTGGAGGTGTTGCCGTGGACGGCGTGGCACTCGCTGCAGCGCACCGGGTGGAAGGGGAAGGCGGGCTTCTCGGAGGCCAGGAAGTCGAAGTACTGCTGGTAGTTCTCGCGCGAGTTGACGTCGTCGGGCCAGCGGACGCCGGCGTCGGTGAAGAAGTCCTCGAGCGGCTCGCCGCGGCCGGGATGCCAGCTACGGCCCGCGGCGTCGTCGAAGGGCCAGGCGTGGGTGCCGCCCGGCACCGACTCGACCCGCAGATGGCACTGGCCGCAGACCTCGTTGGCCTGGGTGGTCGCCAGGTCGTCGGGATTGACGATCCGGCGCGGATCGCCGCCGCCGATGATGTGCGCGGCGCCCGGTCCGTGGCACGACTCGCAGCCGATGTTGACGAGGTCGGTGATGCCGTCGCGGTTGTAGTCGAAGTAGCCCGGGTCGGCGGGATCGAAGAGCACGGCGATGAAGGAGTCGAAACGCCACTCGCCGGCGGCGGTCTGGGCGACCCCGCGCACGCCGGTGGCGTGGCAACCGATGCAGTTCTTCGAATAGGAGCCGTCGTTGCCCGCGGCGAGGCCGGCGGCCGTCGTGGCGGCGTTGAACCGCGGCTGGTTGTTGCCGTTGTACCAGTACTCGGGGTGGTAGGCCACGTAGCGGCGGCGGACCTCGTTGTACTGCACGGGGCTCACGTAGTTCTCGGCCGACACGCCGCCGACGCCGCCGCTCGCCACCGGCACCTCGAGCAGGTAGCGCTGCTTCCAGTCGCCGGTGCCGCCGTCGGTGGCGACGACCCGCATCTTGAGCTGGCCGATGGTCATGTAGTAGACGCCGCCTTCGACCGAGAGCTTCGGCGCGTTCGGCTTGTAGGGGTTGAAGGGCGAGGAGATGGCGTTGAAGTCGAGACCCTGCACGAAGTCGTCGACGCCGTTGTTGTCGTGGTCGGCCACCACGCCCCTGCCGGGCACCAGCGAGTGCTGCGTCAGCGGTCGCCGCAGGGCCTGCGCGTGCTTGGTGGTGCGCCAGCCGGCCTTTTCCGGATGGCAGGCGAGGCAGAACTCCGAGCCCACGTAGACGCCGTCATCCATCTCCTGCTTGGTGTAGATGCTCTGAAGGTCGACGAGAAGCTGGTTCTGCAAGCCCTGCTTGTGCAGGCTGACGCTCTCGAGCCCCGCCGGCGGATCCGCGCCGGCGCCCGGGACCGTCAGGAGCGCCAGGGCGACCAGAACGGCCGGGGTGATTCCGGCCACGTTGACGGTTTTCATGGGGATCTCTCCTTTCCTTGCCCTTCTGTTCATTCGCCGAGCCGTTCACTCGTCGAGGAATGTCGGGTCGCTGTTGGAGCCGTGGATGGCCCGGTGACAGCTATGGCAGGCCCGGAAGCGGGCCTGGGTGAAGTCGTGGAACGACCGGTCCGGCACGTTGGCGTGGCACTCGAGGCACAGGCTCAGCACGGTGCGGCGCACGAGCTGGCGCGGGTTCGAGGAGCCGTGGGGCTCGTGGCAGTCGAGGCAGCCGTCGACCTCGCGCGCGGCGTGGGGGAAGATGAACGGCCCCGCCTTGTCGGTGTGGCAACTGACGCAGACGCCGCCGTTGCCGAGCATGGTGAAGCGCCCCGCGTCGCCGCCGCCGTGTACCGCGTGGCAGCTCTCGCAGCCGGCGGCCTCGCTGCCCTCCCGGTGGACGAACGGACGCGCGAAGGTGGCCCGCACGTCGCCGTGGCAGTCGCCGCACAGGCGCCGGGCGTCGGCCACGAGCAGCGGCTCGGCCGCCGGCGCCGCGTGGCCCGACACGTGGCAGTCGAGGCAGGCGACGCCGTTGCGCTCGTGCCCCGGCGTGGCCTTGCGCATGGCCCCCGCCCGGTCGGGATGGCAGTCGAGGCAGGCCGCCGGCGCCGGCCAGCGGTTGATGCTCTCGGCGGTGAGCTCCTCGAGGTGGGTCTCCACCGGCCCGTGGCAACTGGCGCAGGAGCGGTCGAGCATCTCCTGGGAGCGCGCCGCCATCAGCTTGCCGTGGACGCCGGCGGTAAAGGCCTCGACGGCCTCGTCATGGCAGGCGGCGCAGAATTCGCGGCTGGTCTCCTCGTCCTGGGCGGCGACCGCCGCGGCCCCGGCGAGGATGAGGAACCCCAGGAGGGTGGAGAATCGGCGGCGCATCACTCGGTCCTCCAGGAGAACGCCACCCCGTAGCGGGTGACCTCGAAGTCGTCGCCCGCGGCCAGCGTCTCGTCGTACGACCAGACCTGGCCGAAGAGGGCGACCTCGGTGCGGTCGGTGACGGCGAAGCCGAGGCGCGCCCGCGCGTTCCACGACTCGAGCGGCCAGGTGTCGCCGTCGTCCTCGAGCCATTGGGCGCTGCCCGAAAGGCGCAGCCGGCCGCGCTCGGTGCGGCCGTAGACCGCGTAGGTCTTGAGCGAGAGGTCGTAGCGCGAGAGGCCGAGGCTGCCGTCCGGAAACACCAGGCCGGTCTCGGTCGTCAGGTCGGCGAGGTCGACGTCGACGCCGCAGTCGCTCTTGCCGTCTTCGGAGGTCCAGCCGGCGCCGAGCCCGAAGGCATCGGAGGAGCGGTCGAGCCCGCCCGCGGCGTTCGGGTCGGTGGCGCCCGGGTCGATGGCCGAGTTGTCGGCGTCCTCGAAACGCCCGCGCAGGCGCAATTGCCAGCCGCGGGCGAGGCTCGCGCGCAGCGTCGCGGTCAGGCGGTCGACGTTCTCGGGATCGGTGCGGAAGACGAAACGCTCGAAGCTGTCCTGCTCGTACTCGACGCTGGCCTTGAGCCGGCGTCCGAGGTGCCAGCCCACGCCCAGCACCACGCCCTCGGCGTCGCGCTCGACGGCGACCTGGGGCGCGTCGGTGGTGCGCCGGTAGTCGACGTCGCGGCCGGCGTCGGCGAGGCCGGCCCACACCGACCAGCGCTCGCGCCGGTGCTCGATCTCGACGCGGGTCGACGTGTCGGTCACGTCGAAGAGGGTGCGCTCGTCCAGCGGCTGGGGGATCTCGGTGAAATCGCCCTGGGCGTTGGTCAGGCGTAGGACCTGGGCGCCGAGCAGGGCCGCGTCCTGGGCGCGGTCGCGGTGGTCGCCACGCAGCCGCAGGATCCATTGCGGCGCCAGGCGCACCGCCACCGCCAGGTGGCCCGCCAGGGTGTCGAACGACGCCGAGCCCAGGAGGTCGTCGGCGAACTGCACGCGTCCGATCCGGTCCTCGTCGACGCCGAAGGTGGTCGAGGTCTCGCCGGTCACGTCGAGCTCCGCGGGGCTCCACAGGAGCGCGCCCGTCACCTCGACGCGGTCGTTGCCCCAGGCCGCGGCCAGGCGGCTGATCGGCAGGTCGTGGTCCTCGCGGCGGTCGTTGGCGGCGTCCACGAAGAAGTTGGGGTTGTCGCCGTCGAGGTTCAGCGGCTGCGCCGCGAACCAGTCGTTGCGGCGCTCGAGCTGGCCGAAGCTCTGCTCGAAGATCAGCTTCACCGGGAGAGTGCGCGTCTCGAGCCGCAGCGACGCCTCCCGGCGCGTCTCGTCGAGGTCGACGCCCAGGAGGTAGAGCGTCCGGAGCTCGCGGAAGGGCTGGGTGATCAGGCCGCCGCGCTCGACGTAGCGCAGGCCGAGGGAGAGGCGCGCGGGCTCCCAGCCGTCCCAGGTCAGCTCGGCGCGCCAGCGGGTGACGTCCCAGTCGTCCCGGCGCAGGCCGAGCTCGGTCTCGGCGAGCTGGAAGAACGACTCGGTGCGCCGGTACTCGAGCTCGAAGCGCCAGTCGCTGGGGGCCCTCCAGGTCACCTTGGCGGCCTGCGACGGCTCGGCGCCGCCGAAGCCCCAGCCGCGGAGCTCGAATTCGCTGCCGTTCTCGCCGCGGTGGCTCAGCTCCAGCGCTTCGAGGAGGAAACCCTCGTCGAGGTTGAGCTGCGACCGGAAGCTGGCGTTGCTGCCGTCCTCGCTCTGGGCGACCCAGGCGGCCGTGAGCGCCACGTTCCAGCCCTGCCCGGCCGCCGCGGCGGCCGTCAGCAACGCCGCGAGGCCGAGGCCCAGGGCTTGCGGTGCGGATTTTGCGTTCATCAGGCTTCTCGTTGAGCGGTTCGTCTTGGGGATGATGTTACAGGGGAGACTGACAAAGGCTCGCCGTTCAAAGGGCTAGTGGCAGGACTCCGGTCGGGGAGTAGCGGGCCTGCCCTTTCGGGTAGGTACCGTTCCCGGCGCCACGTTTCCGCGGCGAAGCCGCGGATCGGCAGGCACAGCCTGCCCTACAAGAGCCTGGCACATTCGGGGACGGACTTCTGCGCCGCAGCACTAGCTAGTGGTTTTCACCGCCGGAAAGTTTCTTTCCTACGGATTCGCCTGACAGGGCCTCCGGAGCCCTCCTATCCTCACTCGCGTCGCCACCGACGGCCCGCACGGCCCGGTGCGACGGACCGAGGACCACGGGCGCCGGACAGGAGTTTTCGCCAACCCGAAAGTTTCTTTCCTACGGATTCGCCAAACAGACCGCCAGAAGCGCTCCGTATCCTCGCTCGCGTCGCCACCGACGGCCGCCTGGGCCGAACCGAAAAGGAAGGAAGACCATGAGCGAGAGACCGAACCAGCACCGAGCACTCGGGACAGCCTCCGCGTCCACCACGAGGCGTTCCGAGCCCGTCGAGACGGCGGAAATCCTGGCGAATGACGTCCCGAACACACCGGCACGGCCGATGACCGCGAAATCGGGCGAATCGAAGCCCTCGGGAAGGGACGATGCGCGGGCGCGTCACGTCCCGAAGCCTTCCAGTCGTGACGATTCGCGGATCGGCCCCGTCTCGAAGCCTTCGGAAAGCCTCGTTTCGGAAATCGGCGCGTCCCGAAGCCTTCGGAAGGCGAGGATCCGCGAATCCTGGCGTGTCCGAGGCTACAGGACGCGAGGCCGGCGTCGTTCGCCCGGCCTCGACCGCGTCGAGCCGACGTGCCGCGGCCGAGCCGTGCACCGGCCGCGCTCAAACCGCAGCGGCGCCGGCCAAATCGCGTCACGGCCGCGTCGGCCGGAAGGCGCCGCCGACAAATCCTGCCACGGCCGCGTCGAAACGGGATTCGCAGACGACAGGTCGCGTTTCGACGCTCCACGGTCCAACGAACGGCAGACAAGACAAAAACGACAGACAAGGGAAAGGAGACCGTCATGGCATCCGTATTGGTGAGCGTTCGACAGAAGGCGGCAGTGGTCTTCCACACGCTGGTGGAGACCCATGCCGCGGAGATCGGCAAGGCGATCGGGCGCCGGCTGCGGCCGCTGCTCAGGGAAGGCGAGGTGCTGCCCGACTTCGCGCTCGTGCTGGCGCTCCTGGGCAGGCTGGTGGCCGCCGCCGCGGCCTGGCTCGTCCGCAGCGACAAGGTCCACGAGAGCGGGCTCGACGAGGGCGTGGAGCCCCGGGTTCAGCGCGATCTGGCGGCGCTCGTGCTGCGCCGGAAGGTGGTCGAGATCCGTACGCTGGGGTCGGCGTTCTACGGCCGGCGGGGCTCGGCCGTCCTCGGGCTCGTGGGACGCACGGCCGAGGCCGTGCAGCCGGAGCTCCTCTGGCGGCAGGCCCGCACGCTGCTCGCCCGTCTTCGGGATCCGCAGCTCGAGGCGCCCGGCAACTCGCTCAAGCTCGTCTTCGACCCCGTGGCCCTCGGCCGCGAGCTCGAGCCCGAGGTGAGCGCCTTGCGCCAGGCCCTCGACGCGGTCGAGCGCGAGCAGCGCCAGGCCGGCACGACCCTCGCCGCCAAGGAGGACGCCATGGGCGATCTCGACTCCGTGCTGAAGGCGTGCGTCCTGGTGATGAAGGGAGCTTTCGCCCTCGCCGGCAGGCCGGATGTGGCGCGCAAGCTCGGCGAGCTGTCGCGGCGGAAAAAGCCCCTGCCGACCGGAAAGGAGGTGGACGTGAAGACTCGATAAGCCGTTCCATGCCCGACTCCGATCAGGAAACCAAGAACCAGAACGACGACAATCCCCACGAGGGGAAGAAAGGACAGATTGAAATGGCATCCATAGCCGCAGTTCTCAGACAGAAAACGGTGTCGGTCTTCCGCTCCGCGGTGACCGCCCATGCCGGGCAGGTGATCCCGGCCATCGTCCAACGCATCGAGCGCGTCCTCGGCGAGGGCGAGATCGTTCCCGACCTCGTCTTCTTTTTCTCCCTGCTCGGGAGGATGCCGGACGAGGTCATGGGGCGGTTCATCGATGGCGACAAGACGCACCTCGACGAGTTGACCAACGACCTCGAGCCCCGCGAGCGGCGTGACGAGGTCGGGGGCAGGGTGCGACGCACGCTCATCAATATCCGCTCGATCACCGACGGTCTCTTCGGACCGGTGCGCGGCGCCGAAATCCTCGCCACCGACGGGCCGACCGCCGAGGTCGACCAGCCGGAGCTCCTGTGGCGCCAGGGCGATCACACGGCCACCCGCCTCGAGAATCCGACAATGGCGACGCCGAGCATGACCACCGCCAGCCTCCAGTTCGATCCGGCGACCCTGGGGTCGGAGCTGAGGGAAGACGTGGACGCCTTTCGCCAGGTGCTCGACGAGTGCGAGCAAGCGCGGCGGGAGGCGGAGAAGACCCTGCTGGTGCGGGAGGAGCTCTCGGCCGAGAGCGCCACCGTCCTCAGGGGGTGCCGGCTCATCCTCGAGGGCATGCTCCTGCTCGGCAACCGGCCGGACCTGGTCTTCCGTCTGCGGCGCGCCCTGCGCCGCCGGCGCCGGGCCGCCGGCTCCCCGCCCGTTCCTGACGCCGGTGAGACCTCGCCCGCTCCGGGCGATCAGCCGCCGGCCGCTGACGAAGCCTCCGACGCCCTGTCGGAATCCTGATCCACTCCGTAGACGGTCCTGACGGACCGACCCTGGGCGGCCCCACGTGCCGCCCAGGGCTTTGCTTTCTATCGCCTCACCTGCGGCGAAGGTGCTAGACTGGTCCTCGAAGGAGACGCTGGCGATGTCTCGAGCAACAGCCACGGCCCTCGCAGAGCCCCCGGATTTCGAGCTGATCCACGAGGACGAAGAACCCTTGGAATCCCAGTGGCACGTCTGGCAGATGGGCCTTCTCATCCACCTCCTCCACCAGTGGATGCGGGAGCGGGGCCGCGGCGACTTCTTCGTCGGCGGCAACATGTTCGTCTACTACTCGCTTCGGCAGGCTCAGGCGGTGGCCGCCGATCCCGCGGGCCACAAGGAGTTCAAGGGTCCCGACGTCTTCTACGTCGCCGACGTGGATCCGCACGAACGCCCGTCCTGGGTCGTATGGGAGGAGGGCAACCGCTATCCCGACGTGATCTTCGAGCTCGCTTCGCCCACGACGCGGACGAAGGACCTGACCACCAAGAAGGACCTCTACGCTCAGGTCTTTCGCACCCCGGAGTACGTCTTCTACGACCGGGACAGGGACGAGCTCCGGGGATTCCGCCTCGCCGGCACGGCCTACCAGGAGCTCCGGCCGAACGTCCGCGGGCGTCTGTGGAGCGTCGAGCTGGGCGCGGAGCTGGGGGTCTGGCGCGGTGAGCACGACGGCGTGGAGGCGCCGTGGCTGCGGCTCTACCGTCCTGACGGGGGGCTGGTGCCGACGGCGAGGGAAACGGCCGAAGCGGCGCAGGACGAGGTGGCGCGGTTGCGCGTCCGGCTGGCCGAGCTGACCGGGAGCGGACGCGTCGATTGAGCTACCCCGTGACGCCACCGTCCCCAGGGCGGTCCTGGCAGGGGGTGGCAAGCGTCCTCAACCCGCACGCGGGGCTACCAGACGCTCAGGAACACCTCAGGCGCGGACTGCCGCCGACCGTTCCTCTTCGTCCCACGGGGACGGTGGAGAGGTAGCCAGTGACTTCAGTCACTGGCGGGCGGGGCCGGAGGCAAGACGGGTCGAATTCAGGGATCGCGACCCCACCAGTGACTGAAGTCACTGGCTATCGCTGCACCGTCCCTGCGGGACGAGGAGTGGCGGCAACAGGACGGTGAAACGGATTCGTTCCTTGGGAGCTTCTCCAACCCGCAGCGCCACTCCTCGTCCCGAAGGGACGACCGCGTATAGCTCCGGGTTTCAACCCGGAGCTGCTTGCACGGCCGCCGGGAACGGCATCCGACGCAGGGTTCAAACCCTGCGCTATATGCGGTCGTCCCTTCGGGACGAAGAGGGACCGCCGGCGGCAATCCGCTCCCTGAGGTTGTTCCTGATGCCTTGCAGTCCCGCTGCGGGTTGGAGAACTTCGCCACCCTGCCGGTGCCTGCCCCATCCTAACCCAAGCGCGGCGCCCCGCCCTCCCTTTCGGGTAGGGCCGGCCCGGCGCCGGGCAAGACGGCACTGTGAAGCACGCCACAGCGCCAGGCCAACACGCTGTCATAGGCTCGGAGCAGGGCGCCGGCTCCCGCCGGCGTCCCCGCCAGGGACCGGACCCGCCCCGCCAAACAGGAGACGATGGCATGCGCCTTCGTTTTTCGAACGCGAACGGCTTCAGGATTGCTCTGACCCTCGCCCTCGTGGCGCCGACGGCCCTTCCCGCGGCCACCCTCTGCACCGCGGGGACCGGCCCGACCCTTCCCAACCCGATCCTCTTCGTGGCCCAGTTCCCGATCGCCGGCGACTTCGCCACCATCGGCTCGACCTTCGCCAACCACTTCCCGCAGGTCTCGCGGGCAGGCCGCGGCGGCGACCTCTACGTGCGCTATCCCGACGGCACCCTGTGCAACCTCACCCGCGAGGCCGGCTACGGCAGCGCCGCCGTCTTCCAGGGGGCGAACGCGATCGCCGTCCGCGATCCCTCGGTGTACTGGGACGGCACCCGGGCGCTCTTCAGCATGGTGATCGGCGCCCCCACCGAGCGCTACCAGGTCACCAGCCAGCGCTGGCAGCTCTACGAGGTCACCGGGCTCGGCCAGGGCCAGCCGGCGGCGATCGCCAAAGTCCCCAACCAGCCGGCCTCGTACAACAACCTGACGCCGCTCTACGTGCCCGGCGGCCGCATCGTCTTCACCTCCGACCGTCCCCGCGACGGCTCGCTCCACCTCTACCCGCAGCACGACGAGTACGAGTCGACGCCGACCAACACCGGGCTGTGGAGCCTCGACCCGGCGACCGGCGAGCTGGCGCTGCTCGACCACGCGCCGTCGGGCGACTTCACGCCGATCCTCGACAGCTTCGGGCGGGTGATCTTCACCCGCTGGGACCACTTGCAGCGCGACCAGCAGGCCGACGCCGACGCCGAGGGCGCGGGCTACGGCACCTTCAACTACGCGGACGAGAGCGCCGGCGCGGCGCGGCTGGCGAGCCGCGAGGAGGTCTTCCCGGAGCCGCGCGGCGACTCGCCGCCGAACGTCAACGGCCACCGCTTCAACCACTTCTTCCCCTGGCAGGTCAACCCCGACGGCACCGATGCCGAGACCTTGAACCACGTCGGCCGCCACGAGCTCCACGAGTACTTCGCGCAGTCCTTCGACGACGACCCGTCGCTCGACGAGTTCATCGACGACGTCTCCGGGCGCGCGAACGCCAACGAGATCGAGAACCTCTTCCAGATCGAGGAGGACCCGGCCGCTCTCGGGACCTACTTCGGCGTCGAGGCGCCGGAGTTCGGCACCCATGCCTCGGGCCAGATCGTGCGTCTGCCGGGCGACCCGGCGCTGCCGGCCGACCAGATGGCGGTGACCTACGTCACCCACCCGGCCACCGCGACGATCGTCGCCGACGGCGCCACGCCGCCCGCCGCCCACAGCGGCCACTACCGCGACCCGCTTCCGCTCTCCAACGGCGCGCTCGTCGCGTCGCACGCGTTCGAGACCCGCTACGCCGCCAACGAGGGCACGCGCAACGCGCCGTCGCCGCGCTACCACTTCCGCCTTCGACGTCTCGCCTTCGACGCCGGCCTTGGCTACTGGGAAGCCGGCGTCGCGCTGACGCCGGGCCTCGTGCGCAGCATTCAGTACTGGGATCCCGACGAGCTGGTGAGCTACGACGGTCCGCTGTGGGAGCTCTCGCCGGTCGAGGTGCGGGCGCGTCCCCAGCCGCCGGCGCGCACGTCGTCGCTGCCGGCGCCGGAGGCGCAGGTCTTCGCCGAGCAGGGGGTCGACGTCGAGGCTTTCCGGGACGACCTGCGCGACCGCGGGCTGGCGCTCATCGTCTCGCGCGACGTGACGACGCGCGACGCCGCCGACCGGCAGCAGCCGTTCAACCTGGCGGTGGCGGGCGGCGCCCAGACCACCGGGGACGGCGGCACGGTCTACGGCGTCGCCTACCTGCAGCTCTTCCAGGGCGACCAGATCCGCGGCATCGGGGGCACTGCGTCGCCGGACCCCGGGCGTCGCGTGCTCGCCCAGTTCCTCCACGACGACGCCGACAACCCGCCGGCGCCTTCGGGGCCTCCGGGCAGCGTGGCGCTGGGCGTCGACGGCTCGCTGGCGGCCCTGGTGCCGGCGCGCCGCGCCATGACCTGGCAGCTCACCGACGCCGCCGGCGCGCCGGTGGTGCGCGAGCGCTACTGGCTCACGTTCCAGCCCGGCGAGATCCGCGTCTGCGCGTCGTGCCACGGGCTCAACAGCGTCGACCAGGCGGGCCAACCGCACCCGGTCAACGCGCCCGCGGCCCTGCGGACGCTACTCGCGTTCTGGAAATCGCGCCCGCTCTTCGCCGACGGCTTCGAGTCGGGGGGCGTCTCGGCGTGGACGACGGCGGTGGGCGACTGAGGGGAGCCCGGCGCCGCCGGCGAGGAAAAGCCGGTGAACGCCTCCGAGACCGGCACCGGACGTGCGCCGGTCATGTACACTGAGGCCATGGAAGGCCTCGTCCGGATCGCTACGAAGAGCGCCGCCGCGGCCCCGCCGCGCCAGCGTCGTCCCGAGTGGCTACGCATCCGCCTGGCGACGCCGGAGCGCTACCGCGAGGTCCAGGGGCTGGTGCGCAAGCTGCGTCTGAATACCGTCTGCCAGGAAGCCCGCTGCCCCAACATCTACGAGTGCTGGGGCGAGCACGGCACCGCCACCTTCATGATCCTCGGCGACGTCTGCACGCGCCGCTGCGGCTTCTGCGCCGTGGCCACCGGACGCCCCGGCGCCGTCGACGCCGAGGAGCCCGAGCACGTGGCCGAGGCGGTGGCCGCCATGGACCTGCGCCACGCCGTGATCACCTCGGTCGACCGCGACGACCTGCCCGACGGCGGCGCCGGTCATTGGGCCGCGGTGATCGCGGCCGTCCACCGGCGCAACCCGCAGACCGCCGTCGAGGTGCTGACGCCCGACTTCCGCGGCGTCGCCGACGCCCTCGACGTGGTGCTCGCCGCGCGGCCCGAGATCTTCTCGCACAACATGGAGACGGTGCCGCGGATGTACCGCAAGGCGCGTCCCGGCAGCCGCTACGAGCGCAGCCTGGAGCTGCTCGCCGAGGCGTCGCGGCGCCGCGACCGCGGCGAGTACGGGGGACGCGTGAAGACGGGCGTCATGGTGGGGCTCGGCGAGAGCGTCGACGAGCTCTACGCCACGCTCAGGGACATCCGCGGCGCCGGCGTCGAGGTGCTGACCATCGGCCAGTACCTCCAGCCCACCCGCGAGCACCTGCCGGTCCACCGCTTCGTCCATCCCGACGAGTTCGCCGACCACAAGCGCCACGCCCTCGAGCTCGGCTTCCGCCATTGCGAGTCGGGTCCGCTGGTGCGCAGCTCGTACCACGCGCACGAGCACGTCGGGGCGTCGCTGCGGGCGGTCTGACGAGCGTGCCCGTGCGCCACGTCCGCAGACCTGGACCCTGCCCAGGTCGGAGTTGCTGAGGCAAGTCGGGATCATCTGTCCCAAAGTTGACCGCACAGCACTCATGAGTTAGACGGCCAGGCTCCCAACAATCGACGCAGCATCACGATCTGCCCCAGATGGTACGCGTTGTGATCGGCGACGAGGAGCGCCTCCCGGAGGACGGTCGCGCCGTCGGCCCAGGGAAACGGCGCGAGGAGATCGGTCGCCGGATCGCGCACCAGCTCGCACATCGCGTCGAGGTCGGAACGGAACGACTCGACGGTGCGATCCCAGGCGTCGTCGTCGGGCGACGCTTCGGTCTTAGGCCAGTAGCCGTCGGGCCACACGGGGGAGACGTGGTCGGCGTTGCGGCTGAACTCGAGGATGTCCCACTGCGCGATGCGCAGGTGCTCGAGTAGTTGCCAGGCCGTGTGCGCCGTCCCCTCGGGACGCACGCCCCGCAGCTCGGGATCGAGTCCACGGATCGTGGCGTCGAAGTCCGCGTGGGCGTTGCGGGCTTTCAGCAAGTTGAGGACGTGCTCGCGTAGGGCGTCGTTCATTCCTGACGGAGAAGTTCGTTTTTCACTTCGCCCCATGTGAATCCTCCCGTAGGGTCGAGTAAGTATTGCTCCCAGCGTCGGTCCAGCTCCCGGCGCTCAGCCTCTGCCGCGATTCTTCGTCCCGAAGGGACGACCGCGTATAGCCCCGCGTTTCAACCCGGTGTCGCATTGCTCGTTGTAGGGCAGGCTGCGCCTGCCGATTCGCGATCGATCGCGAAGAATCGTCAGGCGGAGCCTGACCTACCGGGATCCGTCCTGTGCTCTGCCGCGCGGCTATCGGTGCGCTCGTTCGACGGCACAGCTTCGAGCGCAAGGCCAAGTGCGCTCCGCGGGCAGGACACAGGGAGGGCGCCCTTCGTCGTCCGTTTCTTGGACGCCTTCTTGCGCTTGACCTTGCCACCCAACAAACCCTGCTCATTCGACCTCCCGCGTCAACCACTCCCGCCGGTACGCCCGGTGCGCCGGCGTTTCCGGGTAGGTGAACGGGTAACCGGTCATCGCCCGGAACGGCAACGGCTCCAGCCGGTGGCCCTCGTAGGTGTTGCGGTCGGCGTCCTTGTCCCAGCCGTGGCTCTCGACGAAGAGGGTGCGCACGAAGCCCGGCGACGGCGGCGGCAGGTCGCGGGCGTCGAACTCGAGGGCGATCTCGTCGCCCGGAGCCAGGATCGCCGAGAAGTCGTCCGCCTCCGCGAGCAGCTTCGCGGCGTCGCCGTAGCGCGTGTACCGCCCCGGGAACGGCAGCCACGGCGAGTCGAGGCGCACGCGCTCGTAGTCGAAGACGTGGGGGGCGTTCGGCGCCCGGCGCTCCATCGCCGAAAAACCCCGGTACCGGAGGACGGCGCTCGACGGCGTCAGACGCGCCATGACCCGCGCGTCGCCGTCGGCGGGCGTCGTCGTCCAGGCGATGCGGTCCCAGTGCAGCCACAGCGACGTGACCAGCCGCAGCTTGCGCGCTCCGGGCGGCAAGGGCGGCGTGTCGATCACCATCGTCTTGGTCTTGCCCGCCGGGTGGCCGACGCTCTCGATCAGCGTCTCCCAGCCTTCGGCCGTCTCCACCTCGAGACGCGGCGGCAGGTAGGGCAGGTCGTCGCGCTGCGCCACCGCCAGGTTGAGGCTGGCGTCCGCCGGGAAGATCCAGCCGTCGAGGTGCAGGCGCACCGGGCCGCCCGGGGCCTCGCCGAGGTCGAAGGTGAAGGTCCACGGCACCGACGCCACGCCCTGGTAGCGGCTCTCCGTATAGCCGTCGGCATAGACGTCATCGCGCAAGCGCACCTCGCGGGTCACCTCGCGCCCGCGGCCGTCCCAGGCGGCGGCCACCGGCCGCAAACCGCGGCTCGCCAGGACTCGCTCCGGCAGGGCCTCGCCCGGAACCACCCGCAAATTCGACGCCACCTCGCTCGACGGCGGATGGTCGACGACCCACAGACGCACGTGGTCGAAGAAAGCGGCCTCCCAGAGCTCCTCGGTGAGGCGCAGACGGTAGACGCCGCCGTCGGCGGCCAGGCCGTCGACGCGCACCAGCTCCGAGGGATCGGCGGACGCGTACGCTCCGGGCGCCACCGGCAGCCCGAGCGGCGCCGCCCACAACAGGTCGGTCACGAACGCGAAGCGCTCGCCGTCCCAGGCGTAAAGAAACGGGCAGCTCCCCTTGAGGAGCTGTTCCTCGACGATGCGCTGGTCTCCCGCCACCGCCAGGCGGTTCTGCGGCACGCCGTTGGTCCACACCACGCGCAGGATCTCGGCCCTCTCCTGGGAGCCGAGACCGAAGTGGACGACGTCGCCCGCCGCTTCGCGGAGCTGGTAGGCCTGCCCGTTGCGCACCTCGACGACCGCGCCGGCGCCGAAGACGTTGTTCTTGGAGTTGCCCTTGTCGAGGCCGCGCAGGCGCACCGCCAGCCAGTGGTGACGGTTGCCGCCCTCGTTCTCCAGCCAGTGCAGCCCGGCGCCGCCGGCGACGGCGAGGTCGAGGTCGCCGTCGGCGTCGAGGTCGGCGGCGAGGACGGCGGCGGCCGTCTTCGGCGCGTCCGCGAGCTCGGCGGCCTTGAAGCCGCCGGCGGCCTGTTGAAGCAGGACGATGACGCCGCCCGGACCCGCGGCGGCGAGGTCGAGGCGGCCGTCGTTGTCGGCGTCGAAGGCGACGACCGAGGTCAGCTCCGCGGACGCCGGAAGCCCTGCCGGCGTCCACGGCTCGAATTTCCCGCCGCGGTTGCGCCAGGCGGCGAGGCCGCGGCCGGCGCCGACGAGGTCGGGCAAGCCGTCGTTGTCGAGGTCGGCGCTCGCCGCCGCGGCGACGGCCCAGGGCGCGGCGATCACGCCGAGGTCGGTGAATTCTCCCTGGCGCAGGTTGTCGAGGCGGGTCAGGCCCTTGGCGTGGGCGACGACCAGGTCGAGGTCGCCGTCGCGGTCGAGGTCGCTGGCGGCGACGGCGCGGGCGTCCTGGAGGGCGAGGCGCGGCAGGGAGCGCTCGCCGAGGCGCTCCAGCGGTCCCTGGAGGGCGTTGCGCCAGAGGTCGGCGGCGCCCGCGGCGCGGCCGGCCAGCGCGAGGTCGAGGTCGCCTTCGACGTCGAAGTCGATCACCGCCGCGGCGGCGGCGCCGGCGGTGGCCAGGCCGAGCTGGTCGGGCGCCGGCGCGAAGGAGCCGTCGCCCTTGCCGAGCCAGACGGCGGCGCCGGCGGCGCCGAAGGCGAGGAGGTCGAGGTGGCCGTCGTTGTCGAGGTCGGCGGCGAGGAGCTCGTCGAGCCCGGGCGCCGCCTGCTCGGCCGTCACCTTCCAGCCGCCGGCCGCCAGCCGCACCTCGAGGGTTCCGTCGGCGCGGACGCGGGCCAGGTCGGGCTTGAGGTCGCCGTCGAGGTCGGCCGCGGCCAGGGCGCGTCCGGCGGCCGGGCGCTCGTCGAGGCGGGCGCCCGAGAAGCTCACCGCCCGGGGCTCGCCGAAGGCCGTCGTCGGCGGCTGGTCTTCGAAGCGCGCGTAGGGGATGCCCTGGATGCCGGTCTTGAGCTCGCGCAGGCTCTCGCGGAACATCGGCGTGACCTTGAGCACGTTCTCGAAGCGCAGCACGGGGCCGCGGGCCTGCGCGAGGTCGTCCTGCTTCAGGGCCTCGCTCGCCATCTCGAGCGCGCGCTCGGCCATCTCCGGCGCTTGCCACAGCAGCTCGCCCAGGCGACCCACGGCGCGGGTGGCGGCGGCGCGGTCGCCGCGGGCCACGGCGCGGTGGGCGAGCTGGAGGAGGACGACGACGTTCTCCGGCCGCAGCTCCGCCAGCCGCTCGAGCGAGCGCCGGGCCACGGCGTCGGCCTTCTCGCCCTCGAGGCTCGACGCGAGCTGGTACGCGGCGTAGAGGATCTCGAGGTCGCGGGGCGCCGCGGCGGCGGCCCGCTCGAGCACGTCGAGGGCGCCGGCGAGGTCGCCGGTCCACTGCAGGACATCGGCGCGGACGGCGAGCAGGCCGGGATCGTCGCGCCGCTCCTCGGGAACCACGTCGAGCACGCGCAGCGCGGGCTCGTACTTCTGCTGCCGCAGCAGGGCGATCGCCAGGTTGGCGTAGCCCAGCGCCTCGCCGGGCACCAGCCTCACGACCTCGCGGTAGGGCGCCTCGGCGTTCTCGGGCTTCTCGTTCTCGAGCTCGGCGTAGCCGAGCTGATGGAGCTCGAGGGCGCGCGGCGGCACTTCCGCGGCCAGGGGGGGCGTCAGGATGAGGGTCAGAGCGGCAAGCGTCCTTCGCATGGACGGCATTGTATCCGGCTCGCGGCTCTTGGAAGGGGAGCATGGTAACGTAGGCCCATGAGCCAGACCCTGCCGATGGAGTCGACCGCGCCCGCCGTCGACGACGGGGCCATCGAACACGAACGCCTTGCAGCACGATCATCCGAGCTGGCGCCGCCGTCTTGACGCGGAGACTCCGTCCGCTCCCGTTCGCCGGATCGAGCCCGGCGACGCGTCGGTGCCGTGTCTCACCGTGCTCGCCCACCCGGACGGCGCCTGGGTGGGCGCCCGCGCCGTGCTGCGCGAGCTCGCGGCGGGACGGGAGGCGACGCTCTCGCGTCTCGAGCCGGACTTCCTGGTGCCGGGCGAGGACGCCGCGCGGCCCCTCGCCGATCCCTTCGTGAGCCGCCGGCCCTGGCGCCTCGCGCCCCTCGGTGACGGCGGGGTGCGCCTGCTGGGCGGCGAGGCGAAGAGCGCGCTCACCGTCGCCGGCGAGCCGGTCGCCGGCCGGCGCGACCTCGACCGTGCCGACGTCGAGCGCGGCGTCGCGCTGGTCCTCGCCGGCCGCGTGGCGCTGCTGCTCCACGTCACGTCGGCGGCGCCGTTGCCCGCGCTGCCGGATTACGGGCTGGTGGGCGAGAGCCTGGCGATGGTGCGCCTGCGCCAGGAGATCCGGCAGGTCGCCGACTTCGACGTCCCCGTGCTGCTGCGCGGCGAGACCGGCACCGGCAAGGAGCTGGTGGCCAGGGCCCTGCACGACGCCAGCCGGCGGCGGGGCGGGCCCTTCCTGGCCATCAACATGGCGGCGGTGCCGCCGTCGCTGGCCGCGGCGGAGCTCTTCGGCGCCGCCCGCGGCGCCTTCACCGGTGCCGAGCGCCGGCAGGTCGGGTTCTTCCAGCGTGCCGACGCCGGCACCCTCTTCCTCGACGAGATCGGCGAGACGCCCGCCGACGTGCAGCCCCTGCTGCTGCGCGCCCTCGAGACGCGGCAGATCCAGCCGCTGGGCGGCGAGCCCCAGGAGGTCGACGTGCGGCTGATCGCCGCCACCGACGCCGACCTCGAGGAACGGATCGAGGCCGGCGGCTTCCGCGCGCCGTTGCTCTACCGGCTGAACGGCTACGAGATCGTGCTGCCGCCGCTGCGCCGGCGCCGCGACGACCTCGGGCGCCTGCTCTTCCATTTCCTGCGCCAGGAGCTGCGCGCCGCCGGCGCCGAGCACCGCCTGGCGCCGCCGCCCCCCGGCGGCGAGCCGTGGATGCCGGCCGCGGCGGTGGCGCGGCTCGCCGCCTACGACTGGCCGGGCAACGTGCGCGAGCTGCGCAACGCGGCGCGGCAGATCGTCGTCGGCTACCGCGCGGCGAATCGGGCCGGCCTCGGACCGCAGCTCGAACGCCTGCTCGGATCCCCGGCGCCGGAGACGCAAGGGCCGCCCCCTCGTCCACGCTCACGCAAGCCCGCCGAGGTCGGCGAAGAGGAGATGATCGCCGCCCTGCGCGAGCACCGCTGGCAGGTCAAGGCGGCGGCCCGGCGCCTCGGCATCTCGCGCGCCTCGCTCTATCTGCTCATGGAGCGTTCGCCGCGGATCCGCAAGGCCGCGGACCTCGGCCGCGGCGAGATCGAGGCCTGCCGCGAGCGCCACGGCGGCGACCTGGCGGCGGCGGCGGCGGAGCTCGAGGTCTCGGAGGACGGCCTGCGCCAGCGCCTGCGCGCCCTGGAAACGGAGTAGAGGCCCGTGGAGACGCCGGCGACGATCGGTCCGTACCGGCTCGAGGGCCGGCTGGGACGCGGCGGCATGGGCGAGGTCTACCGGGGCTATGACGAACGCCTGGATCGGCCCGTGGCGCTCAAGCGGCTCGCCCGCGCGGCCGGGGCGAGCGCCCACGCGCGCCGCCGGCTGCGCCGCGAAGCCCGGGCGGCGGCCCGCCTCAACCATCCGGCCGTCGTCCAGGTTTACGACGTCGTCTACGGCGAGGACGAGGATTGGATCGTCATGGAGCTGGTCGAAGGCCGCACCCTGGCGGCGCTCGCGGACGGCAAGGCCCTTCCCGTCGCCGACGCCCTGCGCTGGGCGCGGCAGGTGGCCGAGGGCCTCGCCACGGCGCACGCGCGCGGCATCGTCCACCGCGACCTCAAGGCCGAGAACGTGATGATCGACGACGGCGGCGCGGCCAAGATCCTCGACTTCGGCCTCGCCAAGCACGTGGTGGACGCCGGAGCTGTGGACGCCGGAGCCACGGCGACGACCGAAGACGGGATGGTCGTCGGCACGGTGCGCGCGCTGTCGCCCGAGCAGGCCATGGGTCGCTCGATCGACGCTCGCTCCGACCTCTTCGCCCTCGGGATCCTGCTCTATGAGACGGTGGCCGGCCGCTCGCCTTTCATCGGCGCCGGACCCGCCGACACGCTGCGGCGGATCTGCGCCTCCCAACAGACGCCGCTCCGCGAGATCGACGCCGCGCTGCCGGCGGCGCTCTCGGAGCTCGTGGATCAGCTCCTGGCGAAGGAGCCGGCGCTGCGGCCGAGGAGCGCCGCCGAGGTGGCGCGGCGGCTCGCCGCGCTGGAAGACGAAGAGGCCATCGCGCCGGCTTCGTCCGTCTACCCGGGGACGACGCTCCTGCCGGCCTCGGGCAACGGCGCGGACGTCCGCCCGTGGCGCCGGCCGGCCACGGGACGGTGGCTGCTCGCGGCGGCCGCGGCCGTCGTAGCGGCGGTCGCCGCATGGCGGCTCCTGCCGTCCTCGCCGCTCCCGGTCGCCGCGGCGCCGGAGCCGCTCTACGTCGCCACGCTCCCGCCTCTGCTCGTCAACGGCGGCGACCTGCCCGGCATGGACCTGATGGCTGACGGCGTGCGCGTGGCTCTGCTGCGCGGCCTGGTCTCGCTCGAAGGCGTCGCGGCGCTGGCGCCGGAACGGGTCGACGCGGTGGACGGCCCGCCGCGCGCCGTGGCGCGGGCGGTCGCCGCAGACGAGGTCCTGAGCTCGCGGCTGAGCTGCCGGAGGGACGCCTGCACCCTGACGGTGAGCCGCCTGACGCCGGACGAGCGGGTCTCCCACACCGAGACGATCGAGGTCCCCACCGACGACTTCGCGCTCCTGGCGCGCGCCGTCTCGGCGCAGGTCCGCCGCGTCTACGGCGAGCATCCGTGGCGCTCGGGCGCGCCGGAGCCGGCCATGGCGAGCGCCGAGTACGAGACCTTCCTGCGGCTGCGCGGTGACTACCTCGCGCGGCGCCGCCCGCTGCCGGAGCTTCTTGAAGAGATCGAAAAGCTGAGCCCGCGGGTGCCCGAG
>Ga0256865_1000198_pt1 | contig 21141 bp, 19 predicted proteins | sample RVTome_14_FD_187337 | JGI IMG/M metagenome (GOLD analysis project Ga0256865, IMG submission 187337) | Soil microbial communities from uranium-contaminated site in the Upper Colorado River Basin, Wyoming, United States - RVT145D125 HiSeq ... | reverse complement strand
GGGATGAGTCTCTGCGTCTTGATCGTCGAGTTCCTGCTCCAGCTCGACGGCCGGCAATTCGTCCGGCTCTTCTGCCCGGGGCGGAGTGTCTTCCCATGTCGAGGCGGTCGGCGTCACGACATCGGAGGGGGCGGCGGTCAGCAGCTCGCGTGATGTCAGGTCTGATGCGACCTTGGCGGTCCAGAACTCCGTGGTTCCAAGCCTCGATGCCATCTCGGACACCGACGAGCCGGATTTCAATTCGCTCAACAACTTCCAGGCATCACGTGACACGGTTACCTCGGTCCTGTCGCCGAGGTCGCGCTTCATCCTGATCATCCCTGCCATGTCGGAAAGCAGCTCTTCGACCTCCGCCCATTCGTTGGCTCGTTTGGCGGAGTCGGTCAGGATCGCCTCCAACTCGAAGGGGTTCGGGCTGGCGTACGGAGTGGAGGCGTTCTCGTCCACCTCGAACGTGATCCCATTGTGAGACAGCTGATAGATGCTCTCGACGGTCATCTCACGCAGCAACTCGACGAACTCGGGGCGTTCGTCGGCGACTGTCTTGAGGCTGGCCTTCCCGGCTTCTGCGTCGGCCAGACGCTCGGAGTCGACGAACTGGGTGTTGATCAGATGGGCGCGGAGTTCGTCGTCCTCGTGGGTGGTGGCCAGGGCTATGCCCTTGCGAGTGAAAAAGATGCGGCCTCGGGTCCCGTCACCCTGAATGTCGACCGCGCCCTTTTGCCCGGCGCGTGCGAGAAGGCGCAACACTTCGTTTAGTGGGACAAAGCCCAAGTTTCCAGAAAGAGCCACCTCAGCTACTCCTTGTCGGGAGATCCATGCCATCCATTTCGACCCCATAAGCTGAGTCCTTTAGGCCTTTGTAGCCGTCTCAAACGTTTCGCGCGGCACTGAGCATGACCGGAATCGGTGCTTCGACACCTGTCCATATCCGGATCGCGTCACCCGCCTGAGCCACCAGGAACTCGATCCCGTCGACGAATGGGAGCCCGAGATGGGTGGCGAGGGTGATCGCGGGTGTACCACGCGGCCCGTAGGGCAGGTCGACGAGCCCCGCCGCCGCGTCGACGATTCCATCCGGAAGAGATTCGCCACTCATTCCGATTGGCGTCGCGTTGACCACCACCGCACCGGCCACCGGGACGCCCCAGGGAACCACGGATGCGTCGGGGTGGCCCTGGGCCAGCGTCTCGGCCCTTGCGGGGTCCCGGGCACCGACATATAGGACACGATCAGAAGCGGCGTCTGCCGCCGCCCATGCTGCCCCCCCGGATCCGAGGACGTAGACACTGTCGACGTCAGGCCACCGCCCCTCGAGCAGTGCCCGGAGCGCACTGATGTCGGTCGAGTAGCCGCGGATGACACCTGCTTCGAGGGCGATGGTGTTCACCGAACGACCGCTGCCCACATCGTCCGCCAGGACATCGACCAACCGGGCCGCTTCGGACTTCAGCGGCATTGTGATGTTCAGACCGGAGAACTCCCCAGAGCGGAGTCGGAACAGGGTCTCGCCGAGGACGATGGTGTCGGCCCTGATAGCGCCGTAGTCGGCGTCCAGACCCATTTCCTCGAACGCTGCGTTGTGGATGACCGGTGACAACGAGTGCGCGACCGGGTCTCCCAAAACTGCAAATCGGCTTCCCACGTGCCGAGGGTATCGACCGTCGAGCCCACAATCTCGGACCTCCCCGGAACTGGAGACATTGCGCCAGGTCACGCGCCGACGGGTGGGTCAGCCGAGGACCCCGTCCTCGCGGGCCTGGTCGACATTGCGATTGTGCTCCTCGAGAGTCTCGGCGAAGGCGTGGTGGCCCTCCAGATCCGAGAGGACGTAGAAGAGATACGGGGTGTCATCGGGGTTGGCCGCGGCCTGAAGTGAGGTCAAACGGGGAGCTGCAATCGGAGTCGGGGGCAGACCGGCCACCAGATAGGTGTTGTAAGGCGAGTCGATCGTGTTGTCGAACCGGGTCACGTCCCTGGTGTCCAGGGCGTAGAGCACGGTCGCGTCAATGTCTAGCTTCATGCCCATCTCGAGCCGGTTGTGGATGACACTGGAGATGATCGGCCTCTCTTCCTCGAGCAGGGCCTCAGACTCGATCAGCGAGGCGAGGACGATCCCGTCGTATTCCGTCAGGCCGAGGTCGGTCAGCGCCGACCAGTCGACGCTGGCGACGTGCTGTTCCATCGTGGTCGCCATTCGCTGCAGGATCTCCGCCGGCGTGGACGATCGCCGGAATTCGTAGGTATCCGGGAACAACAGGCCTTCCCACGATTCCAGAGTCACCTCGTCGGTGTCGGGCAGGAGGGACGAGGAGACCTCACCGTCGAGCAGGGCAGACTCGAAGGACTCGTAGGCACGTCCCGACGCGTCTGTCAGCGCCTGGAGGATCTCCGGGACCCGCAGGCCCTCGATCACCGTGAGCCGGTAGATCTCGGCGACCGGTCCCACGACGATCATCGCCACCACCTCGCTCGGGTCCATCAGCGTCTCGAACTCATAGACCCCGGCCTTGAGACTGCTGGCCGAATCGGTCTCCCTCACCGCCGACTCGAACTCGAGTGAGGATCTCACGACGCCCTGTCCGGCGAGGATCGCCCCGATATCGCGCGCAGTGGAACCGGGAGGTATCTCCACCGTGACCGCGATACCCGGGGTCACGTTCGAGGGGCCCCCGGCGGTGTCGTCGGATGCGATGCTGTCGCCGATGGTCCGCCCCAGGTAGGAGGCACCGCCTACCACCGCAATCACCGCGACGACGATGATGGCGATCGTGGTCGCCAGCTTGGCGAATCTCGCCCATGGCGAGGGCTCTGGCACCGGGTCGTATGTCATTCTCTCGTGTCCAAGTAGTCCTGGAGGATGATTGCCGCCGCCATCTTGTTGACGGCGGACCTTCGGTCTCGTCTTCTCATGCCGCTTTCGACGAGCCTGTCTTCGGCGATACGCGAGGTGAAGCGCTCGTCACGGAACACCACCTCGACCCCGGTTAGACGTCTCAGACTCTCGCCAAAGTTCCGGGCTTCGATGGCGGACGGGCCTTCGTGCCCGCCGAGGCTGGTGGGCAGCCCGACGACGACCAGGCCGACCTCCATCTCCGAGACCAGATGGGCGATCTCCGCTTCGGCCCCGCCGCGGTCGACGACGTCGTGGGGCGTGGCCCCGAGGCCCAGCTGGTCGGAGAGGGCCAAGCCGACCCGCTTCGAGCCGTAATCGACTCCGAGGATCCTGGTCACAGCTGGTGGAGGGCGGCCTCCACCGCCTCCTGACTCACGGCAATTGCCCGGTCGATGGCGGAGCCATCAGGGCCGCCGGCCTGTGCCAATTCGGGATCACGGGAGCCGCCGCCGCCCATCGCGGCGGCGCCGGGGCCGATCAACTCGGCGGCAGACATCCCCTTTTCGATCAGGTCCTTGGTGATCAGGCCCACCAACGCCCCCTTCTCCCCATTGGTGGCGGCGACGACCACCACAGCAGGACCGGCGAGCTTGTCCCTGATACCGAGAGCCAGGTCCCGCAACTCGTTGCCACCCATCTCGCCCACGCTCCGGACGATGTATCTGACCTCACCGGAGGAGCCGGCACTTGCGGCAAGCCCGGCCGCCTGCTCACCGCGGCGAGAGGAGCGGATGGCGTCGAGCTGAGCCTCGAGCTCCTGGTTCTTCTCGAGTAGGGCCTCCACCCGCTTGGGGACGTCGGAGACCCCGGTCTTGAGCCGCCGTCCCAACCCGTCCATGTCATCCCGAAGACGGCTGAGTCGTTCGTATGCGGCTAGACCGGTGAGAGCGTCCACACGTCTGAGGTTGGAGCCGATGGATGCCTCAGAGGTGATGATCAACGGTCCCACTTCGCCGGCCGTGTCCGTATGAGTTCCGCCACAGAACTCGGTCGAGTAGTTGCCGACGGAGACGACCCGGACGATTTCGCCGTATTTGTCCCCGAAGAACGCTATTGCGCCCATCGCCTCGGCCTCCTCCTTGGATGTGACCTTGGTGCTCACCTCGGCGTTGGCGATGAGACGACGGTTCACCTCGGTCTCGACCTGGCTCAGCTCTTCGGGGTCCATTTGCGAGAAGTGGGAGAAGTCGAATCGGAGACGGCCCGGCTCGACCAGCGAACCTGCCTGGGCGGCATGCTCGCCGAGGACGTCCCGAAGCGCCCAGTGCAGGACATGGGTCCCGGTGTGACTCTTACGGATCGCATCGCGCCGGGGCGAGTCGATCGTGGCGACTATTCGCTGCCCGATGTCGACATGGCCGCTGGTCACGATTCCCCGATGCCCGTGAAGGCCCTGGATCGCATGCTGGGTGTCGTCGACGCGTATCGCGCCCGACTCAGACTCCAGTACGCCGACGTCGCCGACCTGGCCCCCGGACTCGGCGTAGAACGGAGTCCGGTCGACGAAGACCTCGACCTCCCTTCCCTCGTCGGCCCTCTCGATCTGATCGCCGTCTGCGATCATCGCCAGGACGACGCCTTCCGAGCGCTCCTCGGAATAGCCGACGAATTCGGTGAGACCGGCTTCGTCCAGGACCGCCCGGTAGACGGTCTCCGCCGCAACGGCATGGTCCGAGCCCTTCCACGCCGCTCGGGCTCGTTCGCGTTGCTGGTTCATCTCTGCCTCGAAGCCAACTCTGTCGACGGGAATCCCTCGCTCGGCCGCTATCTCCTCGGTCAGCTCGACAGGGAACCCGTAGGTGTCGTGAAGCTTGAACGTGGTGGGCCCGGAGAGGACGGCGGCGTCGTCTGTCAGCTCCGCGTCGAGGATCTGGTGCCCCGACTCGAGGGTTCGGCGGAACCTCTCCTCCTCACGCTCGACCACCTCGAGGATGAAGTCTTGCTTCTCGACGAGCCCGTTGTACCAATCGCCCATCGCTTCTGCTGTGGCGGAGACCAGTCGCGGCAAGACGAGGCCCTCTCCTCCGTAGAGCCAGGCGTGGCGAACGGCGCGTCGAAGTACACGCCGCAGCACATAGCCCCGACCGTCGTTGGACGGGATCACCCCGTCTCCGATGAGAAAAGTGACTGTTCTCCCATGGTCGGCCAGTATCCGCAGCGATATGTCCGAGCGCTCGTCGTCGCCGTAGCTCAACCCGGTATATGCCTCGGCGGCGGCCCGGACGTGGGCGGTGGTGTCGATGTCGAAGACCGACGGGACGCCCTGAAGGATGGCCGCCATCCGGTCCAGTCCCATACCGGTGTCGATGCTCTTCGCCGGAAGGTCGCCCGTGACGTGATACGGCTCGTCCTGGATGTTTTGCATGAACACCAGATTCCAGAACTCGAAATAGCGGTCTTCCCCACCACCCACCGGCCCCCCTGCATCGCCGTAGCCCGGACCTCGATCGACGAATAGCTCCGAGGACGGACCACAGGGCCCGGGGACACCCATCTGCCAGAAGTTGTCCTTTCCTCCCGCTTGCACCCGCTCTGGCGGCACACCGACCGAATCGACCCAGATCTGGCGGGCCTCGTCGTCGGTGTCGTAAACGGTGAACCACAAGAGATCCGGATCGAGGCCCATCACCTCGGTGGAAAACTCGAAAGACCATCGGATCGCGTCCTCTTTGAAATAGTCCCCGAAACTGAAGTTGCCCATCATCTCGAAAAACGACAGATGCCGCTGAGTGGTACCGATTATGTCGATGTCGACGGTCCTGACCACTTTCTGTATCGACACCGCCCGGGCCCATGGCGCCGGCTCGTCCCCGAGGAAATACGGTTTGAACGGGACCATCCCGGCGTTGGTGAGCAGAAGCGTGGGATCGGTCGGAATCAACGAAGCCGACGGACGGAACGTGTGCCCGCGCTCTTCGAAGAAGGTGGTAAAGGCCTGGCGCAGTTGGTGGCTGTTCAAATGCTCGATCGCTGATGTTTGGGGACCGGCGCGAGGTTAACGAGGGACGGTCGATTAACCGTTGCGATTCGGCCGGAGCATCCAAGCCGCCAGGTCGAGCGCGTCGGCGCTGGTGCGAACCGCCGAATCGCGGAGCCCGGATGGAGTGGGCCGACGCCCGAAGGCCCGTATCACGACCAACCCGCCGGTGACCGCTCCCAGGATGAAGAACGCAAAACGCCCGAACATGCCAATGACGCTACTCCGAGTCGTCCCGTCCGATTCTCCCCAACACCTCGTCGATCGCCGCCAGCCGGTCGGCGACGGCGCGCTCGTCGCCGCGATTCCCCGGCCGGTACAGGACCTGGTCCGGGACTCCTCCGGGGAAGTAATTCTGCTCGGCTACGCCCCCAGGACTGTCCTGGGAGTAGACGTAGTCGACTCCGTGGCCGAGCTCCGCCGCTCCCCGATAGGCCGCCGACCGCAGATGGGGCGGGACCGTCGGGCTGGGCCCGTCCTGGACGAGGGATCTCGCCGTCGCGATCGCATTTGCTATCGCGTTCGACTTGGGAGCGGTGGCCAGGTAGATCGTGGCATGAGCGAGGTGGTAGGCCGCCTCCGGGAGACCACAGTAAGCGAGGGCGGCGGCGGCGGCATTGGCCACGACCAGCCCTTGCGAATCGGCGAGGCCGACGTCCTCGGAGGCGAGGATCACCAGTCGGCGGACGATGAATTCGGGATCCTCGCCACCTTCGATCATCAGGAATAGCCAATAGAGAGCAGCGTCGACGTCCGAGCCGCGCACACTCTTGATGAACGCCGATATGACGTCGTAATGCGAGTCTCCGGCCCGGTCGTAACGGACGATCCGGCGCTGCAACGCCTCGGCGACATCTCCCACCCCGATCTCGGTGCGGTTCTCTCCTTGGGCGAGCAGAGCCGACACCTCGAGGACGTTCAACGCCTGCCTGGCGTCGCCACCGGAACGGTTGGCCAATTCCGCCTGGGCATCGGCGGTCATCGACAGCCCGAGCCGACCCAGCCCCCGGTCCTCATCGAGGAGGGCGCGCTCCACCAGGATGGCAAGGTCGCCGGGCTCCAATGGCTCGAGACGGAACAGTGTCATCCGTGACATGAGCGGCGCGTTCACTTCGAAGTACGGGTTCTCGGTCGTGGCGCCGATCAGGACCAGGGTGCCGTCCTCCACGCCGGGGAGCAGGCCATCCTGCTGGTTCTTGGCGAATCGGTGTATCTCGTCGAGGAAGAGGACCGTCCCCCGTTCGTCGGTCTCCAGACGCCGTCTCGCATCGGACAGGACCTCCCTGATGTCCTTGACCCCCGCCGAGGTGGCCGACAGCGTGGTGAACTCCGCTTCGGCATATCTGGCCACCAGTCGGGCGAGGGTCGTCTTCCCCGTCCCGGGCGGCCCCCACAGCAGCATCGACACCGGTTGCCCCGATTCCACGACCCGTCGGAAGGCGGCTCCGTCTGCCAGCAGCCCACCCTGACCGGTCACCTCGTCCAGGGTTACCGGCCGCATCCGGGTGGCCAGAGGAGCACGGGCTGCGGCTGCCGCGTCGGCGCGGGACCCGAAGAGACTCTCAGGGGAGCTCATGGCCGTCTTCCTCGCCGGCCTGTTGAAGTCGGGAGCGGGCCTCGGCACTGAGCGCAACCCCCAGCTCGTCCAGCTGGCCGGGCTCGACCCAGGTCGGAGCACCAGTCATGGGATCGACACCGGTCTGGGTCTTGGGGAACGGTATGACCTCGCGGATGGAGGACTCGTTCTGGAGGATCATCACCAGACGATCGATCCCGAACGCAAAGCCACCGTGTGGCGGTGTCCCGTAGCGGAGCGCCTCCAGGAACCAGCCGAAGCGACGCTGCGCGGTGTCAGGGTCGATGCCCAGGATCTCGAACACCTGTGACTGAACGTCCGGATCATGGATCCTCATCGATCCCGACCCCAGTTCCACTCCGTTCAGCACCACGTCGTACGCGTTTGAGAGAGCCTCCCGAGGGCTTTCCCGCATGTCGTCGATCGACTTCGGTGAAGTGAACGGGTGGTGGGAGAACGTGATCGAGCCGTCTTCGTCCTCCTCGAACAGCGGAAAATCGACGACCCAGAGAAAGGCCAGCTCCTCGTGTTTCTCGGGTTGGCCCAGGTCGAGCCGGAGCCCGCCGAGGACCGACACGGCCGTTCGCCAGGTGTCTGCAGTGACAAGCAAGACATCTCCCGCCGAGCCGCCGAGCGCCCCGATGATCCCTTCCACCTCCCCCGGACCGAGGAACTTGGCGATCGGTGAGCGAACGGAACCTTGGTCCTCGACCACCATCCACACCAGGCCCTTCCCGCCGAGCTCCTTGGCTCGCTCCGTCATTCGATCGGCAATTGCCCTCGACCACTCCCTTGCTCCGGCGTTGATGCCCCGAACCACCCCACCTGTCTCCAGAGCCGACGCGAAGACCCCGAATCCGGAGCCGGCGCACACCTCGCTCAGGTCAATGATCTCCATGGCGAACCTGATGTCGGGTTTGTCGCTGCCGAACCGGTTCATCGCCTCGTCCCAGGTGATCCTGGGAAAGGGCTCCTCGAGTGCCACCCCACGGGCCTCACCAGCCACCGCCTTGAGCACCAGCTCGACCGTGTCCAGCACGTCGTCGCGCCCCCAGAAGGCGCCTTCCAGGTCGAGCTGGGTGAATTCGAGCTGGCGGTCGGCCCGGAAATCCTCGTCGCGGTAGCACCTCGCTATCTGGAAATAGCGCTCGACGCCGCCGATCATGAGCAGCTGCTTGAACAGCTGAGGCGACTGGGGAAGGGCATAGAACTCGCCCTTTCGGAGTCGAGACGGGACCAGCATGTCACGCGCCCCCTCCGGGGTGGAGTTGATCAGCGTCGGCGTCTCCACCTCCAGGAACCCTTGCTCGTCCAGAGTCCTCCTGATCGTCGCCGTGGCCCTCGACCGTGCCTTGAGATTGGCGGCCATCCTCGGCCGCCGCAGATCGAGGTACCGATGCTCCAGCCTCACCCGCTCGTCGACCTCGACCCGGTCGTCGATCATGAAGGGGAGGGCTTCGGCGGGTGCTAGAACGACGATCTCCTCAGCCCCGATCTCGACCGAGCCGGTTGGCAGATCGGGGTTGACCGTGCCCTCGGGGCGCTCCCGAACCGCGCCGGTCACCGAGATGCAGTACTCCATGCGAATCCGCTCGACGTCTCCCAACTGGGAAGGATCGGCAACCACCTGGATGATCCCCGACGAGTCCCTGATATCGAGGAACGCGATACCGCCGTGGTCTCGCCGCCGCTGAACCCACCCGGCCACCGTCACCACCTCTCCCAGGGCGACGCGGGCGATATCGGCGGCGTGATGAGTTCTCATGTCACTGCCCTGCGCACATAACCGGGAACCTCTCGCAACGACATGAGTGCTCGGTCGCCGGCTGTTCGCACGTCGACCTGGTCCCCGTCGCCGAGGACCACGGTCACCGGGGCCCCGGATCGGCTCGCAGAGCGGAATTGCGCCTTCACCGAACGACCCTCGGTGTCGAAGTCGACGTCGATGCCTTCGGAACGGAGACTGGACGCGGCAACCAGTGCGGGACCCGGCCCCACCTCGGATACCAGGTAGACCCCGACCGTAGGGCCGTCGAACTCCCCTATCGACAACACGATCCGGTCCGCCCCGAGCGCGAGACCCACCCCGGGCGCCCGTCTCCCCCCGATCGTCTCGGCGAGACCGTCATAACGGCCTCCACCCCCGACCGCGTCCTGGGCGGCGTTCAGCTCGGTGCCGATGTATTCGAACGCGGTGCGGGTGTAGTAGTCGAGACCCCTGACGAGCCTCGGATCGACCATGAAGGGGACGCCGACCTCGTCCAGGCCGCCTTTTACCGCCTCGAAGTGGTCGGCACAGTCCTGGCACAGGTGGTCGGTCATCGAGGGGGCGCCGTCGAGTTCGGCGCCATCGTCCTGGGAGTCGAGAATCCGGAGTGGGTTGAGATCGATCAACTCGGGTGAGCCCGGGCTCAGCTCGTCCACCCTGGCGCGGAGGAACTCACGAAGACTCTCCAAATAGGCCGGGCGACAGTCGCGACACCCAAGGCTGTTCAGCCTGGTCAACAGGCCCGGAACGCCGACCGCGGTCAGAAAGCGAAAGCCGAGCTCGACCACCTCGGCGTCGGCAGTCGGTCCCTCCACGTCCATGTACTCCACACCGAGCTGCCAGAACTGGCGGTAACGGCCCTTCTGCGGCCGTTCGTAGCGAAACATCGGACCCGAGTACGCCCCCTTCCACGCGCCTTGGCTCCCGCTCTCGAGGTAGGCGCGGACCACACCCGCGGTCCCTTCCGGCCGCAGAGTCATCGAGCGCCCGCCCTTGTCCGTAAAGGTGTACATCTGCCGATTGACCACTTCGGTGGTATCTCCGACACCGCGTTCGAAGAGCTCGGTCGCTTCGAATATCGGCGTCATCACCAACGGATATCCGAAACGGGCACACCAGCGATCCCACTCGCCGAGCAGAACGCGCCAGGCTCCCGGGTCGCCCACCGGCTGGGTGGCGCCGGCAACCACGTCGTATGTGCCCTTGGGGGGTTGGAAGCTCATGGACGGAGTGAGGGTAATGGTTGAGGGCGGCTTGCCCGCTGTGCGTCGACAGGGATATCTGTCGGCAAGACGTAACACCCCGGATACGATCGCGCCATGGCACCGTTTGATACCCACCGGTGACCGACCGGGTTCACCAGGTGGCCCGCAAGGGCTTCGCCGCGGCCCCCGACCGATATGACCGGGGCCGGCCGCAGTATCCACCCGAGGCCGTCACCTGGATGGTCGACCGTCTCGGAATCGGACCCGGGGTCAAAGTCGTCGACCTCGCTGCCGGAACCGGCAAACTGACCCGGCAACTCGCGCCCCTCGGCTCTGATCTCACCGCGGTCGAGCCGGTGCCGGGGATGGCTGCCGTCCTTGCGTCGCATCTGCCGCACATCCCGATCATCTCCGCTCCGGCCGAAGACCTGCCATTCCCCGATTCTTCCGTCGACGTGGTCACCGTCGCCCAGGCGTTCCATTGGTTCGACGCCGGCCCCGCCTGGCGGGAGCTGGCCCGGGTCATTCGCCGTGGTGGAGGGGTTGGCCTCATCTGGAACGTCCGGGACCGGACCGTGCCTTGGGTCGACGAGATGTGGCAGGTCATGGATCGGATCGAGAAAAGGGCTCCGTGGCGCCAACACGAGACGGACCCGCTGCGCGGGCTTGATGAAAGGCCGGGATTCGGCCCGTTGCAGGAAGCGACGTTCCACCACGATGTCTCGACCACCCTCGAGCGACTCCTCGACCGCTTCGCCTCGGTCAGTCATGTGGCGGTCCTCCGCAAACGGCAACGGCAAAGCGTCCTCGACGAGGTGTCCGCCATCGCCCGAAGTCACCCGGAGGCCTGGGCTGACGGCGACCGGCTGGTGCTCCGCTACCGCACCGACGTCTACGCGACACATCGTCTCTGAGCGGTTCGAGGGTCACAACCACATATCACGAAATGGGTTGGTTGCCCGCTCCCTTCCGATCGTCGTCTCTGGACCGTGGCCTGGTAGAACCCTCACAGGGTCGGGGAGGGTCATCACCTGCTCCGCCATCGACCGGGCGAGGGCGGCACCGTCGCCCCCGGGGAGATCAAAGCGCCCGATAGACCCGGCGAAGAGCTGGTCCCCGGAGAACAAGGTCTCCTCCGACTCGAGGTAGAAACAGCAGTGACCCGGGGTGTGACCAGGGGTATGCCGCACCTCGACGTCGAAGCCCGCCAACTCCAGGGTCTCGTCACCGGCCAGAGCCCGGAATCGCTTCGGGATCTCGTAGGACCCCGGTGGTGCGATTCCGAACATCGAGGCCAACTGGACCTCGGGGTGGAGTGTCAGGAAGTCGTCGTCTGGATGGACGTAGACCGCGGCTCCGGTCGTCGACTCCAGCTTGCCGGCTCCTCCGCTGTGGTCGACGTGGCCATGGGTCAGGAGCAACGCGGCAACCGACAGGTCGCGATCCGCCAAAACTGCTCCGATCAGCTCCGGCTCCGGCGGCGCGTCCACGACCAGTGCCAAACTGCCCGGGCCTTCGGCGATCACGTAGGCGTTGGTCGCGGCCACCCAGGCCGGGACGGGGACAATCAACACTCAGGACGCCGGATCGTTGGCGAGACGGAAAGCGGTGAACACCCCGTCGACGCTGCGCAGGTCGTTGAGGAGCCGGGGAAGCTGGCCCCGATCGGACAGCTCCACCTCGTATCGCAGTACCGCCACCTTGTCGTCGCCGACCTGTGTCGACGAGGCGGTGATGTTGCCACCGGTGTCGCTGACCATTGCCGTGACGTCCCGGAGCAGCCTCGTCCGATCCAGGGCCTCGACCTGGATCCACACCACGAAGGCGCCCTCGTCCTCGGCCGGCCAGGAGACCTCGACGGTTCTCTCCCTCCGATCGGCAAGCGATTCGACGTTCGTGCAGTCCGACCGGTGCACCGAGACGCCGCGCCCGACGGTCACATAGCCGACGATGGGGTCGCCGGGCACCGCGGTGCAGCATTGGGCCAGGCTGACCAGCATGTCGTCCTGACCCTCGACCACGACATGGGCGCTGTCCCGGGGCCGCCGCCGTTTGGGAACGAACAGATCGTCGCCGGTGTCGGGGGCGATCATGCGATTGAGGCGGGCCGTGATCGAGTCCACCGAGATCGACCCGTTCCCAACCGCCACGTAGAGGCCTTCGATGGAGTCCTGTCCGAGATCGGTCGCTATCAACGCCAGGTAGGCATCGCGCTCGGACGGTGGGATCCCGGCGGCCTCCCTCTTCATCATGGCGGAGACGGTGTCCTTGCCGTCGGCCAGGGCATGCTCACGGCGCTCCCGGGTGAACCAGTGCTTGATCTTCGATTTGGCCCGGCCGGTCCGGACGAATCCGAGCCAGTCCCGGCTGGGAGCCGCCTCCGGCGACTTCGAAGTCAGCACCTCGACGATGTCGCCGGACTGGAGCCGCGTCGACAACGGGACCAGGCGGCCGTTCACCCTCGCTCCGACGCATCGGTGGCCGACCTCGGTGTGGACCGCATACGCGAAATCGATCGCGGTGGCGCCGGCGGGAAGCGATTTCACGTCGCCACCCGGAGTCAACACGAAGACCTCATCCTGATACAGGTCCATCTTGAGATTGGCCAGGAACTCCTCCGGGTCCTCCTCGGGGTCGGGCGACGGCAGTTGGAACTTGGGCAACTCCCCTGCTTCGCCCTCCTTGTAACGCCAGTGGGCGGCGATCCCCGACTCGGCGAGCCCGTGCATCTCCCGGGTCCGGATCTGCACTTCGAGCGGCTTCCCGTCGGGCCCGATCACGGTCGTGTGCAGGGACTGGTAGAGGTTGATCTTGGGCATCGCCACGTAGTCCTTGAATCGCCCCGTCACCGGCACCCAATGACTGTGGACCAGGCCCAATGCGGCGTAACAGTCGCGGGTGGTGTCGGCGATGATCCGGATCCCGATCAGGTCGTGGATGTCCTCGAAGGGCCGGTTCTGTTCGACCATCTTCCGGTAGATCGAGTACGGGTGCTTTGGGCGCCCTGAGATCTCCGCCTCGATTCCGGCCTCGGTGAGGACCGCCTCCACCTCGGCAACCATCTTCTCGATGAAGGCTTCCCGCTCCGGCGCCCGCGAGGCCAGCTTGTCGAGGATCTCGTGGTTGGGCCCGGGATAGAGGATGGCGAAACACCGGTCCTCCAGCTCGTGCTTGATCTCCTGGACCCCGAGCCGGTGCGCGAGCGGGGCGTAGACGTCGAGCGTCTCCCGGGCCACCCGACGCTGCTTCTCGTCGCGGAGGGCGTAGACCGTCCGAATGTTGTGCAGTCGGTCGAGGAGCTTGATGATGAGGACTCGTACGTCCTGGGCCATGGCGATGACCATCTTGCGAATCGTCGCCGCCTGAGCCTGCTCCCGATTGGAGAACCGGACCCGGTCGAGCTTGGTGACCCCGTCGATCAACGACGCTATCTCGGCGCCGAATTGTTGGGAAAGCTCCGCAATCGTCAGCGTGGTGTCTTCGACCGTGTCGTGGAGCAGCGCGGCAGCGATCGCAGCCTGGTCGAGGCCATACTCGGCGACCATTTGGGCGACCATGAGCGGGTGGGTGATGTAGGGGTCGCCCGTCTTTCGCAACTGACCGGCATGGGCCTCTCCGGCAAGTTCGAATGCGCGCCGCACCAGGTCGACGTCTCCGTTGGGGTGATGTCGGGTGAACTCGCCGAGGACGGTCTCTATGGTCGCCGCCCCCGCCAGCTCAGTCGTAGGTGAGGAGGGCATTGACACGGACACCATCCAGTTGTTCCATTCCGTTGAGAAACGCCAGCTCGATGAACACCGAGAAACCGACGACCTCGGCCCCGAGCCGGCGAAGAAGGCGTACTGCGGCCGCCGCCGTCCCTCCGGTGGCGATGACGTCGTCGACCACCAGGACCCTCTCGCCCTCGTGAGCGGCGTCGGTGTGGATCTCCAGAGCATCGGTCCCGTACTCGAGGGTGTACTCCTCGCGGACCGTCGTGTAAGGAAGCTTTCCCGGCTTACGGATCGGGATGAACCCGGCACCGAGCTTGCTGGCCACCGGGGTCGCCAGGGTGAAGCCCCTGGCTTCGATGCCTGCCACCTTGGTGATTCCCATTCCCTGGAAGGGATTCGCCATCGCCTCGATCAGGGCTTCGAATGCAGCGGGATCGGCGAGGACGGGTGAGATGTCTTTGAAGACGATCCCCGGCTCGGGAAAATCCGGGATGTCTCTGATCAGGCCGGCGAAATCGCTCACAGCGAAGATTCTACGGCCCCGTCAACTCTTGCCCGACTTGACCCGTCTCTCCACCCAGTCGGCGCGTTCGACCCATTGCTCCTCGCGCTCCTTCCACGTGGCGAGGAGGGGTGCGGCGACGAAGATCGACGAGTAGGTCCCGGCGGCGATGCCGACGAACAGCGCCAGGGCGAAGTCGAGCAACGTCGACGCTCCGAGGATGAACGAGCCCACGAACAAGATGCTCCCCACCGGGAGCAGGGACGTGAGCGAGGTGTTGAGCGACCGGCCCAGGACGAGGTTCATCGCCCGGTTGACGATGTCCGAATAGCTGGTCTTCTCCTCCGTCTCCACCAGCTCGCCCACTTTGTCGAAGACGACGACCGTGTCGTAGAGCGAATAGCCGAGGATGGTGAGCACCGCCACCACCGTCCCCGGCGTGACGTTGAAACCAGTCAGGGAGTAGACGCCAACGGTGATCAGGAGATCGTGGATGAGGGCGGCGATTCCCGCCATCGCCATCTTGAACTCGAGGCGCCAGGTAATGAAGAGGATCACGGCCCCGATGAACACGGCCAGGGCGGTGAGCGACCTGCGGAGGACCAAAGACCCGAACTCGGGCCCCACGGCCTGCACCGAGATTTGTGACCGCTCGGAACCGGTCACCTCGGAGAGGGCTCCCGCCGCGGCGTCTGCCTCGGTCTCGTCCAACTCACCGGTCGTGACCCGGACGGCCTCTCCGTCGTCGAGCATCTGGATGGTTGCCCCCTCGATGCCTGCGGCGTCCATGGCGGATCGAACATCGGACACATCGGCCCCTGCCGGATTGGAGACGCGCATTTCGGCGCCGCCGACGAACTCGATCCCCAGGTTCAGCTGTCGGGAGACAAGACTTCCCACTGCGATCACGAGGAACACCGCCGAGATGATGAACCAACGTCGCCGGTTGCCGACGAAGTCGATCTCGGTCTCCCCGCGGTTGAGACGGCCCCAGGTGCTCATCTCGCCGCCCCCTCGATCGAGAACCTGCCCCCGGTTCCCAACGCGGAATCGGCCATGATGCCCACCGCCCGCTTGGTGTAGAACCTGGCCACGAAGATGTCGAGCACGGTGGCGATCCCGAGCGAGATGGCAAAGCCCTTGACCGCCCCCACGGCCAGGGCCCAGAGCAAACCGGCGGCGAGGAGGCTGACCGTGTCGGCGGTGAGAATCGTCCGGAATGCCCGGGCAAAGCCGTCAGCCGCGGCCTCTGCGACCCCGGCACCCTGGCGCAGGTTCTCCTTGATCCGTTCGAAGTAGACGATGTAACTGTCGGCTGTGATACCGACCGAGACGATTATCCCGGTGACCCCGGCGAGTGTCAGGGTCAAACCGAGGGCCTTGCCGAAGAGCCCAAACAACGCGATGAGGGTGGCGCCGAACACCGTCAGACCGACGATGGCGACGAGCCCGAGGGCCCGATAGACGATGAGCAGTGCAATGGCCACCAGGACCAATCCGGCCATGCCGGCCAGCACCCCCGCCCGCAACGAGTCCTCTCCCAGGGTGCCCGAGACCTTGTTCACCTCGGACACCTCGAATTCGACGGGCAGGGCACCGTAGCGGAGCACACTGGCGAGCTGGTTGGCCTCGTCCTGGGCGCCGTCTCCCTGGCCGGTCGTGATCGTGGCCTGCCCCCCGGAGATACCGGTCTGCGGGGAGACGTCGGGGTTGACCGCAGGCGCCGAGACCACGCTGCCGTCGAGAACGATCGCGATCTGACGGCGGGGATCGCCGACGGGAAAGGAGGCGGCAGCCGCGGTGACCGAGGCGAATTTCTCCGCGCCGTCACCACTCAGGTCCAGGTTGACCCCCCAAACGGCCGAATTGGGCTCGAAGAACGGGACGGCATCCGACACATCGTTTCCTTCGAGCGCGGCCGCGCCGACATCGAGGACCTCGGATCCGAACTGAACGTCCTCATAGAGCAGCCAGGCCTCGTCGGCATTGATGTCGTCGTCGATGGTCAGGCCGGTCTCGTCGTCGATGTTGTCGGTGCCCGATCCGGCAAGAGGCCCCACTCCACCCGGGACCGCGTCCAGGACGGGGCGGAACGAGAGGATTCCGGTCTGACCGACGACCTCGATGGCGAGCTGCTCGTCTTCGACTCCGGGGAGCTGTACGACGACGATCTCGTCTCCCGACCGCTGGATGGTTGGCTCCTGGACGTTCCCGAATCCCTCGATTCGCCGGGTCATGATATCGATTGCGACTTCGATGGCGTCGGAGGTCGTGCCCTCTTCGGCACTCAGGATCACTTCGGTGCCGCCCTGGAGGTCCAGACCAAGCTTCGGCGTCAGCCCGTTGCCGACAGCGGCCGCGAGGCCTCCCCACGCAATGCCGAGCACGACGAGGAGCCCGACGATCCGTCGGGTCATCTCAGGTCTCGGGCTCGTCCGCAGCGGACCCGATGGCGCGCCTGGTCACCCGAAGTTTTCCTTCTTCGACCTTGAGCACGACCTCGTCCCCATCGATGGAGAGGATGCGGCCCTTGATGCCGCCGATGGTCCGCACTTCCTGGCCGACCTCGAGCGACCGGATGAGTTCCTGCTGCTTCTTGCTCCGCTGCCGTTGTGGGCGGATGATGAACAGCCAGAACACGGCGACCATGAGGCCGAGGAAGATGAGGGACGTGAAGCTGCCCGCTCCACCTCCTTCTTGGGCAAACACCAACTGAGACACGAATCCTCCGTACGACCTAGGTGAGACAGCCGATGAGATTAGGCCTTCGGGGACGGGTACGACGAACCGCGCCCGGACCGGACCTCATGGATGAAAGTGGCCAGGCTTCCGTCGACGATCGCCGCCCTGGCGTCCCGCAGCAGCTGCAATGTGTAGTGCACGTTGTGGATCGTCAGGAGCCGATGAGCCGAGATCTCGTTCAGCCGATACAGATGCCGGAGGTAGCTGCGGGTGTACCGGCCACACGTCATGCACCGGCACCCCGGCTCCAGGGGCTGGCGATCCATCTCGTATTCGCCACTCTTGATCGTCAGATCGCCGGCTCCGGTCAGGACCTTGCCGTGCCGGGCCAGGCGGGTGGGGAGGACACAGTCGAACATGTCCGCCCCGCGAGCGATCGCATCGAGGATGCCGTCGGTGTCTCCGAGACCCATCACGTAGCGGGGCTTGTCGTCCGGTAGCCCCGACACCGCCGCCTCCAACGCGCGGTTGCGCTCGGTGCGGCCCTCCCCGACCGACAGCCCGCCGATACCGAATCCGGGAAACCCCAGGTCCGCGGTCTCTCTCGCCGACCTCGCTCGCAATTCGGGGTCGGTGCCGCCCTGGACGATCCCGAACAGAGACTGATCCCCTCTGGTGTGCGCCTCCCGGCAGCGTTCCGCCCAACGCAAGGTCCGCTCCATCTCCCGTTCGACGACGGCTCCTTCCGCGGGAAGCTCCACACAAACGTCGAGCACCATCGCGATGTCGGCGCCGATCCGTTCCTGGATGCCCACTGCCTGCTCCGGTGTCAGGCTCACCATGGATCCGTCGTAGACAGACTTGAAGGTGGCCCCATCCTCCGTGATCTCGGGCTCCAGTGAGAAAACCTGATACCCACCGGAGTCGGTAAGTGTCGGACCGGGCCAGCCCATGAAGGGCCCGAGGCCGCCCATCTGCTCGATCACGCCCGCCCCCGGCTTCAGCATCAAGTGATAGGTGTTGGAGAGGACCAGCTCGGCCCCCAGCATTTCGAGGTCCTCGCTGGACAATGCCTTCACCGCCGCCCGGGTCCCAACCGGCATGAACACGGGCGTGTTGACCCGTCCGTGAGGGGTGCCGAGCCAGCCGGCCCGGGCCACACCATCTGTCGCTTCGGTGCTCCAGGTGACAGCGGTCATCTTTGTCTTTCACAGAGCATGGCATCACCGAACGAGAGGAACCGATAGCCGGACTCGAGTGCATGCCGGTAGGCCCGTCGCCAACCTTCGCCCATGAAGCCGGCGATCATCGCGATCAGGGTCGAACCGGGCACATGGAAATTGGTGACCATCAGGTCGACGACGGTAAACGGAGAGCCGGGCCGGAGGAAGATGTCGGTATCCATCCCGCCACTCTTCACCAGGCCATCGGGCCGGCCCAGCGATTCGAGGGCTCTGGTCGTGGTGGTCCCGACGGCAACCACTCTGCCGCCCCGGCCCCGGGTCTCTTCCACGGCCGTTGCGGTCTCCACCGGAACCGAGCACCACTCCGAGTGCATGCGATGGTCGCCGATGTCCTCCACCGCGATCGGTCGAAAGGTGTCGATGCCGACATGGAGGTCGACCCGGGCCATTGGGATGTCCCTGCGAGTCAGCCCGTCGACCACGTCTTGTGTGAAATGGAGCCCGGCGGTGGGCGCCGCGGCGGAACCTGGCGCCCGGGCGAAGATCGTCTGATAGCGCCGGTCGTCCTCGAGGTCGCCATGGAAATAAGGGGGCAGCGGCATCTCCCCGGCTCGTTCCAGTAGGTCTTCGACGTCGTCGGAGCCGATCTCTAGTCTCACCACCCCGTCGCGGGGTCCGTCGACCACGACGACACCGACATCGCCGACCTCGATGACCGTGCCGGGTCTTGCCCGTCGCGCCGGGCGGATCATCGCCGACCAGGTCCCGTCCTCGTTGCCACCCAACACCAGGATCTCCACCACCCCGCCGGTCCCGCCCTTCCTCCCTTTGAGCCGCGCTCGGCGAACCTTGGTGTCGTTGATCACTACCAGGTCTCCGGGTTCGAGCAGCTCGGGCAACTCGGTGAAGACGTGATCGGTCGTGTCCCTGGTGTCGAGAAGCCGGGCCGAGTCTCTCGGTTCGATGGCCGCTTGGGCGATCGCGGACTCAGGCAGATCGTATCTGAGATCGTCGACCTTCATAGGTCGAGCAGGCTAGATCAGGGTCTGTTGCGGGCTCTGGGGTGGGGCGACGCCGAGATGCCGGTAGGCGCCCTCCGTTGCCGTCCTCCCCCGTGGGGTCCGCTTGACCAGACCCGATTGGAGCAAGAAGGGCTCGTAGGCGTCCTCCACCGTTTCCGGTTCCTCGCCGACGGCGATCGAAAGCGTCGACAGGCCGACCGGTCCGCCACCGAACTTGTGGATCAGTGACTCGAGTATCGATCGGTCGACCTTGTCCAGACCGAGACCGTCGACCTCGAAGACCTCGAGGGCCTCCTCGGCGGTGTCGACATCGATGATCCCCGACGCCCGGGCTACGGCATAGTCGCGGACCCGAGCCAGGAGCCGGTTGGCGATGCGAGGCGTCGATCGGCTGCGTCGTGCGATCAGAGTCGACGCGTCATCCTCGATCTGGATGTCGAGGATCCCGGCGGATCGTCGCACGATGACGCCCAACTCGTCGGGCGAGTAGTAGTCGAGCTTCTCCTCGATCCCGAACCGATCGCGCAATGGTGCGGTGACCTTGCCCTTGCGGGTTGTGGCGCCGATAAGCGTGAACCGGGGAAGGTCGAGCCGAATGGATTGCGCCGTCGGGCCCTTGCCGAGGACGATGTCGAGCTGGAAATCCTCCATCGCGGGATAGAGGACCTCCTCCACCGCCCGGGGCAGACGATGGATCTCGTCGACGAAGAAGACATCTCCCGGAGCCAGATTGGAAAGGATCGCCGCCAGGTCGCCGGGCCGCTCCAGGGCGGGACCGGACGTGTTCCGGATCGGGACGTCCATCTCCCGAGCAATGACACCGGCCAGAGTCGTCTTTCCCAGGCCCGGTGGACCGGAGAGGAGGACATGGTCCAGGGTCCGTTTCTCGGTTGCGGCCGCCTCTACCGAGATCCTGATCCTCTCCCGAACCCGGTCCTGGCCGACGAACTCCTCCAGCCGATGGGGTCGGAGAGTCGCCTCCTCCTCACTGAGGTGAGCCGGGCTGAGCATGCTGTCCTCTCGCATCAGCGTCTCCCCAGAGCCTGAAGGGCCGCTCTTATCTGCAATTCGATCGTCTGCTCGGGGTCGACCTCGCCGATTACCGAGTTGATCTCCTCGGTGGAGTAGCCCAGCCCTTCCAGGGCCTGACGCACGGTGAGGGTGTTGGTCGAGTTGGAGAGATCCGCCTCGCGCCCGGCGAGCTTCGGGGCCAGCTCGAGGACGATCTTCTGGGCCCCTCTCTTGCCGACCCCGGGTGCCGCGGTGAGAACATCGGGGTCTTCGGCGACGACGGCGCGGACGATCTCGTCGTGGTCCAGTGTGGCCAGGAGGGCCATTCCCACCTTGGGCCCGACGCCGGATGCGGTGAGCAGGATCCGAAACAGGTCACGATCGCGCTCGGTATCGAACCCGAATAGCGCCGATTCGTCCTCCCGGACGTGGTGATGGGTGTGGATCACCACCTCTTCTCCGACACCGGGAAGGGTGATGAGTGCCTTGGGGGTCATGGTCACCTCGTAGCCGACCCCGGCGACGTCGACCATCGCCGTCTCGCCCCGACGTGACACCAGGACACCGCGGATCCGACCGATCATCGACCGGCCTCCAGAGACGCC